>Ga0210144_1000634_pt1 | contig 17123 bp, 16 predicted proteins | sample Muzzi_PWA_D2_FD_185532 | JGI IMG/M metagenome (GOLD analysis project Ga0210144, IMG submission 185532) | Wetland microbial communities from San Francisco Bay, California, USA, that impact long-term carbon sequestration - Muzzi_PWA_D2 (SPAdes) | ecosystem: Environmental > Aquatic > Marine >...
GATTTCATTTCCTGTTCCAATGCCTGTATACGACGCATAACATTTTGCATAAATATTTGGGAAGATTCGCCAAGCTTCTGCATAGCGATTTGCTGTTTATTGATGTACAGTTGGCCCAATTCAGACTCAAAAAAATGAATTAAGGACCTCAATTCTTCATCTGAATATATTGATTTGATAATTTTCACGTGGTTTCCTTTGATTCTTTCCCACGACAATTCTTCAACTAAAATATTCGTCATCTTGTGACTATATTTTTCAAGTAATTTGCGTTTATCTTCATTTAAGTTCTTTGCCTTGGAGTGTTTGTTTATTTGCTGTGAGATTTGTGTTTTTAGCATATCAAGTAATTTTCTGTTTTGATCTTTTTGCTTGGTCACAACTAAAAATTCTTCTGCGAGAATATCGGAACCATCTTGATTCGCATTTGAATTTACAGGAAATGACAAGAAAAATAAAAGCAGAATAATTGTAACGTATCTCATATAATTTCCTTTTTTTTTGTATGTATAACAGAATCGAGATGAGCTGATCCCCGACTTGGAGTATAGATTCCTGTGGCCCGACCCCCATTCAAAACATCTCTTTTAAGCACTTCTGTTTCTGAAGCGGAGTATTCCCAAACCAAAGGTTACAAAAATTGTTCCCGAAATACGGTTTAGCCATATGGCCCTGTCTCCTTCTGCAAACCAGGCTTTGGCAGAATGAGCACTTAGTGTGTAACTTACTAAGATAAGGAAAGAAAAGAACATAAATGTTATTGTCAAAATAATAAATTGAATCATAATAGGCTTAGATAAGTCTATGAATTGCGGAAAGAGTGCCGTAAAAAACAATATGGCTTTGGGATTAGAAATGGCAACTAAAAGACCTTGAACAAACGAATTGCGTTTTCCTTGGTTGAACTTAGATGTTTCAATCGATTTTTCAAAAATATTGTGTTTAGACTTCCATTGGCGAATGCCCAAGTAGATCAGGTAGATAGCTCCGAAGGATTTCAAGGATGCAAACAATAGAGTTGAAGCTTGCATTACTGCGCCCAAGCCTAAAGCAGCTGCACTCGAAACAACAAAAAGTCCTGTAATGTTTCCAAGTGAAGAAAAAACTGATTTTGTGAATCCATGCGTGAGGCTATTTGTGACTGATAAAAGGACCGCTGGACCAGGACTGATGATCGCTACAAGGGCGATGCTTAAAAATAATAACCAAGTAGAGAGTTCCATAAGTTCACCTTTAAGATTTCGAAGTTGGGCATGTCCGTGTCACTATAGCAGGTCGGTGCAAGCATTCGTTATGCGCCAATTATCCGGCTCTTGAACCGTTTGGTACCGGCAGCTCGGGCACTGCAAGGCAAGGTGTAATGTTGTCAGCATATCCGATATCGAAAAGCATTCCCTGAGAGACCTCACCAACCATTTTCTTTTCAGGTAGATTCAGTACAAAAAGGGCTTGTTTTCCCTTTATTTCCTGAGGGTTTTCGCGTTCTTGTTTTATACCTGCAAGGATTGACCGAGTATGATCACCAAAGTCTACAGTCAATTTCAAAAGTTTCTTTGATTTTTCCACGTCTGAGACCAAAATAATAGTACCGACTCGAATGTCAAGTTTTTCGAAATCTTCAAAGGAGATTGTTTTTTTAATAGGAGATGGTTTCATCTATACATCCTCTAACATATTTACGTCTAACGGGTCTGAAGAATAAGTGAAGCCTCCCCGCCCTAAAGGACGGGTCAAGGGGAGGCATGCCGGTCAAAAACGAAACAAGACCTTTTGCAGTGGATTTCCATATATCCGGACTCCCCGGCGTTCCATCTTCTTGATCCAGGCACCAATGTCCCTTAACAAAGTCTCTGTTGGAGCAAAAAAATCATTGTGGCTGATGATGAGCAAGTACTTCATATTTTTTACCATCGAATTCGTGTGTCATTATATACCCTGAAGAACGCCGCTAATCAGCGGCGCGGCTTTTTGCGTCCGCTGATTAGCACTGTCACGTGCATCAATGGTCCTTTTCACCGACGACTAAAAAATGCTTTGGTAATTCATTAAAAAAGTCTACATGTTTAAATCCGGAATTCACCAATTGTTTCTTGACTTGCTCAGGTAAACATCTGATTTGCGTTGGAGGTCCTTCAGTCATATTTTTCTTTTTCCAATCAACAATAAAAATATTCCCCCCAGGTTTCAAGATTCTATACGATTCTTTAACTGTCATAGTTGGATTATCTAATTCATGATGAAGGTTGATCATAAACACCAAGTCTGCGATTCCATCATCAAGAGGTATAAAATCTTCTTCAGTTTTCACAGGAACAATATTGGGATGCTTTGGAACAACATTTTCCTTTATCCAGTTGATCATTACTTCCGATACATCACAAGCATAGATTTTCGAAGGTTTGGCGTGTTGGAGAAAAGCAATACTGAAAAACGCTGTTCCGGCACCTATATCGACAAATACACCCGGTTTTTCTATATTCAATTTTTTCCAAACATAATCGGGAGGGATATCCAACAATCTTTGTGGAGTATTCAATTTTTGCAATTTTTTGGGGTCAAACTTTTTTTCGTTCATATGAAAACCTTAAATTTTTAAATATTATTGTTCACTTTCATTACCATAGACAAAAAACCTTTTTGTCACCTTTAATTTCTTAATATCATTTTCTTTTAATATCGGATGAGGACCGGCCACGCTATCTTATTTCTTATAAATTGGTGAAGAACAACTTATTTATGGACATCCCCCCTTAGTGGTTCATTACCGCCCGTTCGGCCGCGGTCAGGGCACCTTCGAGATAACCGCCGTGTTGATTGGCGGTTTCTGTGACTTTTTTTCGACGCGTTCTTAATCGGAAGGCGCGGCTCGCCGCCACCGGGGGGCAAAATACTCTTGTCCCCCGAAGCGACCCATACAAAACGTGACTTTGATTTACTCCCTTTGTAGGCGGGGACCCGGAAACGGCGCACATGGAAGCCGCAACTCATCAAGAACTGCTCGAATTTCTTGCTCGGCTCAGCCGACCACACGGCCAGACACCCCTGTTCGCGCAACGCGCGGCGACAGGACCGAAGTCCTTCACGACCGTACAGACGGCGGTTCGATGAATCGGTCATCGCGCTGGGACCATTATCGATATCCAGCAGGATCGCATCGAATCTGCCTTCGGAGCGTGAGATAAGCTCGACGATATCGCCTGTCTTGAGGTCAACCCGTTCGTCTTCCAGCGGCCGGCCGTTGAGTCCCCCGAAAAACTCATGATTCCATTCGACGACAGCATCCAAGAGTTCACCCACTACCACCTGGGCGTGGGGGCTGAGCATATCGAGAGCCTGGCGCAAGGTATAGCCCATACCCAAGCCGCCGATGAGTATGCTGGGCGTTTTGCAACCAGCCAGATGCGAACAACCCAGCCGCGCCAGGTCCAGTTCCGACTCATGTTGGCGACTGTGCATCAACTCCTGACCGTTGATCATGATCGAGAAATCGCGGACATGCTGATAAAGCACCATCTCGCCTCCGTCCGGGGTTCGGGTTGCAGCTATTCTTATTCTCGGGTTCATGGTGGCATCCTGGTGGCAACAAGTGGCAGATAAAATTATGCCTTGATCCGGTATTTTCGTTTGAAGGCATTAGTACCGACTAAGTATATAAGTTTTTTTCTCATCGTTCCAACCTTCTCACCTTCTCAGCTCCTGATCTTCAGACCTCCGCCCTCTACTGAGGAACAACCTCGTATGCGGATTTATCGAATCCCCCTAAAACTTTCGATACTGCAAGAAAGCGCTTGTGATTCAACGTCCCTTTGTCTTGGTCCATAAACATGGGGATAATAATTTCCTTTTGCCGGCCTTTTATTTGGATAACCACTCGAGTCCCGCTTCCGTCGACATATCGCGGCCTGAAAAATTTGAGGAGATGAATACCTGCCGCAAGGGCTTGTTTGATTTTCTTTCGTACCACATCCGGCGGATAAATATTTTTGCGGACAAACCCAACGTGAGGTGGTGATTGATACTTTACTTTTTTCCAACCGCTTTTCGGCCGGAGATTTTCCTGGCCGTTACGGGCATGTCGCAAGGGGACCACCACGACCTCCGAGCGCCCATCGCTCCAAAGGGTAAGCCTTTCAAAGCCTCCGTTGGTCTCCCAATTCTGGTGTTCCCAGACGATCATTTCAACGCCGTCGGGTATGTGGACAGGTTCCACGCCGGTGGCGATGATGGGAGCGGCAATCAGACAAATCATCAATATGAATGTTATATTTTTCCGCCGCATATGGGTTGGGTTCCCTAGAAGTTTCCTAAATATGCGCGCCAAGGTGCCCAGTAATATTTTCCCCAACCTTGGGTTACCCCGTCGTAGTCATGGTCGGGCACATCGAGGTGAATCAAGTCAATTCGCCCTTCATCTGATTCCGGAGTGAAGGACAAAATCAAAGTGGAGTCCGAGTCCTCGGCCTTAAATACCTTCGAACGCCACGACTGTATGATCAGCCTCGGCTTTAACACCTCAAGGATTGTCCCTGTCAAAGCCCCATCGAAGGCTTTGAATTCAGAGCCTCTTTCATCTCCAATGTCGACGGGTGCACCTGTGATGGCTTGGTGTGCGGCGGGATCTAAATACATGTCAAATAGCGTTTCGGCAGACGCCGGTAACACTACAGTTTGACGAATGACATTTCTCATGGTCGTATTTCCTTTGACAACTAAATCAGGTTTAAGGTTTCAGATGTCAGATTACCTTTGACCTCATCTGGCCCCTGCCCCCCCGGTCTCTGGCGCTTTGCTCCAAACCGCCGGTCCCGTTGATGTTACCTGTCCAGCACGCCGGGCCAGTTTTTATCCGCTTTTTCGATGTTGGCGGACATATCTTCCATCCAGAGATTTTGAATGTTCTTGTTATAGTTTAGATAAAGTTTTCCTTCGACAATCGTCCACGCCTCAGGATCGATGTTCGCCGTGGAACCACGGCTGACGGCATACGCTCAGTAACCGCCGTACTGCGGCGAATACTTTTCAGGTGCGTTTTTAAATAGATTCAGGTGTTCCGCACTTGAAAATAACCACGTTGCTCCATTCCATTGGTAGCTAAATTTCTCAACCCCCATAACAGGTTTTCCAATAGTAAAATAGGCCACCGTGTCATAGCCTTCTATGGCGATACCTTGTGAGTTGACGTTAATTTTAGGAAGAGAGGAGGCGTATGCGGCCGTGACTATGGCGATAAGGATAGTGACGCTATGTAATACGGATTTTATATTTAACGTTTTCTTTCTCATTTCAACATCCTTTCTCTTAAGATACATATTAAGGTTTTTTATCAACATGTTGATGCAAATTTTAACTTATAACCGAAATTGATATCATAAATATAAATCTCTTTTCAAATATAATCAATTCTATATTCAGTTGCAATAGATGGAAAGTGACGGTTAACGCAACAGGCATATCAAAAATTGGCTGTTTGGTTTTTAAGGAATTCAAAAGTGCACAGTTTTCTGTGCATACAGCGGGATTGGTTTCGGAGAAAGCCGGTGAAAAATATGATTTACTTGACCTGACACTTGAAAAATATAATATTTATACCTAAATTGATGTTGTGATTGGTGTCGATACCGGAAAAAAATCTGGTGTCCGATTTTATCCTTTCGATTCATCTGCTTTTATAAAATGATTTCTTTTTTAATTTTCTAATAAGGAGCTATTAATTATGAAAACGTCATCTAAATATTTATGTATTTTTCTGATATCAATCAGTTCATTTTTTTTGTTATCATGCGCCACCGGGTACAATAAATATGCTGATCAGTACTATCAGGAAGGGCTAGTATTTTATGAAAGAATGGAGTATGACCGATCGATTGATAGTTTCACAAAGGTTTTGGAAGTCGCTCCATACGGAAAAGATAATGATTTGGTTTATTATAACTTAGGGATGGCATACTTTAAGCAGCGTCAGTATGATAAATCAATCTATCAGTTTACAAAAGCACTTGAATTGATCCCCGGGAAAGGCAATGAAAGAAAATTTAATGTGTTAAAGTGGCGAGCGAATGCATTTCAGAAAAGCAAAGAGTTTGATAATGCAATAAAAGATTACTCAGCTGCCATCCGACTTATCCCAAAACACGAAGATATAAAAGACATTTATCATAATAGAGCATGGTCTTATATTGACAATGGAAATTATGATAAAGCGATTGAGGATTTCAGCAGCGCGATATCAATCGATCCCGAACTTGATGCCTCGTATTATGGCAGAGCGTATGTATGGTATAAAAAAGCAGATTTCCAGCGTGCAATCATAGATGCAAAAGAAGCTGTAAAATTAAATCCGGCCAATAAGAGCTATGATGACTTATTGTATAACATTAAATCTTCTATCAACAAGAACCTAAATTGAGCGATTGTCGAGTTGGCCGGAGATGCAAGGCCTGAGACATGCCGCCGTAGTCTGTTACTGCAAATGTCTCATAACGCAGCAGATTCGGTGAGCTCGGCAATCCCGAAGGGTTTCAAATGGTGACAATTTTTTTCATAAATACATTAACCTATTGGATGAGACCTATTAGCGATTTTAGCAATGTATATTAATCTATAATTATTTTTTTTATATTCCTGTCACTATTTGAAACGCTCAGTTTAGGAAGAAATAAAATCGGTTGCAACTGGATGAAGGTGATTTTACTTGGAGAAGAGGGTCCAAGGACAGGTTTGCGGGGAGCATGCCGGTCAAGGGTTTGTTTTCTAAAGACCTTATCGCCACCTTTAACATTCTTTCGATTTCTGCGATATCTTTTTTTAGTGTGCCCAATTCGCCTTTTCATCTGATTCTCTGATCCCTGTTTGTCCCGTTAAATTCTTCGAAGAAGACAAGCGCAGCGAATTTAACTGGGGACCCCCGCCCCCTGTCCTCTGACCTCTGGCGCTTACTCCCATAATAAACTCCCTTTCGCTTTATTTTCCTGAAGTTTACCCTAACATTGCAAAAGTCGAGGATGCCGTAGATCCGAAGGGCCAGGAGTGTTCTTATTCAGCCGTTCGCGCCTATACTCTGAGGTTAAGATTTTCCATATATTTGCCGATATATGTAATAGAAAAATGACAGGTTCGCTCCAATTAAAGAACAAATATTTGGTCAAGATGTTGGTAATATGTGTTTTTTGCCATCTTACGATACGAAACATCAGCCCAAAAAATATGGAGATAAAATATGGGCAGGATCGTTAAATACTTATTTATGAGGTTTATTTTGTTATCATTTATTTTTATCAGTTTTAATTTTTCCAGAGCGCAAGGAATCGATTCTGACAATGATGGTTGGCCTGATCAATATGAACAAAAATTAGGTACCGACCCCAAAGATTCAATAAACACACCTGATCCTTTAGCTGATATTGATCAAGATGGATTATTGAATGAAAAAGAAAAAGAATACGGAACTGATCCTACAGACCCTGACACAGATAATGATAATTTATCTGATTATCAAGAGGTGACTTGGGAAAAAAGCGATCCATGTGATCCAGACACCGACGATGATGGCCTGAATGACTTTTTAGAAATTTTAAATGGTACGAACCCTCGTCGCCCTGATTCGGATGGAGATGGATGGTTGGACAAGGCTGAAGTTGATGCAGGATCTGATCCCAATGATTATTCATCAACCCCGAAAGATCATAGATAAGAAAAATCCCTTTTTGAATGATTTAGGTACCAAACCTTCAAGATTTAAACTCCCTTATTAATTTTGTGCAGAGATTTTCCCCATTTTTTGACAAAGAAGATTGACAGTACCACAATGTGGGCATACATTGTATAACTTGGCTAATTATAGCCCTGTTATTTACAAATAAAATAATCAATTGATAAAATAGAGGCTACAAACGTCTCACCTCTATTAAAATGAAAGGAGGTGGATAAAATGCAACACCAAACCACTCAAAAACAAAAATCAACAATGCTAAATGGCGTGGATGTTGACCAGTTATTCGGAAATATTGATGCAATAAAAAATGCCCCCGTCCTCGGAAAATTCAAGTTTCGGGCCAACAATAAATGGATCAACGGTGGCCATAATCAAACGACAATAAAAAACTTTCACGGTATACAACAAGAGCACGATCATGCCGATCCCTTCGAATTGGATGCGGATGAACCTCCCCTGCTTCTGGGAGAAGACATCGGACCGAACCCTGTTGAATACGCCCTGACCGCATTGGCAGCCTGTGTGACGACAGCTTTGGTTTATCATGCTGCTGCAAAAGGAATTAAATTGAATGCCGTTGAAGCAAGACTAGAAGGTGATATTGATCTCCGTGGCTTCCTCGGAATATCGGATGGCGTTAGAAGAGGATATGAAAACATTCGTATATACTACAAAATAGACGCGGATGTTCCTGATGAACAGTTGGAAGAACTTGTTCAGATGGGTACGAAGTACTCACCCGTGTTTGACACCATTTCCAATCCGGTAAATGTGACCGCTCAGCTGGATAATTGATAAATTTGACAAACAGAATATTTTTCACTGTTTCGATTTCGAAACAGCACAAGCAATAGGGGAATCAGGCCATCTCTGATTCCCTTTTTATTTTTTAAATTTTGGATCCCAATGCGAAACCTTCAACTTAGTTTTTTCATTAAGGTTTTTTGTTCTGGGGAAACTTTCGGTTTTGTCAGAACAACGATCAGGTCAAAGGCTTGGCGATGCTCCTCGCCGTTGTTTGAATAGGTGAGGTGCAGCGGCTGGGTGTCATCGCCTTTTTCAACCGATATCGGCGAGCCGGGTATCACGGCAAGACCCGGGATGTTTTCTGCCGATGGTAGAAACTGTTCCTGAAAAGGCTGGCAAAACGGTGAGATCAGCGTCACTTTGAGGTCTTCGGCGTTGTCAAGGGCGATGATCGATGCGTTCACCCCAAACACCAGGCTGGAAAGAAGATGTGCTTCATCATCTTCAGGATGTCCTTGAACAATGGCAACATTTGCGGGGATTCTTCCGTCCAGGGGAGAAAGCACCATGCCGTTTGTTGGGCCGGTGGGGGAAAGCATGCGTTCAAACTGTAAATCGATGATCACATCCGGGTATTTTCCATAACCCAGCCGGGAGTTAAAGGAATGAAAGACATTGTCCTGGCCGTTGGTGATGATGACGTCGTCAAATTCCAGCTCTAGTTCTTCATCCGGAATATTAAAATCAATGGCTTCGGGTTTGCATTCGGCCCAGCACAGGGCACATCCCAGACAGCGCCGGCAGCCCAGGCAACGCTTGGCTTCTGTTACAGCCATATCTTCGGGAAAGCCGGTTTCCACTTCCAAGAAATTTTCCCGGCGATCATCCACGGAAATCTCGGGCATTTCGGCTCTTTCAGACGGCACATCGCCAAAAGGAATGATATAGCGCTTTTCTTTTTCGTAGATCATTTACCTGCTCCTCAGATAGGCATGAATGCCTTCGGCCGCCCGTTTTCCGCCGGCAACGGCACGGATGGCGATATTCGGGCCGGTGACCACGTCTCCTCCGGCAAACACTCCGGGAAGATTGGTTTCACCGGTTTCTTCATCGATTTCAAATGTGTTCCATCGGGACAGTTTAAGTTCATGCCCTTTATCCAGAAAGCTCAAATCCGTCCCCTGGCTGATGGCCGGAACAATGGTCTGAGCATCAATGACATATTCAGAGCCCTTGACAGGCACCGGTCGCCTGCGGCCGGATGCATCCGGCTCTGCCAGCTCCATCTTGATGCACTTCATTCCCGTGACCTTGCCATTTTGGCCCAAAATCTCCACCGGTGCGGCCAGATACTGAAGAATCACCCCCTCATGCTCGGCGGCATCGATTTCCCAAGGATTGGCCGGCATCTCTTTTTTGGTCCTGCGATACAGGATGTAGACTTCGTCAAACCCCATTCGCCAGCCCACACGGGCTGAATCGATGGCCGCATTCCCGCCGCCGATGACAATGAGTTTTCCTTTTGCTTCGGGCAAATTGCCTAGGGCCTGCTCTCTCAAAAAGGTCACACAGTCCACGATACCTTCATAGTCATCTTCCCCGGGAATTCGCAACTTCAACCCCTGATGACAGCCGGCGCCGATAAAGATGGCATCATACGAGTTTCTCAAATCTTCAAAGGCGATGTCTTTTCCGATACGGGTGTTGTATTGAATGTCCACTCCCATGTTGCAAATGAGATCCACTTCCCGCTGAAGGAGTTTTTTGGGAAGCCGATATTCCGGGATGCCAACCCAGAGATAGCCGCCGGGAACCGGCAATGCCTCGAAAATTTTGATGTGTTCATATCCCATTTTCGCCAGATCGTAAGCGCAGGTCAAGCCGGCAGGGCCCGCTCCGATGATAGCGATCTTTTCCGGATACTTCTTTTCAGGCGTTTCATAGATGGGTTCAATTTCACGGGCGAGCTCTACATCAGCAGCATAACGCTTGAGAAAACAGATGCTGATGGGTTCGTCAAGATACTGCCGGTTGCAGGCGGTCTCGCACGGGTGGGGACAGATACGGCCGATACTGCCGGGAAGGGGAAGTCTTTCCCGGATTTTGGAAAGAGACTCGATATATTTCCCATCGGCGATCAATCCGACATAGGCGCGTATGTCCAGATGCGCCGGACAGGTGGCCTGGCAGACCGGCATATCTTCTTTGTAAACATTGTATTCGCCGGTTGCCGGGTTGCAGTAGTCCACTGCCGTGCGAAATCCTAACCCTTCGTTAAAATCGTCGAACATGTTCACCGGACAGACCTTGATACAGGCCTTGCAGTCATTGCATTTACTGTTGTCCACCCGCAGACTGTGCTTTAAGATTCGCGTACGGATTTTTCCATTTTTCCGTCGGATGGATTTGAGGTCGCTGTATGTCAACACCTGAATATTCGGGTGAATGCGAACCTTGTCAAGATCCGCGTTCACAAAGGCGTCTTGCGGTTGAATCAGACGGTCTCTGGGAATCCGCCCAGCTCCCAGGGTGGGGAATTTCTCCACAAGGGTGACCTGCATGCCTGCCTCGGCCTTTTCAAGGGCGGCATGGATTCCCTCTGGACCCCCGCCGATAACCAGAATATTTTTTTCTTCCACTGCTCAATACCTGTTTGTTCGGATTATCTACAATAGATTATTTTTCCATGACCTCAACTTGCGACCGGCTTACCGTGAGTGTTCGTATGATCCGGTTTTATATTATTATAGTCAAACCATCCGATATAACGGCGTTCGATCATCCACCGTGTCCAACCGGATCATCTCTTTTCTAACAAGGGCAGTGACATATCGAAACACCCTTTCCGAAGGAATGGCCAGATCTTTAGCCAGGTCCCTGACCGACCGGGCGCCTTCTTCCAGTTTGCCGAGAATCTCCTGCACCTCGGTTTCTTCCACAATGATCATATCGATGGCGCGATTGAATTCATGTTTTGTAAAAATCTCGCCGTAAATGTTTCCGGATTCAAGAAACGGGGTCCGCTTTCCGATGACCCACCGGATCTTTTCTCCGGCCAGAACCGCCTCGGCCATTTTCAGCTTTTCAAAAATTTCCGGCGCTTTCAATGGATCCCCGCCTTCACCGATGGGACCAAGTTCTTTTATTTTGGCGTCAAACTCGGACACGAGCCGGACAAAGACAGCCGCCTCGCCGGAGGAACATTGTCGAAAGGCAAGGCGTTCTTTATTGACGCCGATATATTCCAGAAGTTTTCGCGTGATATCGATCTTGGCCTGGGCCTGATAGTTGCCGGTGATGTAGTGACAGTCCCCGAAATGGCAGCCCACCACCATAAGACCGTCCAGCCCTTTTTTAAAGGCCCTGGCCACCGCCGCCGGATCCATGCGGCCGGTGCACATAAGCCGAACGATCTTGATCTCAGGGGTATATTGCAGCCTGGAAACTCCAGCCAGATCAGCGGCGGAGTAACCTCACCATGTACAGCAAAACGTGAGAATTTTAGGATTGAACATGTTTAAATTTCACTTTATTTTAAATATTAACAACCAAACCATTCAACGATTCGATCATTTTACCGCTTGACTATTCCAAAAACGCTTCGATTTGAGCATCGATTTGTTCATCGGTAAAAGAATTGATGGACAACGCATGCTGATAGCAGGTGGCCGCACACACCCCGCATCCCTTGCATGCCACATCGATGACATGGACCTTTCTCCCCTTTTGGGTATGCTCGATTTCAAGGGCGCCGTATGGGCAAAGGGGGACACAGAGTCCGCATCCCCTGCACGCATCTTCGTCGGCCAATACTGAAATAATCGGTTCCACCACCACCGATCCTTTGGAAAGGGGAATGGAGGCACGGGCAGCTGCGCCGAGCCCCTGGGCAATGGTTTCACGAATATTGGCAGGAAAACGGGCACTGCCGCAAAGAAAGATCCCGTCCGTGGCAAAATCAAGGGGCTTTAACTTGACGTGGCCTTCTAGGAAAAAGCCGTTTTCATCCACAGGAACCCGAAGAAGCTGGGATGTTTCGCCCACATCCTCATGGGCGACAAGGGGCGTGGACAATACAACAAGGTCTGCCGGAAGTTCCATGTGCTTTCCAAACAGAGAATGGTATACTTTGACCTTGTGAGATTCCACCTTCGGAGGTATTGCCGGATCATAGTGTATGTAGCGGACGCCTTTGGCTTTTGAGTCCCGGAACATCTCCTCGTTTTCAACACCGTACATCTGCATATCCCGGTAAAGAATAAAGACGTGTGCATCCGGGTTGTGATCCTTGACCAGCATGGCATTTTTAACCGCTGTCTGGCAGCAGATTCTGGAGCAGTATGGCCTTTCTTCATTGCGAATGCCTACGCACTGGATCATGACGATATTTTTAATTTCCGGGTCCGGGCCTTCCTTGAGACGTTGTTCTAATTCAAACTGTGTGATGACGGTTTGCCCGTCATATCCGTACATCCCGTGGGGTACAAAAGGAGCCCCGCCAACCGCCACCACAATCACGCCGATGTCGATGGTTTTGATGCCGGTCCGGGTTTCAATGCTCACCTGGAATTTGCCGATAAATCCCTTCACATCCGAAACACGGGCTTCGGTGAATACCGTTACTTTCGGATGGTTCATTATAGTCCGGATCTTTTCCTGGACGAAGTCCTTTGCATTGATCATGCTCGGTCCGATTCTGTTCAATTGGTTCAGCATCCCTCCGAGAGATGTCTTCCGTTCCACCAGAACCACTTCATATCCGCGATTGGCCAGACCTATCCCTGCGGTCAATCCGGCTATCCCTCCGCCGATGATCAGTGCTCGGGGAGTCACCTTAGAACTAATGGGGTTCTGGGCTTTCAACAGGGCAGCCTTGGCAATCCCCATGGCCATAAGTTGTTTTGCCTTTGCCGTGCCGTCTTCTTTTTCTTTCATATGTACCCAGGAACACTGGTCCCGGATGTTGACCATTTCAAACAGATAAGGATTCAGGCCTGCCTCTTCACAGGAGCTTCTGAACAGGGGCTCATGGGTTCTTGGGGAGCAGGAGGCCACCACCACCCGGTTTAGGTTGTGGTCCTCGATGCCTTTTTTAATCTCATTAATTCCGGTCTCGGAGCAGGTATACAGGTTCCGCTGCACAAAGGTCACATGGGGAAGGGTATGGGCATAATCGGCCAGCGCTTCCATGTCCAGATATCCGGCGATATTGGACCCGCAATGGCAAATAAACACGCCGATTCTTGGTTCGTTATGGTTATTTTCAGGCAACATCTGTTTCCCACATCCTTTTTTCAGTTACTAGTAAGTAAATTAAATACTTGATATATTCGTGTTCACCAGGTGTGCTTACTCGTTTCACTCTGGTGTCTACGTGTCTGGTCATTTCAATGACTTAGCAGCGGTGGCATTCCTGCCCCCTTAAGCGTTCTCCCGCGAAAAGCATGCGGGAGCCGCGGTCTCCCCCACTGCTAACTCATTGAAATGACGAAGCCACTCCGCCAATATCGTTCACCGGGGAAGCACACCCAATGAACACATACTAAAATGTCGAGTAGGGTTTTTACTCCTTTCAACGATTCCAAACCCCTAAAACAGTCTACGCTTTCAAAAAAAGATCATCCATTTCACTCACGAATTTTCTTAAAAACACTATAGTGTGACCGCCTCTTTCAATTGCAATTGAAAAACAATTTCTGCGGCCCGCTCTGCGGCGCTTGAGGCCTGGGCAACGGATTCCGGAACATCCATGGGCGATTCGGCACATCCGCACACGAAAATACCGGGCACGGTGGTGTCTACCGGAGACAAAGCGCTGGTTTTCACAAAACCATAGTCATCCAGTGCGATTCCCAGAATTTTGGAGAGTTCAACCATCCCCTTTGGAGGTGCACATGCCGTTGCCAGAATCACCAGATCAAAATCTTTAGACATTACTTTTCTTTCCCTGGTGTCTTCATAAATCACCACCGGATTATGTTCGGGACCTTCTGTGATCTCGGCCACCCTCCCGCGGACATAGGTAATGCCCGAGGTGTTTCCCCCGCGGACCTTATACTCTTCGAACCCTTTTCCCACAGCCCGGATATCCATGCCGAAAATTGTGGAGGTGGTTTCCGGTTCATGCTCGTTGGCAATGATGGCCTCTTTGATGGAATGCATGCAGCAATAACCGGAACAAAACGGATAAAAGCGAAAGTCCCGTGATCCCACGCATTGAATAAAGGCCAGTCTTTTCGCCGGTTCAAAGGTTTTTGTTTTTTCCTTCAAGGCTTCAAGGGTTTGAACAATGCTCAGATGATCCTGGTATTTGTCCGCCCATTTCTTTAGGTCATCCTCATCCACATATTGTTCGGACGTATAGCTGGTATAAAATTCCTGAGATGTCTGGTTGTATTTCTTTTCAAATTTTTCCAGTACCCGACTCGATGTTTTGATCTTCTTTTCCAGTGGTTCAATGTCAGCCTTGACGGCAAGGTCCGAGGGGCGGTCCACATGCCCGCCGGTGGGCCCGCTGGCACTTAAAAGCCTTTCAAATTCCATGGCGGTCATGACGTTTGGGATCTCCAGGTAACGATATTCGGGAATTAAAGACGGATCAAACACATCATATCCTGCCGCCAGGATAATAGCGCCGACATTAAGTTCCATCATCCGGTCTTTTTGGTCGAAATCAATGGCGTCGGCCTGACAGACCTTTGCACAGATCCCGCACTTTTTGCCGTTGAGTTGTCTGCAATGGTCAGGGTCTATGGTTCGGGTGGAAGGGATGCCCTGGGCAAAATAGGCATAGACGGCCGTGCGGGTGCCCAGCCCTTCGTTAAAGGCATCCTGGACCGTGGTCGGACATTTTTCGCTGCAGGCTCCGCACCCCGTGCATTTGTTTTCTTCCACGTACCGGGTTTTTTTTCGAACAAAGACCTTGAAATCTCCGGCCTGTCCCTGAACATTCTCCACTTCACTATACGCCAGAAGCTCAATATTGGGATGTCGACCGACATCCAGCATTTTGGGCGACAGGATTCAGATGGCGCAGTCGTTGGTGGGAAAGGTCTTGTCCAGCTGGGCCATCTTGCCGCCGATACTGGGAAGTTTTTCCACCAGGTGGACCTTTACCCCCATATCGGCAAGGTCCAGAGACGCCTGGATGCCGGCGATGCCGCCGCCGATTATTAGTACATCTTTCCTCATCATTTTTTCCTGAGACCTTCAAAAAACGTCTCCTTTTGCCCAATCCCTGCGTCAGACGAAAATTTCAATCCTCGAAATACTCAATGTATGTCTGTGGTTAAAATTTTCGCCTTCCTTGGTCTTGAACAAAATTAAACATTTTTAAAAGGCCTCTCCCTAAAATAGTTTCGTTCATATGGTAATTTTGAAATATCCGATTATAGACGCAACTAAAATTAAGAATATGTGTAATAAGTTAAAGGGTTAAGAATTTTTACGGATTCACGGGGTGTGTCTCCCCGTTTCACTCTTGCGTCTACGTGTCTGGTCATTTCAACGACTTGGCAGCGGTGGCATTCCTGCCCCCTTAAGCGTTCTCCCGCGAAAAGCATGCGGGAGCCGCGGTTTCCCCCACCGCTAAGTCGTTGAAATGACGAAGCCACTTCGCCAATATCCTTCCACGAGGAAGCCCACCCCCTGAACACGCAGAGAACATATTACTTGATGGTTTCAATCCATTTTCATCAGGAAAATGGGATATAAAGTATCCTGAACATCCTGTTAATCCTGTCTAAAAAACCACCAAATCTTGTCAAGTTCTTTTCAGACAGCCGGCCACCAGGTCGTACAGATCCGTAATTTCAATGTCAATGTGATACGCGGCTTTGGCGCATCGGAAGTGAATCTGGCATTTGGGACAGGCGGTGATCAGCGTACCTGCCCCAATATCCATGGCTTCTCCGAGGCGCTGCATCTGAATATCTTTGGAACAGCCGGAACAGTTCATCCAGCCGCTGGTTCCGCAGCAGACGCCGTTTTCCCGGCTGCGGATCATTTCCTTGAATTCAAGGCCCGGTAAGGCTTCGATCAAGTTGCGGGGCGCATCGTAGATGCCGGCCATCCTTCCCAGGCGGCACGGATCGTGATAGGTCACGATTTTCTTTTCCGAATTTTTAAATTCAATGACACCCTGGCTGAGTTTGTCTGCCAGAAAATCCAGAATATGAACCGGTTCAAAACCAAGATCGCCGAAATATTCAGGATAAACATATTTAAATGTATGGTAACCTTCGGGACAACTGAAAACCACCTGCTTTGCTCCTGAAGATCTAATGGTGTTCAGGTTCAGTCGGGCCAGGTGTTTGAAGGTTTCGACATTGCCGTTCCAGAGGGCATCATGGCCGCAGCATCGCTCATCATTGCTGACCACCGGTTCCACTCCGCACAGGTTCAGAATTTTGAGGATATGTTGAGCCCCCTGAATGGACCCTGCATCGATATCCCGAAAAATAACGTCAAAATAGGGACGGCATCCCACAAAATAAAACACATCTCCGGTCTCTTTTGTTGTCCCATCCTCGATCCATGATGTTCGATGTTGCTGAATATGCTTGGTCTGAAGGGACATGATGGTTTGAAGCATGCCGTTGTGGGCGGGCATTCCGTCAAACCCGATGGTTCGGGCCTCATCCCGCATCAGGCGGATAAACTCGGG
>Ga0210144_1000636_pt1 | contig 17111 bp, 15 predicted proteins | sample Muzzi_PWA_D2_FD_185532 | JGI IMG/M metagenome (GOLD analysis project Ga0210144, IMG submission 185532) | Wetland microbial communities from San Francisco Bay, California, USA, that impact long-term carbon sequestration - Muzzi_PWA_D2 (SPAdes) | ecosystem: Environmental > Aquatic > Marine >...
AGGCCCCTTCCGCGTCCTGCCACCGGTACACGGTCATCGTCTCGTCCCCGCCGGGGAAGTCCGGCAGTTCCGGCACCTTGATCTTGGGCAGGTGCACGCCCTCCGGCGCCATGAGGGGCCGCCCGTGCCGGCTCTTCACCACGAACGGCAGCACCACCGCCAGGGCCAGAAGGGCCACCAGGGCCCACAGCAGGATCTTGAGGCCCCCGGCGCTACGAGCCACGGAGCCCGTCCTGGAGGCGCTGAAGGGTGTTCAGGGCCTCCAGCGGGGTCGTGTTGGAGAGGTCCAGGCGCCTCAGCTCCGCCAGCACCGGGTGGCCCTCGCCCCCGAACAGGTCGTATTGCACGCCGCCCTTCTCCCCCGTTCCCGCGGCCGTGGCCTCGGGGGCCCCCTCCCCGCCCCGGCTGTGGCCGATGCGGGGGCGGCCCTCCCGGTCCAGCTCGCCCCCCTCCAGGTTCGCCAGGACCTCCCGGGCCCGGGCCAGCACCGGCCGGGGCAGGCCCGCCAGGCGGGCCACCTGGATGCCGTAGCTGCGGTCGGCGCCCCCCGGCACGATGCGGTGCAGGAAGACGATCTCGTCGTTCCACTCCCGCACCTGCACGTTCACGTTGCGCACCCCCTTGCGGGCGGCCGCCAGCTCGGTGAGCTCGTGGTAGTGGGTGGCGAACAGGGTGCGGCAGCCGGGCCCGTCGTGCAGGTGCTCGGCCACCGCCCAGGCCAGGGACAGGCCGTCGAAGGTGCTGGTGCCGCGGCCGATCTCGTCCAGGATCACCAGGCTCTGCGGGGTGGCGTGGTGCAGGATGGCGGCGGTCTCGGTCATCTCCACCATGAAGGTGGAGAGCCCCTCGCTCACGTTGTCCGAGGCCCCGATGCGCGAGAAGATCCGGTCCACCACCCCGATCCGGGCCGAGGCGGCCGGCACGAAGGACCCCATCTGGGCCAGCAGGCAGATCAGGGCCACCTGCCTTAAGTACGTCGACTTGCCCGCCATGTTGGGCCCGGTGACGATGCGCACCGGCGCCTCCCCGCTCAGGTCCGTGTCGTTGGCGACGAAGGTCCCGGCGGGCAGCAGGGCCTCCACCGCCGGGTGGCGCCCCTCCCGCACGATCAGGTCGCGCCCCTCCGTGATCTCGGGCCGCACCCAGCCGTGGCGGGTCGCCGCCCCGGCCAGGGCCCACAGGGTGTCCACCGCCCCCACGGCGGCCCCGGTCCACTGCAGCCGCGCCACCTGGGCCCCCACCCGGGCCCGCAAGGCCGCGAACAGCTCCGCCTCCAGCCGCCCGATGCGGTCCGCCGCCGACAGGACCTTCGCTTCCAGCTCCTTCAGTTCCGGGGTGATGAAGCGCTCGGCGTTGGCGAGGGTCTGCTTGCGCCGGTAGTCGTCGGGCACGCCCCGGGCCGCGAGCTGGGCCCGGGTGACCTCGATGTAGTAGCCGAACACGTTGTTGTGGCGGACCTTCAGGGAGTCGATGCCGGTCCGCTCCCGCTCGGCCGCCTCCATGCGGGTGAGGGCCCCCCGCACGTCGCGCCCCACGGCCCTCAGCTCGTCCAGCTCGGAGCTGACCCCGGCGCGGATGGCGCCGCCGTCCTTGAGGGCGGCGGGCACCTCGTCGGAGAGGGTCTTCACCAGGTCGTCGTGCAGGTCGGCCAGGTCGTCCCAGGCGCCGCGGATCTCCCCCAGCACCTCGGCGCCGTACTCGGGCAGGAGCACCCCCAGGCCCGGCAGGGGGGCCAGGGAGGCCGCCAGGGCCGCAAGGTCCCTCGGGACCGCCCGGCCCATGGCGGCCCGGGCCCCGAGGCGCTCCAGGTCGGTGATTCCTTTCAGGGCCTCGCCGATCGCCTCCCGTTCCTCGGCATGGCCCACGAGCCAGTCCACCGCCCCGTGGCGGCGGGCGATGGTCTCCCGCTCCCGTAACGGGGCGGTAAGCCACTCGCGCAGCGTCCGGGCCCCCATGGGGGTGCGGGTGCGGTCCAGGACACCCAGCAGGGTCCCCTCCCGGCGGCCGTCCGCCAGGCGCCGGGTCAGCTCCAGGTTGCGGGCCGTGGCGGGGTCCAGGACCATCGCCTGCTCCGCCGGCACGCGCTTTAGGGCCGTGACCTGGGGCAGCACCCCCTTCTGGGTCTCGGCCAGGAAGGCCAGCAGGGCCCCGGCCGCCCCCACGCCCGGGGTGGGCCCCTCCACGCCGAAGCCCGCCAGGGTCGCCACCTGGAGGTGCTCGGCGAGGGCCCGCTCGGCCCGCTTGGGGTCGAAGCCGCCGACCGGGCGCACCGGGGCCGCGAGGCCCTCCAGGGCCGGCGGGTCGGTCTCGGGCACCAGGACCTCGCGGGCCTCGATGCGGGCCAGCTCCGCCGCCAGGCGCTCGGCCGGGCGGTCGCCCCCGGTGTCCATGAGGATGTCCATCAGGCGGAAGTCCCCCGTGGAGATGTCCACCCAGGCGAGGCCGTACCCCTCCCCGGCGCCGCACACCGCCGCCAGGTAGTTGGCCCGGCCCCCCTCCAGCATGTGGGCCTCGGTGACGGTGCCGGGGGTGATCACCCGAGTCACCTCCCGCCGCACGATGCCCTTGCCGGTGGGGGCCTCCATCTGGTCGCACACGGCCACGTTGTGGCCGGCCCGCACCAGCCGCGCGACGTAGCCGTCGGCGGCCTGCACCGGCACCCCGCACAGGGGGATCGGCTCGGGCGCGTTCTTGTCCCGGGCGGTGAGGGCCAGCTCCAGCACCGACGCCGCCAGCTTGGCGTCGTCGTGGAACATCTCGTAGAAGTCCCCTACCTGGAACATCAGCACGGCGTCCGGGTGGGCGGCCTTGATCCGCCGGTACTGCTGCATGAGCGGCGGCAGGCTCAAGGGTGCTACTCCCCCCGGGCCTGGTGGATGACGGCGCCCAGGTTCTTGCCCATCTTCTTGAGGCTCTTCTTGTGGCGCCGGAGCTCCAGCCAGGTGCTCATGCGCTCCGGCAGGGTGAACAGGGCGTAGGCCAGGGCCCCCGCCAGGAAGGCGAACAGCAGCACCCAGAACAGGGGGAGCGGAGGCGAGGCCTTCCCGGCGAAGGCGAGCTGCACGAAGGCCGCCTCGTTGGCCCGGAAGAACACGTACAGGGCCGCCACCGCCGCCACCAGGATGAAGGCCCGGATCATGCCTCCCCACCCCCCTCCGCCGCCACCCGCTCGAACGCGGGGCGCAGCTTGTCGTAGGTGGCGAGCAGCGCCTCGGGGATCACGTGCACCCCGGCCACGGCGGGCATGAAGTTCACGTCCCCGGCCCAGCGGGGCAGCAGGTGCATGTGCAGGTGCTCCTCGATGCCCGCCCCGGCGGCCCGGCCGATGTTGAGCCCGGCGTTGAAGCCGTCCGGGTGCACCGCCCGCCGGATGGCGACCTCGGAAAGCCGGGTGAGGGCCATCACCTCGGCCAAGGGCTCCGGGCCCAGCTTCTCCAGGGTGTCCACGTGGTCGTAGGGGCTGATCATCACGTGGGCCGGGTTGTAAGGGTAGGCGTTGAGCATCACGAAGGCGCGCTCGCCCCGCAGCAGGATGCCGCTCTCCCGGTCGTCCGGCCCCTTGACCTTGTCGCAGAAGATGCACCCCGGGGCCTTCTCCCCCAGGATGTAGTCGATCCGCCAGGGGGCCCACAGGCGGCTCACTCGGGTGCCCCCTTCTTGAGGCCCACCTTGGCCATGACCGCCTGGATGTCGGCCCACACCTCCCGCTTGGCCGCCGGATTGCGCAGCAGGAAGGCGGGGTGGTAGGTGGGCATGACGTCGATCCCCTCGTAGGTGTGCCACTCGCCGCGCAGGCGGCTGATGGGGGTCTCCGAGCGGCACAGGGCCTGGGCCGCGAACTTGCCCAGCGCCACGATCACCCGGGGCCGGACGGCCCGGATCTGGGCCACCAGGAACGGCTCGCAGGCGGCCAGCTCGGTGGGCAGCGGGTTGCGGTTGTCCGGCGGGCGGCATTTTACCGTATTGCAGATGTACACCGAAGCCCGCGGCACCCCCATGCCCCGCTCGATGATGTCGGTGAGCAGCTGCCCCGCCCGACCCACGAAGGGGACCCCTTTCAGGTCCTCGTCCCGCCCCGGGGCCTCCCCCACGAACATCACGTCCGCGTCGGGGTTGCCGACCCCGAACACGATGCGGGTGCGCCCCGCCGCCAGGGCGCAGCGGGTGCAGCCCTGGAGCTGGTCCTCCAGCATCTTGAGAGTGCTTGCGGGGTCGTCCGCCCCGGCGGGGGACGGCGGCGGGGACGGTGCCTCGGCGGCGGCTTGCGGGGACGGCCCGGCGGGGACCTGGGACGCCGGCGCCTCGGGGCCCTTGGGAGGCGGGGCGGCGTCGGGCACGGCGAGGCGGCTCACGCCCGCCTGGCGCCAGTAGCGCAGGTGGTCGCGCGCGCGGGCCGCCAGCTCCTGAAGCGCTTCGCCCTCCTGCACCTACCCCTCGTCGGTGAATTCCCCCAGCACCCCCTCGAGCCGCTCGGCGAGCGGCCAGATGTCTCCGGGCTCATCAATATCGCAGGCGGCGGCCACGCTTGCAAGGCCGTCCCAACCGGCCGCCCAGCACCCCGTGAGGAACGCCCCCGCCTCGGGCGCGCCGAACCACGCCGGACCGAAGCGCCCCTCCAGCACCGCGAGCACCTGGGCGGCGAGGCAGTGGCCCTTGAGCGCCAGGGCGGCGTCCATGAAGGGCGGCGTGAGGAACAGGTAGTTGTCCCGCTCGATGCGGGCCCCCACGGCCTCGTGCAGGTAGTGCTCGAACGGGTCGGCCTTGTCGGCCAGCTCCCCGGGGCCGTGCAGGAAGCGGGCGAACCGGGCCAGCCCCGCAAGCAGCCGCACCCGGTAGAGCCACCACAGGTGGAAGCGGCGCGCTTGGGGCCCGGCGTCGACCTTCGGGGCGTGGGCCCGGAGCCACTCCGGGCTGCCCGCCAGGGACGCGAACACGGCCTCCCAGCAGGCCGCCACGGCCACGTCCGGCAGGCCCCGGCGGAAGAACGGCAGGGACGCCGGGGTGCGGGCCAGCGCCGTCGCCGCGCCGAACGCCGCCAGGGCCTCCACGAGGGCCACCCAGGTGGCCTCGGGGTGCACGATCAGGTGCACCCCCTCCGGCACCCGCTCGGCCACCCAGTGGGCCCCCGGGCGCTTGCCCTCCCGGTGCCCGAGGTCGGCGAGCAGGCCCGGGGTGTCGGCCGGCGCCAGCCCCAGGGCCTCCAGGGTGGCGCCGGCGGCCTCGGCCGGCTCCGGCAGGCCCCGGGCGGGCCCGAAGGTCCCGGCGAACAGGTACAGCAGGTCGTGGTAGCGGGCGTCGTCCGGGTGCACCCCCGCCTCCCGCAGGGCCTCCCCCAGGAGCTTGCGGTAGCGCGGCCCCGAGTCCTCCAGCAGGCCATCGGCGTCGGTCAGGAAGGCTGTAAGATCCACCCCCGAGAGCTCGGTGCACATGGCCAGGTGGCCGGCGAAGCCCCGGTCCACCATGACCGTGTGGGCGCGCTGCTCGGCCTCGGCCAGGTCGACCTCCAGGCGCGCCAGCACCCGGCGGCGGGACTGGTCCACCAGCTTGCGCTGCTTGCGGTTGGCCTCGATCCCGATGCGCCGTTCCGAGTCGGCGAAGAACCACTTGTCCTCCAGGGAGCGGATGATCTCCTTGTCGAGGGTGTAGGCGACCTTGTCCCGCACCGGGGCCTGGGCCCCCGCGAGCTGGGCCCGCACCAGGGCGTCCAGCAGCGCCCGGGCCTCGGGCGCGTCGGCCGCCGCCTCGCGCAACGGGCCCACCAGCTCGGCCCGCATCAGGGCGCCGTGGGCCCCGTACACGGGCCCCAGGCGCAGGGTCTCGGCGCGGCCGGCCAGGTAGGCCGCCCGCGCGGCGCCCAGGTCGGCGGCAAGTCCCTGGAGGGCTTCGGAGAGCTCGGTCAGCTCCAACCCGGCTCCCCCACGAACCGCCACCGGTCGAACGACAGGCCGGCGGATTCGTCCCGGTACTCGGCGTCGAACACCGCCGCGGTCAGGGCCGTGGGGGTGGGGTCGTCCAGCCCCGCCACGAGGGCCTCGACGCGGGCCGCCAGCTCCGGGTCGGTCAGGCCCAGGGCGGCCACGCGGGTGGCGGGGGCGGCGCCGCGGTCGCACAGGGCCGTCACCGACAGGACGTTGCGGGCCAGGCGCCCGGCGAAGTCGCCGGTCACGTCGGGGTCGCGGTCGGGGATCAGGTCGAGCTTGTGGAAGAACATCCCCATCTCCTCGTGGGACAGGCACAGGCTGATCACGTTGATCAGGTAGTCCAGCCGCTTGAGGATGGGGATGCGGGGGATGGCGTGGTTGCTCCACACCGCGGCGATGCGCTTGTAGAGGGGCACCCGGTTGATGCGGGAGATCATCTGCCCCTCCATCTGCTCCAGGGAGCGGAAGGTGTCCACCGGTGTGAAGAAGGCCGGCGACAGGGACGCCTCCACCTGGTCGCGGTACTCGTCGGGGATGAAGATCACCAGGTGGCTCGCGGGGTCCGCCTGGACCCGCATGGCGAGGTCGCGGGGCGTGATGTGCTGCTCCGACTCCCCCTCGGGCGAGACCACGAAGGCCCCGCCGAACTCCGAGCGGATGCGCAGGTTGTTGCAGGCCGCCTCCATCAGGCCCACGGGGAGGTTGCCCACCCCGTACACCTGCGCGTCGCCGTCCGGCTCCACCAGCGTCTCCAGGCCGCGGGCCAGGAAGTTGGCGAAGATGTTGGCGAATCCCTGCTCGGTCAGTTGCTTGCGCATAGCGGTATTCCGGCAGGGTACCGCGCCCCCGCGGGACCGCGCAACCGGCTTGGGGCGCGCCCTACGCCCCCACCGCGTGCAGCGCGAACCACGCCCCTTGCGGGTCGGCGCACTGGGCCACGCGGTCGCCGCCGGGGACGGTCATGGGGCCGTTCATCACCTTCCCACCACCCGCCGTCACCCGCTCCAGGGCCTTGTCCAGGTCCGGCACGGTGACGTAGTAGATCCAGCGCGGCCGTCCGGAGGCCCCGGGGGGCCAGCCCATGATGCCCCCCAGGGTGGGGCCGCCGGCGCCGAACATCCGGTAGGTGCCCATCTCCCCCATGTCCATCGTGTCGGTCTCGGTCCAGCCGAACAGTTCGCGGTGGAAGGCCCAGCCGGCCTCCGGGTCCGTGGTCATCAGCTCGTGCCAGGCCACCCGGCCGGGGCGGGGCCCCTCGGGGGGCCGGGGCATATCCGCCGGGTCGGCGGGGCGGAACAGGGCCAGGCCCGCCCCCTGGGGGTCGTGGATCACGGAGAAGCGGCCCACCTCGGGGATGTCCTTGGGCGGGAGGATCCCCGTCGCCCCCAGGCTCCGGGCCCGCTCCGTGGCGGCGTTCACGTCGGCCGCCCACACGTAGCCGAGCCACAGGGGCCGGGCGCCCTCGGCCCGGGCCTCCTCCGGCAGGGCCATCAGCCCGCCGACGGGCTGGCCGTCCGCGAGCCACATCGTGTAGGGGTGGGCGGCGCCGTCCCAGTCCTGGGTCCCCCAGCCCACCACGTCGGCGTAGAAGGCCTTGGCGCCCTCCACGTCGGTGGTCATCAGCTCGTACCACAGGAACGGGTTCGCGCCTTCGGCCATCGTCTCCTCCCCGGCGCGCCGCTCCCCGGAGCGGTCCGCCGCGCTCAGCCGTTGTCGCCTCAGGAATCCTCGGACCGGAGGTGGTCCAGGGTCTTCTGGTCCTCCAGGGTGGAGATGTCGCCCTGGGTCTCGCGGCCCGCGGCGATGTCGCGCAGCAGGCGCCGCATGATCTTGCCGGAGCGGGTCTTGGGCAGCCCCTCGGTGAAGCGGATCTTGTCGGGCCGGGCGATGGGGCCGATCTCGTGGGCCACGTGCTTCTTGAGGGTGTCCTCCAGGTCCGCGGCATCGGTGTTGCCGCCTTTGAGGATCACGAAGGCGCAGATGCCCTCGCCCTTCACGTCGTCGGGAAAGCCCACCACGGCGGCCTCGGCCACGGTGGGGTGGGAGACCAGGGCGCTCTCCACCTCCATGGTGCCCAGGCGGTGGCCGGCCACGTTGATCACGTCGTCGACCCGGCCCATGATCCAGAAGTAGCCGTCGGCGTCCTTGCGGGCGCCGTCGCCCGCGAAGTAGTACTTGCCCCCCACGTGGCTCCAGTAGTTCTGCACGTAGCGGTCCGGATCGCCGTGGATCGTGCGGATCATGCTGGGCCAGGGGCGCTTGATGACCAGGTAGCCCCCCTGGTCGGGCCCCAGGGAATTGCCGTCGTGGTCCACCACGTCGGCGAAGATGCCGGGCACCGGCAGGGTGGCCGAGCCGGGCTTCAGGGGCGTGGCGCCGGGCAGGGGGCTGATCAGGTGCATGCCGGTCTCGGTCTGCCACCAGGTGTCCACGATGGGGCAGCGCTCGTGGCCGATCGTGCGGTGGTACCACATCCACGCCTCGGGATTGATGGGCTCCCCCACCGTGCCCAGCAGGCGCAGCGACGACAGGTCGTACTTGGCGGGCCACTCGTCCCCCAGCTTGATCAGGGCCCGGATCGCCGTGGGGGCGGTATAGAACGTGTTGACGCTGTGCTTCTCGCAGATCTCCCACAGCCGGCCCGGGTGGGGCGTCGTCGGGGCGCCCTCGTACATCACGGAGGTCGCGCCGGCGGCCAGCGGGCCGTAGACGATGTAGCTGTGGCCCGTCACCCAGCCGATGTCGGCGGTGCACCAGAAGGTGTCGGTGTCCTTGAGGTCGAACACCCACTTCATCGTCATCACGGTCCCCAGCAGGTAGCCGCCGGAGGCGTGCACCACCCCCTTGGGCTTGCCGGTGGAGCCGGAGGTGTAGAGGATGAACAGCGGGTGCTCGGGCTCCACCGACTCCGGGGCGCAGCGGGAGGGCTGGTCCTTGACGGCGTCGTGCCACCAGGTGTCGCGCCCGGCCTGCATCGCCACCTCCAGGCCGGTGCGCCTGAGCACGATGACGTTCCCCACGTCGGGGCAGCCCGCCAGGGCCTCGTCGGCCATCTCCTTCAGGGGCACGGCCTGGCCCCGGCGCCAGCCGCCGTCGGCGGTCACCAGCACCTTGGCCCCGGCGTCCAGGATGCGGTCCTTGAGGGCCTCGGCGGAGAAGCCGCCGAACACCACCGAGTGGGTGGCCCCGATGCGGGCGCACCCCAGGAGCGCGATGGGCAGCTCCGGGACCATGGGCATGTAGATCACCACCCGGTCGCCCTTGCTCACCCCCTTGCTCTTCAGGGCGTTGGCGAAGCGGTTCACCTCCCAGGCCAGCTCCTGGTAGGTGAGGGTGCGGGTGTCGCCGGGCTCCCCCTCCCACACGATCGCGGCCTTGTTCTTGCGCCAGGTGGTCAGGTGCCGGTCGAGGCAGTTGGCCGAGACGTTGATGCGGCCGTCCTCGAACCACTTGGCGAAGGGCGGGTTGTCCCAGTTGAGGACCCGGGTGAAGGGCTTGTCCCAGGTGAGGTGCTCGCGGGCCAGGTCGCCCCAGAAGCCGTCGTAGTCGGCCTCGGCGCGGGCCATCATCTCTCGGTAGGCCTCCATGCTGCCCACGGCGGCCTGGGCGGCAAAGGCCGCGGGGGGCTCGAAGAGGCGCTTCTCCTTGAGGATGGATTCGATCTCGGCGCTCATGTCCGCACGCTCCCTGCTGTGGCTGGAAGACGCCGCCCTGGGGACGGCCCGGATTGTGGTCCCAGATGTCCGGAAACTATGCCGCGCCCACCTGCCGCCATGCAAGCCCCGCCGCCCCCACGGCCCCGGCGTCGGCGCCCAGGCGGGCCGGCAGGATGGCCAGCGGCTCCCGCAGGGCCGGCGGCGTCCGTTGCGTCAGCTCCTCCCACAGGGTCGGCCACAGCAGGTCCCAAGCCCCGCCCGCCACCCGGCCCCCCAGGACGATGGCCGTGGGATTGAACACGTGGATCAGCTGCGCCAATGCGATCCCGAGGGCGACGCCGGCGAGGGCGAACACGCGGAAGGCCGAGGCGTCGCCCCCGGCGGCGAGCTCCGCGATCTGCTGGGCGGTGATTTGGTCCCGGTCGCCGTAAGCCGCCTGGAAGGCGTCGTCCGGGATGTCCGCCGTGTCCTCCAGGAAGGCCCGCCGGATACCCGTGCCCGAGGCGTAGGCCTCCAGGCACCCGTGGGCCCCGCAGCCGCACTGGGCGCCCTCGGGGTAGACGGTCAAATGTCCCAGCTCGCCGGCCATCCCCGTGGCCCCGTGGAGCACCTCGCCCCCCAGCACGATGCCGCCCCCCACGCCGGTGCCGAGCCCCAGGTAGATCATCGGGTCGAGGCCCTTGCCGGCCCCCTGCCAGGCCTCGCCGTAGGCGGCGGCGTTGGCGTCGTTCTCCACCGCCACCGGGCGGCCCAGGGCCCGGGCCAGCTCCTCGGCGGCGTTCCAGCCGTTCAGCTCCGGCAGATTGGGGGCCAGCCGCACCTCGCCCTCGGGTAGCGACAGGAACGCGGGCAGCCCCACCCCGACGCCCACGACGTCTCCCGCCTCGCCCCCCGCCTGGTCCACCACCTCCAGGATGCGCCCGAGGACCTCGGCCCGATCGAGCGTCTTCAGGTCCTTGCTATGCGTGCGCTCCGCCCGGGTGCCGTCGGCATGGACCGCCACCGCGCGCACCCCCGTTCCCCCCACGTCCACTCCGATGGCCACATCCGCCATGGCATGTCTCCTTGCCCAGGTCCCCCTTTGCGCCGGGCCGCCCCGGAGCGGGGCCGATTGTACCGGAAACGGGACGGGATGCGGACCGGCCGGCTCGGGTGGACGACAAGGGGGTGGGGCGGCCGCCACGGCCCTCCCCGCCCCGGTCGCGCCGCGTCCCGGCTACTTCACCTTGTTCGGGTCCTGGTACACCATCAGGTGGGCATAGGGGGTGCCGTCCCACATGACGTACACGCCGCTCTTGCCCTGGGGCAGGCTGGGCAGCCCCGTGGCCCGGGCCGAGAACGGCCAGAACAGCATCCAGTGGGGCGGCTCCTCCACCAACCGGGCGCCGGGGGCGTTCTCCATGAGGATCTTGCCGTCCTTCTCGTAGTGCTGGCCGCCCTTTGCCATGTAGGCGAAGCCGGGCGCCGTGTTGGTGGGCCTGGGGGCGCCGCCGATGAGGTCGCTGGCCCACTGGAACGCGGCCGGGTCCATGCACATGGGGTCCGGCTTGGGGGTGGAGGGGTCGTCGGGCATGCAGGTGAAGCCGTTGCCGCCCGGGGCCAGCTCCACCAGCTTGCCCTCGGCGTCCATGTCCAGCACCCGCGCCTCCCTGCCGATCTCCGCCGGCGCCGCGCTGCGCGCCAGGGCGACGCGGTCCGCGGCCGACGTCCCCCCGCCCATCTCCGCCCCCACGGCGAGGCCGGCGAACGCCGCCGTCGCCGTCACCACCCCCACCAGCACACCGATCCGAATCCGTCGCATCGAGAGTTCTCCTCGCGGGAACGCCCCCCGATTCCGGCACGCGCCCCCGCACGCGCCGGCCCGGCACGGCCCCACACAGGGCCCCCGGCCCGGCCTCGGTTGTCCGTTACGAATGAAATCCGCTCCCGCCGCCCCGCCCGCGCTCCGCGGGACGGCCCGGGGCCACGCGACCCGACAGCAAGCGACAACGCGGCTGGCCCAGAGCAGGAAGGTGGCAGACCGGAGGGTGGGACGTCAAGGGGCCCCGTCCAACGGGTGACGGCTGCGGGGCCCGCCCCCCCGGTTGCGGGCCTGACGGCGATTCCCCCCGGGGAACCGGTCCGGGCGGGGCCCGCCCGCCCGAAGGCGGGGTGGTCTCCCCTACTCCACCTCGATCCCCTGTCGCCGGTACGTATCCACCATCCCCTCGGGCACGGCGAAGCGCACGCGGTCGGTGTGGACGACGGGGGGGCGGGAGCCCGCGTACAGGCGCAGGGTGACCTGGTAGTCGGTCCGGTTGCGGATCGTGAACACGGGCTCGGACTCGAGCACCAGGCGGCCCTCGCCGGGGGCCAGGGTGGCCTCGGCGGTCAGGGGCGTGCCGCCGCGCTGGGGGTTCTCGAACTCGGCCACGGCGCGCACGGCGGAATCGTAGGGCATCGCCAGCCGGTACTGCATCGTGTAGACGAGGCCGTTGCCCACGGGCCGGAAGGCGGCGCCCACAGTCCGGACGGGCTCGGGGCCCGCCGCGGGACTGTCCGCCGACGCCTCGGGGCCGGGGCCGGCGTGGGCGCAGGCGGCCAGGGCCAGGGAAAGGAGCAGGGGGCCAAAGCGTCGTCCCATCGGGTGCCTCCACGTGGCTTCGGCCGGGCCACCCCCGCCCACGGGTCCCCGGCGGATACACCCGCCCGACGCCAGTCTAGCAGGCCGGGCCGAATCCGTCAGTCGAGGCGGAAGGTCGCCTGGAAGCGGTAGGCCTCGGCGCCTTCCTCCCCCAGCGTTTCGGGCACCGGGGGGAAGGGGGCGGCGTCCCACGCCGCCTGCAGGGCCGCGGCGTCGAACACGGGATCGCCCGAGCCCCGCTCCAGGCGCGCCCCCAGGAGCCTCCCGCCGGGAGCCACCTCCAGCACCACCACGGCCTCCAGGGCGGGTCCCGGCACGGCGCTCCGGGCGGTCACGGAGGCGCCGTCGGCGGACGCTTCGGGCACCGCGTCCCGGGCCAGGCCCCCGGGCGGCTGCCAGGCCACCGCCACCTGGGCCAGCACCGACGCCCGGTAAGCCGCCTCCCCGGAGTTCCCCCGCTCGGGCGCGGCCGTCGCGGCGGAAGGGGGCGCCGCGCCGGGCGGGGCCACGCGCTCCGCCACCGGGGCGCAGGCCCCCAGGGCGAGCGCAACCCCCGCCCAGAGCATCCGGGCCGCCGTCCGGCCCGCCGGCCGCGTTTCGCCCATGTGGCACCTCCTTCCCGTCCTTGGCCCTCCCGAGGGCCCGCAGGACCCCCCGGAATCCTAGCACGCCCCGGCGCCGGTCAAGTTCCGCCCGCCGGCAGCCGATAGTGGAGGCGGCGCCATGGACTTCTATCGCCTCAAGGAGATTCCCCCCCGCACCCACGGCGACGTGGCGTTCCGCTACCCGGCGGGTCCCGCCGTCCCGGTGTTGGCCGCCGCGGCCCTGGGGCTCAACGCCGTGTGCTTCGGCGTGGGCCCCGCGCAGGCCGTCCCGCCCCAGTACCGGACCTGGGCCGGCTTCGCGGCATTGGGGCTGGTGGGGTTCGCATTGCTCCTGGTCTGGGCCCGGCGTTTTCGGAACACCGGCTGGCTGGCCCGGATCACCGGCACGGGCCTGGTGATCAAGTTCCGCTCCCCCCGCAACCACCGCACCCTGTCCAAGGGGGACGTGGTGGCCTTCCGTCTGCCGTGGCACGAGATCGCCTGGGCCATCCCGGCGGGCGGCGCCGAGCACGGCGGGCGCCTGACCCACCTGGAGATGAAGCTCCGTACCGGCGACCAGTTCCCCCTCAAGATGCACCTGGCCAACGAGCGCGGCCGCAAGCCCTCGGGCAAGCGCCACTGGTGGGGCGGCCGCATGAGCGTCGCGCCGCACCACCCGGTGCACCTGCAGAACGACAACGTGCTGCGCCTGGAGTGGAAGGTGCGCCCGGGCCTGAAGCGCGCCGTGGAGCTGATCCGCGCCAAGCTCGATCCGAACGCCGTCCCCGCCCCCGCGGCCGCCGGTGGCGCCGCCCGGGCCCCCGGGGCCGTCGCCACGGGCCCGTTCGGTGAGCCGATCCCCCCCGGCGCGGCCACCCCCCCGGCCCGGGGCGCGGCGGCCTACCCGTCCCAGGTGCCCCTGCCGGAGCCGGCCCAGCTGGAGCACATCCTCTCCATGGCCCGCCGCGGGGACATGATGGGGGCCTACCTGGCCGCCAGCCACGCCTTCGGGCTGGCCGACCCCGACGCCGAGCGCCTGGTGGAGGCCCTCGCCGCCGGCGAGGTGGAGCCCCACAACGCCCGCTCGGTCACCGCCTTCCTGCTGAAAGCCGCGTCCCGCGAGCGGCTCCTCAAGTGGGCCGAGCGGGGCGAGGTGAAGGCCGTGGAGGGCGCCCTGATGCGCGACCACCACTTCCCGGCCGAGACCGCCCACGCCCTCGGCGAAACGCTGGCCCACCTGCCCCCGGACAAGGCCCGCCGCCGCCTGGAGGAGGCCCTCGCCCAGGGCCCCGCCTCCGTCGCCGCGCCCCGCCCTTAAGGCGGGCCCCCCTCGCCCTCGAAGCGCACCTCCGTCCCCCGCACCGTGACCGGGAACGCGCCCCGGTCGTAGACCACCTCCCCGCCCAGCAGGGTCGCCACCGGCCAGCCGTGCAGGGTCATTCCCTCGTACGGGGTCCAGCCGCACTTGGACAGGACGTCGGCCCGCTCCACCTTGCGGGCGATGCCGAGGGCGCACAGGGTCAGGTCGGCGTCCATCCCCTCGGCGATGCGACCCTTGCCCCGGATGCCGAACAGGCGCGCGGGCCCCGCGGCCGTCACCTCGGCCACCCGCTCGAGGGACAGGCGCCCCCAGTGGGCGGCGTCCAGCAGGATCGGCAGCAGGTGCTGCACCCCGGGCACCCCCGCCGGGGCCTCCCAGTAGGACGCGGCCTTCTCCGCCAGGGTATGGGGGGCGTGGTCGCTCGCCACGCAGGCCACGTCGCCGGCGGCCAGCGCCGCCCACAGGGCCTCGTTGTCGTTCCGGGTGCGCAAGGGGGGGTTCATCTTGGCCAGGTTGCCCATCTCGGCCAGGGCGTCCTCGGTGAGCACCAGGTGGTGGGGCGCCACCTCGCAGGTGATGCGGGGGTCGGCGGCCGCACGCACCAGTTCCATCTCCTCCCGGGTGCTCAGGTGGCAGATGTGCACCCCCCGCCCGTGGCGCCGGGCCAGGGAGATGGCCCGCTCGGTGGCCCGCCGGGCGCTGGTGACGTTGCGGATCCGGGCGTGCACGGTGGCGTCGGTGGCGGTGTGGTGGGCCAGGCTGCCGGCGCGGATGATCTGCTCGTCCTCCGCGTGCACCGCGATCCGCCCCGGGTAGGCGGCGAAGATGCGCTCCAGCCGGTCCGGGTCGGCCACCAGCAGGCCCCCCGTGGAGCTGCCCATGTAGATCTTGAGCCCCGCCACGTTCTCCACCCGGGCCACCGCCTCGGCGTTCTCCGCCGTGGCCCCCAGGAAGAAGCCGTAGTTCACCCGGGCCCGTTCGCCCACGAGGTCCCGCTTGGCGTCCAGGGCCCCGGCGGAGGTGGTGGGGGGATCGGTGTTGGGCATGTCCAGCACCGTGGTCACGCCCCCGGCCAGGGCGGCCCGGGAGCCGGTGTCCCAGTCCTCCTTGTGCTCCCCGCCGGGGGTGCGGAAATGGACGTGGACGTCGATGGCCCCCGGCAGCACCGTCAGGCCGGTGGCATCCACCACCCGGTCGAAGGCCCCCGGGTCCAGGGCCTCGCCGGGGTCCGCCACCCGGGCGATGCGGCCGTCCTCCAGCCCTAAGTCCGCGGGCCGCGCCCCGTCGGGCAGCACGGCCAGGCCGTGCCGGATCAGGACGCTGCGGGGCATGAGTGGCGGACCGGGGGCGGCTCCATGGGGCGCCCATTATGGCGCGAACGGCGCCCGCGCCCCAAGCCCCGCCCCTTCCTTGTCCGCGGTTCCGGCCGGAACCTATACTCTGCCTGCCCTTCGGAACCTCCCACGCGTGGACCACGACGCCCCATACACTCCGGTCCGCCGGGTCCTTTGGCAGGTCCTGTGGCTGAACCTGCTGGTGGCCTTCGCCAAGATGGGCTGGGGGTGGTGGATCGACTCGGTCAGCCTGTCGGCGGACGGCTACCACTCCCTGTTCGACGGCCTGTCCAACGTGATCGCCCTGATCGGCCTGTGGGTGGCCGCCCACCCGCCGGACGAGAACCACCCCTACGGCCACCGCAAGTTCGAGACCCTCGCCACGATCGGCATCGGCGTGATGCTGGCCCTGGTGTGCCTGCACGTGCTCCAGGCCGCCTACGCGCGCTTCACCACCCCCGTCACCCCCCGGGTGGACACCGGGGCCTACCTGGTGGTGGTGCTCACCTTAGGCATCAACTCCCTGGTGTACGTGTACGAGCGCCGCATGGCCGACCGGCTCTCCAGCGACGTGCTGCGGGCCGACTCCAAGCACACCCAGAGCGACCTTTTGGTCACCTCCTCGGTGCTGGCCGGGCTCATCGCCGCCCACTTCGGCGTGTGGCTGCTGGACCCCATCGTGGCCGTGCTCATCGCCGGGCTGATCGGCAAGGCGGCCTACGACATCGTGCTGGAATCGGCCATGGTGCTGTCGGACGTCTCCATGATCGACCCGGCCGAGGTGATCGCCGTGGTCTCCCGCATGCGCGGCGTGCTCCACTGCCACGAGATCCGCACCCGGGGCACCCCCCACCACATCCTGATGGACCTGCGCATCCACGTGGACCCCGACATGACCGTGCGCCGGGCCCACGACATCGCCGACGACCTGGAGGACCTGATCAAGGGCGAGTTCCAAGGGGTGCAGGAGGTGGTGGTGCACGTGGAGCCCCACGGAGAGCACTATTGCCCCCAGTGACGCCGCCCCCCGCGCTGGCCGTGACCCTGGGCGACCCGGCCGGCGTCGGTCCCGAGGTGGCCGCCCGCGCCATGGCCGACGCCCTCGCCCGCGGCCCGGCCCGCCTCCTGGCCGTGGGCCCGGCCAGGGCCCTGGCCCGGGCCGCCGGGGCCCTGAAGCTGGACCTGCCCCTCCACCCCCTGCGCGCCCTGGCCGCCGGGGACCCTTGGGCCGAAGCGCCTCCCGGCGCCCTGCCGGTGCTGGACACCGCCCCGGACACCCCCCTGCCCCACCCCGGCGCCCCCACCGCCGCCTCCGGCCGCATCGCCCTGGACGCCCTGGCGGCGGCCTGCGACCTGTGCCTGGTCGGCGCCGTGGCGGGCATGGTGACGGCCCCCTTGAGCAAGGCCGCCGTGCGTTTGGGCCGCGACGACGGCTTCGTGGGCCAGACCGAGTACCTGGCCCACCGCGCCGGGGGCGCCGAGGTGCGCATGATGCTGGCGGGGGGCGGCCTGCGGGTGGTGCTGGCCACCACCCACGTGGCCCTCTGGCAGCTGCCGGAGCGGATCACCCCCGAGGGCGTGTACCGCACCATCCGCCTGACCCGCGACGCCCTGGCCCGCCACGAGGCCCTTTCCGCGCCCCGCATCGCCGTGTGCGGCCTGAACCCCCACC
>Ga0210144_1000637_pt1 | contig 17060 bp, 15 predicted proteins | sample Muzzi_PWA_D2_FD_185532 | JGI IMG/M metagenome (GOLD analysis project Ga0210144, IMG submission 185532) | Wetland microbial communities from San Francisco Bay, California, USA, that impact long-term carbon sequestration - Muzzi_PWA_D2 (SPAdes) | ecosystem: Environmental > Aquatic > Marine >...
TGCCGGGCTGGACCCAGCCGATCATTGTCGGCCGTCACGCCTACGGCGACCAGTACCGCGCCACCGACTTCCGTTTCCCCGGCAAAGGCAAGCTGACCATCCGCTTCGAGGGCGACGACGGCGAGGTGATCGAGCACGAAGTGTTCGACGCGCCGGGCTCGGGCGTGGCAATGGCCATGTACAACCTCGACGAATCGATCCGCGACTTCGCCCGCGCCTCGCTGAACTACGGGCTCGACCGCAAATATCCGGTGTATCTGTCGACCAAGAACACCATCCTCAAGGCCTATGACGGCCGCTTCAAGGACATCTTCCGGGAGATCTTCGACGCCGAGTTTGCCGACAGGTTCAAGCAGCTCGGCATCACCTACGAGCACCGGCTGATCGACGACATGGTCGCCGCGGCGCTGAAATGGTCGGGCGGCTACGTCTGGGCCTGCAAGAACTATGACGGCGACGTCCAGTCCGACATTGTGGCGCAGGGCTTCGGCTCGCTCGGTCTGATGACCTCGGTGCTGATGACGCCGGACGGCCAGACGGTCGAGGCGGAGGCCGCCCACGGCACGGTCACCCGCCACTACCGCGAACACCAGAAGGGGCACGAGACGTCGACCAACTCGATCGCCTCGATCTTCGCCTGGACCCGTGGCCTGCTTCACCGCGCCAAGCTCGACGGCAACGACGACCTCGCCCGCTTCGCAAAGACGCTGGAGCGGGTCTGCGTCGAGACCGTCGAATCGGGCTACATGACCAAGGACCTCGCCCTCCTCGTCGGACCCGACCAGAAGTGGCTGACCACCACCGGTTTCCTCGACAAGGTCGACGAGAACCTGCAGAAGGCGATGGCGGCCGCGACCGCAGGCTGACCGCCTCATGCCAACCGAGGCCGAACTCTGCCTGTCGAACAATCTCGACTGGTATCGCTCGGTCCTCAGCACCCACGGCCTGGCGGGCTGCGTGGCCGACGGCGTGTGGGCCTGCATCGGCGAGGTGCCTCCCTACTACTCCAACGCCATCACGGTCACCTCGATCGGGGCTGCGGCCCAATATCGCGCCATCGGGGATCTGGTGCGCGTTCTCAGCCGCCCGTTCGCGGTGAAGGACGCGTTTGCCACCCTCGACCTCGCGGCGCGTGGATTCCGTCTGCTCTTTGCGGCCGAATGGATCTGGCTCGATCGTCGGCTGGCTTCACCACTGCCGATCCAGCAGTGCTGGCAGAGGGTGGCAACGCCACGCGAACTTGCCGAGTGGGAAACCGCGTGGCGCGACAACGGCTCGCCGACCGACAAGCCGGTGTTCCTGCCGGCGCTCCTCGAAGACGACACCGTCGCGTTCTTCGCATCCCGGCGCGACGGCCGGATCGCCGCCGGCTGCGCCGGCAACCGTTCGGGCAGTGTGGTCGGCCTCTCGAACTTCTTCACCGAAGCCCCTGACTCGAAGGCGGATTTCGCAGCGGCCGCTGCTGTGGTCGCCGACTTTGCGCCAAGCTGCCCGGTCGTGGGATACGAGAGCGGGAAGTCGCTCGACGACGCCATGGCGCTGGGATTCCGTGCGGTTGGTCCCTTGCGCATCTGGCTCGGCAATCCGGAGTGAGCAGCGAGGTGCCATGGACCCCGTTGTCCGACCGCCTCCGATTAGGTTTCGCCTTCGCCCTTGCCGATCTTGCGCAGCTCCTCCTCGCGCATCGCGGCGAGCCGTGTGTCCGTCGCATCCTCCGGCAGGCCAATCCGCATCAGCAGTCCCCGCGCGAGCTGGAGGCTTGCTTCCAGCGTCTCCGGCGTCACTGCGCTGACGCCAAGGGCCATCAGTTGATGCGCATGCTCGGAGTCGCGCGCGCGGGCGTGGATCACCGCCTTGGGCCAGGCTCTACGGATCGCCGCCACCATCCGCTCGGTCGCGCCCGGTGCGTCGGTGGTGACCACGAAGGCGCGGGCTCGCTCCCCGCCGACCCGGTCGAGGATCTCCCGCCGACTGGCGTCGCCATAGAACACCGGGCGGCCGGCGCGATGCGCCCCGGCAACGAGATCGGCGTCGAGATCAAGCGCGATCCACGGAACCCGCTCCGCAGAGAGCAGCCGCGCGATCATCTCGCCGACCCGACCGTAGCCGCCGATCACCACGTGGTCGGCGAGCTCGCGCGTTTCGGCGATGCCGGCCCCGTGGGCGCGGCCGTCCCGGCGCGCCGCGAGCGCCTTGCCCGCCCGCCGTCCGAGTGTGCCGAGCAGCGGCACCACGACCATCGACAAGGCTGACACCGAAACAAGGAACTGCAGCAGTCCGGGATCGACGAGCCGTTCGCGGCTCGCCAGGGTGAAAACCACGAAGGCGAATTCACCGGCGCCAGCAAGCAGGAAACCCGCTTCGACCGCAACCGGCGTATCGATGCGGAAGGCGCGGGCGACGCCGACCATCACCAGTCCCTTTACCGTCACCAAGGCAAATACCGCGACCAGGAAGGTGAGCGGGCCGATGGTGATCGCCGCGACATCGACGCTCATGCCCACCGTCATGAAGAACAGGCCGAGGAGCAGGCCCTTGAACGGCTCGATGTCGACCTCGATCTGATGCCGGTATTCGGTCTCGCCGAGGAGCAGCCCGGCGAGGAAGGCGCCGAGCGCCGGCGACAGCCCGACTTGCGCCGTCAGCACGGCGGTGCCGATGGCGAGGAACAGGGCGATCGCCACCACCAGTTCGCGGCTGCCGGTGGCCACCGTCAAGCGGACCATCGGCCGCTGCAGGTAGCGGCCGGCGAGGATGATCAGGCCCACCACGATGACCGCCACGGCCGCCGACGACGGCGAGGGGGCCGGCTCGGCGGCGCCGCTTCCCAGCAGACCAACGACGAGCAGAATCGGCACGACCATCAGGTCCTGGAAGATGAGGACGGAGAGTACCAGCCGCCCGATCGGCAGGGCGAAGCGGTGCGCCTCGATGAGCACCTGGGTGACGATCGCTGTCGACGACAAGGCGAGCGCTAGGCCAAGGACCAGTGCGCCGGGGAGATGGAGGCCGATCAGAAGCCCGACGCCGAGGATGGCCGCCGCCGAGATGAAGACCTGAAGCGAGCCGACGCCGAAGACGTGACGCCGCATCGCCCACAGGCGCGCGAACGAGAACTCCAGCCCGATCAGGAACAGCAGGAAGACGACGCCGAGCTCGGCAAAGGGCCGCACCTGCTCGGGATCGCGGAAGGTGATCCAGGCGAGCCAGGGAACTTCTCCGACGAAGCGGCCGAGGCCGCCGGGGCCGAGCAGCACGCCGGCGATCAGGAAGCCCGGCACCACGCCAAAGCGGATCTTGCCGAACAGCGGCACGACGACGCCGGCCGTCCCCAAGACGATCAGGAGCTCTCTCGCCAAGCCGTTCTCGAACATCGCCGGTCGCCGATCGCTCCTCTTGCTGTTCCCACCACAGCATATCCGGGCCGGCCGGCCGGCGCCGCGCCCAAATGCTAGACGGCTTCGGGATCCGCGGGCGCGTTGGCCCGGATGGATCAGATCGATCCGGTCGATGGCCAGCAGCTTCACCCGCGTCAGCGCCAAGGCCGGGTCAGGTGGGGCCTTGTCGGTGATGTCGGCGCTCGCGCCGGATGTCTCGCCGACGCTCCGACGGCGCCAATCGCATCGACTTGATCGGCCCGGCAGTCGCCGCCCGTCAAGGTGATTTGGGCGACCTCTTCATTCTCCCTCGATCTCCTCGCTGACGAGATCGCCGCTGCGACCGACAACCTCGGAACCGACCCGGTCGCGAACCACCTCGCGAATGCGCGCGGCAAGGCGCCCGTCGCGTTCCATCAGTGCATGGAGGTCGGAGCCGTCGAGGACAAGCAGGTTGGTGCGCGAGACGGCCGTGACGGTCGCCGAACGCCGGGCGCGGCGGAGCACGGCGATCTCTCCGAAAAAATGACCAACGCCGACACGAAGCCGCTGCTTGGGCAATTCGATCTCGACCTCGCCGGCAGCGATGAAATACATCGAGCGGCCGGGTTCGCCGCGACGCACGATGATGCCACCCGGCTCGACGGTCTGGGCGCTCAGGAGCCGCATGATGTCGGCGATCTCGCCGGCAGTCAGCCCCGAGAACAACGGCACCCGCGCCACCATTCCCCAGGTGACGACGAAATCGCGGCGATGAACCTCGTTGGCGAAAGCGGTGGCGACGATGCCGACCGGCAAGGCAATCATCACCAACCCGCCAAAGATGGTGACGGCAGCGATCAGCCGGCCGACCACCGTCACCGGCACAGCATCGCCGTAGCCGACCGTGCCGAGCGTGACGATCGCCCACCACATCGCTTCGGGGATGGTGCCGAACTTGTCGGGCTGAACGCCGCGCTCGACAATGTACATGAGAGAGGCGGACGCCAGCGTGACGCCGAGAAGGATAACGAAGCAGCCAATCAGCGCCCGACGCTCTGCATAGAGTGCGTCGAGCAGCGAGCGCATCGCCGGCGAATAGCGCACGAGTTTCAGGAAGCGGACGATGCGAAAGACGAGCAGCGCCCGGAGATCGAACGGGACGAACAGGCCAACCCAGAACGGCAGCACAGCGAAAAGATCGACCAAGCCGACCGGGCTGAGGGCGTAGCCCAGCCGCGGCCCTCGGCGGCGAGCCTCATACGGCGTATGCTCGGCGGCAACCCACAGGCGAAGCCCGTATTCGGCCGTGAAGACAATGAGCGAGACGACCTCGATGCCGACGAACAGGAGCTCGTGACGCGACTCGATCGAGGGCACCGACTGGAGCGCCAGCGCAACAAGATTCACGACAATCAGGAGAACGAGGCCTCGGTTGACGAACAGGCTCACCCAGTCGTCGCGCGGCGCGAGCTCGAGGATCTCATAGAGCCGACGACGCAAGGCGGCGATCTTCTGGTCGGCAGTCTTGGTCTTGGCCTTGGCCTTGGCCATAGCGCGCGCGCCTTACCTCGCCCAGCCGTCGCCGGCTTCCGAGCCCGGTCCAATGTTCATCCGATCTCGATCGCCGCGGCAACAGCCGCGATCGCCTCCTCGGCCCTGGCGCCATCGGGGCCGCCCGCTTGCGCCATGTCCGGCCGGCCGCCGCCGCCCTTGCCGCCGAGCACCGCCGAAGCGCGGCGCACCAAGTCGACGGCGCTGAACCGCTCGGTCAGATCCTTGGTGACGCCGACGACGATGCCGGCCTTGCCGTCGTCGCTGACGCCGACGATGGCGACGACGCCGGAGCCGACCGCCTTCTTGCCGTCGTCGGCGAGCCCCTTGAGGTCCTTCGGCGCAATGCCGGCGACAGAGCGGCCGAGAAACTTGATCGCGCCGATCTGGCGAACGTCAGCGTCGGCGCCGTTGCCCCGGGTCCCACCCTTGGCAAGCTGGCGCCGGGCATCGGCGAGGTCGCGCTCCAGGCGGCGGCGTTCCTCGACGAGCGCCTGCACGCGCTCGGGCGTATCCTCCGGCCTGACTTTGAGGGCCATCGCCACGGCCTTCAGGCGGCGCTCCTGCTCGGCAAGGTGCTTGCGGGCCGCTGCGCCGGTCAGGGCCTCGACGCGGCGGACGCCGGCGGCGACTGCCGCTTCGCTGGCAATGGCGATCAGCCCGATCTCGCCGGTCCGCCCGACATGGGTGCCGCCGCACAGCTCCACCGAATAGGGCCGTTGGGGAACGCCGTCGGGCACCGTGCCCATCGACACCACGCGGACCTCGTCGCCATATTTCTCGCCGAACAGAGCCATGGCGCCCGATTTCATCGCCTCCTCGCGGTCCATCAGCCGGGTCTCGACCGGAGCGTCCTGGACGACGACGGCGTTGGCCAGCGCTTCAACCTCGTCGATCTCCTCGGCATCCATCGGCTTCGGATGGGAGAAGTCGAAACGCAGCCGGTCGGGCGCGACCAGCGAGCCCTTCTGGGCAACGTGATTGCCGAGAACCCCGCGGAGCGCCGCGTGAAGAAGGTGGGTCGCCGAATGATTGGCGCGGATCGTCGACCGGCGCGAACCGTCGACCATCAGGCGAACCGCATCGCCGACCTTCACCGTTCCGTCTTCGACCTTTCCGAAATGGGCGAACAGACCGTCGGCGCGCTTCTGCACGTCGTTGACCAGGATTTGCGCGTCGCTGCTGGTCGCAATGATGCCGGTGTCGGCAACCTGGCCACCCGATTCGGCATAGAAGGGCGTCTGGTTGACGACGACCGCCACCGGCTCGCCGGCGGAGGCCGTCTCGACCCCCTCGCCGTCCTTCACCAGCGCCAGGATCTGGCCTTCGGCGCTTTCGGTGCCATAGCCGAGAAACTCGGTCGCCCCCAGCCGCTCGCGGAGCTTGAACCAGATCGGCTCGGTCTGCGCCTCGCCGGAGCCCGCCCAGCTCGCCCTCGCCTCCTCCTTCTGCCGCTCCATGGCGCGGTCGAAGCCGTCGGTATCGACGGCGATGCCGCGCGGCTTCAGGGCATCCTGCGTGAGGTCGAGCGGGAAGCCGTAGGTGTCATACAGCCGGAAGGCGACATCGCCGGCGAGGGTGTCGCCATCGCCGAGATTGCCGGCCGCCTCGTCGAGCAACGACAGTCCCCGGGCAAGCGTGCGGCGGAAGCGGGTTTCCTCGAGATGCAGCGTCTCGCGAACCAGCGCCTCGGCGCGGACCAGCTCGGGATAGGCGCGGCCCATCTCGGCAACCAGCGTCGGCACCAGCCGATAGATGACCGGCTCGGTGGCGCCGAGCAGGTGGGCGTGGCGCATGGCGCGGCGCATGATCCGCCTAAGCACATAACCGCGCCCTTCATTGGAGGGGAGCACCCCATCGGCGATCAGAAAGCTGGTTGCCCGCAGGTGATCGGCGATCACCCGATAGCTCGCCGCCTTCTCACCCGCCGCCTTGACGCCGATCAGCTCTTCCGACGCCGCGACCAGCGTCTTGAACAGATCGACGTCGAAGACGCTATGGGCGCCCTGCAGCACGGTCGCCATCCGCTCCAGCCCCATGCCGGTGTCGATCGACGGCCTGGGCAGGTCGATCCGGTCGCCGGGCGCCCGCTGCTCGAACTGCATGAAGACAAGGTTCCAGATCTCGACGAAACGATCGCCGTCCTCGTCGGGGCTGCCCGGCGGGCCGCCCGGCACATCGGCCCCGTGGTCGTAGAAGATCTCCGAGCAGGGACCACACGGGCCGGTGTCGCCCATCGCCCAGAAATTGTCGCTGGTCGGGATCCGGATGATCCTGCTCTCCGGCAGACCGGCGACGCGCTTCCACAAGTCGAAGGCGTGATCGTCCTCGGCGTAGACCGTTGCGAGCAGACGCTCCGCCGGCAGGCCGAATTCCTTGGTGACGAGACTCCACGCCAGCTCGATCGCCCGTTCCTTGAAGTAGTCGCCGAAGGAGAAGTTGCCGAGCATTTCGAAGAAGGTAAGGTGCCGCGCCGTGTAGCCGACGTTGTCGAGGTCGTTATGCTTACCGCCGGCGCGAACGCACTTCTGCGAGGTGACGGCGCGCGGAAAGGGCGGCTCGACGCGGCCGGTGAAATAGTCCTTGAACTGCACCATCCCGGCATTGGTGAACATCAATGTCGGGTCGTTGCGCGGGACGAGCGGGCTCGAGGCCACCGGCGCATGGCCGTTCTTCTCGAAATACCCGAGAAAGTGGGCGCGGATATCGTTTACGCTTGCACTCATGTCGCTTTTCTCGACCGGCGGCCTTGGCCGGTCATAGGTAGCGACCGCCTTGAGGCATGTCCAGAACCGTGGTGATTCGCAGCCGCGCCGGGATGTTGCCGGCGCAAACGAAGGTCATGCCTCGGCCTTGTCCTTGGCCTGCGCGTCGTTGACCATTGCCTCGAAACGGCGCTCCCATCTCAGATAGCTCCCCGCCGCCCCAAGGACGACGGGGGAAACCGCGATGAGCCAGGTCAGAGCCGAATTGAGCAGGTTGGCCGGGAAGCGGGTCGGCCTGAGGACATCGACAAAGAGCACCACACGCAGCCCGTCGGTCTCGTTCCACGCCTCGTGCTCGTAGGTCTCGTCGAAAATCATCACCTTGCCTTCCTGCCAGTGACGGGTCTCCGTGCCGACCCGAATGCCGCATTTCTCGACTGGCTCGGGGATCAGAAGGGCCAGGTGAAGCCGCAGCACGCCCTTGAACGGCCCGTGGTGCGCCGGCAGCCGCTTGCCCGGGGCGAGGATGGAATAGAAGCCCGTCTTCATACCCGGGATGCGCTTGAGAAGCTTTGCGGTTTCCGGGCAGCGCCGGCAATTGGCTGGCGCCTTGATGCCGTAGGCGTAGAAAAAGTACGTCTTCCACCCGTCGTCCTGCGAAATGGCGGTGATCTCGCGGGAAATGTCCTGGTAGTTCGGCAGGTGCGCGGCATATGGCAACAGCGCGTCGAGCTCAGCCCGCGCCTTGTGCCAATCGGCCTCGATATCGGCAACCCAGGGGAAATCCTTGGCGTCAAAGAACGCCTTGTCCCCGACCTTGGAACGGCGCCCGATGTACCGGTCGATCCCTACGAGTATCCTTAATCCAAGGTTCATCAAGGCGCGGCCGACCACACTCGCCTTGTTCTCACCGCCCTCGACTGACTGCATCGCCTCCCTCAATCGCCGCCTGCGCCGACGCTATTGACTTGCCGTCACCGGGTCAAACCAAAAGCACCGGCAAAGCCCCACCCTTTCGGCTGGGCGCACCGCTTAACACGGAGACGATGGCAAGGAAATCCGGCAGGAGCGCCGGCCTAGTGGCCTGTCCGCCGGGAATTGACGACCGTCTCGAAGCGGCGTTCCCAGCGCAGGTAACTTCCGAGCGAGCCGAGGACGAAGGGCGAGAAGGCAATCGCCCACGTTATGACAAGATTCACAAGATTGGCGGGAAACCGCATCGGCCAAGCCATGTCGACGAAGAGCACCACCCGCACACCTTTGGTCGGATTCCACGCCTCGCAATGGAACGCATTGCCAAAACGCGGGTCTTTCCCGCCGCCCAGTGGCCGGTTCCGCCGCCGACCCAAATCCCGGACCGCTCAGCCGGCTCAGGAGGCCGAGATCGACCCGGACAACGCCCATGTACAATCCGCGATGGCGCGCGAGCCGCCTGCCGGGCGTGAGAATCGAGAAGAACGCCGGTCAGCGCAGGCTGACGCGGCCTTGCTCGTCGACCGTCCAGACGGGATTCCACGCCACCTCCCAAGGATGCCCGTCGACGTCGGCGAAATAGCCCGAATAGCCGCCCCAGAACGTCTCCTCAGCCGACTTCAGGATGCGGCCGCCGGCGGCTTGGGCCTCGGCGAGCACTGCGTCGACCTCCTCCCGCGACCGGGTGTTGTAGGCAAGCACGATGCCGCTGAAACCGGCTCCGTCATCCATCACGCCAGCGTCGCCGGCGAGTGCTTCGCGCGACCACAAGCCGAGGATCATGCCAGGCAGCTGGTAGAAGACGACGCCCTCGTCCTTGTTGTTCCGCTCCCAGCCGAGCCCTGTCTCATAGAACCGCCGGGCCCGGTCGAGGTCGGCAACACCCAGAGTAACGAGGCTCAGTCGCTGCTCCACGATGCCTGCCTCTTTTCCTCAATTATCAGGCGCGTCGATGTGGAGCGCGCTATGCCTCCGCCACATCGCCGGGATCGATGCCGTCCTCGTCGTCGGGACCACTCTTGTCGAGGAAGCGCTCGGCGATCAGGCCGGCGGCCTGACGCACGCTCTGTTCGATCTCGGCGGCGATTCCCGGGTTCTCCTTGAGGAAAAGCTTGGCGTTCTCCCGCCCCTGACCGAGGCGCTGACTGTCGAAGGAGAACCAGGCGCCCGACTTCTCGACGATCCCCGCCTTGACGCCGAGGTCGATCAGCTCGCCGGTCTTGGAAATCCCCTCGCCGTACATGATGTCGAACTCGACCTGCTTGAACGGCGGCGCCAGCTTGTTCTTGACCACCTTCACCCGGGTCTGGTTGCCGACCACCTCGTCGCGCTCCTTGATCGCGCCGATGCGGCGGATATCGAGGCGGACCGAAGCATAGAACTTCAGTGCGTTGCCGCCAGTGGTCGTCTCCGGGCTGCCGAACATGACGCCGATCTTCATCCGGATCTGGTTGATGAAGATCACCATGGTCTGGGAGCGGTTGATCGAGGCGGTCAGCTTGCGGAGCGCCTGGCTCATCAGCCGCGCCTGCAGCCCTGGCAGCTGATCGCCCATCTCGCCTTCGATTTCGGCGCGCGGGGTGAGCGCCGCCACCGAATCGACGACCAGGATGTCGATGGCGCCCGAGCGCACCAGCGTATCGGCGATCTCGAGCGCCTGCTCGCCGGTGTCGGGCTGCGAGATAAGCAGGTCGTCGAGATTGACCCCGAGCTTGCGGGCATAGACGGTGTCAAGGGCGTGCTCGGCATCGATAAACGCGCAAATACCCCCGGCCTTCTGGGCCTCCGCGACGGCGTGAAGCGCCAGCGTCGTCTTGCCGGACGATTCCGGCCCGTAGATCTCGACGACGCGGCCGCGTGGCAGCCCGCCAATGCCGAGCGCGATATCCAGCCCAAGCGATCCGGTCGGCACCGTAGCGGTCTCCACCACGGGGTCGTTCTTGCCGAGGCGCATGATCGAGCCCTTGCCGAAAGCGCGTTCAATCTGGCTGAGCGCCGCATCGAGCGCTTTCGACTTGTCCATTGCGTGACCCTCGATCAGACGAAGAGACGTGACCGCCATGTCGTGCGCTCCTTATTTCACAGCACCGGTGAACGTTCAAACGGTAGTCGGTGTGGTGTCGCGCATTGATTGTACACGTTTTGTTCTCATTCGCAAGTGTCCGGTGAAAAATCGCCGCGCGATTGCGCACGCCCGCCGGCCGAACCATGATCGGGACGCACTCCTGGGGGAATCGCGAGGATGAGCCATCAAGGCCAAGGGCTTGGGTCTGTTACGGTTTTCGGTGCGGCCAACATCGACCACATCGGCTGGGCCCGGCAACCGCCGGTGATGGGCGCGTCGAATCCGGGGCACACGCGGATGACGCCGGGCGGGGTCGGCTTCAACGTCGCGACGATCCTCGCCCGGCTCGGACACCCGGTAAGGCTTGTCGCGCGAATAGGAGACGATACGGGCGGCGACACGATCCGGACGGCGGCGGACGCCGCCGGAATCGACACGCGACACCTCAGTGTCTCAAGCGCCCCGACCGCCACTTATCTGGCGGCCCTCGACGACAAAGGCGGGCTGATCATCGGCATTGCCGGCATGGAAATCCACGACGAGATGGCTTCCGGACGGCTCCGGACGGCCATCGAAACGGCGCCGGACGGCGAATGGTGGGTGGCGGACGCCAACCTGCCCGACGAGACACTCGCCTTTATCGCGGGAAAGGCGCGGACGACCGGCCACCCCCTCGCGGCGCTGGCGGTGTCGCCGGCGAAAGCGGTGCGGCTCGCTCCCCTCCTCCCCGACCTCAATCTCCTCTTCGTCAACCGCAAGGAGGCCTCGGTGCTGCTCGGCCTGGCCGACGACGCGCCGCCCCGGCCGGCCGAGGCGCTGGCCGAGGCGCTCGCCGGCCGGCCGCGGCCGGACGTGGTGGTGACCGACGCCGGCAACCCGCTGGCGGCGGCACACGGCGGCACGGTCCGCGCCTTTATCCCGCTTAGCGCCCAGATCAGAAGCGTCAACGGCGCCGGCGACGCGCTGGCGGCCGGAGTCATCCACGGCCTCGCCGCCGGCCGCGGCCTGTTCGAGGCGATCCGGCCGGGCCTTGCGGCGGCGGCGCTGACCATGGAATACGAAGGCACCGTGCCGCCGACCCTCACCGCCGCAACGCTTGCCGCCCGGCTCGGTGCCGGCACCCGGACGGAGTCCTGAATGAGCCTGACGATCAGCGAGGAGGTGAAGCGCGCCCTCGACGACGGGCGGCCGGTGGTGGCGCTCGAATCGACCATCGTCAGCCACGGCATGCCGTGGCCGCAGAATTTCGAGACCGCGCAGGCGGTGGAGGCGGTGGTCCGCGACGCCGGCGCGGAGCCGGCGACCATCGCGGTGCTCGACGGCGCGGTCAGGGTCGGGCTTGACCGGGCGAGCCTCGAGCGGCTGGCGCAGGCGGAGGACGTGCTCAAGCTGTCGCGCGCCGACCTCGCCTACGCCGTCGTCTCCGGCCGGCCGGGGGCGACGACGGTCGCCGCGACGATGATCGTCGCGGCGCGCGCCGGCATCAAGGTGTTCGCCACCGGCGGCATCGGCGGCGTCCACCGCGGGGCGGAGGCGAGCTTCGACGTCTCGGCCGACCTCGCCGAGTTCACCCGCAGCAACGTGGTCGTGGTGGCGGCCGGCGCCAAGGCGCTCCTCGACCTGCCGAAGACGCTGGAGGTGCTGGAGACCCTCGGCGTGCCGGTGGTCTGCTATGGAACCGACACCTTTCCCGCCTTCTGGTCGCGCGACTCAGGCCTCCCCGCGCCGCTCCGCCTCGACACGCCGGCGGCGATCGCCGCCTTCGTACGGGCGCGCGAGGCGCTGATCCTGCGCGAGGGGGTGCTCGTCGCCAACCCGGTGCCGGGGGCCGACGAGATCCCGGCCGCCGAGATGGCGGTCCACATCGAGGCGGCGCACCGTGACTGCCTCGCGGCGGGGGTGACGGGCAAGGCGGTGACGCCGTTCCTGCTCGACGCGATCTTGCAACGCACCGGCGGCGCGAGCCTCGCGACCAACATCGCGCTCATCAAGAACAACGCCCGGCTCGCGGCGGAGATCGCGGCGGCGATGGGCGGGGGTGAGGTCTGACGTTCAGGTGGCGGCTTCGGGGGGTGAGCAAGGGTCAGCTCCCAGGCTCGAAGCGGCCATGCCGATCGGTAGTGTGGTCGTTCCGCAAAGCGCCACGAGCAGACGGTCGCTGAGAGGCAGAATCTGGAGCCTAACGAGCGAAAGAAGAGCCCATTGTCTGAATCAGTGCGGCGACCCATATTCGAAGGGTGAGGAGAAATCATGGATAAGATGAATATTGAGCAATTCAATTATGCTGCTTTGGCCGAACTCTTTGCGCTGAAGGACAAGAAATACGGACCGATTACCTACCACCGCTTCGACACTGCGACGGAGGGTCTCCGCTATGCCATCGAGAGCTTATCGCCTGCATGTTTGAAGGATTCATTCATGGAAACCGGCGTTTTTCGGCTGGACGCGAAGTTGATGCGGCAACTCTATACCGCCGCGCGCTATCCCGGGAAAAGGAGTGAAGTCGAGCACGGTGCGCAGCCCCCCGAACATCACTAAAATCACGAATAGCATCACAACGATTCCGACAAGACGCGAGAGCCGCGACATACGCCGTTTTGACGACCGCCTCAGCGCACGCGACCTGCGGGACTTGATGCCGTCTCGACGGCCCCAGAAGGGAGTGGGTATGGGTCCTTGATCGACCATCGCCGACCCAAGAGCGCCCCCCTGGTTGCCCTCTCTGTCCATATCGACGACCCCTGCCTGCTCATTATCGTAAGGCCCGCTGATGAGCGGCGCCGCTGAGGGCATCGGCCCTCCAGAGCTACGGCCGACAAATCCGTTCCTCGTCTTCCGACCGGAGCGGATTTGCTCGACAGATGCGCCGCGCACGGTCACAAGCTCTTGGCATGCGAAAGAACCGCACGCAGTCCCGGCGGCGACGCTCACACGGGTAGGGCTCTATTGGATCGTCGCGTGAGACGCTCCGCTTTTCGCCCGAACAGCTTGCCTAACGGATGCGCGCGATGAGCTGTCCATTATTTGGACGGCGCAATCGACGCAGGCGTCGGCCGTTCCGGTTGCGCGATTGCTTGATCTGCCCCACCGGTCAATGCCGGGGCAAGAGCCCATCGCGGGTCTTGAAAACATCCAGTCGTATCACCAGTTTGGCACTCTCTGACAGAGAGTGCCAGCGAGCGACACTTTTGCGCCCATCCGGGCTGCTCGCCCAACCAGAGGAATCAACCCTATGAAATTTCGTCCGCTGCACGATCGCGTGGTGGTCCGTCGCCTCGAAGGCGAAGAGAAGTCGAAGGGCGGCATCATCATTCCGGATAATGCCAAGGAGAAACCGCAGGAAGGCGAAGTCATCGCCGTCGGCCCCGGCGGCCGCGACGAAAGCGGCAAATTGACCCCGATCGACGTCAAGGCCGGCGACCGCGTCCTGTTCGGCAAGTGGTCGGGCACCGAGGTCAAGATCGACGGCGAAGAGCTCCTCATCATGAAGGAATCCGACGTGATGGGCGTGCTCGAAGGCAAGGTCGCCACCCGCAAGGCCGCCTGACTTAGCAGGTTCTCCTTTCCTCCCTTTCCGCAAATCTCGATCACGAAGGAATCAAAGACAATGGCTGCGAAAGACGTAAAATTCTCGACCGACGCGCGCGACAAGATGCTGCGCGGCGTCGAAATCCTGGCCAATGCAGTGAAGGTGACGCTCGGCCCCAAGGGCCGTAACGTTATTCTCGACAAGTCGTACGGCGCGCCGCGCATCACCAAGGACGGCGTCACTGTCGCCAAGGAAATCGAACTCGAGGACAAGTTCGAGAACATGGGCGCCCAGATGGTCCGCGAAGTCGCTTCGAAGACCAACGACATCGCCGGCGACGGCACCACCACCGCAACGGTTCTCGCACACTCCATCATCAAGGAGGGCGGCAAGGCGGTTGCCGCCGGCATGAATCCGATGGACCTGAAGCGCGGCATCGACATGGCCGTCGCGGAGGCGGTCATCGATCTCGGCAAGCGGTCGAAGAAGATCAAGACCTCCGAGGAGATCGCCCAGGTCGGGACGATCGCCGCTAATGGCGAGAAGATCATTGGCGACAAGATCGCCGAGGCCATGCAGAAGGTCGGCAACGAGGGGGTGATCACCGTCGAGGAATCGAAGGCGCTCGAGTTCGAGCTCGAGGTGGTCGAAGGCATGCAGTTCGACCGCGGTTACCTTTCCCCCTACTTCATCACCAACGCCGACAAGATGGTGACCGAGCTCGAGGATCCCTACATCCTCCTGCACGAGAAGAAGCTCTCCAACCTTCAAGCCCTCCTGCCTGTCCTGGAGTCGATCGTCCAGGCCGGCAAACCACTCCTCATCGTCGCAGAGGACGTCGAGGGCGAGGCGCTGGCGACGCTGGTCGTCAACAAGCTGCGCGGCGGCCTCAAGGTCGCGGCCGTCAAGGCGCCGGGCTTCGGCGATCGCCGCAAGGCGATGCTCGAGGACATCGCGGTGCTGACCGGTGGTCAGGTCATCTCCGAAGACCTCGGCATCAAGCTCGAGAACGTGACGCTCGCCATGCTCGGCAAGGCCAAGCGGGTATCGATCACCAAGGAGAACACGACCATCGTTGACGGCGCCGGGAAGCGGAAAGAGATCGAGGCGCGCATCAACCAGATCAAGGCGCAGATCGAGGAGACCACCTCGGACTACGACAAGGAGAAGCTGCAGGAGCGGCTGGCCAAGCTGGCCGGCGGCGTCGCGGTGATCCGCGTCGGCGGTGCAAGCGAAGTTGAGGTGAAGGAGAAGAAGGACCGCGTCGACGACGCCCTCAACGCCACTCGCGCGGCGGTCGAGGAAGGCATCGTGCCGGGCGGCGGCGTCGCGCTGCTCCGCGCCAAGAAGGCGGTGCAGAAGCTCTCCTCCGACAATCCGGACGTTCAGGCCGGCATCAGCATCGTGCTCCGCGCGCTGGAGACGCCGATCCGCCAGATCGCCGACAATGCCGGGGTCGAAGGCTCGATCGTGGTTTCCAAGGTGATGGAATCGAAGTCCGACTCCTACGGCTTCGACGCCCAGGAGGAGGAGTACAAGGACCTCGTCACGGCGGGCATCATCGACCCGACCAAGGTTGTCCGGGTCGCACTCCAGGACGCGGCTTCGGTCGCCGGCCTGCTGGTCACCACCGAGGCAATGGTCGCCGAGCATCCGAAAAAGGAATCCCCGATGCCGATGCCCGGTGGCAGTGGCATGGGTGGCATGGGCGGCATGGACTACTAGCCGGAGAAGCCACCGCACCCCCGACGAAAGAGTACTAAGGCCGCCTCGTGCGGCCTTTTTCTTTCTTCTCTGCCACAACTGACGCTCATTCTTGATGAGCTCGCCGACGGCAGCGCACCACCGGATGCGTTTTCGTTTGAAATTGTAGCCTTTGAGGGCGGAGCAGGCGCAAGACTCCAAAGCCGGCTGGTAGCCGTGCAGACGTCCTAGTTGGGTCAATCTGCGACATCCGGAGCCTCATCCGAAATGTCCGATCATCGAATGAAACCGGACAGCCCGGTCGCCACCACTTCCCAGGCTAAGTCTAGAGAAGGCGACCCACATCGCGGCGGCGCAGCGCGACTGCCTGGCGACGGGAGTGACGGGCAAGAGGATGACGCCGTTCCTGCTCGACGCGATCGTGAAGCAGACCGGCGGCGCGAGCCTCGCGACCAACATCGCGCTGGTAAAAAGCGGCCACGTGGGCACGCTTCGTCCCCGCCTCTGCGGGGACGCGCTTTGCCCACCCTACGGAGCGCTGGCGGCGGAGATCGCGGCGGCGATGGGCGGGGGTGAGGTCTGACGTTCAGGTGGCGGCTTCGGGGGGTGAGCAAGGGTCAGCTCCCAGGCTCGAAGCGGCCACGCCGATCGGTAGTGTGGTCGTTCCGCAAAGCGCCAGATAGGCGACATGGGCTCCCGACGAATGCCCTATCGCTCGGGCCGCGGTGCACTCGTCGCCGCGGCCTTTTCGCATTCGCATAGGCGAGGGGAACGCGTTCCATTTGCCAACTCCCGCAAAGCATTTCACGCGGCGCGATATTCCGGGGGGTTCGTTGGGGAAGCTGGTGGCCATGCGGTCCTCCCGAAGCGTCGAACTGCCATTCGCCTTAGGACAAGCGTTTTGTCGTCCTCGCCCAAGACCGCGCCGAAGCAGGTCTCTATGGTTCGCGTGAAGCGTGAAGCGCTTCACTGCGCGCTGCGCGTCAACGGTATACCGTGACGTGTATTGAGCCCGCGCCTGGATGCGCGAAGCGGATCAGGAAGGAGTTGAATCGGTCGTTGCATGCGGCGAACAGGTTTCGTCGAAACGCATCGTGGTGACACAGTGTCCGTGGAAGCCGGCGAAGCGCCGAAACCACGACACTGGCATGGGGCCAGATTTTTCGACTCGCTGG
>Ga0210144_1000638_pt1 | contig 17046 bp, 19 predicted proteins | sample Muzzi_PWA_D2_FD_185532 | JGI IMG/M metagenome (GOLD analysis project Ga0210144, IMG submission 185532) | Wetland microbial communities from San Francisco Bay, California, USA, that impact long-term carbon sequestration - Muzzi_PWA_D2 (SPAdes) | ecosystem: Environmental > Aquatic > Marine >...
TAGGGTTCGGCCGACGATTCGCCAAGGCACTCCCGCCGTGCCCAACGCCGCGGCGATCGCCTCGTGGCCACTGCGGACGGTGCCGTCGGGCTCGATCCAGCGAACTGCCTCTGCCGCCTGCGCCGAGGTGATCCCCAGCTCGTCCAGGTCGGCGACCTGCCAGGCGACTATCTCCGCCTCTGGGCCGATTCGCTCAAGCAAGCGTGCGCAACTCGTGCAGAAGGCGCAGTCGCCGTCGAAGACCAGCACTGAGCGCCTCTTCGCGTGGCCGGTCGCCATCAGGCGGTGCTGTCGATGAAGAGAGAGAAGGCGAGGATGCTGCGGGCGACCCGGATGGCGTCCGGGCCTCCGGTTGCGAGCGCCTGCAACGACGCATCGACCGACGCGCCGCGGGGAGTCCGAACCTTGGCCACCGGTCAATCTATACGGCACCGTATTGACAGATGCAAGTCATCTGCCTAATGTCCATACGACAGCGTATGGATAGGAGGCCCGAGATGAAGCTTTCGAACGCCGAGCACGAATGCCATCCCTGGCGCATCCACGACCTGGTTCCCGACTTCACCTTGGAGGACGTCTGGGCCTTGCCCGTGCACGGCGGCCCCGAGGACTTCCAGGCGTTGCTCGAGCTGGCCGGTTCTTTCGACCCGTCCAAGACCGAGTCGCGACCGACCCGCTTCCTCTGGAACTTCCGCGACCGGCTCGGCAGGTGGCTCGGCCTCGGTGAGGTGTCGACGCCGGTCGACGGACAGGGGGCTGGCGAGCTTTCGATCCCCGGCACCGCCGAGACCTCCCTGCGTGACCGCCTCCCACCCGACCTGCGCGGCACCGCATCGGAGGTGACCTTCGGCTCGCTCCCCTTCATTCCCCTCTATCGCACCGACCGCGAGGCCGGCGCCGAACTCTCGAACAAGACCGTCCACGGCGTCGCCCACCTGGGCTGGGTCGACCAGGGCGAAGGCCGCTACGAGGGCCGCATGGCCGTCTACGTCAAGCCCAGAGGGGCCTCCGGCAGGGCCTACATGGCCCTGATCAAGCCGTTCCGCTACTGGGTGGTCTACCCGGCGCTGATGCGGCAGATGGACCGCGCCTGGAACGAGCGCCCATGAAGCATGGCTTCCGCCGGAGCATGCGGCTGCCGCCGAATCCCTAACGATCGCTTTCTTGCCAGCTCGACGAGTCCCGCGCTGTAGGCTCAAGGCACTATTGGCTCAAGGAAGTTCCGTGCAATCGCCGTTCTCTTCTGCCTGGCTCTTTTCGCCGCGCTTCCCGCCAGCTCTGCCGCGAAGGAGGATCTGACCCTGGCGGATGCGCAGGCGTTCGATTCGTACCGGCTCTACTACTCGGGCCCGGAGGTCGCCGGACTCCCACTCGAATCCCTGACTCAAGGCAGAGCGACCAATCGGCATGCGCGCCGCCAGGGCCGGCGAGCGATCTACTGGACCTTCATCTATGGCGACTGCACCCCTCCACCGACTGAGGGTGGCTGCGCGCCGCCCCTCGAGGTCCAGGTCTGGAGCGCCTGCGTGCGATCCTTCAGCTCGATTAAGTCCCGCAAGCGCCACCTGTACGAGTTCCGGGGGGCGAAGGCAACCGGGGGCGGCGGCCACTACGAAGTTTCGCCGATGGAAATCTTCACCGGTCGCACCACGGTCGTCGTCTTCGGCAACGAAAAGTCGCTCATCAAGACCGCCGCCCGCGCGCTGCACGGGGTACACCGGACTCAGGCGGCACCCCGCCTCCCCCCTCCCGCGCGCGGCTCCCTGAAAGAGAAGCTGTCCTGTCAGCGCGAGCGGCACCGTGAGGCGCGCCGGGTCTTTCCGATACCCCCGGCAGGATTCGAACCTGCGACCCTCGGATTAGAAGTCCGACGCTCTGTCCACTGAGCTACGGGGGCGGGCTCCTCAAGGTTAAGGCTCCGGGCGTCCGTCAGCTCTTGCCAAGTTCGGCGCATTCGTTCGGGTCGAGCTTGCCCTTGACCTTGAAGACGTAGTCGGGCTCGGGGGTGATTTCCGGCTCATCGATCACCAGTTCGAGCGCCGGGCTGGTCTTCAGCCAGGCGTAGATCGGATACCAGTAGGGCGCCTCGGGCGAGTCCTGGGTGTACTGGCTGACGATCAGGAAGTCGTAGTTGCCGGCGTTGACCCGGCGGCGGAACTGGCGGCAGCTGGTCGCCAGGCGGTAGGTCCCGTTCGGCCCCGGCACGCCGATGTACTGGACGTGGTTGTCGAGGTTGGCCCCGTAGAAGCCGTACTGGCCGAAGAAGATCTCGCCCGAGCCGGCGATGCCGATCCGGGCCCCGTGCCGGTTGCGGGCGAAAGTGTAGGCCTTGCGCGGCCCGCCTTCCTGGAGGAACGGGAGCACCCGCGTGTAGTGCTGGTCGTAGTACTGGACCTCCTGAGCACGGCCGAGCACCACCGCGAGCAGCACGACGACGCCGGCCACCGCCGCAACCGCGCCGCGGCCGATCATGCGCCTCGACCGCAACAGGGCCAGCCCGGCCGGCGTCCAGGCCAGGGCCAAGGTGAGGAACACGGTGCCGGCGAGGTAGTTCGGGAACCAGCGGGGCGTGCTCAGCACGGTGATCGCGTAGACCGCGGTGAGGAATAGCAGCGTCTGCCAGGCGCGCGAGTCGGGGGCGCGCAGCGGTCGGGCGATCGGCAGCAGGGTGAGCGCCAAAACCAGCCCCGGCATCAGGTAGCGGGTGTTGGTGAAGAAGCCGGTCGGGGAGCCCTCCTGGCCGGCCGCGGTGAGCGGCGTGAAGACGTAGACGACCGCGGTGAGCAGCGCCGCGGCGGCGAGCACCCGCAGGATCCGGTTGCGGGAGCGCACCGCGATGAACACGGCGACGGCGACGGCGACGATCAGGATCAGCGGCCAGAGCGGCCCGAAGGCGTCGTCGAGCCGCGGGAAGAACCAGCGTCGGTAGATCGTCGGGTCGGTCAGGTAGTGCGAGACGGCGAAGCGCGGGCGCGGGTCGAGCGGCATCTGGTGGGGCGTCGGGAGGTGCAGCGGGCCCCAGCCGATCTGCGGGATCGGGTTGCCCCCGGTCTTGATCGCCGCCCGCACGTACCAGTAGCCGCCGACCACGAAGGCCGAGAGGCCGAGCACCCAGGCGGTGGTGAGGCGGCGCCCGCGGCCGCTGAAGACGACGACGCCGACGGCGATCGCGACGACGGGGATCAGGAAGGTGAGCTTCACCGATGCGGCGAGACCGGCGGCGACCCCGGCGATCGCCAGCGGTCCGCGGTCGAGCAGCGGCGCGTCGCGCTCCGGCGCGTCCTGCACGGCGCCGGCGGCCGGCGCGCGGCGCTGGTGGCCGTTGATCAAGAAGGCCGCGAAGGCGATCAGGAAGGCGAGCCCCATGATGTCGTTGCGCCCCTCGCCGGGCTGGGTTTCGATCATCACGCCCGAGTCGAGCACGATCGCCGCGGCGACCAGGCTCGCCGGGCCGACCTTGTAGGGGCGGCCGACGCACCAGGCGGCGAGCAGCGCGATCGCGAGCCAGATCAGGTTGATCAGCGGTGACAGCCAGTCGGTCTTGAAGATGACGATCGCGCTGCCGTGGATCAGCTCCGAGCTTTGCGGGTAGAACCAGGCGGCGAGCCGCAGCGGATCGGTGAGGTGCAGGTGCACGGTCGAGTGTTCCTGCGCGAACCGGGCCGCGAATGGCATGTGGTACCAGGTCGTGTCCCCGCCGAACATGCCGAAGTCGAGGTCGAGCTGCGATGGGAAGGTCCACTCCGCGACCGTGAAGGAGGCGACGCCGAGCGCGATCAGCAGGGCGATCGTCTGCACCCGCGGCGCCGCCACTTCCCGCCCGTCGCGACCGGCCATCTTCCAACCGAGCAGCGCCGCCAGCAGGCCGATGCCGATGCAGAAGACGATCATCCAGCCGACTGTGAGGATGCTGAGCGAGCCGAGCAGCTCGAGCGATACGAGCAGCAGGGCGACGGCGATTGTCGCGTCGGCGAGGCGGCCGAGGGCGCCCGAAAACTCGGGCGCGATCCAGCGCCGCAGCCAGTAGCCGCCGAGGCCGACCGCCGAGACGATGCCGATCACGGCGAAGCAGCCGCCGATGTAGGAGCCGAGCGAGGGGGTCACCGGCGCGGGATGCTATTCGGCGCGCCGGGCGGGCGAGGGCTAGGAGGCGGCGGCCGGGATGCGGCAGGAGACGCCAGTTCCGGAAAGCCCGCAGTAGCCGTTCGGCACCTTGTGCAGGTATTGCTGGTGGTGGTCCTCGGCGTGGTAGAAGGGGCCGGCCGGCTCGACCTCGGTGGTGATCTGCCCGTGGCCGGTGGCGCGAAGCGCCTCGTCGTAGGCGCGCAGGGCCATCTCCGCGGCCGCCTGCTGGGCGTCGTTCGTGAAGTAGACGCCGGAGCGGTACTGGGTGCCGACGTCGTTGCCCTGGCGCATCCCCTGGGTCGGGTCGTGCTCCTCGAAGAACACCTTGAGCAGGTCGGCGTAGGAGATCCGCTTCGGGTCGAAGGCGACCAGCACCGCCTCGGTGTGCCCGGTCCTGCCCGTGCAGACCTCCTCGTAGGTCGGATTGGGCGTGGTCCCGTTCATGTAGCCAACCGCGGTCGTGCAGACGCCGCCCAGCCCCCAGAACAGCTGCTCCGCGCCCCAGAAGCAGCCGAGCGCGAAGTAGGCCGTCTCGATCCCCTCCGGGAAGGGCGGCTTCAGCGGCGTGCCGAGCACCGCGTGGCGCTCTGGCACCTCGAAGGCCGGCTCGCTGCGACCGGGCAGCGTCTCCTCCGGCGCCGGCGTACGCGTCTTCGGCGCGTTGAGCATCGAGACCAGCCTGTCGAGTCGGCTCATGCACCGATCACGTTACAGGGGGGCGCCAGGCGGCTGGACCGGGTTGAGCTCCCCGCCGCGATCACCGGGGCGCAGAGCGGGCCCGGAGCCGGTCCCTCTCGGGCGAGTTCCGGCTCAGCGCGGCGGCGCGGCCGAACTCCGCCCGCGCCTCGCGCTCTCGCCCGAGCCGCTCGAGCAGCTCACCGCGCGCCGCCGGAAGCAGGTGGTAGCCGCGCAGCGCCGGCTCGTCCTCGAGCTCGTCGAGCAGCTCCAGACCGGCCGCCGGGCCGAACGCCATCCCCACCGCAACGGCCCGGTTCAGCCTCACGACCGGCGACCCCGTCACCGCGGCGAGCCCGTCGTAGAGGGCGGCAATCCGCTCCCAGTCCGTCTGCTCGGGGGTGCGCGCCCGAGCGTGGCAGGCGGCAATCGCCGCCTGCAGGGCGTAGGGACCGAGCGGGCGGCCGAGCGCCTCGGCCCGCTCCAGCGCCCTCAGCCCGTGACCGATGAGGACGAAGTCCCAGCGCGAGCGGTCCTGCTCGAGCAACGGGATCGCCTCGCCGCCCGGCCCGGTCCGCGCCGGGAAGCGTGAGGCCTGCAGCTCCATCAGCGCGACCAGGCCCAGGACCTCCGGCTCCTCCGGGGCCAGCCCGGCGAGGACGCGGCCGAGCCGCATCGCCTCCTGGCAGAGGTCGGCGCGGATCCACTGCTCGCCGCCGCTCGCGGCGTAGCCCTCGTTGAAGATCGCGTAGATCACCTCCAGGACCGAGGAGAGGCGCTGTGCGCGCTCGGCGGCGCCGGGCACCTCGATCGGCACTTTGGCCTCGGCCAGCGTCCGCTTCGCCCGCACGATCCGCGGCGGCAAGGTCGCGCTCGGAGAAGCGCGCCCGCAACTCGGCCTCGCGCCCGATTTCCTCCTGCTTGCGCGCCGCCATCCGCTCGCGCCGCAGCTGGTCGATCGCGCGGTTCCTCGCGGTCGCCATCAACCACGCGCCGGGGTTGTCGGGCACGCCGCTCGCGGGCCACCGCTCCAGCGCGACGACGAGCGCGTCTTGGGCCAGGTCCTCGGCGAGGCCGACGTCGCCGACCACCCGCGCCAGCCCGGCGATCAGCCGGGCCGACTCGATCCTCCAGACCGCATCGACAGCGCGGCGGGCGTCCTCGGCAGCCATCGTCCCGGCAACCTACGCCCGCCGCGCCTCCGGCGCCGCTACTTGTTGCCCTCAATCTCGTCGCGGAGGCGCCGCTCGCGCTCGCGCAGCTCCGGCGTGAACTCCTCGCCGAAGTCTTCCTCCTCGAAGACCTGGCGGATCTCGATCTCCCCCGGTTCGTCGTGCGGGTTGGGGCAGCGCTTGATCCACTCGACCGCCTCGTCGAGGGAGCGGACCTCCATCAGCCAGTAGCCGGCGATCAGCTCCTTGGTCTCGGCGAAGGGGCCGTCGATCACGGACCGCTCTCCGTCCCCGCCGAAGCTGACCCGGACGCCCCGCGACGACGGGTGCAGCCCCTCGCCCGCCAGCATCACGCCGGCCTTGACCATTTCCTCGTTGAACTCGCCCATCGCGGCGAGCAGCTCCTCGCTCGGCATCGCGCCGGCCTCGGAGTTCTTGCTTGCCTTGACTATCGCCATCACTCGCATCTCGGTTCCTTTCGCCTGTCTCGTGGGGTCCGCGGGCGGCCCTCTCTCCCCTTCTACCCCTGCGACGAACGAGGCCCGCCGGAATCGACACGGCCCGCCGGGCCCGCCTCGCGGCGTTCGAAACCCGCGCAGGAGACGACCGGGACGCGCGGGTAGCGCAGGTAGGCGGGATCGTCGCCGGAGCGCCGGCAGAGGCTGAAGACCGAGCCGCGGGTGTTGGGGACCAGGCGCTGCTGCGCGCAGCGGTCGCAGAGCCCGTTGCCGGTACCGGTCACGACGCGAAGCTATCGCGCCGCGGCCGCTGCGGATAACGTCTCGCAATCGGCTGCCTCGCCCTCCTCCTCGCGCTGATCTCGCCGCGCCTGGCGCTGTTCGTCCTCTGGCTGCTCAGCGACCTGCTCAGCCGCGCCTTCGAGAGCTGGGTCGTCCCCTTCCTCGGCTTCTTCCTGCTGCCCTGGACGACGCTCGCCTACGCCGGGATGTGGGCGTCCTCGGAAGGGGTAAAGGGCTTCGAGTGGTTCATCGTCGCCCTCGCCTTCCTGATCGACCTCGGCGCCTTCGCCGGGGGCCGCAGGCGGCGACGGGGATACGGCGCCGGCCGGTAGGGGCCGGCCGCCTCCTATCGGCCGTCGAGCGGGTAGGCGAAGTGGACGTGGGCCTTCGAGAGGACGATGAAGTCGTGGTGCTCCACCTCGCCGCCGCCCCGCGGGCCGATCTCGACGTCGACCAGGGGCAGGAACGCGACGTCGGCCCGGTTGATCGCATCGGAGAAGCGGCTCTGGTAGCCCTCGGGCGGCAGCGTCACGTCGCCGACGACGACGTGATTGTCGGTTTCGAACAAGATCCGTTCCCGAGGGTGGCCACCACTCGATTCGGCCTCCACCGGGCGCCTATCGGCCACTTGCAGCCGTTTCGCGACCGAACAACCGTCCAGCGACCCCCGGTGGGACGCCGGCGCTCAGGTCGGGCGCCAGGGATCGCGCCGCGGCAGCCAGCGCGGCACGGCGCGCTTGTAGGCGCGGTATTCCTTGCCGAAGCGGCGTTCCAGCCCAGGCTCCTCGACGAACACGAAGTAGGCGAAGTTGACGACCAGGAACAGCGCCCCCCAGCCGAGGGTCCAAGGCGACCCGAAGAAGACCGCCTCGCCCGTCAGCAGGGTCGCCACGGCGCCGATCATCGGGTTGCGCACGTGGCGGTAGGGGCCCTCGACGACCAGATGCGAGGTCGGGTCCCAGCTCGCCAGCGTCCCCCTGCCGATCCGGCTGAACAGGCGCACGGTCCACAGCCAGATCGAGAAGCCGGCGACGATCAGGGCCAGCCCGAGCAGCGCGACGAGCACGGCGGCCGCACCGCCCAGCCGCCAGCCGATCTCGGGACCTTCGACGAGCAGCAGGATCAGAATCGGCACGACAATCGTCACATTGCCCGGCAGCAGCGCGATTGCCCGAGCCTGCCGCCAGCCGCTCATCGACCCAGTCTCGCGCCCTGCACGGCCGGGCGCAACGGGCAGATCAGCTCTTCGCCAGGGCCCGCAGCGATTGTCGCAGCGAGCGTGTGGTGGCAAGCACCGCGGTCGGCTCGTAGCCGCAGTGGGCCATGCAGTTGTCGCAGCGCGGGTCGCGACCGCGCCCGTAGGAGTCCCAATCGGTGGTCTCGAGCAGCTCGCGGTAGGTCTCCGCGTAGCCGTCGGCCATCAGGTAGCAGGGTCGCTGCCAGCCGAACAGCGAGTAGCTGGGTATGCCCCAGGCGGTGCACTGAAAGTCGACCTTGCCCTCGAGGAAGTCGAGGAAGAGCGGCGAGTGGTTGAGCCGCCAGCGCCGTCGCCGCCCACCGGCGAAGGCGGCGCGGAACAGCTCGTGCGTCTGGCGCACGCCGAGGAAGTGGTCCTGGTCGGGCGCCTTCTCGTAAGCGTAGGCCGGCGAGATCATCATCTGGTCGACCTCTAGCTCGTCGTTGAGGAAGTCGAGCACACGGCGCACCGTGTGCGGCGAGTCGTGGGTGAAGAAGGTGGTGTTGGTGGTCACCCGGAAGCCGCGCCCCTTGGCGGCGCGGATCGCGGCGACGGCCGTGTCGAACACGCCCTCGCGGCAGACCGACTCGTCGTGGCGCTCGCGCAGCCCATCGATGTGGACCGCCCAGGCGAAGTAGGGGGACGGCTCGAAGCGGTCGAGCTTGCGCTCCATCATGATCGCGTTGGTGCACAGGTAGACGAAGCGCTTGCGCTCGATCAGGCGGCGCACGATCTCGTCGATCTCGGGGTGGATCAGCGGCTCGCCACCGGCGATCGAGACCATCGGCGCGCCGCACTCCTCGATCGCGCCGATCGCCTGCTCGACCGGCATGCGGCGGCGCAGCACGTGATCGGGCTGCTGGATCTTGCCGCAGCCGGCGCACGCCAGGTTGCACTGGAACAGCGGCTCCAGCTCGACGATCAGCGGGAACTTGTCGCGCCTGCGCAGCCTCTGCGTCGCCAGGTAGGCGGCCATGCGGGCGGTCTGTCTGAGCGGGACGGGCACCGGGTCAGCCCGCCTCTCGAGCGGCGTCCCGGGCCCACTCCTCGGCCAGGCCGCAGGCGCGGCGCAGTGTGCGGTAGGCGATCGCCGCGCAGGCGACGGTGCGCAGCGGCCGGTACAGCTCGTGGCGCTCAGTGTCGACGACGACGCGCAGGACGGCGAGCGGGCGGCCACGGGCGGCCGGGGCGAGCCATGCGGACTCCATGTCGACCGCGAGCGCGCCGCCGCCACGCAGGGCGCGCCGCCGCCTGCCCAACACGGGCCGCCGGCTGGAGGCGATCGGACCGGCCCGGACGTGCAGGCCGCCGTGGCGCAGCGCGCCGGCGAGGGGCGTTGGGTCGGCGCAGGCGATCGTCCGGTTCGGGCCGTGCAGCTCCGTGGCCAGCACTATGTGGCCCGGCTCCAGCTGGGGGTCGAGGGCGCCGCAGAAGCCGGCGATCAGCAGCGTGCCGCCACCCCCCTCGCCCGCCAGCCGCACCGAGCGCGCCGCCCGCCGCGGGCCCATTCCGACCCGGTGCACCAGCGCTCCGGGCGCGCCGGCGCGCGCGGCGCGCGCCTCGATCGAGAGCGGCGCCAGGACGACGAGCCCACCGGCCCCGCTGCGCTCGCGCGTGGCGCTCGCCGGGCTCATCGCAGGCACCTGCCCAGCGCCATGATCGGGAAGACGAGACGGTAGAGGTGGTAGTTGATGTAGTAGTCGGATGGGAAGCCGGTGCCGGTGAACTGCGGCTCCTCCCAGCCGCCGTCGGGCAGCTGGGTCTCGACCAGCCACTGGACGCCGCGCCGCGCCGCGCCGCGCCGCCGCTCGCCGGCCGCGTCGAGCGCCAGCAGCGCCCAGGCGGTCTGCGAGGCGGTGCTCTCGCCGCGGCCGATCCAGGCCGGGTCATCGTAGGAGCGCGGGTCCTCGCCCCAGCCACCGTCGGGATTCTGATGCCGCTCGAGCCAGGCGACCGCGCGGCACACCGGCTCGGCCGTGGGCGGCATGCCGGCGGCGACCAGCGCCGGCACGGCGGCCCCGGTGCCGTAGACGTGGTTGACGCCCCAGCGCCCGAACCAGGAGCCGTCCTCCTCCTGGGCGGCCAGCAGCCAGTCGAGTCCGCCCCGCGCCGACTCGGCGCTGCCGCGGCCGAGCGTCGCGAGCATCTCCAGCGCGTGGGCGGTGACGTCGGCGCTCGGCGGGTCGATCACCTCGCCGAAGTCGCAGAAGGGCAGCTCGCGGACCAGCGAGCGGCGGTTGTCGGCGTCGAAGGCCCCCCAGCCGCCGTCGCCGCTTTGCATCCCCTCGACCCAGGCCGCCCCGCGCTCGATCGCCGCGGCGACGCGGCAGGGGTCCGGATGCTCGACCCGGCGCAGCGCCAGCGAGACCACGGCGGTGTCGTCGACGTCGGGGTAGTTGTCGTTCTCGAACTCGAACGCCCAGCCGCCAGGCTCGAGGTTTGGTCGGCGGATCGACCAGTCTCCGCGGGCGAGGATCTGCTCGCCGAGCAGCCAGTCGGCGGCGCGCACGAGCGGCTCCTCGTCGCCGGGCAGGCCGGCGTCGGTCAGCGCGACCAGTGCCAGGGCGGTGTCCCAGACCGACGACTGGCACGCTTCCATGCGGCGGGTGCCGTCCTCGACGGCGAACCGCTCCAGCCCCTCGAGGCCCCGTCGCATGACCGGGTGGTCGAGCTCGTAGCCGCGCAGGCTGAGCGCGATCAGCGAGTAGACCCAGGGCGGCTGGATGCCGCCCCAGGAGCCGTCGGCCTCCTGGCGGTCGACGATCCAGCGCTCCGCGCGGCCGAGCGACGACTCGCGAAGCCTCCGCGGCGGGCGGCGCTGGTAGAGGTGCAGGAGTCGGTCGAGGCCGACCAGCGCCCGTCCACGCAGCGAGGCCGGCGCCGGCGGAGACCAGGGCCGCTCGCCGCGCAGCTCCTCCAGCCCGAACGGCAACGGGCGGCTGGGCCGGTAGGAGAGCACGACTGAGAGCGCGACGATCGTCTGCCGAGCCCAGCAGGCGAAGTCGTAGGGATTGAATGGGAACCAGGGCGGCAGCAGGATCAGCTCGGCGGGCAGGGCCGGCACCCGCTCCCATGGCCAGGCGCCGAACAGGGCCAGCCAGATGTGGGTGAAGACCCGCGCCTCCTCGAGGCCCCCCGCCTCACGGGCGAAGGCGGAGGCGGCGCGCATATGCTCGCTCTCGGGCGGGTCGCCGACGAGCCGCAGGCCGACGTAGGCCTCGATCGTGGTCGAGAGGTCGCCGGGGCCGCCGTGGAAGTTGGCCCAGGAGCCGTCGGGTCGCTGCCGGGAGCGGATCGAGGCGGCGGAGCGCTCGCTCGCGTCAGCCTTCCGGATACCGAGGAACTCCCGCAGGAGCAGATCCTCGGCGTCCATGGTGACGTTCGTCTCCAGCTCGCCCTGCCACCAGCCGTCGGCGCTCTGCAGAGAGAGCAGGCGCTCCCGGGCGCGGAGCAGCGCCTCCTCGGTGGCGTCGGGAGTGGCGACTTCGCGCGCCGCCTCGCTTGACCCCATGCGTTGACGGATAGCGGCCCCAAGATGACAGATCGCCGAGAATCGGGGCGCCCGGATTCGAACCGGGGACCTCGGCCACCCAAAGGCCGCGCGCTACCAGGCTGCGCCACGCCCCGCTGGTTCGATCTTAAAGCCACCTGGGCGGCGCGACGCGAGCGGCTCGGCAACCGCTAGGTTCCGCCCAGATGGCCGACGTGCGCCCGATCTATGCGACCCACTACGACCTCGGGGTGGTCGGCTCGCTGGACGAGGTCGCGGCGCCGCCCTACGACGTGATCGACGCGGCCCAGCGGGCCGAGCTGCTCGAGCGCTCCCCCTACAACGCGGTGGCGATCGACCTGCCGAAACCCTACGGCGAGACCGGGCCGCAGCAGACAGAGGGCGACCCCTACGAGAGGGCGGCGGAGACGATGGCCGCATGGCGCGAGGCCGGCGCGCTCGTCAGCGACTCCGAGCCGGCGATCTGGGCGATGGCCCAGGCGTACACCGGTCCCGACGGAACAGCCCGCACCCGCCACGGCATCCTGGCCCGGGTCCGGGTCGAGGACTTCTCGGCCGGACAGGTGCTGCCCCACGAGCGGACCCTGCCCGGGCCGAAGCAGGACCGCCTCGACCTGACCCGCGCAACCCGCCACAACCTCTCGCCGATCTTCTCGCTCAGCACCGCGGACCCCTGGCCGCTCGTCGCCGCCGGGATCGACCTGGAAGCCCCGTGGGGCGAAGCGACCGACGAGGGCGGCACCGTGACCCGCGTCTGGCGGGTCGGCGATGCCGCGATCCACTCGCAGGTGAGCGAGCTGCTGGCCGGCGCCCAGCTGCTGATCGCCGACGGCCACCACCGTTACGAGACGGCGATCGCCTACCGCGACGAGGTCGGCGGCGAGGGCGACCACGACTACACCTTGATGGCGCTGACCGGGCTCGACGACCCGGGCCTCACCGTCTTCCCCACCCACCGGCTGCTCTCCGGCTTCCGCGACGATCCCGAGCGCCAGCGGCGGCTCGGCGAGGGGCTGCGCGAGCTGTTCGAGACAACCGAGGTGCCGGCCGGGGAGCTGGACCCGCTCGGCGAGCTGGGGGTCGGCGTCTTCGGCCTCTACGACGCCCACCATCGGCAGGGCTACCGCCTGCGGCTGAAGGACGCTGCGATCGCCGCTTTGGACCGGCAGCTCGCCGGCAGGCCCGAGGCTTTCCGCCGGCTCGACGCGGCGATCCTCGAGACGCTGGTGCTGAAGGGGATCGCCGGGCTGAGCGAGGACGACATCCTCGCCAAGCGCGGCCTTGGCTACGCGAAGAGCGTCGAGGACTCGCTCGGGCTGATCGAGCGCGGCGCCTACGACGTCGCCTTTCTGCTCCGCCCGATCCCGGTCGACCAGGTGCGGGCGATCTGCGAGAGCGAGGAGAACATGCCGCCCAAGTCGACCTATTTCTTCCCCAAGGTGCCGACCGGGCTGGTCTTCAACCCGGTCGGTTGAGGTGCGCTCTCCGTAGGATGGGCCCCAGGTGAAGATCTACACGCGTAAGGGCGACGACGGCACCACCTCGCTCTGGTACGGCGGGCGGGTCCCCAAGCATCACGGCCGCACCGAGGCGTACGGGGCCCTCGACGAGGCCGGCTCGGTGCTGGGCGTGGCCCGCGCCCTGTGCGGCGCGGAGGGGGCCGAGGAGCTGGCCGGCGACCTGCTCCGCCTCCAGGATGACCTGTTCGTCGCCGGCGCCGAGCTGGCGACCGCGCCAGAGGCGGCGGCACGGCTCGAAGACGGGGTCAGCCGCACGACCGAGGAGATGGTGGAGTGGCTGGAGGGGCGGATCGACCGCTACATGGGAGAGGTCGACCTGCCGCCGCAGTTCGTAATTCCGGGCGGCAACCAGCTCTCCGCCCAGCTCGACGTGGCCCGCGCGACGATCCGCCGCGCCGAGCGCCGGATCAGCGCCCTTGGCGAGGCCGGCGAGCTGGCCGGCGAGACGATCGTCCACTTCGTCAACCGCGCCTCGGACCTCGTCTACGCGATGGCCCGCTTCGCCGACGTCGACGACCCGGCCCTGTTCGAGGGCAGGCGGCGGGATGGGGCGCGATGAAGGTCAGCGCCCGCCGCCGCGAGGGATTCGTCCACGATGTGGAGATCGAAGGTGGAGCCCACCACCTCGTCGTCGACGAGCCCGAGGTGGCCGGGGGCACCGACGCGGGGCCCGCCCCGACCCGGCTGGTCGCCGCCGGCCTGGCGAGCTGCATCGCGATCACGATGGAGATGTACGCGGAGCGCAAAGGCTGGGATTTGGGGGAAGTCGGGGTGGATGTCAACGTCGCCTACGAGGGCTTCGTCCCGACCTCGTTCGCTGCCTCGATCGACCTGCCGGATGAGTTCAGCGACGAGCAGCGGGAGCGCCTGCTGGTCATCGCCCGCAAATGCCCGGTCCACAAGCTGCTCGCCGGCGAGGCCGAGGTCACGATCTCCGAGCGGGCCGAGCCGGTGTAGATGGACCTCGGCTTGAGAGGTCGCGGTTGCGTCGTCACCGGCGCCAGCCGCGGGATCGGCCGCGAGGCGGCGCGACTGCTCTGCGCCGAGGGAGCCGACGTCCTGCTGGTCGCCCGGGGCGAGGAGCGGCTTGCGGACGCCGCCGAGGAAGCGGCCGGGGCCGGCGGCCGCGCCGAGACGCTCGCCCTCGACGTCACCGACCCCGACGCCGGCGAGCGGATGCTGGCGGCGGCGAGCGAGCGCTTCGGCAGCCTCGACGTGCTCGTCAACAACGCCGGCGCAGCGAGCTGGCGCGACCTCGACGAGGTGCCCGACGAGGACTGGCGCGCCCAGTACGAGCTGAACGTGATGGCGCCGCTGCGGGCGATGCGCGCCGCCGCCCCGGCGATGGCCGAGCGCGGCTGGGGCCGGGTCGTGAACGTCTGCTCGACCGCCGGCAAGCGTCCCTCCGCGGCGATGCCCGAGTACTCGGTCGCGAAGGCGGCCGAGCTGTCGCTCTCCCGCCTCTTTGCCGACCGCTACGCGAAGCGGGGCGTCCTCGTCAACGCGGTCTGTCCCGGCCCGGTCGAGTCCGAGCTGTGGATGGAGCCGGGCGGTCTCCTCGACCAGTCGCGGGAGATGTCGGGCGCGGGGAGCCGCGAGGAGGCGCTGGCGACCGCCGGCTCGAAACGACCGATCGGCCGCCTGGCCGAGGCCGGAGAGATCGCCGCCGCGATCGTCTTCCTCTGCTCGGAGCGCGCCTCCTACGTCAGCGGCGCCGCCTGGTCGGTGGACGGCGGCACCGTCCAGGTGATCATCTGAGACGGGAGGTCGACGCGGCGGTCCTGTTGCCCCTCTACGGGTGGCCCGACGAGCCGGGGCTCGTCTTCACTGAGCGCCGCGCGGACCTGCGCCGCCACGCTGGCGAGATCTCGTTTCCCGGGGGGCGGAGGGACGAGGGCGACGCCGACCTGGCCGCCACCGCCCTGCGCGAGTCCCAGGAGGAGATCGGCCTCGACCCCGGGTCGGTCGAGATCGGCGAGGAGCTGCCGCCCACCGCGACCTTCGTCACCGGCTACCGCATCCACCCCTTCGTCGGCCGCATCCCCCACCCCGGCGAGCTCGACCTGAGGCCGAACCCGGACGAGGTGGAGACGGTGCTCACGTTCTCCTTGGAGGTCCTCCGCGAGGGCTACGCGATGCGCCGCCTGATCCGCCGCGGCATCCCACTCCACACGCCCACGTACGAGGTGGAAGGACACATGATCTGGGGAGCTACGGCCCGCATCCTCGGCGATTTCCTGCAGAAACCCGCGTGAGCCGGCCCGCGACGGCGCTCAGACGTCCTTCTCGATCGGCATCCCGACCAGATTCCCCCACTCGGTCCACGACCCGTCGTAGTTCTTGACGTCCCCCTGACCGAGCAGCTCGTGCAGGACGAACCAGGTGTGAGCGGAGCGCTCGCCGATCCGGCAGTAGGCGATGATCGGGTTGTCGCCGTCGATCACGCCCTTCGAGGTGTACAGCTCGCGAAGCTCGTCGGCCGATTTGAAGGTGCCGTCCTCGTTCACCGCCTGCGCCCAGGGAACCGAGGCGGCGCCCGGGACGTGCCCGCCGCGCTGCGCGCCCTCCTGCTCGTAGCCGGCCATCGCGATCAGCTCGCCCGAGTACTCCTGCGGGCTGCGCACGTCGACCAGGTTGGTCGAGGAGTCGATCGCCTGCCTGACCTCGTCGCGGTAGGCGCGGATCGAGTCGTCGCCGGGCTGGGCCGTGAACGTCGCCGCGGGATGGTCGGGCAGCTCGGTGCTCGTCTCGTGCCCATCGGCGATCCACTTGTCGCGCGGCCCGTCGACAAGCTTCACCTTGTCGTGGCCGTAGTAGCGGAAGTACCAGTAGGTGTAGGCGGCGAACCAGTTGTTGCGGTCGCCGTAGAGGACGACCATGTGATCGTTGGAGATGCCGCGGCTGCCCATCAGCGCGCCGAAGTCCTCGGGGCCGAGGAAGTCGCGCTTCACCTGGTCCTGGAGGTCGGTCTGCCAGTCGAATCCGATCGCTCCCGGGATGTGCGCCTCCGCGTACAGCTCTGGGTTCTCGTCGACCTCGACGATGCGGATCGAGTCGTCGTCGAGGTGCTCGGCGACCCAATCGGTCTCGACAAGGACATCCTTCGCATAGCTCATCCGCAACCTCCGATTCCGTGACCTCCCCAATTGGGCCTAATCCCAATCGGAGTTTAGAGATATCGGGGATCGAGCTCAGCCCTCGGCCACGCCGAGGACGCCGCCGGCGGCGGTGTCGGTCCAGATGATCGTGGGATCCTCCCAGGTGGCCGAGTCGCACGGGTCGACGAGCAGGTAGGAGACCGGCATCTGCCAGGTCTCAGCCACCGCCTCAACCGTCTCGCGGCCGCGGGCGAGCAGGATCGGGTCGACGCTCCCCGCCGACTCGTAGACGAAGCCGCGCACGGGCGTCTCGACCAGTTTCTTCAGCACCCGATCAAGCCGCGGGCCGTGGAGCGCGGACAGTTCCTCCGCCGTCCCCTCGGCCGAGCCGAGAATCCAGGCGACCACCGTCACGTCGCCGGCCACCTCGAGCATCGAGCCGGGGTCGGCCGGATCGGCAAAGGCAGGCTCGATCCCCGCCGCCTCGATCGCCGCGAGGCCCTCATCGCGACGGCTCGTGCCCCGCACCTCCCAGCCCTTGGCCAGCAGGCGCTTGCCGAGCAGGCGCCCGCGGCAACCGCAGCCGACGATCAGCGCTCGCGCCATCGCCCCACCCCGCTCAGGCCGGGTCGAAGGGATCGCCCCGGCGCAGCCGTTCCATCTCCTCCTGCTCGACCTCGGCCCGCAGCGCCTCCTCGTCTATCTCCGGCGCGCCGCGACGGCGGCGCATCGCGTTCTGGGCTTCGAGCATCTGCCGCACGTCGTCGATTTCGTTCTGCGCCTCCACCTCGGGTGAGCGCGTCGGCCTCCAGTCGACCAGCTCGGCGCTACTGCCCGGGTAGTAGTGCCCGATCAGCAGCAGCACCCCAACGATCAGCGCCAGCATGGCGAGCGTTCCAAGGACGAACCACACGGGGCAAGGATACGCCGGATGTGCCGGTTCCCTTTAATCCGACGGATGGCGGAGG
>Ga0210144_1000640_pt1 | contig 17015 bp, 12 predicted proteins | sample Muzzi_PWA_D2_FD_185532 | JGI IMG/M metagenome (GOLD analysis project Ga0210144, IMG submission 185532) | Wetland microbial communities from San Francisco Bay, California, USA, that impact long-term carbon sequestration - Muzzi_PWA_D2 (SPAdes) | ecosystem: Environmental > Aquatic > Marine >...
CGCCCTCGCGCCAGTAGTGATTGGCCAGGAAGAAATGCGCGCCGCCGTGCCCCGGCTCGTGCTCCAGTACCTGCTTGTAATAGTCCTCGGCCTTGGCGGAATCACCGGCCTCGTCAGACAGCACGCCCAGCAGGAACAATCCCAGGCTGTTGTCGGGTTGCAGGGCAACCGCCTGTTCGAGCGCCTGGCGGGCTTCGGTCTTGCGGTCTGACAAATAAAGGGTGCGGGCGTAACTGACCCGGGCCGTGGCGTTGTCCGGCTCCGATTCCAGCCCCTTTGCAAAAGCCGTGGCGGCCGCTTCATAGTCGCGGTCCTGGATGGCCTTCATGGCCCTGGTGAAATACCGGCTGGCGCTGTTTCTCATGGCTTCCAGCTCTTCGACCAGCGGATCCTTCACGGCAGGCAGGCGGTCACCGCGCTGCGCCAGGTGCTCCTTTGCCTCCGCGTCGCGTTTGACCGCATGCAGCGCCTGCCCCAGCGGATAGTGGATCCGCGTCGCTGCGGGATCGAACTGCAGGGCCTTGCTGAAGTCATCGATGGCGCTGGCATAGTCACGCCGCAGCAGGGCGATCTGTCCAAGACCGAACAGCGCGGGCGCCTCCAGACCCGGCACGTCGACGACTTCCCGGTAGGCTGCCTCAGCCTTGTCGGTTTCGTTGAGATCGGCCCAGACGTCGGCCATACGCAAGGTCAGTGGCGGGTAATCGGATTTCAATGACCGGGCGTGCTGGTAGCGTGTCATGGCAAGTTCGGTTTGCCCGGTCTGGTCCGCGAGCCAGGCGGCATAATAGGCCCAGCGAAAATTCTCCGGTTCAAGGCGCTGGGCATTCTGAAAACACGCCTCCGCCGACTGGCGCAGGAAACTGGCCTGGTAGAGTCCGCCCAGTTCGCCATAGGCGCCGGCCAGTTCGGCCGCAGAGACATCCGGTTTCTGCAGCGCGGCATTGACGGCGTTGCGCGTCTCATCGAGCCCGGACTGGATGTCGGCCGACTGCCCCTCGAGATTCGGCACCGGCACCGGCAGGAGTTTGCCGGCCCAGTTCCCGGGGAGACTGGAGACGTTATCTTCGGCAATCGCCACGGGTCCGGCCAGCTGAACCAGCAGGAGCAGTGCAAGGCGAAGCCCGTTGCGGCGCAGGGAAATCATTGTGCGTCGGCCGGCTGGGTGATCATCAGCGTGGTGTCGACCTCTGCGACCGGTACGTTCTGACTTTGGCCATTCGGCCAGGTCACGGTCAGATTATCCACCTGTTGCGCATCGCCGAGTCCGAAGGTCACCGGGAGTTCGACCTGGGAGAGGTAACTGTGTGTCGGCATGACGCTGCGCCGCTGCGTTACCCCGTTGGCGGTCAGCGTCAGCTCGGCGCCAATGGCGTTGCGGTTCACCGTGCGACCTTCCAGTTTGACCCGCAGCCAGTGATGGCCAAGCTGCTGGTCATTGCGAAACAGCACCGCGCGGCGGCCGTTTTGCACCACGACGATATCCAGATCGCCGTCACCGTCGATGTCGGCATAAGCCGCTCCCCTGCCCACCAGGGGCATGGCCAGGTCGCCGGTATTCTCCGCCAGGACAAAGGGAGTGCGGCAGGCATCGCCGCAGTTCCAGAACAGCTGTGCCGGCTGGGCATAGGTCTGGCTCGGCTGCACGACATTGATATCACCCTCCAGGTGGCCGTTGGCCTGGAAGATATCGAGCCGGCCGTCGAGATCGTAATCGAAGAAGAACAGCCCAAAGGTCAGCGCCAGCCGCGAGGCCGGACCGAAGCCCACGAGAATGGCCTCGTCGGCAAACGGCGCATGGCCCGCCTCGGTGACGAACAGGGAACTCATCTCGTTGGCGAAGTTGCCGATGCCGATGCCCAGATCACTGTCGTTGCGGAAATAGGCCGCATCGATGCCCATGGCGCCGGTGGCCTTGCCGTTGCGGTCGTAGGCGATGCCTTCCAGTGAGCCGATTTCCTCGAAACGGCCATTGCCGAGATTGTGGTAGAGGAAGTTTCTGACGGTGTCGTTGGAGGTCACCAGATCGATCCAGCCGTCACGGTCATAATCGATCGGGGCGACCCCCAGGGTCTTGCCCTCCGGCATGCCGGTCACCGGATCGTTGACGGCGATGCCGGCTGCCAGCGACACATCGCTGAACCGGCCATCACCCTCATTTCGGTACAGGCGGTTGTTGGCGCCGGTGAAATGATTGGGGGCGCCGAAGGCTCGGCCCAGACCGGTGAGCTGGAAATCGATCTCGAGGTCGATCTTGCGTGACCAGAGCACGTAGTTGCCGACAAACAGGTCCAGGTCACCGTCGTTATCGTAGTCGATGAAGGCGGCGGCCGTACTCCAGTCGGTGTCCAGGCCGGCGACATCGGCTCGCGCCGTGACATCGACAAACCGGCCATGATCGTTTCTGAACAGATAGTTTTTGCCCAGGGTCGTGATGTACAGATCCGTCCAGCCATCGTTGTCATAATCGCCGACACCCGCGCCCATGCCGAAGCAGGTGATCTTGAGGCCGGCCTCGGCAGTCACGTCGGTGAACCGGCCATGACCATCGTTGCGGTAAAACGCCAGCGTGGGTGTCGGTTCCCGCTCCTCACCCGGCCACCATTTGGAGTTGACCAGCAGCAGATCCTGGTCGCCGTCATTATCGTAATCGAGAAAAGCCGCGCCGCTTCCGATGGTCTCCGGCATGAGCTTTTCGCCGGTACTGCCGTTGACGTGCACGAAATCGATGCCTGCCTCGCGGGTGATGTCGGTAAATGTGACGGGAGGTGCTGCCTGTGGTGGCGCGTTTTCCTCGATGACCGGCCCGGAGACGACGGCCTCCTCGACCGCTTGTGGCGTGGTGTTGTCCCGGGTGAAGTACCAGATGCCCGTGACCGCCAGGGCGATCGCTACGATGACGGCAAGGGAACGGTAGAAGGCCCGTCGTATGAGCGCTTCGCGCTGCTGCAGATTCATTGACTGCTTGTCTTTATTCATAATGGCTCAGTGATTTGTAGACCCAGGTCGGTTATTGCCATGTATGACCGCTATCCGCTCACTGGCGGTTGAGATCATAGATGGCGATTGCGGCGGCGGCATGATTGGCGGCCGGGTTGATGCTGCGGTGTCTGGCGACCGCCTGCTCGATGGCATGGTCATCCGGGCGGTACTTCTCGTGCAATGCGCGATGCTGCTCCGCCAGATCGGTTTCGCCAAGTTCGGTATAGACCTGCGCCAGATTGTAATGCGCAGTGAGATCCTCGGGATCGATGTCCAGTGTCTTCAGGAACCAGTCGCGGGATTTTACCAGCAGATCCTCGCGTGTTGCCTGCTGCGCACTGCCCCGTTCCTGGCGTGCGCGCTCAAACAGGGTACGTCCCATCATGTTCAGAACCCGAATGTCGTAGGAAAAGTCGAAACCCCGCTCGCGGGCCGACTGGAAGCGGTTATCGATTATATTACGGAGTGAGTCGATGGCCTCGTCGAGGTGACCGTTTTCACGATCGATAAGCGCACTGAACCAGGCAATGGTCCAGGCCGGCGCCGGTGGTTCCCCGCTTCTGGCGTGGCGCAGCGCACGCCCGGCCTCTTCCAGCCTGCCTTCGTTGAAATAGACCCGTGCCAGGTTGAGCGAGCCATCGGTATTCTGCAATGACTCGACCTGCTTGAAGGCCTGTTCGGCCTGGCGCAGTTCTCCCCTGGTGCCGCCACCACCTTCCAGCAACAGGCCAATGCCGTAGTCATTCCAGCGAATGGCATCCTCGATCGCGGAGTTCTGTGCATCGAGTTCGGCCCTCTGTCCTGACACTGGCAGCTCGATGACATCCGTCGCCATGGTAGTGACAGGCAGGTCATTGCGGGTAAAGGCATCGCCCTGCACATAACGCAGGTAGGTGGTATCGAACTTGCGGTAGTTAAGGCTGGCCTCGATCCGCACCGGCCCCCGGACATTCGCGGGCACCTGCAGCAGGTAGTGCACGACCGCCGCCGCTCCCGGAGGGATCTGGTGGTTGTAAAGCGCTACGAAGATGTCCTGGGCGTTGCGCCGGTCGATGCGGTTGCCGTCCTTGTCGAGCACGTAGGCATTGACGAAATAGGACCAGGGATCGACCTCGCCGGTTTCATTGCGACTGCCGCTGCGCCCGATGACGCGGCCGTCGGCTGTCGCGGTCACATCGACCCACAGTTGATTGGAATCCGACGTGCCCTGGGTGAGCAGGTGCCCGACGCCGGTGGTGCGCAGCACGACTTCGACCAGATAGCGTTTCCCGGGTACCAGTTCCGGCAACTCCGGTCGCAGGGGGGCGCGAAGTTGTCCTTCGATGGTGCCGCCTTCCCTGATGCCGAAGATATCGATGCGGGTGACATCCCGCAGACGTTTCTGCTCCGCTTCCATGACATGATCGGGCAGATCGAGCAGATGGACGATGCCGGTATTGGCGCCGGGAAACTGGTGGAGATGAACACTGCGGGTGCCGCTGTCATCGAAATCGCGGGCGGCGGGATCCTCGGAGGCTTGCAGCGCCATGTGGCAATGACTGCAGCGGTCCACGGCATGTTCGGGATAATAGAAGCTGTCGACGCGGTGACCCGAAACGCCGCTGAAAAGAAAACTGTCGTAATGGTCCTGACCACGCAGCCAGCGGTAGTCGTTCACTTCCTTCGGTATATGCACCTTGTGGCACAGCGAGCAGAATTCGGCGCTGCGGTGAAACGGCTGCAGCAGGGTCTTCTTGTGAAATTCCGGCTTGGCCCTGATCAGCTGATGATTGATCGCCTTGAGTAGACCGGATTTGCTGTAGGCGAACGGATAGGACGGCGGATCGACAATGGTGTAGTCGCCATTGCCGCGCACGCTGTTCAGTTTGGTGATGGCGTGACAGGTCACGCAGGTGATCCCCGCCTTCGCCGTCGGGTCGTTGTCCATGTCGTAGGAAGGATCATCGAAACGCCCGCTGAACAGGGGCACGGGGTCATGGCAGGCCGCGCAGAAGCGCGACGCCTGCATGCTGCCGTCGCGCTGGTACACCACCTCGCGGGTTTCCTTGACACTGAACTTGTAGGGAGGGTTGGTGAAGGAACTGAAACGGTGCATGCTGGTTTCGTGGCTGGCGGCGATATCGGCGTGGCATTCCTTGCACTCCCCGTCCGTCATCAGATGCTCGGGCGGTATTGTCTCACTGCCCTGGAGGACCGCCAGGGACGGAGGAAATTTCGTCATGCGCTCCTCTCCCCCCCAGGTCCTGATTCCCACATGCACCAGGATCATTACGGCGGCAAAACCGGCCGCGACGAATGACCAGCGGACGGCGCCCCGCCAGCGTATCGGCGGACCGGCGAGCCGGTGCAGGACGAACAGCCAGGCAACGGCGAACGGGCTGATGACGTGGATCCAGTAGCTGATCCGCCGGATGAGGGGGTCGTCGATCTCCAGAAAACTGAACCGCGTCAGCAGCAGCCCCGTCAGCAACACCAGCATGAGCCCGGTGAACAGCGCGATACCGGCGCGGATGGCATAACGGTTGGGTCGCGACCAGGCCCGGCGCATGTGCCCGATCGCGAAGATGATCACCGGCACCGTCAACAACAGGCCCAGCATCAGGTGGGCGAAGAACATCAACAGGTAAAAATAATCCTGATAAATCTCGTTGCGGGTCTGCTCGAGAAGGGTGATGGCGCTCAAATACACCGAATTCACCACCAGCAGCGAGAACAGCAGGAAAACCACACCGAGCAAGCGCCCGAGACGCGCGTTTATCACCGGTTTGTCGGTTTTCGCGCCCGAATCTGCTGATGTCATCGAATCCGCCATATACACATCTCAGGGTTCTTCCGTTGCCGCTCCGTTGTTCCGCCAAGTCACTGAAAAGTCATTGATATCCGCTGCATTGCAGGTTTCTGGCGCCAGCGAAGACCGACTCCGGCTGTCTGCCGGCAGGGTTGAAGTATCGCCATATTTACGCTCCCGTGGTTATGACGTCCGTCAACTGATCCGGATTCTTTCTACCCTTATAGGTGGCCGGGTTATAGCCGGGTCCGGTATTGCCATCAGTACTGTATATAATTACAGTACTGGTGCGCGCTGATGCGCAGACGCGCGATTGACAATTCCTGACATGGACACCGTTCTCATGCCATTCCCCGGCAACGTCTCCAGCGTGGAATCCACAGACTGCAGCGACTACTGCCCGGTGGTCTGGCCGCGGGCCATCGTGCTGGTGGACATGAATGCCTTCTTCGCGTCCATCGAGCAGCGCGACCGTCCCGAATGGCGCGGCCGACCCGTGGCGATCACCAACGGTCGCCAGGGCACCTGCATCATCACCTGCTCCTACGAGGCGCGGGCCTATGGTATCAAAACCGGCATGCGTCTGAGAGAGGCGCGGCGGCTGTGCCCGGAACTGATCCAGTGCCCGGCGCATCCGGAACGCTACGCCGCCACCTCGGCGGCCATCATGGCGGTGCTGCAGGATATTACACCGGATATCGAGGTGTTCTCGGTGGACGAGGCTTTCCTCGACGTGACGCATTGTCAGCGTCTGCTCGGGACCCCTCTGCGCATGGCGCGCCTCGCCAAACGCAAGGTGTTCGAGGTCTCGGGCGTGTTGTGCTCGGTGGGTGTCAGCGGCGACAAGACCACGGCCAAGTTCGCCGCCAAGCTGGACAAGCCAGATGGCCTGACCGTCATTCCGCCCTGGGAGGCGGCCGGACGCCTGCGGGATGTGCCGGTTACCGGGCTGTGCGGCATTGCCGGGGGCATCGGCGGATTCCTGGCCGAACACGGGGTACGGACCTGCGGTGACATGAAACGGCTGCCTATCAGTGTACTGGCGCGGCGCTTCGGCAACCCGGGCCGGCGCATCTGGTACATGTGCCAGGGGGAGGATCCCGAGAGTCTGCAATGCGAGGTGCCAGCACCCAAATCCATCGGGCATGGCAAGGTGGTGCCGCCGGACACCCGCGACCGGGAGGTGCTGCTGACCTACCTGCTGCACATGAGCGAGAAGGTCGGCGCGCGACTGCGGCGCCACGGGCTGCAGGCGACGACTTTTTTTATCGGACTGCGTACGGTGGGGGGCTGGCTGGGCGGCAAGCGGTACTGCGCCCTGCCCACCGACGACGGCCGGCGAATCATGGCGCTGTGCCGGAACGTGCTGCGGGAGAACTGGGCCGGCCAGGGCGTGCACCAGGTGCAGGTGACGGCGCTGGGACCCATCGAGGCCGGCAACCAGGGGGAGTTGTTCGAATCCCCGGAGCCAGCGCGTGGCGAGGTCAATGCCGTGATGGACGAGGTCAACCGCCGCTACGGCGAGTTTGCCCTCGCCCCGGCTCGGCTGCTCGGGCGATCGAGCATGCCGAACGTGATCGCCCCGGCCTGGAAACCGCATGGGCACCGGCAGACAATCTGAGAAAAGAAAAACTCACCGCAGAGACGCACGACTGCATGGAGAAGGTGAGACCGGGCATCGGTCGAGAAACCGGCCTGGGCCGTGCAGGAGTTAGAGCACCAAAAGTAGGCGCTTTAGGCGACGCATGGAGCAGTTGCCGAAAGAACGCAGAGAAATTCTTTACCAAAAAACAATCAAATGTTTTGCGTTCTTCGCGTCTCCACGGTGAAGACGGTGTTTCAGGTACTGACCAGGCCGCTTTGTTCACCCGGCCGGCTGGAGAATGAGTTAAATAACCGGATGATGAAAATCATAATAGCAATTGAAAATAAATGTAGTTCTACAGGATTACACGCCCCGGATGAGCTATCGGAGCAGATACAGAGCGTGCAGACAAGGTGATGTGCGGCGGCGTCTATTACACCGTAAATGGCAGGGACGTGCGGGTTTATTTTCCGAACCCCGGGGCCATGCTGCCGGTGCGCACGCGCCAGGGCGGCACGGAACTGCTGGCCTGGGGACGCCGCCACGACCAGTCCGGCGGATTGCCCCCGGGCGGCTGGGCGCGCCTCGATACCATCTACAGCGGGCGCTGGGACCGCTGGTTTCCCGTGCCGGTCAAGCTGCTGCTGAAGAGCTTCATGGAAAAGGACTTCGAGGGCCACAGCCACTGGTATGACCTGACCCGGGGGCAATGGATCCAGGGGCTGGTCGCGCGGCACCGCCATGAACGCCGCGTCTACGTCGTCACAATCGAACCGGAACTGGCAGACGCCGTACACGAGCGCTGGCCGCGGATCATGAGCGGCTAGCCCGAATTTCTCACAGGGCGGCGGCCAGGGATTGCTGAAGAGATACTCGCGGCGGCCGAAATAATACCTAGAACTCGTATACCGACCAGGAGACACTACTATGGCTACTTGCGCACATCACATGGTGCTCGATGACACGGAAGCCGATGCACTCGAAGCAGCGGTGAAGCAATTGATCGTGGAATGCAATGCACACCGGCACGGGAACAAGGTCGACTCGCCCTGGGACATCCAGAAGCACGCTGCCTTGACGATCCTCGAGAAACTCCACGGCGATGTACGCTGCAATAACTGGTACGAATTATTCGATTACTGACAACTACAACGACGCATGGAACCTGAAAAACTGATAACGTGTCCGCTGTGGCGGCTGACATGCCACCGATCGACGGCCCTTTACGGGCCGTCGTTTCTTATTGAATATCATCATATTTATGATATTTATCACAAGGTGATGCGTTGTTATCAGCCGAATTACATGAAATCGTACGGACGTTTTACGGAAAAGAATAACCCGACTCCATGACCGGCCCATGATGGTCGGTCGCCTGCGCGGCCACATGCTGGTCTATGGGATTCCCGCTGTATCTATGTCATGAATTGAGGGTTAGACTTGCATTTGCATCCACGGCCTGGGGGGGGCGTATGGAAAAGTTAGTCTTAATATCCCAGGCAATCAGCCGGGGCGTCATTTTTTATGTTGTCATTTATTTCCTGATAACCTGGCACTGGCCTGAAACCTTGTTGTCCGTCTTTATGAGTACCTATTTCCTTTTATTTGTTTTCCAGAGAGTCGGTGAAGTCCCGTTCCTGCCCCGTCCGGTGGTGGCGTCCTGCAGGCCCGCCAGCCGTTCCAGGCTACGCTTCACCCGCAGTGGTAATGCTGCAGCGACTTCGCTCCCGTGCCGGCACAGGGAAGTCCAGGGCGTGGGAAGTCGCCCGGTCGACTGAGATATGCTGGACGGGTAGCTTCGCCTTTGATGTCCGTCTGTCAGGCGGGTCTGATGGTACTGCCAATGAAAACCCCCGGCATATGGCCATAGCCGGGTCGTGTCCTGCAGGCAATCTTCGCGGAAATACTATCCGAACGTCTATCCCGCTGGTAACGACGGTCAAAGAGTATTAATTGACCGTTAGACTCCTTCAAAGGGAAATGTGCAGGCTTTCCGTTTCTGCGATCGGTGGTCTGTCTGCTGTCGTGTCCTATGAGGTACAGAAACATCATATGCCCCGGTTCGTTAGCCATTCTGCCATGAGCATTACGATAAGGTATTCACCACACGCGGTAAATTGTCCTCAAGTACAACCATTGCTGATTCGACAATAAAAACCCCGACCGGATTCAATTCCGGTGAATTAAGAAGACAAGTAAAAACACCTCAAATACCAAAAATCGCACCTTGCCCTGTATGGTGACGGCTGAAATCATGTCTGCAGTCACCCGCTTTGCATTCAGCCTGATAACCGGCTTCTTCCACCTGGGCCCATAGTCCCGCTCGTGCTGGCTATCATTGCGCAGTCCGGTCTCATTGTTGGCGGTAGATGAAAAGAGCGTATGTTTTGTCTATATTGAGCATATGAGACTCCATGGGCGGAGGGGTTGAGTCTAGACGTGTATGGGAGTCAGGCAAGGAGAATTCCAACAATGCGTGACTTCAAGGAAGCGGTGCGTGCAGCACAAGCGGCTTGTTTCCTGACACTGTTTGTCACAACCGGTGCTATTGCTCGAACCACCCCGGGCGAGCAACCGAATCTTCAGGGCCGCGTGACGCAGCAACAGATCGTCAATCAAGAGCTGAGTCTGAGGGAAATACGTCTTGCAGGGCTTCGAGTCTTCACTACGCCGTTCAACAAGATCGATGGTTACGGTGATGGGCCGATGGACTTCAATGACACCGTCTCCCCGGGAGGCCGGCCGACCCTGCAGGGAAACGGAACGCTGCTTCGCGCCAATGGTCTCGACGGTCAGACCTGCCTGGAATGTCACTCGCTGCTCAGTGCCGCGACGGTACCGCCGCGACTGGGAATCGGTGGTGTGGGTGGCTCCGTGACCAACGCTATGATTATGCCAACGGCGATCGATCCCGCGGACCTGGAGGACCTCGACACGATCGCCGGCTTCAATGGTCGATTTGCCAATCCGCCGTTTGTCTTCGGCAGCGGAGGCGTTGAACTTCTGGGCCTTGAGATGACCGAAGACTTGCAGCAACTGCGCGCTGAGGCGCTGGTCCGTCCGGGGGTGGTTATTCCGCTGACGACGCATGGCGTGGATTTCGGAACGGTTGTCGCGGACGCTCATGGCCACCTCGACCTGTCCGGTGTTGTCGGGGTGGATGCGGACCTGGTAGTCAAACCGTTCGGACGAAAGGGAGAGTTCGCCACAGTCCGGGACTTCGACACCGAGGCCATGCAGTTTCACTTTGGGATGCAGCCGACCGAGGTGGTCGGGACTGGTAACGATGCTGATGCCGATGGCATCGTTGACGAAATCCGCCCTGGGGATCTTTCAGCGCTACACGCCTTTGAAGTGACGCTCGAAAGGCCCGAAGCCGGGAAGGCGGTCGCAAGCGGGACGAGCGGCTTTAAACGCTTCGAACAGCTCGGCTGTGCTTCCTGCCACGTGCCTGAGATACAGACCCGGGGCCAGGCGCTGCCGTTGCGCTTCCCTTCGAACCCGATCAATCATACGACGGGCGTCTACCTCATGGTGGATCTGACCCAGCCACCGGCAAGTTTCCCATCCAATGGCACGGGAGGGATCTCCGTTCCCCTGTTCGCCGACCTGAAGCGTCACGATATGGGTCCGGACCTGTCAGAGAGCTTCGCTCAGGCTGACGCACAGCGTAACCGGGAGTTCACAACGGCTCGACTGTGGGGTGTGGCCGACACTGCCCCCTATTTGCACGATGGACGGGCGACAACGCTGACCGAGGCAATTCTGCTGCACGGCGGTGAGGCGCTGCCGGCGCGGAACGCCTTCGCTGCACTCTCCGACCAGAGCCGGGCCAGGGTAATCACCTTTCTGCGCTCATTGCGCACGCCAACAGAACCCGCGAAGGATCTCCTCGACTGAGCAGATAAACAGGGTCTGTTTGCGCCCATACCCGTTTTATTGTTTGCCCTCTGTGGTTGCCGTGTTCGTACTGCACACGGACTTACAGATACAGTCTCGGCGGCGCATAGGCAGCGATAACGGCAATGCCTGTATTTTTGCCTGGTAAATACGGTCCTTGACTTCTGTTGTCCCGCTAGCGGGATCAGCAGCGACCCTTCTTCGCCTGTCCGGGCGGACAGAAGTGGGAAGCGGGATATTCCCTCTCGGGATGATAGTAATAATGATGCGATTCTTCATGCGATGAGGAATGATGGGAATCATTATCGGTAGTAACCGCGGCCCCGACGGCTCCACCCAGTGCACCACCAACAATCGCACCATTGCGGCCACCCACCTCATTGCCGATCGCCGCACCGGCAGCGCCACCGACACCGCCACCAATCGCCGCGTCCAGCGTGGAATTGTCGGCATTCGCCTCAACAACCACCAGGGCAACCGCTAAAGCTATATATTTAATGTTCATAAGTGTCGTGTCGTTCCTGCAAGTTAGATGTGTCTATGATTATCGACACGGTGCGCCGGAAATATAGTGACCCTGATCACACTTTGATTTCGCCACCCGGCGGACTCCCGCGCGCAGCGGGTTTATTTTCCGGAGCATGTCTACCGGAAGAGGAGCGGGAGCCATCTCCATTTTTCGGGATGCCCATAAGTAAAACGGCGGCCCGAAGGCCGCCGATAGGGAGGTGCACAGTTACGGTGTCGGGGCCGTCACGGTGCGGGGATCAACCGTCGAGCTGCGATGCGATCCAGGGCATGGAAACCAGGGCGATGGCGGCGGCGACGATATAGACTTTCAGTTCGCCCAGCCATGCGAGGTACTGCAGACCGGGATCGCCTATGAAGTAAATCGCCATCAGTGCAATAATCACCTTGTTCATGATTCTCTCCGTTACTACCTGTTGTTGCGATGGTTATAGTATGAATCGGCGGTGATGGTATTTCCGTGACTGGCAACACGCTGGAATAAAACATACATCACAAAATAAGCCAAAAAAGACGGTTCTTCAGCAGCCTGATACGGGAACAGACCGGTGACAGGTTGTATCCTGCCCGGCAGGAAGCCTGGTTTCCATCAATCCAGCTCATATTTGTTTTTGTAATCCTCTGCGAGCGCATGATCCTGCTGTTCTTTCCTCAGAATCGCATTCCCGCAGACCAGCCAGTCGATCTCCGTCCCCATAAAGCACCGGAAGGCATCTTCCGGGGTGCAGACGATCGGTTCACCACGCACATTAAATGACGTATTGACCACCACCGGACAACCCGTAAGTTCCTTGAACTTCATGATCAAGGCGTGATATCTCGGGTTGGTATCCGCATGCACCGTCTGGATACGCGCCGAATAATCGACATGGGTGACCGCCGGTATGCTGGAACGTTTGACATTGAGCTTGTCGATACCAAACAGTGACTTCTCCTGTTCGGTCATCTCGCGACGCTTGTCGTTCTGCACATCGGCGACCAGCAGCATGTAAGGGCTGTCGTGATCGAGTTCAAACCACGCGTTGACATCCTCCCGCAGAACCGAGGGCGCGAAGGGCCGGAAACTTTCCCGGTATTTGACCTTCAGATTAAGGGTTTTCTGCATGGTCTCGGAGCGTGGATCCCCGAGCACCGAGCGTCCGCCGAGTGCGCGCGGGCCAAACTCCATTCTGCCTTGCAGCCAGCCTACCGCCTTTTCATCCGCCAGTGCCTGAGCAGTCTGATTGATCATCTCCGTCTCGGACACCGTTTCAAACACGGCGCCGCACGCCGTCAGTCGCCGCTCGATTTCTTCCTGGCTGTAGGCCGGACCCAGGTACGCTCCGCGCATGCTATCCGGCTTCACGACCTTCCGGTCATTGCCCAACTCCCGGTGCCAGGCCGCCAGCGCCGCACCCACCGCACCGCCGGCATCTCCGGCGGCGGGCTGCACCCAGATATCCCTGAAGGCGCCGTCCCCGAGGATTTTTCCGTTCGCGACACAGTTAAGCGCCACACCCCCGGCCATACAGAGATACGGGATGTTGAACTCCATCGCAAGGCTGCGTGTCATATGCAACACGATTTCCTCTGTGACGGCCTGGATGGAGGCGGCCATATCCATGTGAAACTGCGTCAACCGGTCGTTTTCCGCCTTTCTCACCGGCTCGCCAAACAAGGCAGCGAACTTGTCGTTCGTCATGGTCAGGCCGGTGCAGTAATTGAAATAGGACTGATCGAGACGGAATGAGCCGTCTTCCTTCAGGTCGATCAGCTTGTCCAGGATGAGATCCTTATAGCGCGGCTCGCCATAGGGGGCCAGCCCCATCACCTTGTACTCGCCGCTGTTGACCCTGAAGCCGGTGTAATAGGTGGCGGCCGAGTAGAGCAGTCCAACAGAGTGCGGGAAATGGATCTCTTTTACGATCTCGAGCTCCCTGCCGCGGCCGATCGCCACGGTCGTGGTCGCCCACTCCCCTACCCCGTCCAGGGTCAGAACGACCGCCTCCTCAAAGGGGGAGGGAAAGAAGGCACTGGCCGCATGACTGTAATGGTGCTCCGAGAACAACATCTTCGAAACGTCTTTGAATGAACTGTCATGCTGCTTGAGGTCCTTGAACAGCATATCCTTCTGGAACAGTTTTTCACGCAGCCATACCGGCATTGACATACTGAAAGAACGCAGGCCGCGCGGGGCAAAGGCAACATAGGTCTCGAGCAGGCGCTCGAACTTGAGAAACGGCTTGTCGTAAAACGCAATATAGTCAATATCGCTCAGCCTGAGCCTGGCCTCGGACAGCACATAATCGACCGCATGGCGCGGATAGCGGGGATCATGCTTTTTGCGCGTAAAACGCTCTTCCTGGGCGGCGGCAATGATTTCCCCATCGACAAGGAGAGCGGCCGCACTGTCGTGATAGAACGCAGACAGGCCCAGTATGGCGGTCATGTCAGAATAGCGTGTAGATAAACGGAGCGACCGCCGACCCATGACTGAGCACGATCAGCCCGCCAAGCAGCACCATGACGATTAAAATGGGGAGTAACCAGAACTTCTTGCGAACCTTCAGAAAACTCCATAACTCGGCTAGAAATGACATGCTTACCTCAGAACTGGTTTTTCATTGAACCCATCGGGTTGTCTGTTTTGCTGCGATTGATCCAGTAGCTTTTCGCCTTTCGGTCGATCTTGAGCGACAAGAGATCCTTGCGCAACAGCCGCATGACAAGCGCGGTCGGTGTGACAGCAATAAAAAACAGCAGGGAAATGACGATGGGTGCAATGATGCGGCCAAGCAGCAGCCCGAATCTGAACCAGAGGATATTCAGAGGACGCAGGACGCGTGGGGCAAGCAATCCAAGACCGAGGAATATCCCGGCCGCCAGCAGTGACCAAAGTCGCAGCTCGCCTCCCCTTATGAGGGGCGCTGTGCCGATGATTATGAATACGATGGCAAATACCACGCCGAAGCTGCGCTCCGACCCCATCTTTGCTTCGTGGTGATCACTGTGTTCGGACAAGCGCCCTCTCCTCTGATGCTTCCGATATTGTATAGTTTATTCGTATGAAGGAAGAGCGGGTTATGCCTGTCAGTTCATCCGCACCAGTCTGGTCATACCGTGCAACGGGACAGTTACTTTCTGTAATGCATCTGCGCCTCGTACACAGGCGACATATTAACCTGCCAGAAACCAAGGCCACCATGTCTGAGTTCAAAGGTATAGCTGTCCCCGGGATGGAACTGCTGCCACCAGCGGCTGCCACTCAGATACATATCCAGGTCAGGAGTACCCGGCTCCGTGGATCGCCATACATAATCTGTGTCGAGCCGATACGCGTAACCCTGGAGTCCTGCGCTATCCGTCCAGGCATTAACCCTGGCAAGCAGCGGGTAAGCGGCGAGGCCGATACCCAGAGCGAACAGCAGTGCATACAACACACTGTTTTTCCGTTCCGGTTCGAAGTGCCTTAGCGTGAGATGCACGATCAGAAACCCGAACAGTGCCGACAGGCTGATCAATTGACAGGGCACGAAATCAGCATAAAATTCGTTTGCAGTGAAATAGATTTCAATGATGAATGTAAAAACCAGCGCGATGAAGATAACCGCAATGATCGCTGTCAGCGGAGTGACATCCCCTCCATCGAAATCGAGGTTAATGGCGGGCTGCCTTGCCTGGTAGAATGAATCGTCCCGATAGCCGGGAAATTTTTTTCTGACCCATTCAACCATTGCCGTGCGTCTCATAACCGAACCGGCCTGCTCTTTGGAATATCTTCGCTTCGGGAAATACCGGTCTACCCTGGCGCCTGCCACAACCCAGTGCCATGGCGAGATTCGATAGGTTTTCTGTTGCGTACGGAAGAGTAGCCGGCTGGCAATATACTGGCCGGGCACCAGCTTCCAGGAGGTGTCCTGCAGTTCATCCCACCTGAAAGACCAGTCCGGTATCAGCAACTTCATTCCCTTCGTGAGGCCGCTTTTGAACTGTACGCCGGATTCATTGATGATGACGCGCATGCGTCGTGCAATAAACAGCAGCGGAATCAGGATGACAGGCGACAATACGAAAAACCATAGGGAAACAATCAACCGGGAGTCCGCAGACGTCTTGCCGAGGTTGTGACCAAGGCCGTCATCGAGACCGAGATACCTTGCCCCGAAATACAGCGTGGCCACCGGCACGTACAGCGAAATGAGACCCACCGTGGCCAGCAGGACCTTGTTGAAATGCATGGAATTAACGAAACGAAGCTCCAGCTTGATTTCCTGACTATCCACCTGACCCGGTCCCTTTCGTCAAACCATTAATGGAGGGTTTCGACTGGAGCCTGCAATTCTTTACATATCAAACAGATAATCGGCGATCCTCCCCTGTTGCCAGGTCCGGTCACCGTGTCTGCGACAGCGCAGGCGGCAAGTACAACTGATCCTGCTGCAAGAGGCAGAATAAGGAATTTCCCTATACGCATTAATCGCGTGATGCGCTATGTTCCCGGTCAGCTCGTTGACTCCGCGGCACACCCTCTAGTGACTCATCCCTGGACGCATGCCGAGTCAACGGGCATTCTAGTGCAGTCGCCTCTCCCGCTTCGCTTCCATTGTCTCCGACCTCGGCAAGGCCGTTGAGTCTGTGGCGCCAAGACAAGCATAACTTACTGATTACAAGATGGTGCCCGGGACCGGAATCGAACGTCAGAATTGTCAGAAACGTCAAAACGTCATTGATTACAGAAGCAAAAAACCCGGCACTGGACCGGGGTCTGGTCAGAAGAGTCGCCCTTCCGCATAACCATTCAGCATTTATCAACGAAACAGGTTTTTTTTGACCTAAAATTATCTGTAACACTTTGACCCGTTGATTCCGGTGCGAACACTGCTTCCCTTTAAGGTGGGTGTGCCGAGTCTTCGGGTCATCCACTTTTTCTACACACTAATAACGATAGTTCATGGTAATCGGCTTCAATTTGACTTGAGGCAATAACTCACCGCATAACAGGATCCCTCTGGTCAGTCCAACCGCCCCTCCCTGCCCCAATCGCCGCGCCTGCGGTCGCTCGGGCGGTCAGGACATGCCCCACAGCACAATCGGAACTATCTGACAGACTCGCCTCCACTGCCCTGCCATCATGGCCGCATGGATACACGCCATGAACTACAGCAGGCAATGTGGGGAGGGTGATCGCAGAAATGGAACACGCCCACTTCCAGCTTGATGACGATCAGGTGCAGTGGCTGGAAAATCCGGAAA
>Ga0210144_1000641_pt1 | contig 17002 bp, 15 predicted proteins | sample Muzzi_PWA_D2_FD_185532 | JGI IMG/M metagenome (GOLD analysis project Ga0210144, IMG submission 185532) | Wetland microbial communities from San Francisco Bay, California, USA, that impact long-term carbon sequestration - Muzzi_PWA_D2 (SPAdes) | ecosystem: Environmental > Aquatic > Marine >...
GGTTGTCGTAGAGCCTGTAGGCCTCGGCGGCCTGCTCGAGCCTCATGCGGTGGGTGACCAGCGGCGCGGGGTCGAGCTTGCCCGCCTCGATCAGCCCCAGCACCCGGTCGACGTGGGCGATCACGTTGGCCAGCCCCAGCCGCAGGGTCAGCCCCTTCAGCCAGGCGAGGCCGATCGGCACCTCACCCTGGCCGGCGTAGGCGCCGATCCCGGAGACCGTGCCCGCGTCGCGGGCGAGGCTGATCGCCATCGCCAGCGGACCCGGGTCGCCGACCGCGTCGACCACCACGTCGACGCCACGTCCCCCGGTGGCCGCGCGCACGCCTCTTTTCGGGTCGTCCTGGCTGAGGTGCAGCGGGGTGGCGCCGAACCGCTCTGCCATCGCCAGCCGCGCCTCGACCGAGTCGATCGCGAAGATCTTCGTCGCGCCGGCGGCGATCGCGGCCTGCACGGCGCACAGCCCCACCGGTCCGAGCCCGAGCACCGCAACCGTGTCGCCGGATCGCGTCCCCGCATGGGCAACGGCGTGGTAGCCGGTCCCCATCACGTCGCCCGCGAACAGCGCCACCTCGTCGGCCATCCCCTCCGGCACGCGTCGCAGGGTCAGATTGGCGCGCGGCACGAGCAGCTTCTCGGCCTGGGCACCCTGCAGGTCACCCAGCTTCGCGCCGTGGCCGAAGGTGCGACCCCGCTCGCAGCGATGGTACTCGCAGCGCAGGCAGGCGGCGCAGGTCGCGCAGGCGACGTGGAAGCAGCCGAGCACCCGATCGCCGACGGCGACCCGCTCGACCGCGGGCCCGACGGCGAGCACGGTGCCGACGAACTCATGGCCGATCGTGAAGCCGGGCTCAACCGGCACCCGCCCGTGGAAGATATGCAGATCGGAGCCGCAGATCCCGCTCGCCTCCACACGCACCAGCGCGTCGTCGGCGGCGCCGACCTCGGGGTCGGGCTTCTCCTCGATCCGGACCTCGCCGGGCGCCTGGAAGGTGACCGCGCGCATGCGGCCCGAACCGTATCTACCCGACGCTCACCCCGGGAACCTGGAAGCGGCCCGCGTCGACGCCCGGGCTGGCCGTCTCGGCGATCCGCGCCTCCAGCGCCAGCTCGCGCTCGAAGTCGGCCGCCTCGCCGTGCCGGAAGGAGATGTCCTTGCCCTCCAGCAGCTCGACGAAGATCTCCACGAAACGCGCGTCGAGCTGTCCGCCGGCAACCTGCCGCAGCTCCTGGATCGCCTCGTAGTTGGAGACCGGCGCGCGATAGGAGTCGCGGGCGGTCATCACGTCGTAGGTGTCGGCGACCGCGATGATTCGCGCCAACTCGGGGATTTCATCGCCCACGAGCCCGCGCGGGTAGCCCTTGCCGTCGGGCCGCTCGTGGTGGGCGAGGATGATCTCCGCAACCGGCCCGTAGCCGTCGAGCGAGGAGACCACCCGGGCGCCCTGCTGCGGGTGGCGGCGGATTAGCATCCAGTCTTCGTCGGTCAGCGGCACGTTGGCCTTGAGGATTCGGTCGGGCAGGATGAACTTGCCGATGTCGTGCAGCAGCGCGGCGATGTGGACCAGCTCCTCCCCCTGGCGCGAGTAGCCGGCCCGCTTCGCGATCGCCCGCGAGTAGCGGGCCACGGCGGCGCTGTGCCGGGCAGTCATCTGGTCCCGCAGATCGAGCGTCCGCAGCAGCGCGCTCAGCATCCCGACCTGGAAGCTTGCGAGCTGCTTGCTGCGCCTCTCCAGCTCCTCAGCTCGCTGCTGCGAGACGATCAGGGCGCCGAGCAGGTACTGGAAGGTGACAAGGACGACGCCGAACAGGGCGATCGCCGCCAGACCTGCCGCGTGGTAGAGGTAGGCGACCCCGACCGCCATCAGCGCGGCGGCGAGCTCGGAGGGGAGCAGCGGCACCAGGGCGGTGCGCACCTTGGCGACGAACGAGGTCCGTTCCAGGTAGCAGGCGTAGGTCGCGATCATCGCGAAGTTGATCGCCAGGGCGAGCAGGAAGATGCCGAAGACCAGCCCGTAGAAGCCGGGGTCGCTCTGGCCGAGGCCGGTGCTCGCCAGGATTTCGTGGAAGATCAGGCCGCCGATCAGCGGAAAGGCCGCATAGGTCAGCAGGTTGTTGACGAAGTAGTGCGTCTCCTCGCGCCACCGCAGCCAGCCGAAGCCGATCGTCAACACGCCGATCAGCGCGGCGGGGGTACCGCCGAGGAAGACCATCGAGAGGACCAGCGCCAAGAAGCTGCCCGAGATGCGGATCTTGCGGCCGGTCGAGGCCGAGGTCAGATCGCTGAAGATGGAGAAGCCGAGCAGGATCGAGAACAGCGCGATGTTCCAGTCGGCCAGCGGGGCGCGCCAGATCGCGACAGCGACGACCGAGGCCAGTCCCGCGGCCTGCACAGCTACGACTCTGTTGGTGGGGCGAGGGCTACCCATTTGTCGACAGGGGGCCGGCGCTCGACGGGGCGCCGCCCTGGTCGTGGGATTCCGCAGCAGTGCCGGGTTCCCTGCGCCGGGGGCGGAGCAACCTCGATTCGAGCGTTAATTCCCCGCTGAAGCTACCCACCAACCTGCCGTCTTACAAGGGCAGATAGCCGGATTGACCGTGAGCTTGCAGGCAGGGATACTCCCTTCAGCACCGGGATCCCGGCCGCAGCTGGCCTGAAAGGCGAAGGACGCCCTTGGGCGCCCCTCGGAAACTGGTGCGGGCGCCTGCTCGGCGCTCGTCTTATTGAGATCTAGCCGTGACGGTAGCCCATGCCTAGTTCCTTCCTGTCGACTGAAGCCCTCAGATTTCTCGCGGTTGCGATCTGAAGTTCATGCGTTGCGTGGCAACTTTGTAGCACAACCTGGCGGAAACTTGTGCACCTGCAGGAAAAGTTGTGCAGAAATCCGGTAGTACGAGTGGCCATCAATGCGTAGGCCACGCCTGACCGACCCCCTGCGGCGGCGCCTCTTTCGGCGGCTTGCGACGACCTATGCGGTCAACGAGCTGGGCGACTGGATGGGGATCGTCGCCCTCTCGGTGCTCGTCTTCGATCGCACCGACAGCGCCCTCGCCACCGCGGGGCTCTTCCTCGGCACCCGCTTCCTCCCCGCCCTCCTGGCCCCGGTCCTGGTCGCCCGCATCGAGCAGCCGCCGCCGCGCTTCGCGCTGCCGGTGATCTACTGCGGCGAGGCCGCCGCCTTCGGCGCCCTCGCCCTGCTCGCCGGCCACTTCTCGCTCGCCGCGGTGATCGCCTTAGCGGCGGTCGACGGCTCCCTTGCGCTCTCGGGACGAGCCCTGACCCGCGCCGTGGTCGTCCGCCTACTCGAGCCGACCGGGGAACTGCGGTCCGGCAACGCGGTGCTCAACGTCGCCTTCACCGGCGGGGCGGCGATCGGCCCGGCGATCGCCGGCCTGGTCGTCGCCGGCTTCGGCGTGCAGTCGGCCCTCCTGCTCGACGCCGTTTCCTTCTACGCGATCGCCTGCATCCTGCTGACCGCCGGCCCGATGCCCGAGGTCCAACCCGACGCCTCGCGCCTGCGCGACCGGCTCCGGGCCGGCGCCGCCTACATCCGCGGGAGGCCGACGCTGCGACGCCTCCTGAGCGCGCAGGGCGCCGCCTTCGTCTTCTTCGCAGCGGTCCTGCCGATCGAGGTGATCTACGCCAAGCAGACGCTCGGGGCCGGCGACTCGGGCTACGGTCTGCTGCTGGCCAGCTGGGGAGCGGGCATGGTCCTCGGCAGTCTCATCTTCGCCGCGGCGCGACGCGCCCCCCTGCCGCTGCTCCTCTTTTTCAGCACGCTCGCGGTCGGGGCCGGCTACCTCGGCCTCGCCGCCGCCCCCACGCTCGCCCTGGCCTGCGCCGCCTCGGTGCTGGGCGGTGGGGGCAATGGCGTCCAGTGGGTGGCCGCGATCAGCGCCGTGCAGGAGCTGACGTCCGAATCGATGCAGGCACGGGTGCTGAGCGTGCTCGAGTCGATCGGCGCGGCGATGCCCGGGATCGGATTCCTGCTCGGCGGGCTGATCGCGGCCAACCTGAGCCCGCGCGCGACCTTTCTCGCCGCCGGCGCCGGCGTGATCGCGATCGTCGCCGTCTCCAGTGTGCTCTTGGGCAGGAGATGGCCCGGCGGCGGCGCAGTAGTGCACTTAGAGGAGGTTGACGCCGCCGAAGAGATTATGGTGGAGCTACTTCCAGCAGAGGTTCTGTCCAGCCCAGAACGGAGGCCATGACGTGAAGAAGCTCGCTGCGGTGCTGACGATCGTCGGGATGGCGGCGATCGCGTCGAGCCTCTCCTCCTGCGGCGGCTCGAGCGGTAGGGAGGGAGGCACGCTGACGGTCAGCTTCGCCTCCTACCCCGAATCGCTCGATCCGCAGATCTGCTACGCGCTCGAAGGCTGGTCGGCCCTGTACGACACCTACATCCCGCTGCTGACCTACGCGCACGCCGAAGGGGAAGCCGGCACCGAGGTGGTCCCGGGCTTGGCCGAGAGCCTGCCGAAGATCTCCGACGGCGGCAGGACCTACACGCTGACCCTGCGCAAGGGCCTCAAGTACTCCGACGGGACGCCGGTCAAGGCATCCGACTTCAAGAGCACGGTGGAACGGATGTTCAAGCTCGACTCGGGCGGCTCCTTCTACTACACCGACATAGTCGGCGCCGAAAAGTTCCAGGAAACCAAGGAAGGCGGCATCTCAGGCATCGAAACCGACGACTCGAGCGGCGAAATCACGATCCGCCTGGACCAGCAGCGCGGCACGTTCACCAACGAGTTGGGGTTGCCCTTCGTGGCGCTGGTGCCGGCCGACACGCCGGCCAAGGACCAGTCGGCCAACCCGCCGCCGGCGACCGGTCCCTACGCGATCACCCAGTCCGACCCGGGCCAAAGCTGGTCCTATGAACGCAACCCGCAGTGGGCGAAGAACAACGCGGAGCTGTTGCCCGACCTGCCCAGCGGCCACGTCGACAAGATCGAGGCCAGCGTCATCCGCAACCAGTCGACCCAGGTCAACGACGTCGAGCAAGGCAAGACTGACTGGATGTTCGATTCCGTGCCGCCCGATCGCATCGGCTCGATCAGGCAGCGCTACGAGGGCACCCAGTTCCGGGAAGTGCCCTCGATCAGCACCTACTTCTTCTGGATGAACACGACGCAACCGCCGTTCGACGACCTCAAGGTGCGCCAGGCTGTCAACTACGCGATCGACCCGGCGGCGCTGGAACGCATCTACGCAGGCCAGATGAAGGCCACCCAGCAGATCCTGCCCCCCGGGATGCCCGGCTACGAACAGTTCGTGCTCTACCCGCACGACATGTCGAAGGCGAAGAAGCTGATCGCCGAAGCCGACCCCTCCGACCGCGAGATAACCGTCTGGACCGACAACTTCAGCCCCAGCGACGACGTCGGCGCCTACTACCAGGACGTGCTCCAGAAGCTCGGCTTCAGTGCGAAGCTGAAAGTCCTCAATGCCGACAACTACTTCACCGTGATCGGCAACACCTCGACGCCCGACCTCGACACCGGCTGGGCCAACTGGTTCGTGGACTACCCCAACCCGAGTGGCTTCTTCGAAGCGCTGGACGGCTCGAACATCGCGCCGACCAACAACATCAACCTCGCCCAGATCGACGTCCCGTCGTTGAACAAGAAGGTCGAACAGCTCGGCGAACAGCAGCTCGGACCGAACCAGGAAAAGGAATACGCGGCCCTCGACCGCGAATACATGGAACAGGCCCCCTGGGCGCCCTACGGCAACTTCACGCTGTCGGTCTTCGTCTCGAGCGAAGTCGAACTCGACAAGGTGATCTGGAACCCGACCTTCTCCGGCGACCTGGCGAGCTTCCAGCTCAAGTAGCCGCCAGGCGCTGCTTCACAATACGGCGGTGGCCTCGCCGCCCAACGCCGAGTCCCGTCCCAAGGGGGGGAGTCCGTGGGGCCTGGCGCTGAGGCGCCTGCGGCGCAACCGGATCGCGCTCGGCTCCCTCGGCCTGTTCGTCCTGATCGTCGCCTTTGCCCTCGCCGCGCCGCTGTGGGCCGACCGGGTCGCCCACACCGGCCCGAACGCAACCCACACGCTGGAGCGGATCACCATCGACGGGGAACGCCGCGACGTGGTCAGCCCCGACGGCACCCCGATCGGGCCGGTCTGGCTCGGGGCCGGCGGCAGGTTCTTTCTCGGCGCCGACGGGCGGCTCGGCCGCGACGAGATGGTGCGGCTGATGTACGGCGGGCGCACCTCGCTCTTCGTCAGCCTCGTGGCGGCGCTGATCACCACCCTGCTGGCGGTGTCGCTCGGCCTGCTCGCCGGCTACTTCCGAGGCCCAACCGACGCGGTCATCTCGCGCCTCCTGGACGTCATCTGGGCCTTTCCGGTCCTGCTGCTGGGCATCGCGCTGGGCACCGCGCTGGCGGTCGGCGGCCTGCAGATCGGCCCGCTCTCGCTGTCCAGCGGATCGATCTGGATCCCGATTCTGATCATCGGCTTCGTCTACACGCCCTACATGGCGCGGCCGATCCGCGGCGAGGTGCTGGTGCTGCGTGAGAAGGAGTTCGTCGAGGCTGCTGTCGCGCAGGGGGCGGGGGCGCTGCGCGTCATGCTCGGCGAGCTGCTGCCCAACCTCTGGTCGACGATCATCGTCTTCTTCACGCTCAACATCGCCAACAACATGCTGCTCGAGTCGGCGCTCTCCTTTCTCGGCGCCGGCGTGCAACCGCCCAACTCCTCGTGGGGGACGATGATCTCAACCGGGATCGGGCTGATCTACAGCGCACCGCTGCTGACGATCATCCCCGGCACGATGATCCTCCTCACCGTGCTCTCGCTGAACGTCTTCGGCGACGGGCTGCGCGACGCGCTCGACCCCAGGTCCCGGGTGCGGCTCGAGGCGCACGCAGGCAGCTTCGAGCCCGAGGAGAAGTCGGCCTGATGGCCCGCTTCGCGGCACGCCGCCTGCTCGGGATGCTGCTCGTCCTGTTCGCCGTCACGGTGATCGTCTTCCTGATCTTCAACGTGATCCCGAGCTCCGACCCGGCCGCCCGGATCGCCGGTCAGAGGGGCGCCACGGACCCGCAGCTGATCGCCAACATCAACCGGGAATGGGGCTTCGACGAGTCGCTGCCGGTTCAGTACGGAAGGATGATGATGAAGGTCTTCGGCGGCGACCTTATCTCCTACACGACCCGCCAAGGAGTCGACGAGCAGATCTGGGAGGGGGTCCCGGCCACCTTCTCGCTCTGCATCGGCGCCGCCGTGATCTGGTTGTCGCTCGGCGTCCTGTTCGGCTATCTGTCCGCGGTGCGAGCCGGTGGGCTCACCGATCGAGCGCTGACCATCCTCGCCTTGGTCGGGATCTCGATGCCGGTCTTCTGGCTCGCCGCGATCTTCCTCTACTACCTGACCTTCAAGGTCGAACTGTTTCCATCGGGCGGCTACGTGCCACTGACCCAGAACCCGCTCGACTGGGCGTACCACCTGGTCCTCCCCTGGCTGACCCTGGCGGTCATCTTCGTCGGCTTCTACAGCCGCGTGCTGCGATCCAACATGCTCGACGCGATGAACGAAGACTACGTGCGGACCGCCCGCGCCAAGGGGCTGAGCGACCGCCAGGTGCGGACGCGGCATGTGCTGCGCAACTCGCTGATCCCGATCGTGACGCTGTTCGGGCTCGACTTCGGTGTCGCGATCGGCGGCGGCGCGATCCTCACCGAGTCGATCTTCAACCTCCAGGGGGTCGGCCAGTACGCGGCCGAAGCGATCGCAAACCTCGACCTGCCGCCGATCATGGCCGTCACCATGTTCGCCGCCTTCTTCATCGTGCTCTTCAATGCCCTGGTGGACATAGCCTACGCCTGGCTCGACCCGCGGATCCGGCTGGAGGGACCGGCCCGGTGAACGAGGCGCTGCTCGCCGTGCGCGGCCTGCGGGTCGACTTCGTCACCGAAGGCGGTCCGCTGCGGGCGGTCGACGGTGTCTCCTTCGACCTCTCCCCCGGCGAGGTGCTGGCGATCGTCGGCGAGTCGGGCTCGGGCAAGAGCGTCACCGCGCAGACGATCCTCGGCCTAACCCGTTCGCCCAACGCGCGGATCGAGGGCACCGCGAGCCTGCGCGGCGAGGAGCTGCTGGCGGCGAGCGAAGCCGAACTGCGCAAGGTGCGCGGCGACCGAATCGCGATGGTCTTCCAGGATCCGCTCACCTCGCTCAACCCGGTCCGCCGGGTCGGCGACCAGATCGTCGAGGCGATCCGCGCCCACCGCGAGCGGATCGGCCGCAGGGAGGCCCGCAGGCTGACGGTGGAGATGCTCGACTCGGTCGGCATCCCCCAGCCCGAGCGGCGGGTCGACGACTACCCGCACGAGCTCTCGGGCGGGATGCGGCAGCGGGCGATGATCGCGATGGCGCTGGCGCTCGACCCCGAGGTGTTGATCGCCGACGAGCCGACCACCGCCCTCGACGTGACGATCCAGGCGCAGATCCTCGACCTTTTGCGGCGCCTCAACCGCGAGCGCGACCTGGCCACGGTGCTGATCAGCCACGACCTCGGCGTGGTGGCCGAAATCGCCGACCGGGTGCTGGTGATGTACGCCGGGCGGGTGGTCGAGGAGGGAGCGCTGGACGAGATCTTCTACGACCCCCAGCACCCCTACACCTGGGGCCTGCTCGGCTCGCTCACCCGCCTCGACCGCGACCGGCCCGAGCGGCTGCCGCAGATCCGCGGCGCGCCGCCGTCGCTGCTCGACCTGCCGGCCGGCTGCACCTTCCGCCCTCGCTGCCCGCACGCCTTCGGCCGCTGCACCGAGCTGCCCGACTTGGAGGCTCGCGGCGGTGAGGCGGCCGGTCATCGCGACCGCTGCTGGCTGACGCCCGGGGAGAAGCGGGAACGCCGCGCGGTCGGGGGGCGGATCGGGCTCGAGGAGGCGCGGTGAGCGCGGAGCGACCGAGCGCGCACGACGAACCGCTCCTGCAGGTCAGCGGCCTCGTCAAGCACTTCGCCGTCAAGCGTGGGCTGCTGATCGACCGCGAGGTCGACCGGGTCCGCGCCGTCGACGGAGTCGATCTCCGCGTCGCGCCGGGCGAGACGCTGGGTCTCGTGGGAGAGTCGGGCTGCGGCAAGTCGACCCTCTGCCGCACCGTGCTGCAACTGCTCAGGCCGACCGCCGGCTCGGTCCGCTTCGAGGGCCGCGAGATCGCCGGCCTCTCGCGACGCGAGATGCGGCCGCTGCGACCGCAGATGCAGATGATCTTCCAGGACCCCTACGCGTCGCTGAACCCGCGCAAGCGGGTCGGGCAGATCGTCGGCGACCCACTGCGGATCCAGCGGTCCGCCTCCGGAGCGGAGCTTCGCCGCCGCGCCCGCGAGCTGCTCGAGCGGGTGGGGCTCTCGAGCGCGGACGTCGACCGCTTCCCGCACGAGTTCTCGGGTGGCCAGCGGCAGCGGATCGGCATCGCCCGCGCGCTGGCGCCGCAGCCGAGGCTGATCGTCGCCGACGAGCCGGTCTCGGCCCTCGACGTCTCGATCCGCGCCCAGATCGTCAACCTGCTCGACGACCTCCAAGAAGAGTTCGGCCTCACCTACGTCTTCGTCGCCCACGACATCGGCATCGTCCGCCACGTCGCCGACCGGATCGCGGTCATGCACGAGGGCAGGATCGTCGAGGAGGGCCCGGCCGATCGAGTCTGCGAGCGGCCCTCCCACCCGTACACGAGGTCGCTGCTGGCGGCCGTTCCGATTCCCGACCCGCGCGAGAGCCGGGCGCGTCGGCGGACCGGTGACGTGAGATCGTGAGCCTGCCGCTCGCGCCGCCGCTCGCGCCGCAGCTGGCGCTGACCCGCAAATCGCTGCCGCGTGGCGAGGAGTGGGCGTACGAGCCGAAGCTCGACGGCTTCCGGGCGATCGTCTTCGTCGACGGGGACGACGCCTACGTGCAGTCGCGGGGCGGCAAGGCGCTGGCCCGCTACTTCCCCGAGCTGCGCTTCGCACCGGGGCGCTACGTGCTCGACGGCGAGCTGGTGATCCGCGACGCCGAGGGCAACCTCGAGTTCGACGCCCTGCAGAGCCGCATCCACCCCGCCGAGTCGCGGATCGCGCTGCTGGCCAAGGAGATCCCGGCCGACTACGTCGCCTTCGACCTGCTCGCCGAGGGAGACGAGCCCCTGCTCGAGGCGCCGCTCGCCGAGCGCCGCGCCCGGCTGGAGGCGCTGGCCGAGCGAACGGGGGTCGAGCTGACCCCGCTGGTGCGCGATCCGGCGCAGGCCGAGCGCTGGCTGCTCACCACCGAGGGAACGATGGCCAAGCAGCTCGACGCTCCCTACCTTCCGGGCAAGCGGCGCGGGATGGCGAAGGTGAAGCGGGAGCGCGAGCTCGACTGCGTGGTGCTCGGCTGGCGGCCGGGCAAGGAGGAGGGCACGGTGGGCTCACTGATCCTCGGCCTCTACGACGGCGGCGAGCTGCGCCCGGTCGGCCACATCTCCGGCTTCAGCGCCGAGACGAAGCGGGGGCTGCGCACGCTGCTCGAGCCGCTCGCGACGGGCGAGACCGGCACCGCCGAGCCGAGCCGCTGGACCGGCGGCCGCGACCTCGAGTGGGTGGCGCTGCGACCCGAGCTGGTCATAGAAGTCGGCTACGACCACGCCGCGGCGGGGCGAATCCGGCACGGGGCGCGGTTCCGGCGGTTCCGGGAGGACAAAGATCCGCGCGAGTGCACGTTTGAGCTCTTGGACGAAGGGTGAGGAAAGGGTCAGAACAAGGGCTGCTGGTGTGGTTGGCCGGCGGGCCCTGTCGGGGCACCCGCCGCAGAGGCCGACCTCCGCTTCCCCCAGCCGCGAACGACGCGGCCGACGCGCGAGCGCTGCTCGGGGCGCAAGTAGGCCCTGCCCCTGGAGTAGAGCTGCTCGTAGCGGGGGATCAGGTCGGGGCGCTTGGCTTCCAGCCAGGCGAAGAAGACTTCGCGCACCTCGTCGCGGAGATGGAGGGCGACGCAGCCGAGGAAGGTGGCGCCCGCTTCGCGGGCCCGGTTGACGATCGGCTGGACCTGCTCGGGGTCGTCGTTGATGCCGGGCATCAGCGGGGCGATCAGGACGCCGGAGTCGATGCCCCGGCCGCGCAGCTCGGCCACCGCGTCGAGGCGGGCCAGCGGGCTGGGCGTGTGGGGCTCGGTGGCTCGCCAGACCGTCTCGTCGAGGGTGGGGACCGAGAGGTTGACCGAGATCGGGAGGCGCTTCGCCATCCGCTCGTAGAGGTCGATGTCGCGGAGCACCAGCGGCGACTTGGTCAGCACCGAGACCGGCGTCTGCGCGCGGTCCAGCGCCGCAAGGATCTCCGGCATCAGCCGGTAGCGGCCCTCGACCCACTGGTAGGGGTCGGTGTTCGTCCCCAGCGCGACCAGCTCCCGCTTCCAGCTGGGCCGCGCCAGCTCGGCTCGCAGCAGCTCCGGCACGTTGACCTTGACGACGATCTCCCGCTCGAAGTCCCGCCCCGCGTCGAGGCCCAAAAAGGTATGGGTCCTTCGAGCGAAGCAGTAGGAGCAGGCATGCGTGCATCCCCGATAGGGATTAATCGTCCAGTCGAAGCCGTAGCGGCCTCCCGGCACGCGGTTCAGCGCCGAGCGGGCGCGAACCTCGTGGAAGTTGACTCCCATCGCCTCCGGCGCGTCGAACGTCCGCACGACCGCCCCGTCGCCGACTCCCGGCAACCGCAGGTCGTTCTCGACTCGCTGCTCGTCCCAGCGCATGCGAACAGATGTTCGCATGCAGGCCGGATGGGTCGCTACGGCAGGCGGCCCGAGATCGCGTAGCGGAGCACGTCGACCACCTGCTCGGCCGTCCGCGCGGTCGCCTGGGCAGCGCGGTCGACCTCCTTCAGCGCGTGGTCGATGTCGGTGTCGTGCAGGGTGACGATCGGCTTGCCAAGCGCGGCGGCGTAACCGGCGTCGAAGGCGGCGTTCCACTGGCGGTATTTGTCGCCGAAGCGGACGACAACGACGTCGGCAGCGCGGATCAGCGTCTGGGTGCGGATCGCGTTGACCCCGGCGCCCATGTGGTCGCGCCAGAAGGGGACCGGCTCGTCGCCCAGGGTGCCGACGCCGGCGTCATCGGAGGCGGCGTGGTCGGTGACCGGAGCCGAGAAGACGACGGGCAGGCCCACCTCGCGCGTCCCGGCCTCGATCCGCTCCCGCCAGTCGGAGTGGATCTCGCCGGACAGGTAGACGTTCCAGGTCCGGTCGCTCACGAGCCGGCCTCCTCGAAGTGCTTGCTCAGCATCGTCACCTGGCCCTGGTAGCTCGAGCCCAGCTCTTCACCGTAGAGGCGCTCCGCAGGAGCGCCGGTCCGCTCCAGGGCCAGCTTGCAGACCGGCTGGCGGTGCTCGACCATGAAGGAGACGTCGCGAGCCCGCACCTCGAGCGCCGCACGGCTGCCCTGGCGGCCGCCGGCTGCGCTGTAGCCGAAGCCGGGGTCGAAGAAGCCGGCGTAGTGGGTGCGCAGCTCGCCGGCAGTCGGGTCGTAGGCCATCATCTCGGCGGCGATCTGCGGGGGGATGCAGACACCCTCGGCGGAGAGCAGCAGGTAGAAGATCTCCGGCTCGAGCACGATCCGCCCGCCCGGCTCCGGGTAGACCGGGTCCCAGTAGTCGGTCCAGCGGTAGGCGCGGACACGCGAGAGGTCGATCGGCAGGCTGTTCTTCCTCGCCCGATAGCCGACGATCCGGTCGCTCGGCCCGGACAGGTCGACGCTGAGGAACAAGCCGTCGGCGAGTGCCAGCTCAGAATCGCGCAGCGCGTGCGAATCGAGGTAGAGGAGCGGAAACTCGGCCTGCAGGTCGCGGATCTCGCCGTCGCTCAACCGCACCTCGCCGCGAGCGAGGCGCAGCTGGTTGAGCGAGAGCCCGCTCTGCACCTGGATCGCAAAGGAGCGCGGCACGACCTCCAGGTAGAGCCTGCCCCGGTAGCCCGGACGGATCTCGTCGAAGCGATGGTGGCGGTCGGTCAGCACCCGGGTGAAGACGTCGAGCCGGCCGGTCGAGCTCTTCGGGTTGGCCTTCGCCCGCACGTCCTCGGGCAGCGCCAGTTCCTCGATCAGCGGCACCAGGTAGGGGCGGTCGCGCTCCAGTACCGCGCCGTCGCGCAGGTCGATCTTCTGGAAGGCGAGCCCCTTGATCTTCTCCTCGACGGTCGAGTCCACATCGGGCAGGAAGCTGCAGCGCAGCGCCCAGGCGAAGTCGCCGAGTCGCAGGTCGATGCTGGCCGGCTGGACCGCCTCGGGCCGAATCCGGTAGTCGCCGGAGCTGACCCATTCCGCCTCGATCGCCTCGCTCAGCGCCTGCGAGGGCAGCACGCCGGCGTCCACCGGGGGGGCCGCTGCGGCAGCGCCGGGAAGCTCGACCGTATTTCCCGCCTCGCTCATCGCTCCTCGCTCATTGGGTCGAGATTATGCGGCGGCCTCGGCGGCGCCGAGGTACGGGGCGAGGGCGAACCCCGCGAAATCCGGAAAAAAAGCGCTCGAGCTGCGCAGTGTCGCCCGCCAGGATGCGGCGCGGCCTACTTGTCCGCTCCCCCAACACCGGCCTCCCGATACGGCATCATCATGAACTCGGTCAGCTCGGGCAGCAGGTCCTCGGCCGCTTCTGTCTCGCCGCGGCGAATCTGCTGGTAGACGATCCAGGCGACCCCGCCGATCAACGTCTCGTCGATCGTCGCCGGCAACCCATAGCCCTGAGGAGCCCGCGCCCGCGCCATCTCGACGAACCCCTGCAGCGCCTCCTCGTAGCGCTTGGTGGTCGTCGATGTCGCCGAGAGCGCCTCGACCATGCACATCCGGGCCAGCGGCGGCTCCTCCGCAACGTAGCCGAGGAATGCGGCGAGGGCGGCTTCGACCCTTTCCCGCCAGTCGTCCCCGGCCTCGGCGCAACTCGCTTCGATCCGCTCAACCACGTCATCGCGCGCGGCGTCGAAGGCGTTCAGGAAGACCTCTTCCTTTCCCTCGAAGTTGTCGTACAGCGTCTTGCGCGCAACGCCGGCGCGCCTCACGATGTCGGAGATCTTCGTCGCTTCATAGCCCTGTTCGGCGCTCACCTCCGCGAGGGCGTCCATGATCCGGCGGCGCTTGTGCTGCGCGATGAACTCGCGGGGCAGGGCCGGTCGCGTCGACAGAGCCGGCTTCGCGTCAGCCCTCCCTTTGGCCCGTGACGGCATCTCGGCAAGGATAACCCGACTTGAAGGAATTCTGCTGCACACCAGCACCTTTTGTGATGCCGTTGACCCGCTGATCTCGATTTCGGCAGAAACAGTGAAGTCTTCTGGAGCCGGACGGCGCCGCAGTGCGGCCCGGCGCGCCCTAGCGCCGCCGACGCCTGCCGGAGTGCTTGCCGCGCCGCGCTGCGACGCGCAGCATCCGCTCGCTCTCCTTCTCGGTCGCCTCGCCCATCGCGATCTGGAAGGTCGCGAGCAGGGCGCCCGCAGCGAGCGGGCGCATCCGTTTCAGCGCCTCGCTCATCTTCGGCCAGTCGCGGTCCGGCCGCCCCGCGCGGTCGAACGGCTGCCAGACCTCCTTGACGAACAGCTGGACGAAGGTGTGCGCCACGCCATCGGCATGGCGGCGCAGCTGCTCCGCCGCGGCGATCGCACCCTCCGGGCCGATGCCCAGCTCGGCCAGCTGCGCCGCCGCTCGCAGCAAGCGTGGGCTGATCACCTCGATCCGCCCGTCCGGCAGAGCGCGAAAGACGCCCAGCTCTTCCCCCCGTCGCAGCAGCTTCGGGTCCGGTCTCTCGCCCCAGACGGCCGTCAGCTCGTCGGCGTCGAAGATCTCCGGCGCCTCTCCTTCGAACGGGACCCGCAGGGCGCGGGTGAAATCGAAGATCGCCGTGGCAGAGCCATCCCCGCTGTCGAGCACCCGCCGGATCGCCTCCAGGTTGAGCCCGTCCGCCTGCATCTCGCGGGTCAGCTCGATCCGTGCCACATGCTCCTCGTTGTAGTACCCGGTGCGGCCACGCACGGCCGGCGGCGGCAGCAGCCCACGGGTCTGGTGGGCGCGGATGTTGCGCACGGTCATCCCGGTCCGCTCCGCCAGCTCGCGGATCGTCATCTCCCCGTTTTCGGGCTTGCCGCTCATCTCAGCGGATGGTACGGGTCCCGACGCCGCCAGCGGCGAAGAGGCGGCTCGAGAGCCACTGACATGGGGGAGGCAGGATTCGAACCTGCGTAGGCATAGCCAACTGGTTTACAGCCAGTCTCCTTTAACCGCTCGGACACTCCCCCGAGCCAATTCTGCGATTTCGAGTCTAGGATATTCGCCGTGCTCGGCGACAGGTTCTACTCGCGCACCTCACAGGCGATCGGCGCAACCGGGCTGCGCTGGACAGGCAAGCTCAACGTGCCGCTCTACCGCCTGAGCGGCGGCCGGATCGGGGCACGGGTCGCCAAGGCTCCGGTGCTGCTGCTGACCACGACCGGCCGCAGGTCCGGACAGCCGCGCACGGCGCCCGTCGTCTACCTCGCCGACCGCGAGAACCTCGTCGTAATTGGCTCCAACGCCGGCCACCGACGCGCGCCAGCCTGGTCCCTCAACCTGAAGGCCAACCCGGATGCCGAGGTCGAGGTCGGCCGCCAGAGGCGCCCGGTGCGCGCTCGGATCGCCGCCGACGAGGAGCGAGCCGACCTCTGGCGCCGCCACAACGAACAGTACTCGGGCTTCGACGAATACGAGGCGCGGACCGACCGCGACATCGCCGTCTTCGTGCTCGAACCGCGCTGACGCGTCAGCTCGCCCCGCGGAGCATCTGCGCCTCTGGCAGGCGCTGCAGCTTTTTCAGCGTGTTGTTCTCGATCTGGCGAATCCGCTCGCGGGTGACGCCGAACGTGCTGCCGACCTCCTCGAGCGTGCGCGGCTCCATGCCCGAGAGCCCGTAGCGAAGCTCGATCACCTGCCGCTCGCGTTCGGGCAGCGCCTCGAGGGCCCTACGCACTCCCTCCTTCTGGAGGTGTTCGCTGGCCTCTTCGAACGGCTCGGCGACGGTCTCGTCGGCGACGAAGTCCCCCAGCTCGGAATCGTCCTCGTCGCCCACCGGTTTCTCCAGCGAGACCGGCAGCTGCGCAACGCGGAGGATCTCGCGCACTTCGCCGATTGGCCAGCGCAGCTCGGTGGCGATCTCGTCCGGCTCGGGCTCGCGGCCCAGCCGCTGCACCAGGTGGCGCTCGACGTGGGTGACTCGGTTCAACTTCTCGACCATGTGGACGGGGATGCGGATCGTCCGTGCCTTGTCGGCGATCGCCCGCGTCACGGCCTGGCGGATCCACCAGGTCGCGTAGGTGGAGAACTTGTAGCCGCGCCGGTAGTCGAACTTCTCAACTGCGCGGATCAGCCCCAGCGAGCCCTCCTGGATCAGGTCGAGGAAGCTGAGGCCGCGACCCAAATAGCCTTTCGAGATCGAGACGACGAGCCTCAGGTTGGCCTCTACCATCTGCCGCTTGGCGACCATGTCGCCGCGCTCGATCCGCTTCGCCAGTTCGACCTCCTGCGAGGCGGTCAACAGCTGGACGCGGCCGATCGAGCGCAGGTAGAGCCGCAGCGAGTCGAGGCTCGGTTCGATCGTCAGGTCCAGCTCCGGGTTCCTTCGCTGGCCGTTGATCGCCTCGGCCCGCTGCTCCCTGTAAGCGCTGACGCCGTCCTCGGCGATCACTTCGACCCCGTGGTCGACCAGCTGGGCGTGGAGCGCGGCGACCTGCTCCTTGGTCACCTCCATCTCCTCCAGTGTGCTGGCGATGTGCTCGAAGGTGAGGTAGCCGCGTTCGCGGCCCAGCGCTATCAGCGCTTGCATCTCCTGCGGCCCCGGCAAGGGCTGAGCGTTCGAATCCCGGTTCAGTCCTTGCGGGACCGTCTCCAACGGCTCGATCTCACTGCCTCCGTAACCCTGGTTTCCCATGGGGGCCGGCCTCATCGCTCCGGCCTTGGGAAGTATAGGGAGAACGGAGCGCACCGATCGGCCCGTCCGTCCGTCGGCGGCCCCGGTCGCTTACCCTTCATAAGTCGATGGCCAGC
>Ga0210144_1000642_pt1 | contig 16992 bp, 13 predicted proteins | sample Muzzi_PWA_D2_FD_185532 | JGI IMG/M metagenome (GOLD analysis project Ga0210144, IMG submission 185532) | Wetland microbial communities from San Francisco Bay, California, USA, that impact long-term carbon sequestration - Muzzi_PWA_D2 (SPAdes) | ecosystem: Environmental > Aquatic > Marine >...
AATAGCGGCCGCATGATTTACGAAAAACGAAATTGTAGTTGCGTCCTGCTCCGATATTGACTGATTGTCGATGATAGCGTATCCGTGGCTCGCTTGCCGCATAACGCCGACAGATCGCCTCGGTGCCGTCGGTGGATGCATTGTCGGATATGATTAACTCGAAATCCGACAAACTCTGGGTGAGCAGCGAATCGAGCGCCTTGCAAAGGTAACGCTCGCCGTTGAACACCGGCAGTCCAATGCTCAATAAAGGCCCATCTACCGTCATATCCGGATTTCCCATAGAACACGCAACGGAGTCTTTCCCCATTTTCCAGCTTTGTCGACCTGGCGCCGTAGTTTTTGCGTGCGCCCGGGCAGGATTTCAGCCAGCAACCGGCCACGGTATCGGACATCGAATTCCAGTCTGCTGAAGGTGTTGGAGCACGCTCACGATAATTTGGCTTGCGGCCACTGGTCGCGGGAACAAAAAAGAAATGTTCCTCAACAGAATGGCTTAAGCAGCCTGTCTTACGGTACCAGTTTACCTTATATCATACCTGCCACCTGCCGTTAACCAGGCGATCGCCGAACTGCCGGAGTAACCAGGGAACTTTGTGAAAAGGTTTGCCTGGGATGAGCGTCCGTTGCTGCAATTTCGCAAGCTGACGCATGGGCGTGTCCCGCGGTCGATTTTGCGGGCGGAAAGGGTTAACCTGAATTTTTTGCAGGGAACAAGGAGAATAGGCACGATGCAGATTGCATTTGTCACTCAACCCATCGACCCGGTGCTGCCGCCACGGCAAAATTCCATCGGCCTGATCGTTCACCACACGGCACGTGTGCTTGCCCGGAAACATAGTGTAACGATTTACGCCAATTCAAGCCTCAATGAGCGCAGTAGGCTTCCCGATGACGGGATCAATTACCGGTTTATTCCATGTCAACGGGATGAATCGATCCTTCGTCTGCTTGGCCGTTTTCCCAGCTGGATCGACCAGAAACGCATCGTCGCTTCGGATCATTACTACCGTGTCTATGCCGAGGCAATCGCTCGCGATCTGGAAAAAAGGAATTATGACTGGGTGCACATTGTCAATTTTTCGAACTTTGTGCCCATACTTCGCAGGCGTCTGAAAGACACCCGCATTGCACTGGAGATGCAATGCGAATGGCTCACTCAATTATCCCGACCCAAGGTCCACAATCGCATTCAATACGCAGATCTTATTACCGGCTCCAGCGGTCATATTACGAAGCTGATCAGCGAGAGGTTTCCTGAATACCGTGAGCGGTGTCATACCCTTTACAATGGGTTTGACGGCGAACGGTTTGCCAACGCCCGTATTACGCGTGGCGCGAAGGAGAGGCCTCGTTCGGTATTGTTCGTTGGGCGGCTTTCGCCAGAAAAGGGCATTCATACGCTTTTCGAGGCGATGAGCCAGGTTGTCACCCGGCGGCCCGATTGCAGGCTCGATCTGGTTGGCTCGACATCAACGCTTCCAATGGAGTACATCATCGGCATCAGCCAGGAACCGAGCGTCAAGGCGCTGAGGTCGTACTACGATGGCACAATCTGTAATGACTATCAGGCCTATCTGAGGCAACGGGCCGAGAATGAACCGTTGCGGGGAAAAGTTCGCTTTGTTGGTACGGTACCGCAGGCAGATTTACCTGCCTGGTACGCGGGAGCCGACGTCCTGGCTAACCCGTCATTCAGTGAGTCCTTTGGCATGAGCCTTGTCGAAGGAATGGCGACCGGGTTGCCGGTTGTTGCGACTCGAGTAGGCGGTATGAAGGAAATCGTACAGAATGGAGTTACAGGATACCTTGAGGAACCGGGCGATGCCGAGGGCATTGCGGCGGCGCTCCTCGATTGCCTCGACAGCTCAGACCGTCGTGACGCGTTAGGATCCGCAGGAAGGCGGCGAGCGCTGGAACTGTTCTCATGGTCGGCCAGATGCGACCGACTGGTGGAATTGTACCAAACCGCTCTCTGACTTCCGGAATATAGGCACACGGTCGTCAAGTAATCGACCGATTGGCGCGCATCATGGATTGACAGAAGAGTGACTATGCAGCAAGGTCAAGGTTCTAACGTGTGTATAGCATTGTCGCTTGAAGCGAAAAACTCCCGCAATTTCGAGATACCTTCAGTCAGTGATATCGGCGCCCGTTCCAGCAGTGTCAGCATCTTGGTAACATCGGGGCATCGCCGGGTCATGTCACCTTCGCTCAAGGGGGGGAGGAATTTCATTTCAGAATTGGAGCGGCAGACTTCAATGACCTTGCGTGCCAGGTCGAGTATGGAAATTTCCTGGGCGCCACCGATATTCACGACGTCATTGATAAAAGCCTGTTTGTAGTGTGCGTTGATGCAGGACTCCACCGTATCATCAACATAGCAGAATGTTCTGGTTTGGGAACCGTCACCGTAGATCGTTATCGGCCCGTCGCACATTGCCTGCCTGACAAATTTTGGAAGTACAAAGTCTTCAGTCTGGTTTGGTCCGTAGGTATTGAAAAAACGGAAGATCGTATAGTTCAAATCATACTCCCGCTTGTAGGACGTGAGGTATGCCTCGCCCACGTTCTTCACAACGGCGTAAGGCAGGCGTGAATTCAGCGGGGTTGTCTTTTCGTTCTGCGGAATCTCGAAGGGCTCGCCATAAACTTCGGATGATGACGAGTAATAGACCCGCCTGACACCGGTATTCTTGCAAAGATTGAGAATATTCTCGATGCCCTGAATATCACGCAGAACGAGGATCGGGTTGGCAAGTGTTCGCTGAACGCCTACCACAGCAGCGAAGTGAAATACGTAGTCGAACTTGTTGATGAAAAACAGCGGAGCGATATCATCAAGCTTGTTGACGTCACACTTTAGAAAGTTGACATTGCTCAAATGCCTGGGCACCTTTTTCAGGCTGCCGGTCAGCAGATTATCGGCCACGACAACAAAGTTAGACGGGTTCTCGGCCAATTTGGCAGTCAATGCGCTAGCAATATTTCCGGCTCCGCCGGTCACCAGTATATTGGGCATGCAGGATACTCCGGTGCGTGGGAATTTGAGTTATCGCCAATGGATTTGAACTGTCGGTTCATGAGGCAACCGGATCGCTTGTTCTCGGCAGGGCGAGCAGGTGCTTCACATGCCATGAGATATCAGGATAGGAATCTTCAAGAACGGAAACACCGTATCCCCTATCCGTCAGAAAATCACGACAGGCGTTCTCCTTGCTCCTGAGTCCTTCTTCGTTGCTGTCATCCACCTCCACGATTACGACGGGTCGGGCAACTTTAAGTGTGCCGGTCATGCCCTTTAGTACCTCAAGTTCAGCACCTTCGACGTCGATCTTGACCAGTGTGGGCGGCCGGCATTCTTCCTGCCCGAGGAAACTGTCGAGCGTTATGATATCGACTACAGTTGAACCGGCGACATCCGGGGGGGCATCCACGAAATCAAGTGCGGCGCCACCGGCGTAGTCGGCAAGGACAAGCGTACCCGGACCCTCCCGGTCTGCGACTGCCTTTTCCATTACGAGGGCGTTTATAAAACCATTTAATTTTATATTCTTATGTATAATTTCAGTGTTGCAGCGAACCGGCTCAAAGGCATAGACCATCCCGGTGGGACCGACAATCCGTGCAGCAATCACGGTGAAGAAGCCAACATTCGCCCCGATATCGACAAACACCCCGCCAGGCGATAAATAGGTGGCGATGGCATTCTGGACCGGAATTTCATTGGCGCCGGTTTCATACGCAGGATTCGATGCGCCTGACATGAAGCGCAAGCCCCGACCAGGTCCGACTCTCATGACGGAGTGCTCTGCGCCAAGAAGCGCACCTCCCAGCCGTGAAGATCGCAGTCTAGTGCGGAATTTGCTGAGCATTGAGGTCCCGTTCACAGGCAAAATCCCCCGTATATATATATCAAGAAAGCGATGGAATGGGCGCGGTCAGCCGATCAAGGCAACAACCCCGAATCATGCTGGACGCTACCAGGTCCATGCCGATACGATGGTAATTATGGAATGGATATGATACAGGTGAAAATCAAGTCGCGTCGAATAATTCAAGATACTATAGCGTACGTCTGATCAAGAACTATAATTATTTACCTGGCGTGGACGCCTCAGGTATGAGGTGCCTTGATTTGATGCGCAAACCAGCTGCTTAAGCTATTACGAAAGACGCCCATTCCCATGTGACCCTGCCGCCCGAGGACATCCGATGCCAGGGACTTCCCGACAGACGCGTGGTTCTTCATGATATCGAGTACCAGCCTGTTGGCCCTAGGGTTGACGACAGGCGGGGTAGAAACCCGTCGCAGGGGTAGTTGAGCTGTGTCTGGGCGATGGTACGATTAGCGTGCAGATGGCAAATGTGAATATCAGGGACACACATCTGCATTAACAGGCGTGAGAAAAGCCGTCAACACGGATTATTCGAGGTGGCGAAAATCGGAATCCTTCATATGGCAGGCTTACTACAGCATGGGCGCAGGCTGTGAGCCACTAAATTATGGCAGTGAAGTGCGGCCGGCTTGAACCAAGGTTCTGACCGGCAAATATAAAGTTCGCAGTACATCGCCCGCTACTGTGAAAGCAAACGAGTGTGATGATCACGGTTGGGTCGATTTTAGGATATGATAAGAATATCATTAAATTGTAATGGTTTCTGTACCAACCCGGAGAAACCGGCTTGCCAGGTCCACGATGCGCGTTATTGATCAGCGAGCCTGGTAATTGCCGCCCTCTGGCGTTCAGATCTGAATCGACTTCACCCATTATTTTGCTTCTTGGTATTCTTGAATCCTGGTTGGCCATGGCTCCGATATTGACATTATGATTATCTTGCTAAAGAGGGTATAAATATGAAGGTTGCAATCCTGGCCGGGGGACTGGGTACTCGCCTCGCCGAGGAAACGGAAGTCAAACCCAAGCCCATGGTTGAGATCGGTGGGAAACCGATCCTTTGGCATGTCATGAAGCATTATGGGCATTACGGATATACCGAGTTTGCAATCGCGCTGGGTTACAAGGGAGAGTTCATAAAGCGCTGGATGAGGGATTTCAGTTCGCTGCATAGCAATATGACGGTAAAAACGGGGACCGGCGATGTCATCCTGCACGATAACAGCGATACGGACTGGTCAGTGGATCTCATTGAAACAGGCCAGGATACCGCTACCGGTGGTCGGATAAAGCGGCTGATGCCCTGGGTTGGAGAGGGGACCTTTATGTTGACTTGGGGTGACGGGGTGTCAGATGTAGATCTGCATGCACTGCTCGCATTTCATCGCGCTCACGGGAAACTGGCGACATTGACTGCTGTTCGACCACCCGCCCGTTTTGGTCACCTTGAGTTTGCAGGTGATCAGGTGATTGATTTTACCGAAAAGCCGCAAACGGCCGAAGGCTGGATCAATGGTGCATTCTTTGTACTTGAGCCAGGAATATTCGATTATATCGATGGTGACGGTACACAGTGGGAGAAAGAGCCTCTGGAGAGGCTGGCCGCGGACGGCGAACTCATGGCGTTTCGTCATGCCTCGTTCTGGCAGTGCATGGATACGGTGCGTGATCGTAAACTTCTGGAAAAATTATGGCAGGAAGGCAATCCTCCCTGGAAAATCTGGAGTTGACAATGCGCGTACTGGTTACAGGGCACAATGGATATATCGGTACGATTCTGGTGCCGATGCTGCTTGAACATGGACATGAGGTGGTTGGTCTCGATACGAACTGGTTTGAACGCTGCACATTTACCGGAACCATTCCGGAAGTGGAGAATATAAGAAAGGACACGCGCGATATCACTCGCAGTGATGTTGCCGGTTTCGATGCGATAATCCATCTGGCCGGCTTGTCAAACGACCCAATGGGCGATTACCGTCCCCTGATAACCGAAGAGATTAACGAAATCGCGTCGGTCAATCTTGCGAGGATTGCAAAAGAAGCCGGCGTCAAGCGCTTTCTGTTTGCTTCATCCTGCAGCAACTATGGGGCGAGTGGCCAGGATTTTCTTACAGAAGAAGCTTCGTTCAATCCGGTGACGCCCTACGGGGTTTCGAAGGTCAAGGTCGAAGCGGCGCTGTCAGGAATGGCGGATGACGACTTTTGCCCCACATACTTGCGGGCCTCGACGGCATACGGTGTGTCACCGCGCTTGCGTTTCGACCTGGTGGTGAACAATCTGACCGCATGGGCGTTCACGACCGGGCGTGTCTATCTGAAAAGTGATGGAACCCCATGGCGCCCGTTGGTCCATGTCGAGGATATCTGCCGGGCCTATGTCGCGGTGCTGCATGCACCCTGCGAGGTCGTTAACAATGAAGCATTCAATGTCGGCACAACGACAGAAAACTACCAGATGAGGGAGATCGCGGAGATCGTCAGGGAGATCGTGCCGGGCTGTGAAATCGATTATGCACCGGATGCCGGTCCGGACAAGCGCTGTTATCGTGTTGACTGCAACAAGATCTCCCGCGTGTTGCATGAATTCAAGCCGCAATGGACGGCGCGACGTGGTGTCATGGAGCTTTACGAGGAATACAAGAAGGTCGGGTTAACGCTGGAAGAGTTTGAGGGTGTCAAGTATATGCGCATTGCGCATCTCAAGTACCTGGTAAATACCGGATTACTGGATGACGATTTTCGCTGGACGGGACGGCAGGCAACGGCAGCAGCCGTATGACAACAAGCGTACATGCAATGCACAGACCGCGATGCATTCGGTTAATCGCAGGAAGAGGTCGGTAATCCACCAGCCAACAGGGAATTTATAATGCCGAAAATAGTAGCTTGTCGCTCGTGCGGTCAGCACGGGCTTGAAATGATACTGGATCTTGGTCAGACGCCGCTTGCCGATCGACTACTCATGGATGAGCAACTGGGACAGCCGGAGCCGGTATTCCCGCTTGAAGTCGGGTTTTGCCCTGCTTGTGGACTGATGCAGATACTCGAAACGGTTCCTCCCTCCGTCTTGTTCTGTGAAGACTATCCATACTATTCATCCTTCTCCAATGCACTGTTGCGCCATTCCAGGGACAATGCACTGGATCTGATAGAAAGGCGAACGCTGGACAAACAAAGCCTGGTCGTGGAACTGGCCAGCAACGATGGCTACCTTCTCAAAAACTATGTTGAGAAAGGCATCCCCGTGCTCGGTATTGATCCGGCGGAGGGTCCTGCCAGGGAAGCAGAAAAAATCAATGTCCCGACGCTGAATACCTTCTTTACAGTGGAACTCGCGCGGGAATTGCGAGACCAGGGCAGGCTTGCGGACGTTATTCATGGCAACAATGTACTGGCTCATGTTGAAGATACAAACGGGTTCGTGGAGGGGGTTCGTGAATTGCTTAAACCGCAGGGTGTAGCGGTTATCGAGGCGCCCTATGTCAAGGACCTGATAGATCATTGCGAATTCGATACCATTTATCACGAACATCTCTGCTATTTTTCGGTCACTGCCCTTGATAATCTGTTCCGGCGCCATTCCCTTTATCTCAATGAAGTGAAGCATTTGCCCATCCACGGCGGGTCGCTGCGTCTCTATATCGAGAAAGAGGAAAATGTCGGTGATTCGGTGTCCGGGCTGCTCGATACAGAAAGGGCTGAAGGTGTCGACCGGCTTAGTTATTATCGCGACTTTTCAGATCGTGTGAAGGAGATAAAACAGTCGCTTGGCAGCCTGCTGGCTGATCTGAAATCAAAGGGTAATACGATTGCAGCCTATGGGGCGGCAGCCAAGGGTAGTACGTTGATCAACTATGTTGGTATCGGCAAGGATGTCGTGGATTACGTAGTGGATCGTAACGTTTACAAACAGGGCCGCTACATGCCGGGCCAGCATCAACCGATTTATCCGCCCGAGAAAATTCTTCAGGAGATGCCGGATTACGTGCTGTTGCTTCCATGGAACTTTGCTGATGAGATACTGGAACAGCAGGCCGAATACAGGAGCAATGGCGGTAAATTCATCATTCCGATTCCTGAACCGAGGATTCTGTAGGTCATGACAACACGTGTTCATCAGCAGTTCATAGAAGATGACAGTGAAGCAGGGGAATCCAGAGTCTGCCCAAGCTGCGAAAGCGCAGAAATGGAAATATTCCACGAGGCAAACTCCATACCTTCAAACAGTTGCATTCTCCTGAGTTCGCAAGAAGAGGCGTTAAACTATCCGCGTGGCAGCATCCGGCTCGGATTCTGTCCGAGTTGCGGATTTATCTCCAACGTCGCATTCGACCAGAGGCTGACCGAGTATTCCGGGCGTTATGAAGAAACCCAGGGGTTCTCGAATACATTTAATGCCTTCCACAAGACGCTGGCGCAGAGATTGATTGACCGTTACGACCTGCATGACAAGGAGGTGATCGAGATTGGCTGTGGGAAAGGCGAGTTTCTGGTGCTTCTGTGTGAGATGGGCAATAACAGCGGCACGGGATTCGATCCCGGATTTGTCGCAGAGCGTATTGAAAGTCCTGCAGCAAAACGGATTAACTTCGTGAAGGATTTTTACTCGGAGAAATACTCGGCCTATCAGGGAGATTTTGTCTGCTGCAAGATGACCCTCGAACACATCCATGCAACCGCGGAATTTGTCAGGACAATCCGGCGTTCGATAGGCACCCGTCTTGACACTACAGTTTTTTTCCAGATTCCGGATGCGACCAGGATTATTAAAAACTGTGCGTTTGAGGATATTTATTACGAACACTGCTCGTACTTCACGCCCGGCTCTCTGGCGCGACTGTTTCGTCGCAGCGGATTCGATGTTCTCGATCTGGCGACAGAATATGATGACCAATACCTCACCATAGAGGCCCGTCCATCCAGTGGATCAACTGGACGGGAAACAACGCTTGCTCAGGAAGATGACATGGATCTGATGGGCGAATACGTCAAGGACTTTGCCAGGACGTTCTCGGAAAAGCGCCGGTTTTGGGAAGGCCGGCTGGACGATTACAGGATAAACGGCAAGAAGATCGTATTGTGGGGGTCGGGCTCGAAAGGGGTCTCATTTCTTACCACACTGAAGGTGTCAGACGAGCTTCAGTATGTGGTCGATATCAATCCATACCGGAAAGGATACTTCATGTCCGGAACCGGACACGAAATAGTTGAGCCGGCCTTCCTGAAAGAATATCGGCCGGACGTCGTGATTGTCATGAATGAAATCTATTGCGAGGAGATTGGCAAGATGCTTCGCGAAATGGGTCTGCAACCGGAAATCGTCGCGCTATAAGCGGCGTGCGTGGCCAGGACCCTGTCCGAGTTATGCCGAGCCTGCTGCGAAGTGCCGCGACGACCCCAATGCCCGCAACTCCTCGTCACACGTCCCGGCTGTTCTCGCCGTGCTACTTTCCAGTGACGCTACCCATGACCCGGACAGGCTTGTAACATGTCCCTGACGATTCACAAGCAGTGTCCTGTATGTGAGTCGCAGGATACTTCATTTTGCATAACACTTGCGGGCGTGCCTGTTTATTGCAATGTATTGTATCCAACGCGCGAATCGTCGCTGGCGGCCCCAAGAGGCGATATTACTCTCATATCCTGCCGCAACTGCGGTCATCTCTTCAATGGAACCTTCGACGCGAAAAAGATTGACTACAGTCTGGAATATGAAAATTCGCTCCATTATTCCCGCAGGTTCCAGGAATATGCGGATTCGCTAGCCGAAGGACTGGTTGAACGACACAATTTGTACAACAAGACAATCATCGAAATCGCATGCGGGAAAGGCGACTTTCTCGCACAACTCTGCCGGCTGGGCAACAACAAGGGGATCGGCTTCGACCCGAGTTACGAGCCGGGCCGGCAGAGTGCCGATGTACTGCATGATATAACCGTTTTACGGGACTATTATTCGGAACGGTATGCAGACATAACGGCAGACCTCGTCTGCTGCCGGCATGCACTCGAGCATATCGAGTCACCCCAGGCGTTTCTGAAAATCGTTCGCGCCGCAATCGGAGACAAGAGGACGGCATTATATTTCGAGGTGCCCAATTCGCTTTATACCCTTAGGGATCTGGGTATCTGGGATATTATTTACGAGCACTGCGGCTATTTTAGTGAAAGTTCGCTTGCGCGCGTCTTCACCAGATGCGGCTTTTCCGTTTGCAACTCCAGTGAATCGTTCGGCAACCAGTTTTTATCACTCGAGGCAGTCCCTGGAATTACCGAGAGTATAGGTGGCCAGACCGCAGCCAGTGTATCAATCATAACGGCACACGCCGATGCATTTGAAAAAGAATATGCGGAAAAAATTGCGTTATGGAAAAACCGGCTGGGAGAATTCAAACAGCACAAAAAACAGGTTGTGGTATGGGGAGCTGGTTCGAAGGGCGTGACCTTCCTTAATGTGCTCGAGGCAAAAGATGCGGTTAAAAGTATCGTTGATCTCAATCCACACAAACAGGCCAAATATGTCCCGGGAACGGGACATCAGGTTGTCAGTCCGGAGTCATTGCAAAGAGATCCGCCCGACATGGTGATCGTGATGAACCCAATCTATGCGGATGAAATCAAGAAGTTTCTGAATGAAGCGCACATCACTGCAGACATTCTGATCGTGTGAGGCGGTAACGTCAAAGGCCAGACTAGCCAACGCAACAGTGATAGGATGGTGGTGTCTTTGTTGCGTGAATTTTGATGAAAATGCACGCGACGAGCAATTTTTTTCAGCCTATGTTGACGCGTATTTCCGTAAGCACCAGATCTCTAGATATAAAATGATTATATGGTAACGAATGCATGTGATTTTCTCGTCATCGGTGGCGGTGTCATCGGCGTGAATCTTGCCCTTCAGGCAAAACGTCGATACCAGGATGCCAAGGTAACATTGATAGAGAAAGAGCCCGCCTGCGGCGAGCATGCCAGTGGCCGCAACAGCGGTGTTTTGCACGCCGGCTTTTATTATACGGCCGACAGCCTTAAGGCTCGCCTAACGAAGGACGGTAACAGGCAGCTAACGGAGTATTGCAGTGAGCGAGGGTTGAGAATCAATCGGTGTGGAAAGCTTGTGGTAGCGAAGAGCGCCGGTGACTTATTGGTGCTTGATGAGTTGCTGGTGAGGGCGCGGAAAAATGGTGTCGAGCTTCTGGATATCAGCGAAACGGAGGCAAGAGAGATTGAACCCCGTGTGCGTACCTATGAGCGGGCGCTATTTTCACCGACGACCGCCAGCGTGGATGTGCGGCAGGTGATGAGCGAATTCGTAAGGAACGCAAAACAGGACGGTATTAACATAATATACAATACGGGCTACCTGGCTGCTGGAAACGGTGCTGTCAAGACCTCGCAAGGGCGCATTACTGCAGGATATGTAATCAATGCCGCAGGATTATATGCGGACAAGATCGCCAGGGATTTCGGTTTTGCAGAGCATTACAGAATTCTCCCGTTTAAAGGCCTGTATTTATATGCATCAGAAATGACGGAGCCTTTGCGGACGAACATCTATCCGGTCCCGGACCTGCGCAACCCTTTTTTGGGCGTACACCATACCGTCACGGTTAATGGGCATACCAAGATAGGTCCTACGGCAACACCCTGCTTCTGGCGAGAACACTATCACGGTCTCAGGAACTTCAGTCTGGGCGAATTTCTCGAGGTCTCGCGGCTGGAAGCCGGACTTTTTCTGCGCAACGATTTTGGTTTCAGAAAACTTGCGTGGAGTGAAATGCAAAAGATGAGTCGCCGGCGCATAGTTAAACTTGCTGCGGAGCTCGTAGACGGCGTCCGGGCAGATTGTTATATGCAATGGGGTGAACCCGGGATACGCGCACAACTATTCGATACAGTGACAAGAACACTGGAGATGGATTTCAAGATGGAAGGCGACAAGCGGTCGTTTCATGTGCTTAATGCAGTGTCTCCAGCATTCACATGCGCGATGTCTTTCAGTCACTTTGTGTTTGAGCATATCGATACACTGCTTAAATCCGGATAGTTTAATGGCCTAATTTCCGGGCGAATGCTTCAGGCGAGCTGCGAACGCGAGCGTACGTACGAAGGAACGGAGTGTTGCCAGTAATTGATGTAAAGACCCGGGCGGAAAACGCGACAATGCACGCCAATTGTGACCAAGGGCCTTCACAAACTCCTTGCGGTCCGTATAGGTGCGTGCCAGGGTGAGTTCGGCGAATCTAAGCGCTTCGTTAAAAAGCTTTATATTGCCTGCATTCCGCTCTGAGTCACGAAGCACCGTACGACTCTCGATGTAGTTATGCAGCATCCTCAATGAATTGCTGGTGATGTTGCCGTCATGCAGTCGTCGCATCGTGCCTATGCGATTAATGACCGCAATTGGCCAGCGGTGTGCTGCCTGATAATAAAAATGAAAATCCTCGCCAATCTGAAATTCACTGGTGAAACCCCCTACGGTGTTCAGGACTTCGCGTCGAATCATCAATGTACTGGGCAGGCCGAGGTTCTCGTGTATCAGATGAGCTTTTGCTTCCTTGCCTGGGAGGACAAGCCAGGGCCTGTTTCCGAGCTTTACCTGCAATCGTGGGCAGGTTTGAAAGTGTGATAATTGCGCAGGGCCTTCAGTTGTGAAATTTCGATAGTCTGTGAACACCAGGCCTACGTCGGGGTGGCTGTCCAGGAAATTGATCTGTTGTTGCACTTTATCTGGCAGCATGATGTCGTCTGCATCGAGGAAGCAGACGTACGTCCCTGCGCAATGTTTTATACCCGTATTTCGTGGGATTCCGGGATAACCACCGCTGTTTGGCTGCTGATAGTAACTTACACGGTTACCGAAGGCCGCGACCCGCTGGCTGGTGTTATCGGTGGATCCGTCGTTAACGACGATGATTTCGATGTGCTGATAGCTTTGCACAAGAATGCTGCGAAGTGCTTCGTCGATGTAGCATTCCGCATTATAGGCTGGAATAATGACAGAAACGAGCGGATTACGCTTCATGACTAGCGATTAACGAATTGGCTGGTGGCGAGGAATCTGATGCTTTGCATAATTGGGTCATGTCAAGACGAGGCAATGATTTTCCAGAAATACCGTCACGACGCCTAATCAAGACCGGTTTATTATTGGTAATACCGCGGTAAGCAGTCCAGACCCCATTATAACTTCTGAAGGCTCCTGGGGGTGTTTTGTAAAGCACCAACGCTGCGGATTTCCGCGATAGCACCTTCCATATATCCATTTGGGTATTTGTGGTATATTTCAGCCGCACTGAATTGAAATCCATTCATTTGTCGTGATCTTTCTGTGCTGCATCAGGTTATCAGGGGAAAAGAATGAAACACTTTATTAGGGATGTGTACATAGTCGGTATTCTAATCGTGCTTGTGGGTTGTGCTACCGGTACAACAAAGCTGCCTGTCCAATCTCAGACCGGAGCCGTACTCGTTGATTCGTACAAGATGGATGTGGGTGATCAGGTACAAATCATCGTATGGAAGAATCAGGAACTTTCGGTGACCGAACCCATACGACCGGATGGGAAGATCGCCGTGCCTTTAATCGGAGATGTGGAGGCGGCTGGTAAAGAGCCGGAGGAATTGGCCGCAAATATTCGACAAAAATTAGGCAGCTATCTGGTGAATCCCAATGTCACTGTCATATTAACAAATCTTCAGGGGCATGAATTCCTATCCAGGATTCGGGTGACAGGCTCAGTTGAGAAAAACATTTCGATGGCTTACCACCAGGGCATGACAGTACTGGATGCAGTGTTGCAGGCTGGCAGTGTAACTCTCTATGCGGATGCTAATAGCACGAAGCTTCATCGCCGAACCGAGAACGGTACCCAGTCCTACAATATTCGTCTGAAGGATATTCTCGAGGACGGCGACATGAAGACAAATGTCCTGCTTATGCCAGGAGATGTGATAACTGTACCTGAACGTATGTTTTGATCAGGACTTGTGTAATTATGCCTGGAGGGAGTCGAAGGCGAATGCATTCTACAATAACCCTTGCATTTTGGCTGACTCTTATCGCTGGATCACTTTCGCTGAGCTCCAATGCAATGGCTTTGGAGCTCAGGCCTGCCGTTGGTGCAAGTCTCGAATATACGAACAATGCCGGGTTAACACCGGACAACGAAGACGATGACTGGATCACAAGAGGGTACGTAGGGGGCAGCCTTAGTGAAAAGACCGGTCCGCTGAAAGCCGATGCTACAACCTCACTGACCTATGAGCACTACATCAATAACACCTTTGGTAATAAATACTATTTTGATTTGGCAGCAAACAGCACGTGGGAGATGATAAGGAATCGTCTCAATTGGCAGGTTCGTGATTACTACACCCAAACCCCGGTCGATTCATTCAATGCGGATACACCGGCCAATACCCAGAACACTAATGTCTTTAGTATCGGGCCGCAGATTCAACTCCCTGTGACAGGGCGTCAAACGATCAGTGTAAACCCGCTCTTCCAGGACTACTACTATGGAGATGATGATATTGATAACCGGCAGTATGGTTTGAACGCCAACTGGCTATACCGTCTCTACCCCCATGTAAACACAGGCGTGGAAGGAAGAGTCACCAGGGTTAAATATGACAATGATGACAAGTATCCGGAATATACTATTAGTACGTTTAACGGCGTGATTTCTGGCGAGCGTGTATATACACAATCCCAGGAAACACTTTTTAATTACACGCTGAAACTGGGTGGAACAACTATTCGCAGAGACAGATCAGAAGACGAGAGCGGGCCTGTTGGCAGCCTGACCTGGCTCTACAGGCTGACGGGACATTCAGCAGTTCGATTGTTCACCGCGTCGGAATTAACTGATACCAGTTCCAGCTACTATGATTCGCAGGTTAATCCGCAAAATGGTGACTTCTCCAATATACAATCATCCGGCGATGTACTGCGTGAGAATACGGTGCGACTGAGTTATGAAAGGCAGGGATCCAGGCTAACAGCGAACGTCGGTATCGAATACCGCGATCTTGATTACAAGGTGGCACCGGATGACCGAAAGGTGAAGGCGATTGGATCGGGACTCAACTACCGCGTTTTACCCATGGTCACGACCGGCGTATATGGGTCATTCAATCAAACCAAGGGAACCAATGACGATCGCAGGGACGATCGGTATATCTTGGGAGGGAATCTGAGCTACCGCCTGTCACGCAAACTGAGTACGGTTTTCAACCTTCAGTATCAGAACAAGGACAGTACCGAGGCGATTGAAAAATATAGTGAATTCAGGGCATTCGTTAGTCTGGTCTACGGTTACGGCAGCCAAGCATTACCTGGTCCAATGGATACAGGTTACTGATGAACCGAGGTTGATCGAAGGAAGGGATTGTCAAAGACCAATGAGGCAGGGTGTGTTGCTGCGCCGTAAGTGACCGGCAGCTATTCTGCATCAGGGCTGGTTGCTGCCTATCAATTTGCGATAGCGATCGATATCGGAGGTATATCTTTCATCGATAGCTTGTTTTCCCTTGCGTTTCTCCTGCAGAAGAGTTTGGGCGGAATCGATTTCACCGATGATCTGTTTCATCTTTTGTAGCAATGACTCCGGAGGGATCTCGTTTCGGTCCTGATATTCACTGGCATTGTCCGAGAGCATGGTCAGCTGAGTCTGCAGGGTGTCGAGACGGCTGCTCGTATCACTTATGTCTGTGTTGATGTTTTTTATTTCCTGGTCGCGTGCAAAAATAAGGTCTTCCTCACTTCCGTAGGTGGCCAGCAGGGTACGGTCATGCCGGTCCAGCTTGATATTCGGATTCTTCATTGCGGTTTCAAGCGCGGAAAGCTGACTCTTTCTGGTAATTGCAGCAGGCTTTCCGGATCTTAGCTCGGCGTAACGATTGATGTCGCTGTCAAACTGCGTCCTGATATCCTCCATTTCCTGTTTTTTGTCATCAATGAATTCTTCGTTCCGGCTGATTTGGTTTCGAAGATTGGAAATCTGGGATAGCAGTGAAGCTGGCAGTTTCTTGCCGCTGCGCTCGTAGTTTGCTGCTTCCTGGGTCAATTCCAGCTGCCGGTTCTGAATGGATCTGATGCGACTTTTGGCCAGTTGTATGAGCGATTCAATTGCGGATATCTTGCCGTCGCGCGCCTTATACATGTCTTTTTCGCTGGAATAGGTAGCCAGCAGACTCCGATCATGATTGGCGCGTTTTTCAGCCAGTTCTTTTTTCCTTGTATTTAATTCGGCCAGCCGTTCTGCCTCGACTTTTTCTTCCGGTGTCAGAGGTGCCTGATAGATCTTGACCGTCCTGCCCTGCTCGTTGATGACCTCACGTTTATGTTGGGCCGCCTCTGGTGGCAGCTGATTACTGTAATGGACCTGTCCGTTTGCATCGACCCACTTGTACAAACGCTCACCGAATGCGCTACTTGCGAAAAACAACGCCGTCAGGAGCAGCAAATGGCCGGCTTTATGGCGGGAAGGTTTCATAATCAGGAATACTGCCAGTTTGATGCACTGTATTCAATGTTGTTATCCATTCATATAAATGGCGATGCTGTCAATAGGGAGTTGAAGTTGTACGGACAGGAGTAATTATTAACCCGGCAATATGAAGTTTTAATTTTTCGGGTTTTATGGTTGCCAAAGAGGCATGGACATATCAGACGCAAGACGGCTGCCGTTGATGGTGCTCAATGAGCGCCGCCGGGCAGTTAAACTTCGGGAACGCGGCCTGACGCTGCGCGAGGCAGCCTTTGACTGATAAGGCTGCCTGATTGATGTGATTTACTGTGCTGTCTTGGCCACCGTCGCCGAATAGACGCTTTCAAGACCAGTGACATCGTAAGTGGTCATAACAATGTAATAGGTACCCACGGGTATATTGGTAATCGTTGCCGACTGCGCGGTACCATCGGCCACATTCAGTTGATTGGGGTAACTTCCAGCCGAGGTCCCGTAGTAAACATGGTATCCATCGATATCAGACAGGGACAACGGCGTCCCGTCGGCGCGGGTCACCGGGGCAGTCCATTGCAAGGATATATTGCCGGTCTGAACCGGAGCCGCAGATCCATCGGTAG
>Ga0210144_1000643_pt1 | contig 16981 bp, 15 predicted proteins | sample Muzzi_PWA_D2_FD_185532 | JGI IMG/M metagenome (GOLD analysis project Ga0210144, IMG submission 185532) | Wetland microbial communities from San Francisco Bay, California, USA, that impact long-term carbon sequestration - Muzzi_PWA_D2 (SPAdes) | ecosystem: Environmental > Aquatic > Marine >...
GGCTTCGTCGGCGCCTCGCCGGCCATGCAGGCGGTCTACCGCATGATCGAGCGCGCCGCGCCGAGCCGCGCCTGCGTCTTCATCACCGGCGAGAGCGGCACCGGCAAGGAGGTCTGCGCCCGCGCCATCCATGCCTGCAGCCCGCGCCGCGCCGGGCTGTTCGTCGCCATCAACTGCGGCGCCCTGCCCGAAGGCCTGGTCGAAAGCGAGCTGTTCGGCCACGCGCGCGGCGCCTTCACCGGCGCCACCGCGATGCGCGCCGGCGCGGCACGGCAGGCGCACGGCGGGACCCTGTTCCTCGACGAGCTCTGCGAGATGGCGCCGGCGGCCCAGGCCAAGCTGTTGCGCGTCGTGCAGTGCGGGGCGCTGCGCAAGGTCGGCGGCGACCGGCCCGAGACGGTCGACGTGCGGCTGATCTGCGCCACCAACCGCGACCCTTTGGACGCGGTGACGCGCGGCCGACTGCGCGAAGACCTCTACTACCGCCTGCGCGTGATTCCCATCCACCTGCCGCCGCTGCGCGACCGGCCGGACGACATCCTGCCGATCGCCGGTCACTGCCTGGACCTCGCCAACCGGGAAGAAGGCAAGGGCTTCGCCGGCTTCGCGCCCGAGGCGGCGGCGCTGCTCGTCGGCCACTCATGGCCCGGCAACGTGCGCCAGCTGCAGAACGCGATCCGCACGGCGGTCATTCTCAACGGCGGCGAGACGATCCAGGCGGCCATGCTGCGCGACGCCCTGCACCCGGCCGACGCGGCACGACCGGCGGCGCCGGCCGCCGGCCGCTGCGAGCCGGTGCGGCGCATGCCGGTCCGCCCGCTGCGCGAAGCCGAGCGCGAGTTGATCGCGGCGGCGCTGGCGCGGTGCGACGGCAGCGTCGGCCGGGCGGCCGAGCTTCTGCAGGTCAGCCCCTCGACCATTTACCGCCGGTTGAAGTCCGCCGCGGACACCGCGACGGACGAGTAGTCCGGCCGTCTCCGCCCGAGCAGCGCTCTTGCCCAGGGCCGCGTCCCGGCGGTAGGTTCCGCCCGGCCTCGCCGCCGCCCGGCGGCCGCGCCCGACACCGGCTGATACCCGATTTCGAGGACCAACATGATCAAAGCGGTCACCTTCGACCTCTGGGACACCATGATCCACGACGACTCCGACGAGCCGAAGCGCGCCGCCCGCGGGCTGCGCTCGAAGAAGGCGGAGCGGCGTCACCTCCTGTGGCAGGCCCTGAACGAGATCGAGCCGATCCCTCTGGAGCAGGTCTCGCTCGCCTACGACGTCGGCGACGCGGCCTTCAACCACGTCTGGCACGATCAGTTCATCACCTGGACCATCCGCGAGCGCCTGCAGGTCATCCTCAAGGGGCTGGGCCGGCAACTGCCGAAGGCACTGTTCGAGCGCGTCGCCCACGAGCACGAGGTCATGGAGGTCGAGATCGCCCCGGACACGGTGGACGGGATCGGCGAGGCCCTCGCCGACCTCGCCACGCGCTACAAGCTCTGCGTCGTCTCCGACGCCATCGTGACGCCGGCCGAGGGCCTGCGCGCCCTGCTCGACAAGCACGGGCTGAAGCGCCACTTCGCCGGCTTCGCGTTCTCCGACGAGGTCGGCCATTCCAAGCCGCACCGCAGCATGTTCGACGCGGCGGCCCGGCAGCTCGGCGTCGAGCTCGCGGAGATGGTCCATATCGGCGACCGCGACCACAACGACGTCAAGGGGCCGCAGGCGCTTGGCATGAAGGCGGTGCTGTTCACCGCGACGCGCGACAACGACAAGGACGCCACCTCGGCCGATGCGATCTGCGAGCGCCACGCCGACCTGCCCGCGGTGATCGACCGCCTGGCGGCCGGCTGAGCGGGCGGCACAGGGAGACCACGCGATGAATTCCAAGGTTCGGTTCCTCGTCGTCGACGGCTATTCGCGCGCCGGCCGCGACGATCTGCGCGCGGGCGGCGCGACGACCGCCGGCGAGCTTTACAAGCGCATGCTCGAGGAGACCCTGCCGGGCAGCGTCGCCGAGATTCTCTGCCCCGCCGATCCCGAGGCCAAACTGCCGACCGGCGCGGCCATCGAGCAGTACGACGGCATCGCCTGGACCGGCTCCAGCCTGACCGTTTATGCCGACGACCCGGCGGTCAAGCCGCAGATCGATTTCGCCCGCGCCGCCTTCGCGGCCAAGGTGCCGAGCTTCGGCAGCTGCTGGGCGGCGCAGATCGCCGTGGTCGCCGCCGGCGGGCGCTGCGCCGCCAGCCCCAAGGGACGCGAGATGGGCATCGCGCGCAAGATCGCGCTGACGCCGGAGGGGCGCGCGCATCCGCTCTACACCGGCAAGAAAAGCGTGTTCGACGCCTTCATCAGCCACGACGACGAGGTCACGCACCTGCCGCCGGGCGGCATGCTGCTCGCCTCGAACGGACACACCCACGTGCAGTCGGTCAGCGTCACCTATCGCGGCGGCGTGTTCTGGGGCCTGCAGTACCACCCGGAATACGATCTGCACGAACTCGCCCGGCTGTGCTTCTGCCGCAAGCAGAAGCTGGTCGACAGAGGCTTCTTCCAGGACCTCGACGCGGCCCAGCGCTTCGTCGATCTGCTCGAGACACTGCACCAGGATCCCGGCCGCAAGGACATCGCCTGGCTGCTCGGCATTGACGACGACGTCACGAACGAGGACCTGCGCCGGGCCGAGGTGCGCAACTGGATCGACTTCCTGGTGCTGCCCAACCTGGGCCGCTGACCCCGTGCCCGCGCCCCGCGCCTGGCAGCGCATGCTGAGCGGCCGGCGGCTCGACCTGCTCGACCCTTCGCCGCTCGACGTCGAGATCGAGGACATCGCCCAGGGCCTGTCGCGGGTCGCGCGCTGGAACGGGCAGACGCGCGGCGACTGGGCCTTCACCGTGGCGCAGCACAGCCTGCTGGTCGAGCGCATCGTCACCCGGCTCAATCCGCAGACGTCGCGGCAGGACCGCCTGATCGCCCTGCTGCACGATGCGCCGGAATACGTGATCGGCGACCTGATCACGCCCTTCAAGGCGGCGGTCGGCGCCGACTACAAGGCCCTGGAGCGGCGCCTGCTGCACGCGATCCATCTGCGCTTCGGCCTGCCGCCCGAGCCGGCGGCGCCGCTGAAGCGGCTGGTCAAGCGGGCCGACCGCGTCGCGGCCTATGCCGAGGCGACGCAGCTCGCCGGCTTTTCCGAGGCCGAGGCGAAGCGCTTCTTCGGCCGCCCGCGCGGCGCCGAAATCCCGCGCCTCAAGCCCCTGCCGCCCGACGAAGCCAAGGCGCGCTTCCTGCGGCGCTTCGCCCAGCTCGCGCCGCGGCCCGCCGTACGCTGATTCTCTGCCGGCACGAAGGCCCTTGCCCGAGCCTTCGGGCTCGGCCAAAGTCGCCGCCATGATCGCAGAGACCGACCGAGAGACACCCGTGCTGGACGCAGCGGCACGCGACGCGTTCCGCCGCGACGGCTTCGTTCACCTGCGCGGCTTCTTCGACGCGGCCGAGGCCGCGCGGATCGCGGCCTGGACCGACGAGGTCGCCGGCTGGCCGGAGACGGTCGACGGCCACATGGTCTATTACGAGGACAGCCTGACCGAGCCGGACGCCCGCGTCGTGCAGCGCATCGAGGACCTGACGCCGTTCCACGCCGGCTTCCGCAAGCTGATGACCGAGGGCCGGCTGATCGCCGCCGTGGGCGAGCTGATCGGCGCGCCCGCCGTCTTGTTCAAGGACAAGATCAACTTCAAGCTGCCCGGTGGCGACGGCTTCAAGGCGCACCAGGACCAGCAGGCCGGCTGGAGCCGCTATGCCGACTACTTCGTCACCGCGCTGGTCGCCATCGACGACGCGACCACCGAGAACGGCTGTCTCGAGATGGCGGCGGGCTGGCACGATCGCGGCCTGGTCGGCAAGGAGTGGGAGCCGCTCGGCAGCGGCGAGACCGCCGACATGGTCTTCGCGCCCTGCCCGACCGCGCCGGGCGACGCCGTGTTCTTCGATTCCTTCGCGCCGCACCGTTCCGGCCCGAACCTGACCGGCCGGCCGCGGCGCGCGCTCTACATCACCTACAACGCAGCCTCGGCCGGCGATCACCGCGCGAAATATTTTGCGGAGAAACGCGAGAGCTTCCCGCCCGACGTCGCGCGCAAGCCCGGCGAGACCTACGTCTTCCGGGTCTGAGGCCGGCGCGCCGACGAACCGACTCGCGCCGCGCGCTGGATTCGGAGCCGCCTCATGCCGTCACCGCTCGTCGCCCTCGCCGCGCTGTCGCTGATCGCCTGGCTCTACCTGGCGGCCTTGCGCGGCGGCTTCTGGCGGGCCGATCAGCGGCTCGGCCGGGAGCGCCCGGCGGACGGCGAGGCGCCGCCGGTGCTCGTCCTCGTTCCGGCGCGCGACGAGGCCGAGGTGATCGGCGCCTGCGTGCGCGCGCTCGCCCGGCAGGATTATCCCGGGCGCCTCGATGTCATCGTCGTCGACGACCACAGCGCCGACGGCACTGCGACCGTGGCGCGGGCGGCGGCGCAGGAGGCCGGCGGCGCGGCGCGCGTGCGTATCGTGGCGGCGCGCGCGCTGCCGCCCGGCTGGTCGGGCAAGCTCTGGGCGCTGTCGGAAGGCCTTGCCCATGCCCACGCCAACCTGCCGGCCGCGCGCTTCGTCTGGCTGTGCGACGCCGACATCGAGCCGGCGGCGGACACGCTCGCGCGCCTCGTCGCCAAGGCCGAGGCGCAGCAGCGCGACCTCGTCTCGCTCATGGTGGCGCTGTCTTGCCAGGGTTTCTGGGAGCGGCTGCTGGTGCCGCCCTTCGTCTATTTCTTCCAGATGCTCTACCCCTTCCGCTGGGTCAACGACCCGGCGCGCCGCAGCGCCGCGGCGGCCGGCGGCTGCGTATTGCTGCGCCGCGTCGCGCTGGTCGAGGCCGGCGGCTTCGCGGCCATTCGCGGCGCGCTGATCGACGACTGCGACCTGGCGCGCTTGGTGAAGCGGCGCCCCAACGCCGCGGCGGGCGGCATCTGGCTCGGCCTGGCCCGGGGCGAGGCGCGCAGCATCCGCCCCTACCGCGGGCTCGGCGATATCTGGCGCATGGTGGCGCGCAGCGCCTACACCCAGCTCGATCATGCGCCGCTGCTGCTCCTGGGCACGCTGGCCGGCATGGCGGTGACCTTCCTCGCCCCGCCGGTCCTCGGGTTGACGGCACCGCTGCACGGCGACCGTGACGCCGCCCTCCTCGGCTTCGCAGCCTGGTCGCTGATGGCCGCGACCGCGCTGCCGACCTACCGGCTCTACGGGCAGCCGCCGTGGAGCGCGGCCTTCCTGCCGCTCGCGGCGCTGCTCTACTGCGCCATGACGCTCGATTCGGCGCTCGGCCACCTGCGCGGGCGCGGCGGGGCCTGGAAGGGCCGGATCCAGGCGCCCGCGGCGGAGGTGGAACGCGGCCCGGACCCTCTATAAGCTGGCCGGCCAACCAACGGGACGCGCGACGGGCGGTCCGCGCGAGGAACGAGAGGGGTGCAGGCACGCCATGGCCAATGGCCAGATCGAGACACCCTCGGGCAAGGGGGCGGCGGACGAGAATTTCCCCGTCGGCTCCTGGCTGCTGCCGGCAGAGCTGCGGCCGCACGTCGCCACCTTCTACCGTTTCGCCCGGGCGATCGACGACATCGCCGACAATCCAGCGCTCGCGCCCGACGACAAGGTCGCGCGCCTGGAACGTTTCGCCGCTGCGGTGGGCGGGGCGGAGACCGAGGATCCGGCGCTGATCACGGCGCACCGGATGCGCGAAAGCCTGCGGGCGACCGGCGTCGCGCCGCACCACTGCCTCGACCTGATCGCCGCCTTCAAGCAGGACGCCGTCAAGTTGCGCTACGCCGACTGGGCGGAGCTGATGGGCTATTGCGCGCTCTCGGCCAACCCGGTAGGGCGCTATCTGCTCGACCTGCACGGCGAGGATGCGGCCGACTATCCGCCCTCGGATGCGCTGTGCAGCGCGCTGCAGGTGCTCAATCACCTGCAGGACTGCCAGGACGACTACCGGGCGCTCGACCGGGTGTACCTGCCGCAAGACTGGCTCGAGCTCGAGGGCGCGCGCGTCGAGGCGCTCGACGCGGCGGCCTGCAGCGCGCCGCTGCACCGCGTGCTGCACCGCTGCCTCGACGGCACGGACGACCTGCTGGTCGCCGCGCGGGCGCTGCCGGTCGCCCTGCGCAGCCGCCGCCTGGCCATGGAATCGGCGGTCATCCTGCGCCTGGCGGAGTCCCTGAGCCTGCGCCTGCGGCGCGGCGACCCCCTGGCCGGGCGGGTGGCATTGACCCGAGCCGACTTCGCGCTCTGCGGTCTGCGCGGTGTCGCGGGCGAGCTGCTACGCCGCCGGCCGGGCGCCAAGGGCGACCGAACGGTGCCGCTGCGGGGCCGATGACTGCGTTCGAGGAACCGCGCCGGGCCGGCACCGACGGCGACGAGGCGGCACGCATGACCGCCGCGGCGCGCGCCGAGGCCGAGGCGATCGTAGTGCGCTCCGGCACCTCGTTCCGCTCCGGCATGCGCATCCTGCCGCCGCGCCAGCGCGTGGCGATGTACGCGATCTACGCCTTCTGCCGCGAGGTCGACGACATCGCCGACGAGCCCGGCACGCCGGCCGCCAAGATCGCGGCACTCGAGGCCTGGCGCGAAGAGATCGAACGGCTGTACGACGGTCGGCCGAGCCGCCCGGTGGCCCGCGCGCTGCTCGGGCCGATTGGCGGCTTCGACCTGCCCAAGGCCGAGTTCCTCGCCGTGATCGACGGCATGGAGATGGACGCGCGCGAGGATATCCAAGCGCCGACACCGGAAGACTACGCGCTTTACTGCCGGCGCGTCGCGGGCGCGGTCGGCATGCTGTCGGTGCACGTCTTCGGCGAGGTCGGGCTGGCGGGGCGCGAACTGGCCGAGGTCCTGGGCGAGGCGCTGCAGACCACCAACATCCTGCGCGACCTGGCCGAGGACGGGCGGCGCGGCCGGCTCTACCTGCCGCAAGACCTGCTGCGCGACGCCGGCATCGAGGCGACGACCCCGGCCGCCGTGCTGGCGCATCCGGCGCTGCCCATTGCCTGCGATCGGCTGGCCGAGCGCGCCGAGGCACTGTTCGCCCGCGCCCGCGCCGTCCTGGCGCGCTGCGACCGGCGCAAGGTGCGGCCGGCCCGCGTGATGCTGGAGGTCTATCACCGCATCCTGCGCCGCCTCGTGGCGCGCGGCTGGCGCCGGCTCGACTCGCCGGTGCGTATTTCGGCGGCCATGAAGCTGCGGATTTTGCTGCGCCACGGGATTCTATGACGCGGCGCCCCACCGCATGACACGCGTCCACGTCGTCGGCGCCGGCCTGGCGGGGCTCGCCTGCGCCGTACACCTCGCGCGCCGCGGCGTCGCGGTCGCGCTCTACGAAGCGGCCGGCCAGGCCGGCGGGCGCTGCCGCTCGTACCACGACGTCCGGCTCGACTGCCGCGTCGACAACGGCAACCACATCCTGCTTTCGGCCAACACCGCGGCGCTCTCCTACCTCGAGGAGATCGGCGCCCGCGACACCCTGATCGGGCCGGCCGAGGCGGCCTTCCCGTTCTACGACCTGCGGAGCGGCGCGCGCTGGGTGCTGCGGCCCAACGCCGGGCGGCTGCCGTGGTGGATTTTCTCCTCCGCGCGCCGCGTTCCGGGGACCCGGCCGGGCGGCTATCTGGCCGGCCTGCGCCTGGCCCGCGCCGGCACGAACGCCACCGTCGCCGACTGCCTCGATGCGCAGGACCCCCTGTGGGCGGGCTTCTGGGTGCCGCTCACCATCGCGGCGCTCAACACGGCCCCGCGCGAGGCCTCGGCGCACCTCCTGTGGCTGGTGCTGCGCGAGACCTTCGGGCGCGGCGGAGCGGCCTGCCGGCCGCTGATCGCGCGCGACGGGCTGGGGCCGAGCCTGGTCGACCCGGCGCTGGCGCGGCTGCGCGAGGCCGGCGCCGAGGTGCGCTTCAACCGCCGCCTGCGCCGCATCGAATTCGCCGGCAACCGGGCCGCGCGGCTCGACTTCGGCGACGCGGCGGTGGCGCTCGGCGAGGCGGACCGCCTGGTCCTCGCCGTGCCGCCGGTCGCCGCCGCCGAGCTGCTACCCGGGCTCGCGGCGCCCGACGAGATGCGGCCCATCGTCAACGCCCATATCCGCCTGCCGGAGCCGCCGCGCCTGCCGCCCGGCATGAGCGCCGAGCTGCCGCTGCTCGGCCTCGTGGGCGGCCTCGGGCAATGGCTGGTGCTGCGCGGCGCGGTCGCCAGCCTGACCGTCAGTGCGGCGGCGGAGATCGTCGACCGGCCGGCCGAGTCGCTGGCCGCGCGCTTCTGGGCCGAGACCGCGCAGGCCCTGGGGCTCGACCCGGCGCCGATGCCGCCGGTTCGCGTGGTCAAGGAGCGGCGCGCCACCTTCGCCCAAACTCCGGCCGCGCTGCGCCGCCGGCCGCCGGCGCGCACCGCCTGGGACAACCTCGCCCTGGCCGGCGACTGGACCGATACCGGCTATCCGGCGACGATCGAGAGCGCCGTGCGCTCGGGCCGGACCGCGGCGCGGCTTGTCACAGGATTATGACGGATTTGTATAGCTGCCGTGCAGTCGCCCGGGTTGCGCGACGCGGGTCGGCCCTCTATCAATGAGCCATTCTGTAACAATGCTTCGGTTTCGCGAAAAATGAGCGATTCCAACCGATTCCAACGGGCGACGCGCGCGCCGGCTGACGTGCACGGCGGCTGCGCGCCGCGCCTGGACCTGCCCGGGTCGGGGCCCGAGCCGCTGCCCGAGGCCGCGCCGCCCGACGCCGAGCTCGAGCGTCTCGTGACCCAGGCGCGCGAGGCGCTCAAGGGCGTGCAGCAGGCCGACGGGCACTGGGTCTTCGAGTTCGAGGCCGACGCCACCATCCCGGCCGAGTACATCCTGCTGCAGCACTTCCTGGGCGAAGCCGACGGCGCGCTCGAGACGAAGATCGCCAAGTACCTGCGCAGCATCCAGTCGTCGGACGGCGGCTGGCCGCTGTTCCACGACGGCGAGATGGACCTCAGCGCGACGGTCAAGGCGTACTTCGCGCTCAAGCTCGTCGGCGACGACCCGGCGGCGCCACACATGGCGCACGCCCGCGCCGCGATCTTGGCGCGCGGCGGCGCGGCGCAGGTCAACGTCTTCACGCGCATCGCCCTGGCCTTGTTCGGCCAGGTGCCGTGGCACGCGGTGCCCGAGATGCCGGTGGAGATCATGCTGCTGCCGCGCTGGTTCCCGTTCCACCTGGCCAAGGTGTCGTACTGGTCGCGCACCGTGATCGTCCCGCTGCTCATCCTGATGGCGCTCAAGCCGCGCGCGCGCAATCCGCGCGGCACGCGCATCGACGAGCTGTTTGAGCGCGAACCGGAGAGCGAGCGCTATCCGATGAACGCGACCGGCGACGCGCTGGGCGCGTTCTTCGCCGGCCTCGACAAGGTACTGCGCGCCGCCGGCAAGCGCTTCCCGCGCGGCAGCCGCCAGCGCGCCATTCAGAAGGCCGTCGACTTCATCACGCCGCGGCTCAACGGCGAGGACGGGCTGGGCGGGATCTTCCCGGCCATGGCCAACGCGGTCATGGCCTTCGAGGCGCTCGGCTACGCGCGCGATCATCCGCACTTCGTCACGGCGCGCCGCGCGGTCGACAAGCTGCTCTATCACCGCGATGCCGAGACCGCCTACTGTCAGCCCTGCCTGTCGCCGATCTGGGATACCTGCCTGGCGGCGCACGCCCTGCTGGAGGCCGGCGAGGACCCCGACGGCCCTGCGCTGCAGGCCGCCACCGACTGGCTGCTGGAGCGGGAGATCGACGAGGTCGCCGGCGACTGGACCTGGCGCCGGCCGGGGCTGGCGCCCGGCGGCTGGGCCTTCCAGTACCGCAACGACTACTATCCCGATGTCGACGACACGGCGGTCGTCGTCATGGCGCTGGACCGCGCCGGCGACCCGCGCGCCCGGCCCGCGATCGAGCGCGCCACCGACTGGATCCTCGGCATGCAGAGCAGCAACGGCGGCTGGGGCGCGTTCGATGCCGAGAACGAGTACTACTACCTCAACTCGATCCCCTTCGCCGACCACGGCGCCCTCCTGGACCCGCCGACCGTCGACGTGACCGCGCGCTGCCTGTCGATGCTGGCGCAGCTCGGCTATCCGCGCCGGCACGCCGCGGTGCGCCGCGGGCTCGGCTTCCTGCGCCGCGAGCAGGAGGAGGACGGATCCTGGTACGGGCGCTGGGGCGTCAACTACGTCTACGGCACCTGGTCGGCGCTTGGCGCCTTCAACGCCTGCGGCGAGGACCTTTCCGCGCCGCACATCCGCAAGGCGGTTGCCTGGCTCGAATCGCGGCAGCGCGCCGACGGCGGCTGGGGCGAGGACTGCGCCACCTACTGGCCCGAGCGCCGCAGCGTGGCCAAGGCCACGACGCCGTCGCAGACCGCCTGGGCGCTGCTCGGCCTGATGGCGGCCGGCGAGGTCGACAATCCGGCGGTGCGCCGCGGCATCGCCTATCTGCAGCGCACCCCGCGCGACGGCGCCAAGTGGCGCGAGCGCTATTACACCGGCATCGGCTTCCCGCGCGTCTTCTATCTGGCCTATCACGGCTACAGCGCCTACTTCCCGCTCTGGGCCGTGGCGCGCTATCGCAACCTCAAGCGCAGCAACGAGCGAAGCGTGACCTACGGCATGTGATGCCGGCGCGCGGGCGCCGCGTTTCCAGCGTCATTCCCGAGCCAGCGTCAGTCCCAAGACAGCCAGACCAACAGCAGCCCCGGCCCAAAGCAAACCTGGATCCGCCGCCGGCATGAAACCTCTCGGCATCGTCACCGGACTCGCGGCCGAGGCCGCCATCGTCGAGCAGGCCGCGCTGCAGCTCGGCCGGCCGCGGCCGCGGCTGGCCGCCGCCGGCGCCGACATGCGCCGCGCCCAGGCCGCCGCCGAGCGCCTGCTGCGTCAGGGCGCGCGCCGGCTGATCAGCTTCGGCCTGTGCGGCGGGCTCGATCCGACGCTGCGGCCCGGCGACCTGGTGCTGGCCGAGGAGGTCGTGTTCGCCGATGGCCGACGCCTGGCCTGCGACGCCGCCGGACGCACGGCCCTGGCCGAGCGGCTCGCCGCGGCAGGGATCCCCAGCGTCGGCGGCCGCCTGCTCGCCCACCACGCGCTCGTCGCGGACGCGGCGGAAAAGCGCCGCCTGTTCGAGGCGACCGGCGCCCATGCCGTCGATACCGAAAGCGGCGGCGTGGCGCGCGCGGCCGAGGCCGGAAAGGTTCCGCTGCTGATCGTCCGCGCCGTCGCCGATCCGGCGCGCCGCCGCCTGCCGCAGGCGGCCCTGGCGGCCACCGACAAGGATGGCGCGGTGCGGCCCGGCGCGCTGCTGGCGGCGCTTTGCCGACGTCCCTGGGAGCTTGCGGCGCTGCCCGGCCTGGCGCGCGACGCAGCCTGCGCCAAGCGCACGCTGACGCGGGTCGCCAATGCGCCGGACGGGCTATTCGGCGGCGACTGAGCCGCGCCCCTTGTCGCCTGCGTCCTTCTCGCCGGTGTGACGCTGCGCGCCGGCGACCAGGTCGTCGAACACGAACTCGGCCGGGCGCTGGCCGGCGAGCGGAATGTCCGGCGCGAAGGGGCCGTCGCTGCGCGGCCCGGCGAGTGCGACCTTGAGCGCCTTCCACGGCGAGGACAGGGTGTCGTTGACCGCGGTCGGCTCGTAGCCGCAATGAACCATGCAGTCGGCGCACTTCTCGTAATTGCCGGTGCCGTAGCCGTCCCAGTCGGTTTCCTCCATCAACGACCGGAAGCTCGGCGCGTAGCCCTCGTTCAGCAGGTAGCAGGGCCGCTGCCAGCCGAAGATGTTGCGCGTCGGATTGCCCCAGGGCGTGCAGCGGTAGCTCTGGTTGCCGGCCAGGAAGTCGAGGAACAGCGACGACTGGCTGAACACCCAGTTGCGGCCGCGGCCGAGCCGGAAGACGTCGCGGAACAGGGTCTTGGTCTGCTGCCGATTGAGGAAATGCGCCTGGTCGGGCGCGCGCTCGTAGGCATAGCCCGGCGACACCGTGATGCCCTCGACGCCGAGCGTCGTGACGAAGTCGAAGAACGCGGCGACGCGCGACGGCTCGGCGGTGTTGAACAGCGTGCAGTTGACGTTGACCCGGAAGCCGGCCGCCTTGACCGTCTCGATCGCCTCGACCGCCCGCTTGAACACGCCCTGCTGGTCGACCGATTCGTCGTGCTCCGGCTCGAGGCCGTCGAGATGCACCGAGAAGGTGAGATAGGGGCTCGGCGTGAAGAGGTGCAGCTTCTTGCGCAGCAGAAGCGCGTTGGTGCAGAGGTAGACAAAGCGTTTGCGCTTGACGGTCTCGGCGACGATCTCGCCGATCTCCTTGTGCAGCAGCGGCTCGCCACCGGGGATCGAAACGATCGGCGCGCCGCATTCCTCGACCGCGTCGATGCACTCGGCGACCGAGAGGCGCCGGTTCAGGATCTCGTCCGGATAATCGATCTTGCCGCAGCCCGGGCAGGCGAGATTGCAGCGGAACAGCGGCTCGAGCATGAGCACGAGCGGATAGCGCCGCCGCCCTCTGAGGCGCTGCTTCAGGATGTAGGCCCCGACGCGGAGCTGCTGTCGCAGTGGAACGGACAAGACAAGGCCTTTCGCGTGTTGCGGCCGGGTGGAATACCCGTGGCCACGGCTTGGGTAATCCCTAACGCCTTTGGCGGTCCGCGCCAAGGGGAGTCCGGGGTGAATTCGCGTTAATCCAGGTAGCCGGCGGCGCGGAACCAGTCGAGCGCATCGCTCAGGGCGGCCGCTGCCGGCCGAGCGCGGTAGCCCAGCTCGCGCGCCGCCCGGGCGCTGGAGAAGAACATGCGCTTGCGCGACATGCGCAGGCCCTCGACGGTCACGAAGGGCTCGCCGCGCCGCGCCACGCGGGCCCAGGCCTCCGCCCCGTAGGCGACCGGCAGGACCAGGCCGTGCGGCAGGCGCAGCCGCGGCGGCCGCCGGCCGCAGAGGCGGGCGATCTCGGCCAGGATCGCGCCCAGGGTCAGATTCTCGCCGCCCAGCACGTAGCGCGCCCCGACGGCACCCTTGGCATAGGCCAGCAGGTGCCCGGCCGCCACGTCCTCGACGTGCACCAGGTTGAGCCCGGTGTCGACGTAGGCCGGCATGCGCCCGCGGGCCGCCTCGACGATCATGCGGCCGCTCGGCGTCGGCTTGATGTCGCGTGGGCCCACCGGCATGGAGGGATTGACGATCACGGCCGGCAGGCCGTCGTCGCACGCCAGGCGGCGGACCTCCTCCTCGGCCAGGAACTTGGAGCGCTTGTAATGGCCGATCATGTCGGCGAGAGCCGCCGGCGTGTCCTCGTCGGTCGGCGTCCCGTCCTTGCGCAGCCCCAGGGTGGCGACGCTGCTGGTGTAGACGATGCGGCCCACACCCACCTCGCCGGCGGCGACCATCAGGCGCCGCGTGCCCGCGACGTTGGCCCGGTAGATCTCGTCCGGTTGCGGCACCCAGAGCCGGTAGTCGGCGGCCACGTGAAACAGCGCCTCGCAGCCCTTGAGCGCCGCCTCGAGGGAGGCCGTGTCGCACAGGTCGCCCTCGACGAGATCGACGTCGAGCCCGGCCAGGTTGCGGCGGTCGCCGCCGGGGCGCGCCAGCACGCGCAGGCCGGCGCCTTCGGCCAGCAGGGCGCGGGCAACCGCCGAGCCGACGAAGCCCGTGGCGCCGGTCAGGAAGACGGTCACTGGGCCGCCTCGCCCGCCCCCTCGCCGGGCCCCCCGGCAACGGCGCCGGCGGCCGGCAGCGGCGCCAGACCGGGCAGCACCTCGCGCTCGGCGCGGGCCAGGTCCTCGGGAAAGTCGATCTCGACCCAGGGCAGCCCGGTGACGTCCTCGACGGCCATGCGTCCCGGCGGCTCGCTCAGCAGGACGTCGCGAAAGGCCTCCTCGTAGATCAGGCCGGTCTCGCCGGCGGCCACCCGGCGCTCGGCGGCCAGCGCCACCTTGGCGGCCACATCCGGCGCGAAGCGGGTGAAGCCGATCCACTCTCCCCACCAATCGTAGGGCCGCAGCGGCCGTTTGTGGAAATCGACCAGCACGTCGTCCTTGATGCAGAGCTTCACCGGGTCCTCGCCTTCCTCGGTGGCGCGGTCCATCAGGAAGCAGGTCTCCGGCGGAGCGTTCAGCAGGCGCGCCATCATGCGGTGGTCGTAGAGCACGTCGCCGTCCATAAAGAGGAAGGGGTCGCCCCGCGCCATCGCCGGCCCGAGGCAGTTGAGCGAGACGATGGCGCCGGCCGTGTAGTCCGGGTTGAACCAGGTGGTGATCATGTCGCCGGCGCCGATTCGTTCGATCTCGCGGTAGATCGCCTCGGCCTGGTAGCCGACGACCAGGTCGATGTGCGGCACGCCGCAGTGCCGCAGGATGGCGACGTGGCGCTCCAGCAGGCTCTGGCCGCCGAAGCGCAGCAGGATTTTCGGGGGCAGGGTCTCGTCCTCGAGGCGGCGCCCGAGTCCGGCCGCCAGGATACCGGCCCGTATTTGCATGTTTCCAAGAACCCTATATGAAAGACTGGAGAATCGGGTCTGGCCCCGGCCGCGTCAACGCCGTCGCCGCCCCGAATCCCGGCACATCCCGAAATCGCGGCGCTGCGCGGTGGCCAGCGACGGGATATGCTGGGTCTCCGCCCCGTAATACAGGGTGCAGGTTGCCTGCGCCACACCTCACCGCCGGAGGATTGCTTGTCCGTCCATTCATTCCCGTTCAGAGCCCTCGTCATCGCCCTGGCGGCGCTGGTCTTGCTGCCGGCCCGGGCCGGCGCGGAGACGGCTTCGCCCAGCGACGTCATCCGAAAAATCGACGATACCCTGATCGGCGTCATGCGCGAGGCCAAGGACCTCGGGTTCGCCGGCCGCGAGGAGCGCCTGGCCCCGGTCATGAACGAGAGCTTCGACTTCCCCTTCATGGCGGCGGTTTCCGTCGGGCGGCATTGGCGCAAACTGGACGACGCGCAGCGCAAACGGCTGGTCGACACCTTCGCCCGCATAAGCGTCGCGACCTTCGCCGCGCGCTTCGACGGCTACAGCGGCGAGCATTTCGAGGTGAAGGGCGAGGAGCCCGGGCCGCGCAGTGCCGTCCTGGTGCGCAACGACCTGATCAAGAGCGACGGCGAGGCGGTGCCGATCAACTATCTGCTGCGCCAGCGCCAGGGCGAATGGCGCGTGGTCGACGTCTTCCTCGACGCGAAGTACAGCGAGCTCGCGCTCAAGCGTTCCGAATACAGCGCGGTGATCGAAAGAGACGGCTTCGACGCGCTCCTCACCAGCCTGGAAGACCACATCAAGAAGCTCGCCGCGCAGGAGTGATCCGGACCGCAGGCTACGCACCCAGGGCCTGCGCCAGGTCCTCCTTGATGTCCTCCACGTCCTCCAGCCCGACGGAGACGCGCAGCAGACCGTCGGAGATGCCGAGCTCGGCGCGTTCCTCCGGCTTGAGGCGCTGGTGCGTCGTGGTCGCCGGGTGGGTGACGAGGCTCTTGGCGTCGCCGAGGTTGTTGGAGATGTCGATCAGCCGCAGCGCCTCCAGCAGGCGAAAGGCGCGTTCCTTGCCGCCCTCGACCTCGAAGGAAACGACGCTGCCCGGGCCGCTCATCTGGGCGCGCGCCAGGGCCGCCTGCGGATGGCTGTCGAGGCCGGGGAACAGCACCCGCGTGACGCCCGGACGATCCTCCAGGAAGCGCGCCACGGCGAGCGCGTTGTCGCAGTGCCGCTGCACCCGCAGATCGAGGGTCTCGAGGCCCTTGAGCAACACCCAGGCATTGAACGGCGAGAGGGTCGGTCCGGTGTGGCGGTAGAAGATCTGCAGGTGGTCGTCGTGGAACTGCTTGCTGCACAGAATCGCGCCGCCCATCGTGCGGCCCTGGCCGTCGATGTGCTTGGTCGCCGAGTACACCACCACGTCGGCGCCGAACTCGAGCGGCCGCTGCAGCACCGGCGTGGCGAAGACGTTGTCGACGACGAAGCAGGCACCGGCGGCATGGGTCAGCTTGGCCACCGCCGCCATGTCGATGATCTCCAGGGTCGGATTCGACGGCGTCTCGATGAAGACGCAGGCCGCGCCCTTTGCCAGGGCCGCCTCCCAGGCCGCGTGGTCGGTGCCGTCGACCAGCTCGGTCTCGATGCCGTAGCGCGGCAGCAGCTCCGCAACGATGTAGAGGCAGGAGCCGAACAGCGCGCGCGACGCGACGACACGGTCGCCCGCCTTGAGCTGGCACATCAATGCGGCGAAGACGGCGCTCATGCCGCTGGCCGTGGCGCGGCAGACCTCGGTGCCCTCGAGCTGACGCAGCCGTTCCTCGAAGCTGCCGACCGTCGGGTTGCCGTAGCGGGAATAGACGTAGCGGTCGACGTTGCCCTTGAAGGCGGCCTCGGCCTCCGACGGCGAGCCGTAGACGTAGCCGGAAGTCAGGAAGAGCGCCTCGCTGGTCTCGTCGAAGGCACTGCGCGCCAGGCCGCCGCGCACCAGATTGGTCTGCCGGCGGAAGCCGCCCGCCCCCCCTTTCGATGTCTTGTCGCTCACCGCCCTCTCCCTCAGTCCTGGCGCCAGGGCAGCCCGGCAACCTTCCAGCCGTCGCGCGTGCCGCGATGGCGCGCGGCGTCGTGCGGCCCCTCGAATCCGCCGGCCACGTTGTAGCAGCAGCGGTAGCCCTGCGCGGTCAGGCGGATCGCGGCGTCGCGCGAGCGCGCCCCGGAGCGGCAGATCAGCAGCAGCGTCTGCTCGGGCTGCACGCCGGCCGCCGCCAGCTCCTGCTCGAAGCCCCCGTTCAGACGCATCTCCGGATAGCTCTGCCAGCACACGCAGACCGTCCGCTTGCCGAGCGGCGAGACGTCGGGCACGCCGACATAACGCCACTCCGGCGAGCTGCGCACGTCGATCAGGACGGCCTCGGGGTCCTGTTCCAGGATCTCCCAGGCCTCG
>Ga0210144_1000644_pt1 | contig 16973 bp, 17 predicted proteins | sample Muzzi_PWA_D2_FD_185532 | JGI IMG/M metagenome (GOLD analysis project Ga0210144, IMG submission 185532) | Wetland microbial communities from San Francisco Bay, California, USA, that impact long-term carbon sequestration - Muzzi_PWA_D2 (SPAdes) | ecosystem: Environmental > Aquatic > Marine >...
CAGGCGGTGGATTTCTCCCTCCTGATAGTGGGCTTCCGCCGACGCCTCGCCGTCGGTGGTGAGCGCGCCGCGGTCGGCGGCGCGGCGGGCCTCGGCAATCGCCTCGCCCCAGGCGCCGTTGATCTGCAGGATCTCGGCGCGATGCACCAGGCAGCTGCTGGTGAAGGTGACCAGTTCCGGCTGGGCGTCGCACCAGGCGGCGAGCGCGCTCGTCCACTCGCGGGCGCGGTCGAGCGCGTAGACCTGATGACAGCAGGCGATGACCATGCAATAGACCAGCCCGCTGACCAGCGGCGACACCTCGCCGGCGGTCACCGCCACCATCGCCTCGTCGAGCAGCGCCAGCCCGTCGGCGACCTGCCCCTGACGGGTGAGGCAGCGGCCCTCGAGCGTCCGGGCGAGCGCCATCAGATCGGCCTCGTTGAACCGGTCGCCAATGGTCGCGGCACTGGCCGCGGCGGCGCGGGCGGTCTCGAGGTTGCCGTCGATGAGGCCCCGCTGGGCGACCGGCAGGAGCAGGTAGCCGGCCTCGGCGCAGTCGCGCCCTTCCCGCTCGACCAGCCGCTGGGCGCGGGTCAGCCAGCCGCTTGCCTGGCCGATTTCGCCGAGCGTCATCAGCCGCATGCCCAGCCAGAAGGCGGCGCGCGCCGCCCGCTGACAATTGCCGGCGTCGAGATGCGTGCGGTGGAGCCGCTCGAGCAGCCGCAGCATCGCCTCGTCGTTGCCGATCAGGGCGGCCGACCAGGCGAGGCGCTCCAGGTCCTCCGCCGCGAGCGGCGTCGCCGCGTCGGCCTGAGACAGCAGCCGGAACGACTCCGCCCACGCCCGTCCGGCGTACGCCGCACGGCCGTCCGCGATGTGTCCGGAGGCGTCCGTGACCATGATTCACGGGTACATCGTCCCGCTTGGCCGCACAAGAAAAAGGCCCGGCGCCTCCGGACCGGGCTTGGCCCCGTCCGCCTCGCCCGATACTCTGACAAAGGAACGGAAAGGTTCGGAACGAGTTCCGACGGCTAGTGGAAACCTCATGAACGCCCGCAGCAATTTGGCCGACGACGCGGCGGCACTCGTCGCCTGGTACGCCGCGATGGGCGTCGACATCGCCCTCGATGAAGAGCCGGTCGACCGGCTGGCGGACGTGCCGGTGGAAATGATCGGCCGCGAACCGCCGAGGCCAGCCGATCAACCGCAGCCTCTGCCGGTCGCCCCGTTTGCTCGCACCAGTCCGCGCCCGGCGGCTATCCCGACGGAAGACACGGCCCGCGCGGCAAGGGAGATCGCCCGCGCTGCGTCAACGCTCGACGAGCTTCGCGATGCCCTGCATACGTTCGAAGGGTGCAACCTCCGCCTCACCGCGACGCAACTCGTCTTCGCCGACGGCAACCCGGAAGGCCGGGTCATGCTCGTCGGCGAGGGGCCGGGACGGGACGAGGATATCCAGGGACTGCCCTTCGTCGGGCGGTCCGGGCAGCTGCTCGACCGGATGCTCGCCGCGATCGGCCTCAGCCGCGCCGACGTCTACATCGCCAACGTCGTGCCGTGGCGTCCGCCGGGAAACCGACGCCCGACGCCGCAGGAGACCGCCGTCTGCCGGCCGTTCATCGAGCGCCAGATCGAACTGGCCGACCCCGATTTCCTGGTGCTCCTCGGCGGCGCCGCCGCGAGCGAACTGCTTGACACGCCGGAGGGCATTCTGAAGCTCCGCGGCCGGTGGCGCGAATACGACACCGGCGCCAGGCGGATCCGCGCCCTGCCGACGCTTCACCCCGCCTATCTCCTGCGGCAACCCCTCCACAAGCGGTTCGCCTGGCGCGATTTCCTGACGCTGTGGGAAGCGCTGGAAAACGCAGACTGAGTGCGCCCCGTCGCTTCCGGTGGGCCGTTACACCGTGTGATTCTTCGCTGTGCGAAATCATCCGGCACGTCTTGATTTTGTCACCGGGCCAGCGGAAAAGGCCAGCGACGCGATCGATCTCCCAGCCTGTGAAGCTGCGGCCGTATGGCCTCCACGCTGATCCCCATTGCCGCCCTCCTCCTTGGATCGGCCTTTCTGCTGATGGCGGGCGGTCTGCACGGCCTGCTGCTTCCGCTGCAGGGCGCCGCCGAGGGGTTCTCGACGTTCGAACTTGGGCTGATCGGCACCGGCTGGTCGATCGGCTTCATGGCGGGGTGCCTGCTGGTGCCGACGATCGTCAGGCGGGTCGGACACGTCCGCGGCTATGGAGCCATGGCGTCGCTCGCCGCCGTCGCCATCCTGCTCAATATCCTGATCGTTTCGCCGGCGGCCTGGATCTCGCTCAGGGCGCTCTCCGGCTTCTGCTTCGCCGGCGCAGCGATGATCGTCGAGTCGTGGCTGAACGAGCGCTCGACCAGGGAGAACCGCGGCACCATCTTCTCCATCTACCAGATGGTGGTGTTCAGCAGTTCGACCGTTGGCCAGCTGCTGATGGTGATCGCCGCGCCGTCGACGTTCTTTTTCTTTGCCATCGGGGCGATCCTCTACTGCCTCGCCATCCTGCCGACAGCCCTGTCGACCGCCCAGAACCCGCAGCCGCTGAAAACCGCACGTCTCGACATCCGCACGCTCTACAGCAACTCGCCCGTGGCAGCCGTCGGCTGCTTCATGATCGGCCTCGTGAACGGCGCCTTCGGCACGCTCGGCGCCGTCTATGCGCGGCGGATCGGCCTGCCGGTCCCCGAAGTCGCGGTGATGATGGCATCGGCGATGCTCGGCGGCTCGCTGGTGCAGTTTCCCTTCGGCCGGTTGTCCGACCGCATGGACCGGCGACGGGTGCTGGTCGGCTCGGCTGCCAGCACGATCATCGTGGCGCTGCTTATCGTCGCGCTGCAGCCGCGGCAGCCCATGCTGGTGACCGGCCTCGTCATCCTCTTCGGCGGCTCGATCTACCCGATGTACGGCATCGCGGTCGCCCACGCCAACGACTTCGCGGCACCGGACGAGTTCGTCAAGATCGCCGGCGGGCTTCTGCTCCTCCTCGGCTTCGGCATGATGATCGGTCCGATCCTCGCCTCTCTCGCCATGGAGCACTTCATCCCGGAAGGGCTGTTCGGCTACGCGGCGGTCGTCCACCTGCTCCTGGCGCTCTATACGGTCTACCGGATGTCGCGTCGCCAGGCGCCGTCACGCGAAGCTTTCCAGGGGTTGCCGCTGAAGGCGGTGACGCCGGAAAGCGCGGTGCTCGACCCGCGGGCCGAGCCATCGTCCGACAAGGCGGCATCGCCGACCACTACCCCAGCGGACGAACGGCCGGCGGGGCCGGATCCGACCGCGGTACAAGATTAGCCCTTGCCTTGCAGCGGCTTTCTGTGTGCTACGGCGTGGACTCATAAAAACACAGAGCCAATAACCGGATCGACGCGAGCTTGATGAACGCGGGGTAGCAGGCGGTGGTTTGGGAGGCGGAAGGTGGCCCCGGGCGCGGGACGCCCGGGGCGGGAAACAACGTCGTATCGGCTACGGCGTGAACGGCTGGAGCTTGCCGTCCTTGAAGATGAAATAGCCGTAGTCCTGGTGCTCGCGCATTCCGTCATTGTCCAGCGTCACGTCGCCGGTGAGCCCCTTATAGGTCTTCGAGACCTCGATGAGGGCAGCGCGCACCGCGTCGGTATTGGTCGACCCCGCCTTTTCCACGGCGAGCCCGGCGAGCATCGTCGCATCGTAGGCAAAGGCGCCAAAGGCGGTGAGCGGTCCCTCGCCATAGGCGTCCTTGTAGGAGGTGACATATTGGGAGTCGTAGAAATCGCCGCCGACGGCGTGCTCGATGCCCCGGATACCTTCAGCGATTTCGGGAGCGTCCTTGACGTCCTGCTCCCAGTTGGAGACTTCGGTGCCGAGCCACTTGTTGCCGGCGTCGAGGCCGAGCTCGTAGGCCTGGCGCAGGATCAAGGTCGCGTCGGCGCCGTAAGCAAAGAAGATTACCGCGTCGGGATTGGGGGCAGTCAGTTGCCGGAGCTCGGGCCGATAGTCGGTCTTCTGTTCCTCATAGCGCACCTTGGCGACGCATTCGACGCCGAGTTTTGGCGCGGCATCGCAGGTGGCGATTTCGACGCCGACACCGTATGGATTGTTGGGCATCAATATCGCGATCGTCTTGGCGCCGAGCAGCTTTTGAGCAAGCTGGACCATGGCGGGACCTTCGGCGGTGGCAAGACCGATAGCGCTGAAGAAATAGGGGCCGACGTCACGCAACGTCGGCGAGTTGGCGCCGGTCGAGATCTGGATAACCTTGTTCTCGTTGGTGAATTGGCCGGTCGGCAGGGTGCGGCCGCTCGAATACTCGCCGATCACGATGGGAACGCCGTCGGTATTGACCAGCTTGCGGACGGCGTCCATGGCCGAGGCCGGCCGCGACTCGTCATCCTCGACGATGAGCTCGGCCGGTTCGCCGAGGAGCCCGGGGCCGATCCTGACCGGGTCGCCTTCCTTTTGCGGCACGTCGTAGCCGTCATTGATCCGCTTCATGGCAAGCTCGGCGCCGCGCTGCATGTCGAGCCCGACGACCGATCCTGCTCCGGTAAGTGGCGTAATCATGCCGAACTTGACCGGCTGAGCATCGGCGGTCGGAGCCGACACGGCGACGGCGAGTGCCGCGAGCGCGCCGAAGACGGTGAATCTGGAAAAACTGAGCGACGAAATCACGTAAAGCCTCCACTGAGTTGGGTTGGGTTGCTGGGTTCGGTTCAGGTGATCTTGTTAAGCTTAAATCAATCCTACTCCTGACAGACGTTGCAGGAAAGACGAAGACGAAAAATCAGCCACGATGATTGTTCGGGCAGCAGGACGGAGGGGAGGCAACCTCGGTCACAGATCACTCTTCGATGGGGGCGCCGAGGAAGGCGCCGTGCATTTGCTCGTTGGCGAGGATCGATTGCGCCAGGTCCGTGAAAGCGTTGCGGCCGTCGACGAGAAGATAGCCGCGGTGCGAAATCTCCAGGGCCCGTTCGGCTTCCTGCTCGACGATCAGGACCGCCTTGCCGCGGTCGCGGATGGCGGCGACCTTGTCGAAGACTTCATCGGCCATCAACGGCGACAACGCCGCGGAAGGCTCGTCGAGAAGCATGACGTCGGGGTCCGTCATCAGTGCGCGGGCTATTGCCAGGAGCTGGCGCTGGCCGCCGCTGAGGGTATGAACGCGCTGACGGCGGCGCTCCGCGAGTAGCGGAAACTCGGCGCAGAGTTCCTCGATGCGCCGGCCGACCTCCTTGCGCGGCAGCAGATAGCCGCCCATGCGCAGGTTCTCGAAGACGGTGAGTGACGGAAAGACGTTTTCCAGCTGAGGCACATACGCGATGCCCTTGCGCACGCGCTCGTCCGGCGCAAGGCGGGTGATAGCCGTGCCGGCGAGCCGCACCTCGCCGGCGCTCGGCACGAGGTACCCCATGATAACCTTGAGCAGCGTGCTCTTGCCGGCACCGTTCGGCCCGATGATGGTGACGACCTCGCGCTCGCCGACGGTGAGGCTGACGCCATGCAGGATCTCGTTGTCATGATAGCCGGCGATGACGTGGTCGACATCGATCAGCGGCGTCGCGCCGCTGGCGCCGGTTGCCGATTGCGCGCTCGTCATGGCGCCGCCCTCTGACGCGCATTGCCGCGACGGCGGCCGAGATAGGCGTGCAGCACGTCCTCGCGGCTCAACACCTCCTCAGCCGCCCCCTCGGCGATGACCTGGCCGGCATCAAGCACGCTCACCCGGTCGCAGATCATGCGGATGAAAGCCATGTTGTGCTCGACGATGAGGAAGTTCTGACCGTCATTGCGGAGCCGTTGAACAACCGCGGCGATATCCTTGATCAGCCGTGGATTGACGCCCGCCACCGGCTCGTCGAGGAGAACGAGGCGCGGTTCCGCCATCAAGGCCTGGGCCAACGCCAGAAGTTTCTTCTGTCCGCCGGAAAGACTGCCGGCATAGTCATCGGACTTGCCGGCGAGATTGACGATCTCAAGCAGTTGGCGGGCGCGGTCGAGATGGCGACGCTCCTCGCGCCCCACATCGCCAGGACGGACGAAGAGATTGACGATGCGATCGCCCAACTGGTGCTGCGGGGCAAGAAGCATGTTCTCCATCACCGTCATGCGCTCGGGGGCAAGGCTCGACTGGAAGGTGCGGACCAGGCCGAGGCGGGCAATCTCGTAGGGGGCAAGGCCGTCGAGCGAGCGTCCGGCGAAAACGACGTGGCCGCGGTCGGGACGGGTGAAGCCGGTCATGACGTTGAACAGCGTCGTCTTGCCGGAGCCGTTCGGACCGATAAGACCATAGATCATGCCGGCCGGAACCGAGACGCTGACGCCGTCGAGGGCGACGACGCCGGCGAAATGCTTGCGGATGTCGCTGACTTCGAGGAGCGGCTCAAGGTCCATAGCGGCGTCGCCTCTCGGGTACGATGCCCTGCGGCATGTACAGGATCACCAGGATGATCAGAACGGCAATGACGATCATGCGCAACGACCCCAGGATCTGGGCGTCGATGTCGACCAGCGAAGCAATGAAGCGGGTTGAATTGTACAGAATCTGAATGATCACCGTGCCGGCGAGGGCGCCGATGAAGTTGCCGGGTCCGCCAACAATGATCATCGCCCAGACGATGAAGGTTTCGAGCGGCAGGAAATATTCCGGCGCGATGTAGGCGTTGTAGTGAGCGAAAAGCGCGCCGGCGAGGCCGGCGAGCGCGCCGCCGACGGCCATGACGCGCACGCGCAGGAAGCCGACCGGTTTGCCCAGCGCCAGCGGCACCTCGTCTCCTTCGCGGAGCGCCTTCAGCGAGCGGCCGAAGGGAGTCGAGGCCAGGTAGGTCACGAGAACAAACGCGGCGGCGAGACAGAGAAGAACCACCACCATATAGAAGAGATTGTAGCTGGGGAGGCTGTAACCGTGCGCCTCGAACCACTCGCGCAACGGCCGCGGGATCCCGCTCACGCCGAATGCCTCGCCGACATAGGGGCCGCCAAGGTTGGTGTTGAGGAAGATGATCCGCACAATCTCGGCTGCGGCGAGGGTGCTGATCGCCCAGTAGTCCTCGCGCAGATTGGCCGCCGGCAGCGCCATCAGGATGCCGAAGACGGCGGCGGCGACGGCGCCGCCGATCATGCCCACCGGAATCGGCCAGCCGCCCATCACCACCAGGATGGTCGAGGTGTAGGCGCCCAGCATGAAGAAGCCGACATGGCCGAGATTGACCAGTCCGGCGACGCCGTATTGGAGATTGAGGCTGAGGCTGAGAATGCCCCAGATGGCGGCGATGGTGACGAGGTAGACGAAGAATTCGATCATGCCTTTGTCCCCAGAATGCCGCGTGGACGCCAAAGCAACGTCAGGATCAGAAGGACGAAGGCGATCGCCGATTTGTAGCCGGTCGGGATATAGGCGTAGGGACCGGCAGCGATGCCGATCGCGTTGAGGGGCGTCGACCAGTCGACGGCGAGCCCGAAATTCTCAGCGAAGCCAACGAGCACGGCGCCGAGGATGGCGCCATAGGGCGAGCCGATACCTCCGACGATCGCCGCGCAGAAGACCTCGACGATCAGCCCGAAGCCCATATCGGGCTTGACCTGCGTATTGAGGCCGACCAGCACCCCGCCGAGCGCGGCGAAGCCGCTTCCAATGAACCAGACGGCCCGGATGATTCGCTCGGTCGGAATGCCGCTTGCCTCGGAGAGCGTCGCGTTGTCGGCGGTAGCCCGCATCGCGATTCCGAGCCTGGTGCCGCTGAGCAGGAAATGGAAGGCGAGCATCGCCACAAGAGCGGCGAGGATGATGGCGATCTGGGTCGGCGTGATCAGGGCCCCGAACAGCCTTATCGGCGCAAGTACGCCGAGATTGTAGAAGAACGGCGACGGCCCCCAGATGGCGCGAACCGTCTCGCGCATGGCGATGCCAAGAGCGAAGCTGGCAATCATCAACATGATCGGCGAAGCCGTCCTGAGCCGCGAGAAGATCAACCGGTCGAAGCCGATGCCAAGGCCGCCGGAAAGAACTATGGCGAGAATTGCGGCAAGCACCAGCGGCAGGCCGAGGGACGAGGACAATGCCAGGGCGAGGTAGGCGCCGACGGTGGCGAACTCGACATGGGCAAAATTGGCGAACCGCAGGACGCCATAGACCATCGTCAGGCCGACGGCGAGGAAGGAAAGCTCTGCCGTCCTGACCAGTGCATCGATGAGAACCTGGATCATTCGAAAGTGCGCCGCCCCGTTCGTTTGCCGCGAATGAAAAACCAAATTCCCCGGAGACAATCCAGGCAAAACGAGGGGTGCCGTCGCGGATTGTGTTGGATGCGTGACGCAGCCTCGGGCGGGTTGAAGTTATCGTTTCACACGGCCAGGTCAATCGACGCGTCGGCGATCTTATCTCGCATGAATTTCTTCTATCCCCGCCGTCCCATCAACATGACGCACGCCGCGGTAGGGATGGCCAGGGGTCGGCGAACGGGATATCGTGCCGGTGAAAATCGTGTGAATCGTGCAGGGCATCGCCTCGGGCAGGTCGTCCCCGAGAGGGCAGGCGCATCGTCCGCACCCCAGAGGAGTTGACACATGAAGACGGTGATCAAGGCAGTCATCGCCTTGTACGCTGGCGTTGCCCTGGCCGGCGCCGCGCATGCCGAGATCCGGATCGGCGTCGCCGGCCCGATGACCGGCCAGTTCGCGTCGTTCGGCGCGCAGATGAAGGCCGGCGCCGAGCAGGCGGTCGAGGACATCAACACCGCGGGCGGCGTTCTTGGTCAGAAGCTTGTGCTTGAGGTTGGCGACGACACCTGCGATCCCAAGCAGGCCGTGGCCGTTGCCAACCAGATGGCCGGCAAGGACGTCGCCCTCGTTGCCGGACACCTTTGCTCGGCTTCGTCGATTTCGGCGTCGCAAGTCTACACGGACGAAAAGATCGTTCAGATTTCGCCCGGCTCGCAAAACCCGAAGTTCACTGACGAGCGTCCCGGCCCCGGTATCTTCCGGGTGTGCGGCCGCGACGACCAGCAGGGCCAGGTGGCGGGCGAATTCCTTGCGAAGCATTTCAAGGACAAAGACATCGCCATCATCAACGACAAGTCGGCCTACGGCAAAGCCCTCGCTGATGAGACCCAGAAGGCGATGGAAGCCGCCGGCAAGAAAGCGACGCTGGTGGATTCCTACACCCCGGGAGACAAGGACTACAGTTCCTTCGTGTCCAAGCTGAAGGCAGCGAACATCGACGTTCTCTATGTCGGCGGCTACTACAACGAGGCTGGCATCATCAAGAGCGAGATGGTCGGCCAGGGCATGAGCACCATCCTGGTTTCCGGCGACGCACTGGTCACCGACGAGTACTGGTCGATCACCGGCGAAGCCGGCGCCGGCACGCTGATGACCTTCTCGCCCGATCCGCGCAGGAACCCGGCCGCCGCTCCGGTGGTCGAGCGTCTCGAAGCTGCCGGCCGGACCACGGAAGGCTATTCGCTCTACACCTATGCGGCCATCCAGGCGTGGGCAGAGGCGGCCGAGCGGGCCGGCTCGACCGACTTCCAGCCGGTGGTCGACGAACTGCAGAACGGGACCTTCGACACGGTGCTCGGCCAGTTCAGCTTCAACGGCAAGGGCGACGTGAACATCCCCGGCTACGTCTTCTACGAGTGGAAAAACGGCAAGTACGACTACTACAACGACACGATGTAGGTCTGGTCCCCTACGACACTGCCCGCAAGGGCGGGGAACCCCGGCGGCGACGCCGGGGTTTCTCTTTGGGTCGGCCGGGGGCTACGCTTCGCCGATGAACCAGCCGCTGCAAAACCGCATTACCGACGTCGCCGGGATCAAGGTCGGCAACGCCGAAGACGGCAAGGTCAAAACCGGCGTGACGGTCGTGCTTTGCGAGGAGCCGGCCGTCGCCTCGGTTCATGTCATGGGCGGGGCGCCCGGCACCCGCGAGACCGACATCCTGGCGCCCGAACAGCCGGTCGACCGGATCGATGCGGTGGTGCTCTCGGGTGGCTCTGCCTTTGGCCTCGACGCGGCAGGCGGCGTGATGTCGGGGCTGGCGGCCATCGGTCGCGGCCATGCAGTCGCCGGAACGCGCGTCCCGCTGGTACCGGCCGCCATTCTCTTTGACCTCGCCAATGGTGGCGACAAGAACTGGGGCGCCGAACCGCCCTATGCCAGGCTCGGCCGCGCGGCACTCTCCGCCGCCGCATCGGATTTTGCGCTCGGCACCGCCGGCGCCGGTACCGGCGCGACCACGGCGGGTCTCAAAGGCGGGCTCGGCTCGGCCTCGGCACGGCTTGACAACGGGGTCACGATCGGCGCCCTCGCTGCGGCGAACGCGGTCGGCCAGGTAACCATCGGCGACACACCCCATTTCTGGGCCGCCGCTTTCGAGACCGGCGGCGAGTTTGGCGGCTTGGGCTTCCCCTCCCCGCTGCCAGCCGGCGCCACCGAACTCCGCCACAAGCTGCACGAAGCGCGGGCGAACACGACCATCGCGGTGATCGCCACCGACGCAGCACTGACCAAGGCGCAAGCCAAGCGGCTTGCGATCATGGCGCATGACGGCTTCGCCCGCGCCGTCTGGCCGTCGCACACCCCCTTCGACGGCGACCTCATCTTTGCGCTGTCGACCGGCCGGATCGCACTCAGCGATCCCGACTACGATCTGATCGAGATCGGCGCCGTTGCCGCTTCCTGCATGGCCCGGGCGATCGCCCGTGGCGTGTACGAAGCAACTCCGGCGCCGGGCGACCGGTTTCCGACCTGGCGCGAGCGCTTTGCCCGAGCCGCAACCCGGCGCTAGCCCGCCGGGGCCGGGGTCGGAGCCCCCGAGAAGATCGCCAGCACGAGCACGAGCAGCGCCGCCCAGCCGACCAGAAAGGCGAGCGTTCGCACCACCGGGATCCCGATCGCATAGACGACCGCGTGGACAAGACGCGCCCAGAAATAGACCGCGCATGCGGTCACGGTGGCAGCGGTCGAAATGGCGAGATCGTTGAGGATCAGGACCAGCGCTGCGAACAGCACGAGGTTTTCCACCGCGTTGTAGTGGGCATTCTTCAGGCGGTACGCCCAAACCGACGGCGCCGGAGAATCCGGCATCGGATTGGCGAACGTTCCCATGATGCCGCGGGTGGCGAAGCGATCGAGAATGTACGGTATCCACAGGACACCGGTCAGGATGACGGTCCATGTCAGCCAGAAAATTTCACTTGGCATTTCCCCCTCCTCGTCCTGACGGGGCCGCCAGCGAATCGGGACACCGCCCCCGCCTGCGCCAAGACTAGTCAACCAACGGCAAACACACGACGATGATTTTCATTCTAAGCAAAGCCTGTGGATGACGGCATGGCTGGAGGCGATTGCGCCCTGCCGGACCGCGTGCTACCCCCCGGCCGCCATGACCGGTAGCGTCCTCATCGCTTCTTCAATTCTTGCGGCCGATTTCGCCCGACTCGGCGAAGAAGTTCGCGCCGTCGATGCGGCAGGCGCCGACTGGATCCACATCGACGTGATGGATGGGCATTTCGTGCCGAACATCACCTTCGGCCCGGTGCTTGTCGCCGCGATCCGCCCCCATAGCCAAAAGCTGTTCGACGTCCACCTGATGATCGCGCCGGCCGATCCCTATCTCGCCGCCTTTGCCGAGGCCGGCGCCGATCGACTGACCGTGCACGCCGAAGCGGGACCGCATCTTCACCGTTCGCTGCAGGCGGTCCGCGCCCTCGGCAAACGGGCCGGTGTGGCGATCAATCCGGCGACCCCGGTCGACGCGATCACCCATGTGCTCGACCTCATCGACGTGGTGCTGGTGATGAGCGTCAACCCGGGCTTCGGCGGCCAGACCTTCATCCCCGGCTCGATCGACAAGGCCGGCCAGGTGCGTGACATCATCGGCGACCGCGACATCCGCATCGAGATGGACGGCGGCGTCGACCCGGCAAACGCCGGCGCCCTGGCGGCGGCCGGGGCCGACGTGTTGGTATCGGGCTCCGCGATCTTCTCGAGCGGCGCCTACGCCGGGACAATCGCCGAGTTGCGGCGAGCGGCGGCAGGACACGGACGATGATCCGTCGACCTGCCGTCTGCGTGATTGGAGGCCTGCTGCTGGCGAGCGCTCCGGCGCAGGCGGGTGACTATGCCGACCGGTCGATCCTTGGGTTCTCCGCCGACGGAAGCCACTATGCCTTCGAGGAATTCGGGGTTCAGGACGGCTCCGGTTTTGCCTATTCCAACATCTATCTGATCGACACTGACAAAGACGCCTGGGTGAGCGGCACGCCCATCCGCGTCATGCATGAGGACGAGGACGTGCCGCTTGAGGAGGTCCGTGCCGGAGCCCGAAAAACCGTGGCACCCCTTCTCGCCCGTTACGGCATCGTGCCCGCCGGCCAGGTGGTGGTCAGCAATCCGTCGAGCGAATTGTCGGCCGATCCCTACCCTGTCCGCTTCCTGACCAACCTCTACGCCAACTGGTCCAATCATGCCTGGACCCTGACGCTGACGCCGCTGCCGTTCCCCGACGGCGAGAAGTGCGCCAATCTTGGCCCGCTGCACGGCTTCCGGCTCGCGCTCGAAAACCCGGTGGGAGAGGCCCGCATCCTCCATGAGGATACCACCGTCCCCGCTTCGCGCGGATGCCCGGAAAACTACGCGATCGCCGATGTGATCACTGATTTCCCCGAGGGCGCCTACCCCGTGATGGTCGTGCTTCTGCACGTTATTTCGCAGGGCTTCGAGGGTCCCGACCGCCGCTTCCTCGCCATGGCAACCCGTTTCGAGGACCGCTGATGATCCCTCGCTACACCCGCCCTGAAATGGCGGCGATCTGGTCGCCGGAAACCCGCTTCCGCATCTGGTTCGAGATCGAGTCCCATGCCCTCGACGCCATGGCGGAGATCGGCATGGTGCCGGTCGAAGCAGCGCGGGTGGTGCGCCAGCGCGGCGACAAAGCCGTGTTCGATGTCGCGCGCATCGAGACGATCGAGCGCGAAACGAAGCACGATGTCATCGCCTTCCTCACTCACCTCGCCGAGATTGTCGGCCCCGAGGCCCGCTTCGTCCACCAGGGGCTGACCTCCTCGGACATTCTCGACACCTGCTTCAGCGTCCAGCTGGTGCGCGCCGCCGACCTTCTGACCGCCGACCTCGATCATCTGCTGGCAGCGCTGAAGAAGCGCGCCTACGAGCACAAGGACACGGTCACGATCGGCCGCAGCCACGGCATCCACGCCGAACCGACCACCTTCGGGATCAAGCTCGCCTACGCCTTTGCCGAGTTCGCCCGCGCTCGCCGGCGGCTGCACGCCGCCCGCGAGGAGGTAGCGACCGCGGGGCTTTCCGGCGCGGTCGGCACCTTCGCCAACATCGATCCGCGGGTGGAGGAGCATGTCGCCCGGGCGCTCGGGCTGCGCCCCGAGCCGATCTCCACCCAAGTGATCCCGCGCGACCGGCACGCCATGTATTTCGCCACGCTCGGCACCATCGCCTCTTCCGTCGAGCGACTGGCGACCGAGATCCGTCACCTGCAACGCACCGAGGTGCGCGAGGCGGAGGAATATTTCTCGCCGGGCCAGAAGGGGTCGTCGGCGATGCCGCACAAGCGCAACCCGGTGCTGTCCGAGAACCTCACCGGGCTTGCCCGGCTGGTGCGCGGGAATATGATCCCGGCGCTGGAGAACGTCGCGCTCTGGCACGAACGCGACATCTCCCACTCCTCCGTCGAGCGGGTGATCGGCCCGGACGCGACGATCGCCCTCGACTTCGCCCTCGCCCGCCTCGCGGGCCTGCTCGATAACCTCGTCGTCTATCCCGACGCCATGCGCGCCAATCTCGACCGGCTCGGCGGACTGATCCATTCGCAGCGGGTGCTTCTGGCGCTGACCCAAGCGGGGATGAGCCGCGAGGACGCCTACGCCGCGGTCCAGCGCAACGCCATGCGCGTCTGGGAGGGCGGCGGCGACTTCCTGTCGCTTCTCAAGAACGACGCGGAAGTGATTCAGGCGATTCGGGAATCGGATCTCGAGGCGTTGTTCGACCTCGGTTACCATCTGAAGCACGTCGACGAGATCTTCCGACGCGTATTCGGAACCGGCAATTGACCGGTCGCGCCGCGGTTCTCGCCGAGCGCCCCGATTATTTCGAACGACCGGCGTCACTTGGACGCCATTTGAGGAGGAGATCGGTCGATGCGTCGTATGCCTGCCGTGCTTGCCGCCTGCTTCGTCTCCGTCGCCCTCGCCCTGCCCGCTCGCGCGGCGAGCTTCGACTGCAACAAGGCGAAGGCGCCGGACGAGATCGCCATCTGCACCAATCCGATGCTCTCAGCGCTCGATTCGGAGATGGGCGGCCTGTGGTACGCCTACAGCCAGGTCCCCTTCCTGATGGGAATGAACGCCGCGCGTCAGGATGAGGCCCGCGCCTTCCTGCAAAACCGGGCGCTCTGCGGCGCCAATGTGGTCTGCCTGACGCAGGCCTACCACGCGCGCATTCAGGTCCTGAAGAACAACATCAAGGCGGCGATGCAGACCCAGTGTCAGGCCGGGTAGCCTGCCGGCCTAGTTCCCCATCAGCGACGACGCAGCGGTGTCAAACGACAGGGTCGCCATGAAGCGATTGCCGCAGGCGTGCCGCGACATCAGCGCCCAGCACTGTCCCTTGGACAGGTCGCTTCCGGTGTAGCGGAAGTCGAGGGTGACGGTGTCGTTCCAGCTCCAGTACAGGCCGGCGTTCCAGGTCGTGTAGTCGGGCAGGCCGAGCTTGGACGCAAAGGCCTGATAGCCGATCCCGCCCGACGCGCCGACATTCCCGAACAGGGAATAGTCAGCGGTCGCCTCGGCATAGGTCGCCGACGCGCCGCCCTGCGAGTAATCGGGCGCGAAGTAGACATTACCGCCGAGCGTCAGCGCATCGGTCGCGTAGTATTCGGCGAGCACATAGAACTCGCCATAGGCCGGCGACGTGTTGTTGGCGTAGACGTAGTGGACATAGCCGAGATCAAAGGCGGCATTGTCCGTCTCCGGCCGGAGACCGACCGACAGGTCGATTTCCGCATCCGATTTGCCGAAATTCACGTTGGAGGCCCAGGCCCCCAGATAGAAGATGCCGTAGTCGGCTTCGAGGTAGCCCTGAATGGCAGGGTCACCGCCTGTCTGGCTGATGCCGCGCGAGACATAGTCACTGGTTACCGCCGCGCCGAAGGCGACGTCGAACATGTCGCCAAAGTTTTGGGCCTGGGCCGCCGATGCTGCTACCAGCATCGCCGCACCCAAGCCCAAAGCCTTGACCGCGTTCGCCCCACGAAAGCCGGTCATCGCCCCACGCACCCCGAATCCCCAAAGCTATGCAAAGTAAGCCGACTAGCTGGCGGAAGAGCAAGTCTTAACGGGCCGACGCGAGACTATCGACCGGGCTGTTGCCGATAGGGCACAGTCATGTGGCGGCGCAGCGACTAGCGCAAGCCGTCGAGGAGAGCCTTGACCCCGAGAGCCAGGTAAATCTGGTCGGGTCCCATGACGATAAAGCGATAGCCGAGGTCGATGAAATGGCGAGCCCGGGCAGCGTTGTGGGCGAACGCGCAGGCGATCTTGCCTGCGGCCTTCGCCCGCTCGGCAATGAGGCCGACCGGCTCGTCCAGCCAGTCGGCGGTCGGGGCAATCTCCTTGCCGTCGGACAGTGTCACCGACAGGTCCGACGGCCCCATGAAGACTCCGTCGATACCGTCAATCGCCAGGATGTCGTCGACGACCGCCAGCGCCTGCTTGGTCTCCACCATCGCAATGGCGAGTGTCGAGCGATTCGCCGTGGCGAGCTGCGTCGCCGGGTCGGGGATGTCGCGCAGCGCCATCACACGGGCCGGCCCCCAGCTGCGTTCTCCGAGCGGGGGATATTTGGTCGCCGCGACAAAGGCTTGTGCATCGGCCACCGAGTTGATCATCGGCGCAATCACGATCTCGGCGCCCATGTCGAGCGCCCGGCTTGCCATGGCGAAATCGCCGACCGGAACGCGCACGCCAGCGGGCTTGCCGGCAAGCGCGATGCCGGCGATCGACCGCATCACGGACATCGGATCGTGCAGGCCGTGCTGCATGTCGAGGGACACGCAGTCGAACGCCTGACGGGCGGCGCCCTCGGCGATGAGTGGCTCAGGCGTGGCGATCCAGCCAGAAAGGATCGTGTCGCCGGACTTCAGCCGGTCGGCGAGACTTGGGGTGGCCATCGGATGATCGGGGTTCCTAGAGGCTCAGTCGCCGGCTTCGATTTGCTCGATCGCCGTCGCCATCAGCTCGGTCATCGTGCGGCGGATCTGGTGGTCGGACTGATCGACGCCCGCGGCATCGAAGTCTTTGCGAATCTTGCGGAAGACGTCGTGGTCGCCGGCTTCCTCGAAGTCGGCGGCAACCACTTCCCTGGCGTAGGCTTCGGCATCGCCACCGGACTTGCCCAGCTTCTCGGCCGCCCACAGGCCGAGCAACTTGTTGCGCCGCGCCTCGGCCTTGAACCGGAGCTCCTGATCGCGTGCGAATTTCGCCTCGAAGGCATCCTCTCGCTTGTCGAACGTGCCCATATCGCGCTCCTCACTCCCGCATCGGCGGCCTTCGGCGCGCCTTGCATATCCTGCGTCAGAACCTAAATCAACGCCGCCCATCGCGACCCGGCCCCGGATTCCATGGCTTCCCCGGCCGGCGATTGTGCAAGGGCGGTCGATGGAATATGGTCACCCGCGAGAGGCCGCTCAATGCCTCCGACTCGGCCGTATATCGTTGATGAAAAACGGCTTTATTGGACGACCCCCAAATCAATGGATTTCCTCAAACCACGGTATGTCCCCATGAATCGGCGTCGGCGCATCTATGAGGGAAAGGCCAAGATCCTGTTCGAAGGCCCTGAACCGGGAACCCTTGTCCAGTTCTTCAAGGACGATGCAACCGCCTTCAACAAGAAGAAGCGGGAGGTCATTGACGGCAAGGGCGTGCTCAACAACCGGATTTCGGAGCAC
>Ga0210144_1000645_pt1 | contig 16962 bp, 21 predicted proteins | sample Muzzi_PWA_D2_FD_185532 | JGI IMG/M metagenome (GOLD analysis project Ga0210144, IMG submission 185532) | Wetland microbial communities from San Francisco Bay, California, USA, that impact long-term carbon sequestration - Muzzi_PWA_D2 (SPAdes) | ecosystem: Environmental > Aquatic > Marine >...
TCGGTGTCTCGCGCGCCGGATACTATGCGTGGCTCGGTCGTCAGCCGAGCACCCGCTCACGTGCCGATGCGGATCTGACGGAGCGCATCAAGGCGATCCACAAGGCTTCCAGGGAGACCTATGGCGCGCGCCACTCGGCGCTCGGCTATCAGTCACCCGTCAACTACGAAAGGACCGTCCGTGAACGGCTGGAGACTGTAAGCCTATAACTGTCCACGAAACCGGGGGAACTCCAGAGGCCGCGAAGGCCAACAACCTAGCCAACTTCTCATCCTACCTAGAGCGGATGCTCGACGAGCTGTTCATCGACCGCATGGAGGGCAATGAGGAGATCTTCTCGCGCGTGATGACCGACAAGGAGTTCAGATCCGTCGCTCACGAGCACCTCGCGCACGAAATCTTCCGACGTGTTCGTGAGCGGGAGTCGGCTGACTGAGGCCGCAGATCGGCGCTGGAAGCGAGAAAAGAACTAGGGTAGAAACGAAATTGTGGGGGCCTTTTTGGGGGCCTTTCGGGAAATCGCACGGAAGAATTGAAATAATATCAAGAATTTACTAGGAGAGTGTGGGTCATCTCCCTCACCAGTCGCAAGAGTCCGTGAAGCGGGGGTCCGGTCAGCGACAACGCGACGCCGGGCGTAATCCTTCGGAGGCAGAAAGCATGGCCATCACACTCGCCGACAAGGGACTGGTCACCGTCTTCGGCGGGTCGGGCTTTGTGGGGCGGCACGTGGTGCGGGCGCTCCTCAAGCGCGGCTGGCGGGTCAGGGCCGCGGTGCGCCGGCCGGATCTTGCCGGTCACCTGCAGCCGCTCGGCATGGTCGGCTGGGTGCAGCCGATCCAGGCCAACCTCCGCTATCGCTGGTCGGTCGACCGCGCCGTCGAAGGCGCCGACGCGGTGATCAACCTGGTCGCGATCCTTGCGCCTTCCGGCCGCCAGACCTTCGACACCGTGCACGTCTTCGGCGCCCGCGCCGTGGCCGAGGCCGCCCGCGCCGCCGGGCTGAAGGCGATCACCCACATCTCGGCCCTCGGCGCCGATCCGGAATCCGATTCCGACTATGCGCGGACCAAGGTGGAAGGCGAGGCGGCCGCCTTCGAGACGCTGCCGGACTCCGTCGTGTTCCGGCCGTCGATCATGTTCGGGCCGGAGGACAATTTCTTCAACCGCTTCGCGGCGATGACGCGGTTCTCGCTGGCGTTGCCGCTGATCGGCGGCGGCCATACGCGCTTTCAGCCGGTCTTTGTCGGGGATGTCGCGGCGGCCATCGCCGATTCGGTGGAGGGCAAGGCGCGGGCCGGCACGGTCTACGAGCTCGGCGGGCCGGAAGTGCATACCTTCCGCGACTGCATGAAGATCATGCTCAGGGAGATCAACCGCAAACGGTTGCTGGTGCCAATCCCCTGGGGCGTGGCGTCGCTGATGGGCGGCATCCTGCAGCGACTGCCCGGCCGGCTGCTCACCGTCGATCAGGTGCGCCAGCTGAAGCACGACAACGTCGTGTCAGAGGTCGCCGTCGCGGAAGGGCGCACGATCCAGAGCTTCGGCATCACGCCGACCAGCCTCGCGGCGATCCTGCCCTCCTACCTCTCCCGCTTCCGCCCGCACGGCGCCTACGACCGCCGCCTCGCCTGAGCGGGTACGGTTGGCTCAGGCGAAGAGGTAGACCATCGCCAGCGCGATGATGCCGACCACGATGCGCCACCAGCCGAACAGCGCGAAGCCGTGGCGGCTGACGAAATCGAGGAAGGTCTTCACCACCACCAGCGCCGACAGGAACGCCGCGACGAAGCCGATGGCAATAATGCCGGCGGCGCTCGCATCGATGACGTCGATGTTCTTGTAGAGGTCGTAGACGAAGGCGCCGAGCATGGTCGGCATGGCGAGAAAGAACGAGAATTCCGCCGCCGAGCGCTTGTCGGTGCCGAGGATCAGGGCGCCGACGATGGTGGCGCCGGAGCGCGACACGCCGGGGATCAGCGCCAGCGTCTGGAACAGCCCGATGCCGAGGCAAAGCCCGAGCGGAAAGTCCATGACCGCGTGGTAGCGGGGCTTGACCGGCAGGCGGTCGATAAAGAGAAGCACGATGCCGCCGAGGATCAGGGTGGTGGCGATCAGCGTCACCGATTCGAACATCACCCGGGTGATGAAGCCGTGGAGGGCGACACCGAGGATCGCGGCCGGCAGGAAGGCGATGAAGACGCCGAGGACGAAGCGCTGGGTCGTTCTGTCGCGGGGGAGGCTCACTGCCATGTGCCACAGCCGACCGGCGTAGACGGACAAGAGCGCCAGGATGGCGCCGAGCTGGATCAGCACCTCGAAGGCTTTGCCGGGGTCCTCGAAGCCGAGCAGGCGGCCGACGAGGAGGAGATGGGCGGTGGACGAGACCGGGAGGAATTCGGTCACCCCTTCGACGACGCCGAGGATCAGGGCATCGATGATCGTTTGCAGATCCATGAAAACATCCCCGTCTTGCCCTGCCGAATCGCCTTGTTCCGGCCGCAGGCGGCCTCTATACCCGATGCCGATTCGCGTGAGGAAGGTTTAACGGGGCCTCCGCCAGATTTCCCGCCTGATGTCAGTTCTCTATCACCATCCCTTGTCCGCCGGCTCCCGCTATGTGCGTCTCGTGCTTGCCGAATACGGCGAGGCGGTGGAGCTCATCGAAACCGTCCCCTGGGAGCGGAGCGAGGAGCTGCTCGCCCTTAACCCGGCGGGCGCCGTTCCGGTGCTGGTCGACGAGACCGACGGGCCGATCTGCGGCGCCACCGTGATCGGCGAATATCTCGCCGAGACCCGCGGCGCCCGGGTCGGCGAGCACACGCTGATGCCGGCCACCCCGGCCGAGCGCGCCGAGGTGCGGCGGCTGGTGTCGTGGTTCCTCGACAAGTTCGAGGACGAGGTTGCCGGTTATCTGGTGACCGAGAAGGTCTTCAAGCGCCACGCGCCCACCGGCAATGGCGGCGGCCCGCCGGATGCAGCCGCGATTCGGGCTGCACGCAGCAACATCCGCTACCATATGCGCTATATCGGGTATCTGGTTGCGCGGCGGAACTGCCTGGCGGGGCGCGAATTGAGCTTCGCCGATCTCGCCGCGGCGGCGGTGTTGTCTTGTGCGGATTACCTCGGCGAGGTGCCATGGGAGGAAGACACGATGGCGAAGCAGTGGTACGCGCGCGTCAAGTCGCGTCCGAGCTTCCGCCCGATCCTCGCCGACGTCGTGCGCGGCAGCCCGCCGGCGACCCACTACGTCGACCTCGACTTCTGAAGGCCGGCCTCGTCGCCGACGCCAAGGCCGAGGGCTTCGATGTCGTCGGCGTGACGCGGCCCGACGCCGTTCCCGAGACGGTTCCCCGCCTCCGCCGCTTCCTCGCCGACGGCTACCATGGCGACATGACGTGGATGGCGACCACCGCCGAGCGGCGCGGCGATCCGCGCGTGCTGTGGCCGGGCGTCCGCTCGGTGGTCATGCTCGGCCTCAACTACGGTCCCGACCGCGATCCGCTGGAGGGCCTTGGCCGCAAGGACCGGGCGACCATCTCGGTCTATGCCCGCCACCGCGACTATCACGACCTGATCAAGGGCCGCCTGAAAGAGGTGGCCTCCCGCTTCGCGGCGCGGGCCGGCGCCGACGTCAAGGTGTTCGTCGACACCGCGCCGCTGATGGAAAAGCCGCTTGCCGCCGCGGCCGGCGTCGGCTGGCAGGGCAAGCACACCAATCTGGTCAGCCGCGCGTTCGGCTCGTGGCTCTTCCTCGGCGCCATCCTCACCGATGTCGAGCTGCCGCCGGACGAGGCGGAAGTCGACCATTGCGGCTCGTGCCGCGCTTGCCTCGATGTCTGCCCGACCGACGCCTTTCCGGCGCCCTACCGCTTAGACGCCCGCCGCTGCATCTCGTATCTCACCATCGAGCACAAGGGGCCGATCCCGGCCGAGTTCCGCCGGCCGATGGGCAACCGCATCTACGGCTGCGACGATTGCCTCGCCGTCTGCCCATGGAACAAGTTCGCCCGGACGACCGGCGAGGCCAAGCTCGCCGCCCGCGACGATCTCGCCGCGCCGCGGCTCGCCGAACTGGCGATGCTCGACGATGCCGGCTTCCGCGCCCGCTTTTCCGGATCGCCGATCAAGCGGATCGGCCGCGATCGCTTCGTCCGCAACGTGCTGATCGCGGTGGGCAATTCGGGCGATGCGGATCTGAAGGCGGTCGCCGCGCATTGTCTCGACGATGCCGTGCCGCTGGTCCGCGGCGCCGCCATTTGGGCGCTCGGTGAGCTCGATCGCGCGGCAGCGCAGGCCGCCAGCCGGACGCGGCGATCTCATGAATCCGACCCCGACGTCATGGAGGAGTGGAATGCCATCGTCTGACAAGGCCGGGAAAGCCGGCAACGACGGGAAAGGGGCCATCAATCCGGGCAAGGTTCTGGTCGATCTGGGGCAAGGCTCGGCGGGGCAGAGGACGGCCGAGGCGGTCCGCGCCCAAGCGGTCGGCCGTCAGACCGTCGGCGCCGCCTCGTTCGGCGCCCTGGCGATCGGCGCCTTCGCCATCGGCGCACTGGCGATCGGGGCACTCGCCATCGGCCGTCTCGCCATCGGGCGCCTCACCGCCAGGGAAGCGCACATCGACCGGCTCAGGATCGACACGCTGGAGATCGGCGAATTCAAGCGGGTGGCCGACCGCGACCGTCGGCGCCGGCGCTGATCCGGGCAAACGTCGGGACGATGACGCTGCAATCGCCCTGTCTCCCCCCTTGCGGGGGAGATAGCATCGCTTCGACCGTGAAACAGTCGGTACCGATGCTTGAGGGGGGTATGTCCGCGCGGGCGGCCGGTGATACCCCCCTCCCGGATTTCCAAATCCGCCTTGCTGGCGCAAGTCGGGGAAATCCGGCCTCCCCCGCAAGGGGGGAGGCCACCCATGGGACCGCCTAGCCAATGGACCCGGTCCGCCTGTTCGTCTTCGGGCTCGGCTATACCGGCGCCGCCTTTGCCCGGGAGATGCGCGACCGGGCCGCGTGGATCGGTGGCACCGTGCGTGAGGCGGAGCGGGCGGAGCGGCTTCGCGCCGAGGGAATCGGGGCGCAGGTTTTCGACGGGAAACAGCCCGGCACCGAGGTGGCGGGCGCCCTGGCGGAGGCGACCCACCTGCTCGTCTCCATCGCGCCGGGGAAGGCGGGCGACCGCGTCCTCGCCCATCATCGCGCCGATATCCTCGCCGCGCCGAACCTCCGATGGATCGGCTACCTGTCGACGGTCGGCGTCTATGGCGACCATGGCGGCGCCTGGGTCGACGAGGAGACGCCGCCGCAACCCCGGCGCGGGCGCTCCGAAGACCGTCTTGCCGCCGAGGCGGCATGGACGGCGCTTGCCAGCGAGGGTGGGGTTTCCCTCGGCATCTTTCGTATTGCCGGCATCTACGGCCCCGGCCGCAGCGCCTTCGTCAACCTCGCCGAGGGCAGGGCCCGCCGCATCGTCAAGCCGGGGCAGGTGTTCAACCGCATCCACGTTGCCGACATTGCGCAGGCGCTGGCTGCTGCCGCGGCAAGGCCGGCGACCCGCATCTACAACCTTGCCGACGACGAGCCGGCGCCGCCGCAGGACGTGGTCGCCTTCGCCGCGAAGCTGATGGGCGTGCCAGTGCCGCCGGAGGTTCCCTTCGGCGAGGCGCAGCTGACACCAATGGCCCGCTCCTTCTACGGCGAGAACAAGCGGGTCGCGAACCGGCGGATCAAGGACGAGCTCGGCGTCGTGCTCCGCTATCCCACCTATCGCGACGGTCTGACCGCGCTGTGGCGGGACGGCAACTGGCGCGGATAGCAGCCGGCCGCTCCGACGAACGGGCCGGCCGCTTGCACCGGGGCCTACAGGCCGTCGATGATCTTGCGGTAGGCGTCCTCGGAAAAGGCCTTGAGCGTCGTCGTGCGAACGCTGCCGGATGAGCCGACAGAGAGCGAGAATTTCGCCGCGGCTTCATCGTCCGGCGCTTCCAGCATGGCGACCATGTCGTAGCTGCCGATCGTCATGTAGAAGGCCGTCATTTCGCAGCCATACTTCTTGGCCGCTGCTTTTGCGGCGTCAAGCCGGCCGGGCGAATCCTTGACCGACTTGATACCCTGATCGGTCCAATTGAGCAGCGAAATGTAGATCGCCATGCGATCCTCCCTTTGTTGCTGAGCGTCGGGCGCTCCGGGGCGGAGTCTATCATGACCGACGGCGCCGACCGCTACGACTTTGGCGCGTCCTCGCCGTCGATGATCCCGGCGATCGCGGCTTCCAGCCGTTCGAATTCCTCCGGGCGTGACAGCCGGTGGTCGCCGTCCTTGACCAAGGTCAGCACCACGTCATCGCTGGCGAGCCGCGAGAGGAGCTCGGTGGCGTGCCGCCAGGGCACGTCGGTGTCGCGCACCCCTTGCAGGATGTGCACCGGGCAGCCGGTCTCGATCAGCCGGTCGCCCGAAGAGGTGGCGGTCGCCGGCCGGCCGGCCGGCCAGGCGCAAGAGCCTAGAGCCCGGCGATGATCTGGCGATAGGCGTCCTCGGAGAAGGCTTTCAGCGTCGTCGTGCGGACATTGCCGAACGAAGCGAGGGCAATCGAGAATTTCGCCGCGGAGTCGTCGTCCGGGGCTTCGAGCATCGCGACCATGTCGTACGGGCCGATCGTCAGGAAAAAGTCGGTCATCTCGCAGCCGTACTTCTTCGCCAGAGTGCGTGCGCCGTCGACACGGACGGGCGAGTCCTTGATCGACTTGATGCCCTGATCCGTCCAGTTGACCAGCGAGATGTAGATGCCCATGAGGTCCTCCCGTTGATTTGGAGCATCAAGCGCTCCGGGGCGGATTCTATCATGACCGACGGCGCCGACCGCTACGACTTTGGCGCGTCCTCGCCGTCGATGATCCCGGCGATCGCGGCTTCCAGCCGTTCGATGTCCTCCGGTCGCGACAGCCCGTGGTCGCCGTCCTTGACCAGCGTCAGCACGACGTCGTCGCTGGCGAGCCGCGAGACGAGTTCGGTGGCGTGCCGCCAGGGGACGTCGGTGTCGCGCACGCCCTGCAGGATGTGCACCGGGCAGCCGGTTTCGATCAGCCGGTCGCCGAAGAGGTGCCGGTCGCCGTCCTCGATCAGCGCCCGGGTGATCACGTACCCTGCCTCGTCATAGTCGCTCGGAGCCCGATAGACGCCGGTCTCGGTCAGTTCCTTCCGCGCTTTCTTCGGCATGCCCTCCCACATCAGCGCTCGGGTCATGTCGACCGCCGGGGCGATCAGCACCAGCCCGGCGATGCGGCTCGCCTCTGGCCCGGCCGCAGCGCGGTGCGCTTGCGTGAGGAGCAGCGCCAGCCAGCCGCCCATCGACGAGCCGATCACGATCTGCGGGCCTTCCGTGTGGTCGAACACCGCCAGCGCCTCCTCCAGCCAGCGCGAGATGGTGCCGTCCTCGAACCGTCCGCCGGACCGGCCATGGCCGGAATAGTCGAAGCGGGTCATGGCAAGGCCGCGCTCCGCGGCATAGGCGTCGAGCGCTTCGGCCTTGGTGCCCGCCATGTCGGAGGCGAAGCCGCCGAGCCAGAACAGGCCGGGCTCGCCGCCGGGTCGCGCGAGGATCGCGATCTCCCGCGCCGCGGCGCCGTCGCCGACGGTGATGGTGTGTGATTGCGGTGCGTCCATTTCCGGTTCCCGATGGCTGGCATTCGCCCGTCTCCCTGCCTATATCGCGTCGGCCGCGCGGGGAACCCTCCTGCCATGGAATTGGTTGACTTCCCGCCGGCTTTGCAGGAATCCTTTCGGCTTCGACGTCGTCGGCGAGAGCCGGCGCGAGAAGGTTTACGTTTTTCACAACGAGAGAGGAGACAGGCCATTCGCAGGCCCCATAGAGCACCACCGCCCGCCACCAAGGAAGGACCGCGGGTCAACGAGGAAATTCGCGTCAGCGAAGTTCAGATGATCGACGACAAGGGCGCCAATCTGGGTGTCGTGCCCATCGAACGCGCGCTCGAGATCGCTGCGGAGGCGGGGCTGGATCTTGTCGAGATCGCCCCCAATTCGAGCCCGCCGGTCTGCAAGGCACTCGATTTCGGCCGCTTCAAATACCAGGCCCAGAAGAAGGCCGCCGAGGCCCGCAAGAAGCAGAAGACGGTCGAGATCAAGGAAATCAAGATGCGGCCGAACATCGATATCCACGACTATGAAGTGAAGATGCGATCGGTCCGCCGCTTCTTCGAGGAGGGCGACAAGGTGAAGGTCACCTTGCGCTTCCGCGGCCGCGAGATGGCCCATCAGGAGATCGGCGTGAAGCTGCTTGACCGGGTCAAGGAGGAGACGTCGACCTTCGCCAAGGTCGAGTCGGAGCCGCGCCTCGAGGGCCGCCAGATGACCATGGTGCTGGCGCCGCGCTGACGCGGCGCTTCCTCTTTAGAAGCTCAGCTTTCAAGCCACGCCGCCAGCGCGGCGGTGGTCCCGTCCGGCTTTTCCAGAAGCGTGAAGTGCCCGGACCCCTCGATGAGAGTAAGCACCGCACCGGGTATCGCCGCGGCCAGCTCGCGGTGGAGACGCGGCGGCGTCCGCTGGTCGAGCGCGCCGCCGATTACGGCGGTCGGGCAGGCGATCTGCGGCAGGAGGTCGGCATAGTCGCCGACGTTCATCAGCGCATGGATCTCGCGAATGGCGGCGTCCGGCCCCTGCCGGTGACCCATCGCCTTGAACGTCGCCTTCAGTTCGGCGTCGTCGATGCGGTCCGGAGCGACATAGAGCGGGTAGGCGTGCTCGAGATACGCATCGAACTCGCCGTCGCGGATGCCGTCGATCGCGGCGGACAGGTGATGTGCCAGGCTCGCCTCGACCTTGTGATAGCTGGCGCTCAACAGCGCCAGCCGCGTGACCCGCTCGGGCGCGCGCCTCAAAACCTCGAGGGCAACCAGGCTGCCCATCGAGAAGCCGGCAAGAGCGAACCGTTGAGGAGCACCGGCGAGCACCGCTTCGGCCATGTCCCCGATTGCGTCGTCCGGTGAAAGGTCCGGGACGGTGAAGCGGACGGTGCCGGCGAGGGCGGCCATCGGCGCCGCCCACAGGGCGGCGTCGCACAAAAGCCCCGGGATGGGGACTGCGTCCTGCATGATGCCTCCTTGCCGAAGATTCGCGGGGATCAGGAAGCCATACCTGGCGACCAGTGGACAAGGACCAGGTCAAGCGGGTGGGATCGGTGGGGATTCGCCCTCTTGTGCGCCGCCCTACGCGTCGCTATAACCCCGCGGTTCCGAGCGGCCCGGCCTGGAAGGGCATGCCGTGGCGGCTCGAAAGCTCAGGATTCAAAAAGCAGCATGATGGCCGCCGGTCTTTCCGGGCCCGGCCGGATGGAGAGCAAAATGCCCAAGATGAAGACCAAGGCGGGCGCCAAGAAGCGATTCAAGGTCACCGCCACCGGCAAGGTCAAGGTCGCGCAGGCCGGCAAGCGGCACGGCATGATCAAGCGCACGACGAAGTTCATCCGTCAGGCGCGCGGCACCACGGTCCTTTCGGACCCGGATGCCCGGATCATCAAGAAGCACTTCCTGCCCAACGGCTAGAGCCTTACCGGAGAGATTGCCATGTCCCGCGTCAAGCGCGGCGTCGCCGCCCACGCCAAGCACAAGAAGACCCTCGCCCGCGCCAAGGGCTTCTACGGCCGCCGCAAGAACACCATCCGCACCGCCAAGGCGGCGGTCGACAAGGCGGCGCAATACGCCTATCGCGACCGCAAGAACCGCAAGCGCTCGTTCCGCGCCCTGTGGATCCAGCGCATCAACGCCGCCACCCGCGAGCACGGCCTGACCTATGGCCGATTTATCGACGGCCTCGGCAAGGCCGGGGTCGAGGTGGATCGGAAAGTGCTCGCAGATCTTGCCGTCCGCGAGCCGGCCGCCTTCAAGGCGCTCGTCGACAAGGCCCAAGGCGCGCTCTCCTGACGCGCCTGCCGGCCTTCCGCCGACCGCCGATCTGGGGCTAGGCTGAAGCGGGCGGCGTCACAGGAGCATTTTCAGGAAAAGTGTCTTCACTTTTCCGCCCGGAAAGAGCGAATCAACGAACCGGACCACCGGTTCGATTCAGTCACGGCGATCTTGCTCTAGAACGGAAGTCGAACGTGCAGGGCCTCAAAGCGGAGCTCCTCCGCGGATTCTGGTACGTGGCAATGCCGGGCGCCGAAGTGAAACCCGGCCGCCTCGCCAACGTGCGCATGCTGGGCGAGCCGGTGGTGGTCGGCCGCGGCCAGGACGGCAAGGTCTTCGCGCTTCGCGACATCTGCCCGCACCGCGGCGTGCCGCTGCACTACGGCAGCTTCGACGGCGAGACGATCACCTGCTCCTACCACGCCTGGCGCTTCGACCGCGCCGGCGAATGCGTCGAGATCCCCTCGATGGTCGAGGGGCAGAACATCGACATGACCAAGATCCGCTGCGGCGCCTTTCCTTGCGTCGAGCAACAGGGGATCGTCTGGGTCTATTTCGCCCGCGACGGTGAGGCGCCCTCCGGCGTCACCGAGAAGCCGCCGCTGGTGCCGCTTTTTCCCGAGGACCGGCCGCCGGACACCCACGTCAAGCTGATCTTCCCCTGCTCGATCGACCACACCACCTACGGGCTTATGGACCCGGCGCACGTCGCCTATGTGCACACCTCGCGCTGGTTCCGGGCCAAGGCGCGCCACGTCACCGAGAAGACCAAGGCGTTCGAGCCCTCGCCGCTCGGCTTCAAGATGGCGACCCACACGGTGCCGGAGACCCAGACCTTCTACAAGCTCCTCGGCTCGAAGGTGACCGCCGACATCAGCTATGCGCTGCCGGCGATCCGCATCGAGGAGCTGCACGGCGACAAGCACAATGTCGTCGGCTTCACCGCGCTGACGCCGATCACCGACGAGGAGACCGCCTTTCACCAGATGTTCTGGACGACGTTCGGCTGGGTGAAGCCGCTGAGGCCGTTGGTCCGGGCGCTGTCGCGCCGCTTCCTCAACCAGGACCGCGACATCGCCGTCCAGCAGCGGGAGGGTCTGCTCGACGATCCCAAGCTGATGCTCGTCCACGATGCCAACACCCAGGCGCGCTGGTGGATGCACCTCAAGGACGAGTGGGTGAATTCCGGCAAGGAGGGCCGCCCCTTTGTCAACCCGGTGAAGCCGAAGACGCTTCGCTTCAAGAGTTGAACCAAGAGCCAATGGACAACACCGTCACCGCCGACCTCGAAGCGCTCGAGCGCGACATCACCGCCCGCATCGACGGCGCGCCGGATGAGGCCGCGCTGGAAGCCGAGCGTGTCGCCGCGCTTGGCAAGAAGGGCGTCGTCTCGGAGCTGCTCAAGGCCCTCGGCCGGATGACTCCCGAGGAGCGCCAGGTCATGGGGCCGGTCCTCAACGGCCTCAAGGAGCGACTCAACCAGGGGATCGCCGCCCGCCGCGCCGTCCTCAAGGACGATGCGCTCGTCCGCCGGCTCGAGGAGGAGCGCGTCGACGTCACCCTGCCGCTGCGCCCCTCCGGCCTCGCGACCGGCCGCATCCACCCGGTCAGCCAGGTGATCGACGAGACCACCGCCATCTTCGCCGATCTCGGCTTCTCGGTCGCCGAAGGGCCGGACATCGAGACCGACTACTACAATTTCACCGCGCTCAATTTCCCGGAGGGTCATCCGGCGCGCGAGATGCACGACACCTTCTTCTTCAATCCGAAGGAGGACGGCGAGCGGATGCTTTTGCGCACCCACACCTCGCCGGTGCAGATCCGCACGATGGAGACGATGAAGCCGCCGATCCGCGTCGTCATCCCCGGCCGCACCTACCGCTTCGATTCCGACCAGACCCATACCCCGATGTTCCACCAGATCGAGGGGCTGGTGCTCGACGGCGAGTCGACGGTCGGCACGCTGAAATGGGTGCTCGAGGAGTTCTGCAAGGCTTTCTTCGAGGTCGATCAGGTGAAGATGCGGTTCCGGCCGTCCTTCTTCCCCTTCACCGAGCCATCGATGGAGGTCGACATCCAGTGCGACCGTTCGGGCACCGAGGTCCGCTTCGGCGCCGGCGACGACTGGCTGGAGATCCTCGGCTGCGGCATGGTCCACCCCAACGTCATCCGCCATGGCGGCCTCGACCCGGACAAGGTGCAGGGCTTCGCCTGGGGGATGGGGATCGACCGCATCGCCATGCTGAAATACGGCATGCCGGATCTTCGCGCCTTCTTCGACGCCGACGTCCGCTGGCTGAACCACTACGGCTTCCGCCCCCTCGACCTGCCGTCGCTGGCACGGGGGCTGTCGTCGTGAGGGACGGAGCGATCGATGAAACTTGATCCGACCGCGTGGACTGCCGAACGAATTGCCAGCCTTGATCAAAAGGCCTTGCAGGCACTCAGCGATAACGCCCATCGCTACGGGATCGAGGGTTTAATCCAACGTTGCGCAACCGAGTTGGAAAGCCGATCTCCCACGAAGTCTTCACGCAAAAGGGTCGAGAAAACGCGCCGATCGCTATCAACGGTAGTCGTCGGATATCACTTTGTGTGTGAACGGGGTCGCGGTGTGACCAATCTGGAAGGTGGGAGGTTCAAGAGCGGGTCTTGGGTAGTCAAGGAGGAAAACGTCCAAGAAAGTCTCCGACATGGCGCGTACCTTGCGCTTCACGAAAACAAGGCCGAGCGTTCTTACCGACAGGGTCGGATCGTTGGCTACGATCTTGCCGAACGCGATATGCTGAAGGGCGGTGAGACGCAGCCTCAAACCAGAATCGGCATCGAGTTCTTGGTCGAAACGACCAACGAACCGTATGACTGGGTCGGCGATGGCGCCGGCGAAAAAGGCTACAAATGGGCAAATGTCGCCGAACGTGAGCTAGAGACCGAACGCGAATGAAATTCACCCTGTCCTGGCTGAAGGAGCATCTTGATACCATCGCCACCGTCGATGGCATCGCCGACAAGCTCACCATGATCGGCCTCGAGGTCGAGGGCGTCGAGGACCTGACCAAGGACTTCGCCCCGTTCCGTGTCGCCCGCGTGCTCTCCGCCGAGCAGCACCCCAATGCCGATCGGCTCCGCGTCTGCGTCGTCGATCCCGGCGACGGCTCGAAGGTGCAGGTGGTGTGCGGCGCCCCCAATGCGCGGGCCGGCATGATCGGCGTCTTCGCGCCGGCCGGCACCCATATTCCCGGCACCGCCGTCGATCTGAAGAAGGGTGTCATCCGCGGCGTCGAGTCGAACGGCATGCTGTTGTCGGAGCGCGAGCTCGGCCTGTCCGACGACCACACCGGCATCGTCGATCTCCCCGAAGATGCGCCGGTTGGCGAGCCCTATGCGGACTATGCCGGCCTCGACGATCCGGTGCTCGACGTCGCCGTCACCCCCAACCGGCCGGATGCGCTGGGGGTCACCGGCATCGCCCGCGATCTCGCCGCCGCCGGCGAGGGCAGGCTGATCGAGCGGCCGGTCGAGCCGGTGAGGGGCGAGGGGGAATGCCCGGTCAAGGTGACGCTCGATTTCGGCGACACCCCGTCGCTCTGCCCCGCCTTCGGCCTGCGGCTGGTGCGCGGGGTGAAGAACGGCCCGTCGCCGGACTGGCTGCAGCGGCGGCTCCGCTCCATCGGCCTCCGGCCGATCAACGCGCTGGTCGACATCACCAACTTCATCACCACCGACCGCTGCCGGCCGCTTCACGTCTTCGACGCGGCCAAGGTCACCGGCGATCTGGTCGTCCGCCGCGCTGTGCCGGGCGAGGAGGTGCTCGCCCTCGACGGCAAGACCTATGCGCTCGATCCCGACATCTGCGTCATCGCCGACGGCAAGGGCGTCGAATCGATCGCCGGCATCATGGGCGGCGAGGAGTCCGGCTGCACCGAAGAGACCACCGACGTCCTCATCGAATCGGCGCTCTGGGAGCCGATCAACATCGCCCACAGCGGCCGCAAGCTCGGCATCCAGTCCGACGCCCGCCACCGCTTCGAGCGCGGTGTCGACCCGGCCTTCATGGTGCCCGGCCTGGAGATGGCGACCCGCATGGTGCTCGACCTCTGCGGTGGCACGCCGAGCGACATCCTTGTCGCCGGCGAGGTGCCTGAACCGGCGATGGCGATCGACTTCCCGGTTGCCGAGGTCAAGCGGCTCGCCGGCATCGACCCCGCGGTGAGCGACGTCACCGAGATTCTTCAAGCGCTCGGCTTCGGCTGCAAGCCGCACCGCCGGAAAAGCACCATCCGGGTCACCGTCCCGACCTGGCGGCCGGACGTCACCACCAAGACCGATCTGGTCGAGGAGGTGGTGCGCATCATCGGCGTCGACCGGGTGCCGGTTACGCCGCTGGCGCGGGCGCCCGGCGCGCAGAAGCCGATCCTCACCGCCATCCAGACCCGCACCCGCACCGCTAAGCGGACGCTCGCCGCCCGCGGCATGGTGGAGGCGGTCATCTGGTCGTTCATCTCGTCGCGCCAGGCGGAGGCCTTCGGCGGCGGCGCGCCGGAGCTGATCCTCGCCAATCCGATCGCCGCCGACATGTCGGACATGCGGCCGAGCCTGTTGCCCGGCCTGCTTGCCGCCGCCCAGCGGAACGCCGACCGCGGCTTCGACGACCTCGCCCTGTTCGAGGTCGGCCAGGTCTATCGCGGCGACCGGCCCGAGGATCAGAAGACCGCCGCCACCGGCATCCGCCGCGGCACCGCCGGGGTCAACGGCAGCGGCCGCCACTGGTCGGGCAAGGCCGGACCCGTCTCGGTGTTCGATGCCAAGGCCGACGCGCTCGCGCTTCTCGACTCCCTCGGCCTGTCGGCCGACAAGGTCCAGGTGGTCGCCGAAGCGCCGGCCTGGTTCCACCCCGGCCGCTCGGGCACCATCCGCCAGGGGCCGAAGACCGTGCTCGGCGCCTTCGGCGAGTTCCACCCGCGGGTGCTCGAGGAGCTCGACGTGGAAGGTCCGCTCGCCGGCTTCGAGATCATCCTCGAGGATATCCCCGAGCCGAAGGCGCGGCCGACCAGGACCCGCCCGCCGCTCGTCCTCGCCGATCTCCAGCCGGTCAGGCGCGACTTCGCCTTCGTCCTCGACCGCTCGGTCGAGGCGGCGAAGGTGATCCGTGCGGCCGAAGGCGCCGACCGCAAGCTGATCGCCGGCGTCACCGTGTTCGACCTGTTCGAGAGCGAGGCGCTCGGGCCGGCCAAGAAGTCGCTCGCCATCGAGGTGGTGCTGCAGCCGACCGAGAAGACGCTCACCGACGAGGAGATCGACGCCACCTCGGCCAGAATCGTCGCGGCGGTCGAGAAGGCGACCGGTGGCAGCCTCAGGGCGTGATCGGTAACTGGTCCATTCACGGCCACGCCATCGTCTCCGCCGACGACCGCATCGCCGGTCCCGACGGCCTGACGCCGGAGAGCCTCAGGAACGACGCCGACTGGGCGCGGTTTCAGGCGGCGCTCGACGAAGCGGCCGTCACGGTGCTTGGCCGCCTCGGCCATGAAGCGAACCCCAATTTGAAGCGCCGCAATCGGCTGGTGCTGTCGTCGTCGGCCCGCGGCATCGAGCGGCGCGCCGATGCCTGGTGGTGGAATCCGGCCGATGCGCTGCTGGACGAAGCGTTGGCGCGGGCGGCGCCGGCAGGCGGCGTCGCCGCCGTTCCGGGCGGACGCCAGGTCTTTGACATGTTTCTCGAAATCGGCTTCGACGCGTTCCATCTGGTCCGCGCCAGAGACGTCCGCATTGCCGATGGCGTGCCGGTTTTCTCGGCGGTGACGGCGGGAGAGAGCGCGGAACACACCCTGGCCGCGCACGGGCTTGTTCCCGGCCCGACCGAGGAACTCGACCCGGCGGCGGGCGTTCTTCTGACGGTCTGGCGACCGCCCCTCGCTTGACGCCTCCGGCGCCGCGGCGGACAGTGAATCGGAGGCAGTACGGGAAACGTGGCGATGGAAGTTAGGGGCATCCTCAACGCAACCGCCTTCTTCAACGTCGTCCTTGACGCCCGCCAGCTCGACCGGCTTGCCGAGGCAACCGAGGTGGTCCGCTTCAAGCGCGGCGAGGTGCTGATGCGCCAGAACGACCTCGGCTCGTCGATGTTCGTCCTCGTCGGCGGAAAGGTGACCATATCGGTGCACGCGCCCGGCGGCGACCGTGTGGTCGCGACGCTCGGGCCCGGCGAGGTGGTCGGCGAGATGTCGGTGATCACCGGCGACCGGCGCAGCGCCACCGTCAAGGCCAAGGGAAAAGTGACGGCGCTGGAGATCTCCAAGGCGGCGCTGGAGCCGATCCTCGCCGCCGAGCCAAAACTTGCCGAACGTTTCGCCGTCGTGGTCGAGCAGCGGCATGCGGAGCTTGCCAGCCGCCATGCCGAGGCCCGCCGCTGGGTCAGCGTCGGCGTCGGCCGCGACGAGATCGCCGCCCAGATGACGGCGTTCTATTCCGGCTGAACAAACGGCCCCCGCCCGGCGGCGAGGGCTTTTGTCGACGTCCGGAACCCCTTTATTGCAGGTTGGGGGTTCGGGTGAGCGGCACCTGCGGCGTTTGCAGCTGCAGTTGCGGCGTCGAGATCGGGACGCAGCGATAGGCATTGTCGCCGGTCTTCACGCGCGAAGTATTGTTCGGGCAGACGCACTTACCTTTGCTGATCCGCCCGCCCTGGCAGACCAGCTTGGGCTGGACCTTGACGCACTTGTACGCGTTCGTGCCAGCCTTCTGGATCGCCGTGCCCTTGGGGCAGACGCACTCATTGTGGCTGACCGTGCCGCCCTGGCAGACGATCTGCGGCGGCGGCGGCGCGACGCAGCGGTAGGCGTTGGGCCCGATCTTCTGCAGGTCTGTGCCCTTCGGACAGACGCACTCGTTGTTGCTGACCTTGCCGCCCTGGCAGACGATCTGCGGCACGCACCGATAGGCGTTGTCTCCGATCTTCTGCCGCTCGGTCCCCTTCGGACAGACGCACTGGTTGTTGCTGACCCTGCCGCCCTGGCAGACGATTTGCGGCGGCGGCGGCGCGA
>Ga0210144_1000646_pt1 | contig 16960 bp, 9 predicted proteins | sample Muzzi_PWA_D2_FD_185532 | JGI IMG/M metagenome (GOLD analysis project Ga0210144, IMG submission 185532) | Wetland microbial communities from San Francisco Bay, California, USA, that impact long-term carbon sequestration - Muzzi_PWA_D2 (SPAdes) | ecosystem: Environmental > Aquatic > Marine >...
GCCGGACGCGGTCACCCCGTGGACTCCGGTGACCTTGCCCGACGGCACGAAGGCCGAGGTCGGCGGGCTCGATCCGTTCATCGAGGTGGCGCCACCCTACGCGGTGCTGGAGCCGGCCCTCGGCGTGCACACCGCGACGGTCCTCGACCTGGCCGGCAAGCTGGCGCGGGTGGAGATCCTCTCGGTGGAGGCCGAGGACCTGGGCGGCGGCGTCGCCCGGGTGAAGGCGGTGGCCGGCAACCGGGGCACCCTGCCGACCCACACCAAGCTGGACGAGCGCATGCATACCCATCTGCCGCTGCGCCTGGAGCTGGTCACCGGCGACGGCGTCGAGCTGGTCACCGGGCATCCCGCGGTGACCTCGGAGCGCCTGGAGGGCACTGCCGGGACGGTCGAGGGCACCTGGCTCGTTCGACTTCGGCCGGGGGCCCGCCCCGGGACCGAAGTCACCGTCCGTGTGACCTCGGACAATGCCGGTAGCGACCAGAAGACCACCACGATCGGGAAGGGAGCCTGACCATGGATCGCACCCACCGCAAGACTTCCTGGGCCGGCGCGGTCTCCCGCATCGCGCTCGCCTCCGTCCTGGCGCTCGCCGGCATCGCCGGCACGGCCTTCGCGGCCGAGCCGTTGACGCCCCGCGGCGAGGCACCAAACCCCCATTTCGACCGGCTCTACGACTACCAGCAGATGACCGACCTGATGCGCGGCTACGCCCGCGCCTACCCGGAGTGGGTGACGCTCCAGTCGATCGGCAAGAGCATCCAGGGCCGCGACATGTGGCTGCTGACGATCAACAATCCGGCGACCGGCGACGACCTGTCGAAGCCGGCCATGTACATCGACGGGAACACCCACGCCAACGAGGTCCAGGGCGGCGAGACGGCGCTCTACACGGTCGACTACGTGCTCAAGAACTACGGCAAGCTGGACCGGGTGACCGAGCTGCTCGACCGGGCGGCGTTCTACGTCATCCCGATGGTCAACCCGGACGGCCGCGCCCGCTGGTTCAAGGGGCCGTCGACGCCCGACTTTCCGCGCACCGTCATGGTGCCGGTGGACGACGACCGGGACGGCGTGGCGGACGAGGACGGCTACGATGACCTGGACGGCGACGGCATCATCACCCAGATGAGGAAGAAGGTGCCGCTCGGTACGGGCAACTTCAAGCTCGACCCGAAGGACCCGCGGATCGTCGTGCCGATCGAGGGCGACGAGCTGGGCGACTACGTCCTGCTGGGCCCCGAGGGGATCGACAACGACGGCGACGGCAAGGTGAACGAGGACACGGTCGGCTACGTCGACCCGAACCGGACCTGGGGCTACTTCTGGCAGCCGCGCTACGTCCAGGCCGGCGCCGGCGACTACCCGCTGCAGATCCCGGAGACCCGCTCGATCGCCCTGTGGGCGCTCGACCACCCGAACATCGGCGCGGTCCAGAGCTACCACAACAACGGCAAGATGATCCTGCGCGGGCCGGGCTCCAAGCTCCAGCCCAAGTACCCGGTCTCGGACGTCCGCGCCTACGACCTGATCGGCAAGGAGGGTGAGAAGCTCCTGCCGGGCTACAACTACTACGTCACCTGGAAGGACCTCTACACGACCTACGGCGACACCACCGACCACTTCTACAACATCGAGGGTGCCGTCGCGCTGACCAACGAGCTCTACGACGAGCCGGCCGATTTCGATGACGACGGCGAGGTGAGCCCGCAGGAGGAGATGAAGTTCAATGATCTCCTCACCCTCGGCCGCCAGTTCGTCGACTGGAAGGAGGTCCAGCACCCCCAGTACGGCACGATCGAGGTCGGCGGGAGGCGCCAGGACGTGGGGCGCATCCCCGAGGGCTGGGCGCTCGAGGAGGAGATCCACCGCAACAACGCCTTCGTCCTCTACCACGCGCGGCAGCTCCCGAAGATCCACTTCGGCGAGCCGGACGTGACCCGCCTCGGGGACGGCCTCTGGCAGGTCGAGATCCCGGTGATCAACGAGCGGGGCATCCCGACGGTCAGCGGAGTGGCCCAGAAGAACCACCTGCTGCGGCCGGACATCGCCACGGTCTCCGGGGCGCGGGTGGTCTCGAGCGGGCTGGTGGACAACCCGTGGCTGGATCGGGTCACGGTCCAGGAGCACCGCCCCGAGCGTCTGATGGTACCCGGCGTGGATGCATTCTCGGGCCGGCGCCTGTTCTTCCTGCTCGAGGGCAAGGGCGGGGACGCGGTGGTGACCTATGACAGCCTCAAAGGTGGGACGATCCGGACGACCGTCCACCTGGGCAAGTAACCCTCGCGGGAGGCGCGCGGGCCCCATTCTGGCCAATCCTGGCCCGTTCCGGGGATTGAATGGCCCGCGCGCCTCCCCGTGTGTCCGCTGCCGGCGATGTGGCGGTGGGAGCACAGGGCAGCCTTCCTCGTACGATCTGTCGAGAAAAAATCTGGACAATTTTACTTCATAAGTTGGACGGTACCGTGGTTGTGCCGTACAATTGGCCGCCATGGAGCCGCCGGCAGATCGTTGCGCACCCCGTCACTCCATCGGCGTGGTCGTCCGGCGGACCGGCCTCCGGGCGGACCTGATCCGCGCCTGGGAGCGCCGGTACGGGGTCGTCGAGCCCGCCCGCAGCCCGACCCGGCGCCGCGTCTACTCGGACGCGGAGGTCGAGCGGCTCCTGCTTGTGCGCCGGGCGATCGACGGCGGCCGGAGCATCGGGGACGTGGCCGCCCTGAGCGACCCGGAGCTCGAAGAGCTGATCGCCGGTGACGCCGTGGCCCAGGGGGGAGGGGAGCGTGGGCTCCCCGGCGGCGGGTCGCGACCAGTCGTCGAACAGACCGATTCCGCGGCGATCCTGGACGCCTGCCTGGACTCGATCCGGCGGCTCGACCAGGCCGCTCTCGAAGCGGAGCTGGACGGTGCCGCCATCGCCCTCTCCCGCATCCACCTGATCGACCGCCTGCTGGCGCCACTGCTGGAGCAGATCGGCGTCGCCTGGCGCCAAGGCACCCTCCGGCCGGCCCACGAGCACCTGGCTTCGGCGGCGGTGCGTTCGTTTCTCGGGCGGCTGCTCGACAGCGGCCGGCGCTCCGGCGTCGCGCCCCGCCTGGTGGTGACGACGCCCCCGCGCCAGGGACACGAGCTCGGCGCCCTGCTGGTCGCGGCGGCCGCGGCGGCGGAAGGATGGGAGGCGGTCTACCTGGGCGCCGAGTTGCCGGTGGAGGAGATCGCCGCGGCGGTGCACCTCGTCGGGGCGCGGGCGGCGGCGCTGTCGATCGTCTACCCGCCGGACGATCCCGACCTCGGCGCGGAGCTGACCCGGCTCCGGTGCCTGCTGCCGGAGACGGCCGCCCTGCTGGTGGGAGGCCGGGGAGCCCCGGCATACCGCGCGGTGCTCGAGGCGGCGGACGCCATCGTGCTGAACGACCTGGCCGAGCTTCGCGGTACGCTGGCCGCGCTCCGCGGGCCGGCCTGAGTGGGCCGGCCGGAACGGGTTCGAATCTGGGAGGGGGCAACAAATCGGCCGGCTCACGCAGGGTGAGCCGGCCGGCAGGCGGACCAGCGATGCCGAAGAAGCTCCGTCGGGCAGGTCCGCAGGGAGAAAGGGACGGTCCGGGAGAGTCGGTCCCGTACCGCTGATGGACAATATATGGACAAGACCCAAGAGTCAATCATCTCTCCTGGACAGTTGACCGGGAAACGCCCCTCGGAACCCCGAGGCGCCGCCGATCCCTTAGAATCCACCCGATGACCTCCCCTTTGCCATCGGAGACCCCGCAGGAGACCCCGCGCCACTCGATCGGGGTGGTCTCGCGGCGTACCGGTCTCAAGCCGGATCTGATCCGCGCCTGGGAGCGTCGCTACGGTGCGGTGGAACCGGCGCGGAGCGAGACCCGCCGGCGTCGCTATTCCGACGCCGAGATCCGCCGCCTGCGCCTGCTTCGACAAGCCGTCGACGGCGGCCGCAACATCAGCGACGTGGCCCGTCTGCCGGACCGCGAGCTCGAAGAGCTGATCGCCGGGGACGCCGTGGCGGCCGTGGCTGTCGAGGCCCGTTCCGGCGGTGCCCCGGTACCGTCTCCCCAGTGGACCGACGACCGGGAGGAGGCGTCGCAGGCGATGCTCGAAGCCTGCCTCGCCGCCGTCCGCGCCCTCGACGGGCAGAGCCTGCAGAGGGAGCTGGACCGGGCGTCGGTGGCGCTGTCGCGTACCCACCTGGTGGGACGATTGCTGGTGCCGCTGATGGAGCGGATCGGTGATCTCTGGCAGGAGGGCACCCTGCGGCCGGTCCACGAGCACCTGGCGTCGTCGATCGTCCGCTCGTTCCTGGGCGGCTTCCGCGGTGCGTACCAGATCCCCCGGGGCGCGCCGGTGATCGTCCTGACCACGCCGGTCCGGCAGCGCCACGAGCTCGGTGCCTTGATGGCCGCGTCGAGCGCCGCCGCCGCGGGCTGGGAGGCCCTCTACCTGGGGCCCGACCTACCGGTGGAGGAGATCGCCGCCGGTGCCCATCAGAGCGGTGCTCGGGTCGTCGGCCTCTCCCTGAGCTACCCGCCGGACGACCCGGCTCTGGCCGGCGAGCTCGCGCGCCTGCGCCGGCTGCTGCCGCCCGCCACGCGGATCTTGGTCGGCGGCCGTGCGGCCGCGGCCTACGCCGCCGTCTTGGACGACCTGGGCATCCGTCGCCTCGACAGCTTGGGCTCCCTGCCCGAGGCGCTCGAAAACCTGCGTCCCACCGGCCAAGACGCGGCCGACCTGGATAGATTCTAGACATACCTTGATAGAGCATGGACAAGCCGCCAGGCTCTGTCCACCAGGTCGGGGCCCCGCCACCTCTGTGCTCCGGAGCGACCGTGAGCGGCGAGCTGATCTTCGTCGTCCACGGCGACCGGGAGGTCCTCGACCGGACACCCTGGGATCGTCCCGCCGCGGCCGGAGGTTGGGGGGACGAGGACGGCGGATAGCGCGCCCCGCTCCCTCGGGCAGCGCTTTGGTGAAGGGTCGGCCCCTTGTGCGGCCCTCCTGGTCGAGCCTGGGCGTTGCTCAGGGCATAATCGAGGGGTACCGTCCGGGCGGTCCAGCCTCCGCGCGGCCGAGCCTCCATCCGCGATGTCTGACGCCCCGAGCCACCGCCCAGAAGAGTCGTTCGACCTGGTGATCGTCGGTGCCGGCCCCGCCGGCGTCTCGACCGCCCTCCACCTGGTGCGCGCCGACCGCCGCTGGGCCGAGCGGATGGTGGTGCTCGACCGGGCGGTCCATCCGCGCGACAAGCTGTGCGGCGGCGGCCTGACCCGCTCCGGCGAGGCGGTCCTGGCGGAGCTGGGGCTCGGCGCTCTCCCCAGGGACGTGCGGATCTCCGAGATGCGCCTGGTCTTCGGCGATCGGGGCTGGGCGGTACACGGCGACCCGGTGTTCCGGGTGGTGCGCCGCGCCGAGCTCGACCACTGGCTGGTCCGCGCCGCCCAACGGGAGGGGATCGAGGTCCGCCAGGGCGAGCGGGTCGAGGACGTCACCGTCGGGGCGGACGGGGTCGACGTGCACACCGACAAGGGCAGCTACCGGGCCGCCGCCGTGGTCGGCGCCGACGGCTCCAACGGCACCGTCCGGCGGCGCCTCGGCTGGGACGCCGGCGCCCACCGCGCCGGCCTGCTGGAGGTGCTGACCCCAGAAGAGGGGCTGGACGAGGGACCGGGCGCCCCGGCCGGAGCCGGCGGCGCGGCTCCTGGCGCCGACCCCTGGCGCGGCGTGGCGGTGTTCGACTTCACCCCCATGCGCGAGGGGGTGCGGGGCTACTACTGGGATTTCCCGAGTCTGGTGGACGGCCGGCCGATGATGAACCGGGGTGTCTTCGACAGCCGGGTCGCCGGGCCCGGGCCGGCGCGGTCGCTCAAGGAGGTGCTCGCCGACGCCCTGGCCCGCCGCGGCCGGGTCCTCGATGAGCGGGCGCTCCGGGGCTACCCGATCCGCTGGTTCGATCCGTCGGCGCGGAGCGCCGCCGAGCGGGTGGTGCTGGTGGGGGACGCGGCGGGTGCCGACCCGCTATTCGGCGAGGGGATCTCGTTCGCGCTCCAGCACGGCCGGGTGGCGGCGGCGGCCCTGGCCGACGGCTTCGCCCGCGGCGATCTGTCGTTCGCCGACTACACTCACCGCCAGCTCGCCGACCCGTTGCTCGCCCACCTGCCGCGGAGGAAGCGATTGGCGGAGGCCGTCTACGCGCTCCGCGGCGCCCTCGGCTGGTGGCCGCTGTGGGCGCTGGTGCCGTGGGCGACCCAGGCGCTCGATCGATACCGCCCCGGAATCCTGCCGATCGAGGAATCCCGGTTGGAGCGCGTGCGGCTGCCGCCCGTGGACCTTCGCTCCGGCGCCTGAGCGGCCACGCGACTCCGGGCGCGGCGGCGGCGCGGTGCGGGTCCTGGACCGGCGGGAAGGTTGGCGGACGGCGGGCTGTTGCCGGAAGGTAGAATCGCGCCGCTCCGCCCCCGGCGCCGCCTCCCGGCCGAGAACCCACGATCGCGCCGGGGACGCTCCCACAGACGGCCCAACCCCGCCAACCCAGGAAATCCGGCAACCCATCGAGCACTCTCCGATGACCCTTCGATCCTCCCGCCTCCGACCGTCCCGCTCCGTCCTTGCGCAGCTCTCCCTCCTGGTCGCCCTCTTCGGGATGGCGCTCGCTGCCCCGGCCTCGGCCCGCGCACAGGAGGCGCAGCCCGCCGCCGCCGACGGTTCGTCCCCGTCCTCCAAGGCCCTGCTCCTGGTCGAGGCGGTCGACACGGACGGCAAGCCGCTGGCGGACTTCGATCCGTCTACCCTCCAGGTCTCGCGGGACGGCGCGCCGTTGCCGGTGACGGTGGTGGGCGCCGGCGGACCGGGCCGGGTGGTCATCTACTTCGATCTGCCGCTGCTGTCGACCCAGCAGGTGCTGGCGGCGGCCAGCGCCCTGTCCGACCGGGCGTCGGCCCTCACCCGGGTCGGCGAGGTAGAGGTGGTGGTCGGCGACGAGGATTCACGCACCGTCCTGCCGCCGAGCGCCGATCCGGAGATCGTCAGCCAGTCCCTGGCCGGGGTCGGAGCGCGCTACGGCGGCCGGGACGCCCTGGCCAAGGGCCGGAGCCGCTTCTTGACGGCGCTCGCCGCGCTCGCCGGCCAGCCCACCGGCACCGACACGCCGCGGGCGCCCCTGGCGCCGGACCTGCTCGAGCGGATCGAGGAGCTGTCCGCCAACGCCCTGCTCGACGAGGCGGCGCTCCTCCGCCAGCAGCGCGAGCGCCTGGTCCTGTGGGCGGCGACGGAGGGGACCCTCGGCCCGGCCCGGCCGGCCGCCCTGGTGCTGGTCACCGGCGGCTTCGACGACGATGCTCTGGCGTTCTACCGGGACGCGCTGACCGCCCACGGCCTCGAGCGGGACGTCGGCGACCGGCTCGAGCGGCCGGTGGTGCTGCCCTCCCTGGACGAGGTCTCCCGGGTGCTCGCCGTCTACGGCTGGTTGACCGATCCGTACGTTCCGCGCGGCCTGGCCGAGGAGGCGGCGCCGCCGTCCGCTGGTGCCGGCACAACCCTCGAGCCTCCGTCGGCCGCGGACACCCTGTCGCGGCCGGGGCTCGACGCGAGCGAGGCCAACGACACCGGGCGGCCGGCCCTGATCACGCCGAAGCTCGGTCACCACGACCGGGACCAGAAGGCCGGTCCGGCCCTGCCGCCCACCCGTCCGGGCGCGGCCGCCCTGGCGCCTCTGGCCGTGGCGACCGGCGGCGAGGTGATCACCGATCCGCTCCAGATCGAGGACCTGCTGAACCGCCTGCCGCTCCGCAGCCGGATCGAGGTGCCGGTCAGTCCGGGGGAGCCGGAGCGCCTGGAGTTCGACCTCTCCGGGTTGACCGGCAAGGCGGGCAAGGCTGGAAAGGCAGGCGAGGTTACCCTGCTCGCACCCCGCTGGATCGGCGAGACGCCGCCGCGCTCGGTGGCCGCGGTCCGGGTCCGGCGCCTGCTGGACGGTGAGCGGCCGAGCGATGACGAGCTGCCGGTCGAGGCGGCCTTCGCCACCCCGCCCCGCGGCCTGGGTGAGGGTCGCTTGACCATCCGGCTGGGCTCGCCGAGCGTGCCGGCGCCGGCCTCCGGAACGCACCTCCGGGCGACCATCGGCATCGACCGGGGGGACGCGGCACCCCTGGTCTTCCACAAGGAGCTGGTGGCGGCCGCCGGCGATGACACCTTCGACGTGCCGGTGACGCTTCCCGAGGGCGCGGAGACCCGTCTCGCCGTGTTGGTCGAGGAGCTGCCTTCCGGACGGTCGGGGAGTGCCTTCGCCAGCTACCTGGAGCAGCGAGGGTCGGCCGGAGGGGCCGATCAGGAGGACGAGGCCGGCGACACCTACTTGCCGTCGCCCCGCGTCGTCCGGCTGATCGCGCCGGGCGTGCCCTTCGTCGTCGGCGAGACCACCTTCAACGCGGTGGTCTCGACACCGCGCGTCCAGCGGGTCGACTTCTTCCTCGACGGCCAGCGCATGGCCGCGCGGGTCGGCGCCCCGTTCCAGGCGGTGATCGACGTCGGCTCCGTGCCGAAGATGCGGCGGATCGAGGCGGTGGCGTACGCCGACGACGGCAGCGAGCTGGGGCGCGACACCCTGGTGATCAACCAGGGGGGCGGCAGCTTCCGCGTGCGCATCGTCGAGCCCCGCGCGAACGACTGGAGCTCCGACCATCCCCTGGTCGGCCCGGTCGACGTAGAGGCGGACGTGACCACCCCCGGGGACACGCGGATCGAGCAGGTCGAGTTCTACTGGAACGCGAAGCTCGTCGCCACCAGCTACGCACCACCGTTCCGTCAGCGCGTGGTGATCCCGCAGGACGCCGCCCAGGGCTTCATCCGGGTGGTCGCCCGGCTCGAAGACGGCGCCACCACCGAGGACGTGGTGTTCGTCAACAGCCCCGGCTCGGGCGAGCGCCTGGACGTCAACCTGGTGGAGATGTACGTGGTGGTGACCGACAAGCAGGGCCACCCGGTGACCGGCCTCACCCAGGACGACTTCCAGGTGTTCGAGGAGGGGGAGCCCCAGAAGATCTCCACCTTCCGCTCCGGCGCCGAGCTGCCGCTCACCGTCGGCCTCGCCATCGACTCGTCCGCCTCCATGTTCGTCAAGCTTCCGGCGGTCGGCCAGGCGGCTGGGGAGTTCGTGCACGAGTCGCTCCACAAGGGCGACCGGGCGTTCGTGGTCGGTTTCGGCGGCGAGCCGGAGCTGGTCCAGCAGACCACCGGCGACACGGACCGGCTACTCCGGGCGATCGAGGGCTTGCGGCCGGTGGGGCAGACGGCGCTCTGGGAGTCGCTGGTCTACTCGCTGGTCGAGATCCAGGGGGCGCCGGGCAAGAAAGCGCTGGTCGTCTACACCGACGGGGCGGACGAGGACGTGGACTTCTCCTACCGGACAGCGCTTCGGTTCGCCCGCCGGGTCGGGGTGCCGATCTACTTCATCCTGACCAACAACGAGATCGTCCGCACCGGTGGCAAGGGCCTGAGCGTGCGGCGGTTCCTGGGCAAGGTCGAGCGGCTGTCGGGCGAGGTCGGCGGCCGGGTGTTCATCGTCCGCCAGGGGGCGGACCTGTCCAAGGTCTACCACCAGATCGGCGAGGAGCTCCGGAGCCAGTACCTGCTGGCCTACTACTCCAAGGACCTGCCGGAAGAGACCTGGCGCCGGGTCAAGGTGGAGACGACCCAACCGGGCCTCGAGACGCGGACGATCACCGGCACCTACCGGTAGGCCCTCAGTCCTGCGGCCGGTTCTTTTCGGCCCAGCCGCGGACGAGCTCCGTCACCTCTGCCGGTGCCTCCTCGTGGGGGAGGGCGCCGGCCTCGATCCAGGCGTGCTCGCTGCCCGGTGCGACGCCGGCGAAGGCGGCCTGCTCCGCCTCGGTGTCGAGCGGGCCGCCGTCCTCGCTCCAGATCGCCAGCACCGGCACCTGGAGGCGACGCAGGGACATGTAGGTGTTCCGCGCCAGTGCGTTCCCCAGGAAGGCCGCCGGCGCGAAGCGGGCGCCGGGTTGGTGGGCGGTGGCGTAGTGGTGCTCGGTGGCGCGGTCCTCGAGCACCGACGCCGAGCCTCCGTAGAGCCGGTTCGCCCAGCGCCGGAGCGACGGCCGCGACACCAGCAGGTTGTATAGCGCTTCGCCGATCCAGGGGGCGCGCACCACGGTCTCGACCAGCCGGCCGCGGGCGCGCTGCCCCTCGGCCTGGGTCAGCAGGCCGGTCGGGTTGATCACGGTGAGCGAGGCGAACGGCTCCGGCTCGTCGGCCGCCAGGGCGATGGCGTGGGCGGCGGAGACCGAGGAGGCGACCACGTGGGCCGGGCGGCGGACCTCGCGCCGCAGGAACTCCCGCAGCAGGTCGATGTAGAGCTCGTCGTCGTACTCGATCTCGGGCCGGGCGGAGGCGCCGAAGCCGAGCAGGTCGTAGGCGTACACCCGATGGTCCTCGGCCAGGCGGTCGAACAGCTCGCGCATCTCCCAGGCCGACGCGGCGGCGTGGATGCCGTGGATCAGCACCACCGGCACCGTCCCCTCCTTGCCGGCCGTGTACCAGACGACCCGGTGGTTGCGGAACGGGAACTCGAGCGGCGTCGAGCGCAGGCTCCGGTAGAGCGGCGGCACGTCCCGGCCGAGGCGGCGGGCGACCGCGAGGCCGGCGACGGCGCCGCCGGCGAGGCCCGCGGCGACCAGCGCGCGGCGGGCGCCGCGCCGGTCGTCGCTGCCACGGTTCGGAGTCCGCGGGTCGGCCGGTTCCGGCGGCCGCCGGGGCGAAGACGGGCCCCGGTGGTTGTCGGTCTGGGAGGGTGCCGGCCGGGTCGGCGGGCCGGCTTCGCGGGGTCGCTTGGTTCGATCGGTCGCCATCTGGTGGTCCTCGTCGGGTCGCGTGGGATCGATTCCCGGGATGTTCGTTCTGTCTCTGCCTGCCGGAACCGGATGCACACCCCGTACCGGTAAGATGCTCCGGCCGCCGCGGGCTCCGCTCAGCCGCCTGCTCAGAAGATGGCCGCGGAGGATCGCTCCCCGGGGCCGCTCTGCGTGGGCCGGACCCTGTGCGGCCTCAGCTCGCGGACGATCTCTGCGGCCGATTCCATCATGTTCTCCGCCTGCATCAGACCATCGAGAGTGCTCCGGGTTGCCGCGCTGTCGGTCGCGGCCCTGGCCGTCGCGTCGCTTCCGGCGCGGGCGAACGGCCTGGAGACCGAGCTCGGCCGCAACGAAGTCCGGGTGCTCTCGGCGGCCTACCGGATCGAGCCGGGACAGACGGTCGCCGCCTCCCGCCTGCCGGAGCGGCTGAAGCGCCTCGGCTACCGCCGGGTCCACGACCGGCCGGGTGGGCCGGGCCAGTACTTCTGGGGCTACGACGTGCTCTGGATCTACCGGCACGCCCACTGGAAGGGCGGCCAGCGCTGGCCGGCGCGGCTCTTCGGGCTGCGGCTGGAGCGGGGGAGCGGCCGGATCCTCGGCTTCGTCGACGCTTCCGAAGCGCCGCTCTGGCAGGACGGCCGGGGCCAGCCCTGGCTGGAGCCCGAGGTGCTGGCGGAGTCGTTGACGGCGGACCGGGCGCCGCGGATCCCGGTCGCGCTCGCGGACCTGCCGGAGCCGGTCTGGCGCGCCCTGCTGGCGGCCGAGGACCACCGCTTCTTCGAGCACGCCGGGGTCGACACCATCGCGGTGGCGCGGGCGATCCTGGCCAACGCGCTGGCGGGGCAGGTCACCCAGGGGGGGAGCACGATCACCCAGCAGCTCGTCAAGCTGCGCGATCTCTCACCCCGGCGCACCTTCGGCCGCAAGGTCTCCGAGGCGGTCCGCGCCCTGGCGCTCGAGGCCGAGTACAGCAAGCGGGAGATCCTGGAGAGCTACCTCAACCACGTCTACTACGGCCACGTGGACGGCCTCGCCCTCTACGGCGTCGGTGCCGCCGCGCGGGCCTACTTCTCGAAGCCGGCGACCGCCCTCGACCTGGGCGAGGCCGCGCTGCTCGCGGCGATCGTCCAGGGCCCGAACCGGCTGTCGCCGATCCGCCATCCCGACGTAGTGGCGAAGCGCTGGCGCTGGGTGCTCCAGCGGCTGGAGGAGCTCGGCTGGGCGGACCCGGAGGCCCTCGCACGGGCGCGCGCCCACGGACCGCCGCGGCTCGACGTCACCCGGCCGCGGCCGCCGGAGGCGCGGCGCTTCCTCTCCTGGGTGCGGGCGGTGGTGGCCGAGGAGGCGCCGCGGCGCGTGGAGCGAGGGCGGGGCGTGGTCGTCCAGACCGGCATCGACCCGCTGGTCCAGGCGGACGCAGAGCACGCGGTCGCCGCCGGGCTCGCCCGGCTGGAACGGCAGCGCCCGCAACTGGCCGGCCGCCCACTGACCGCGGCCCTGGTGGTCCTGGACGCACGGACCGGCGCGGTGATCGCCCACGTCGGCGGCGATCCCGGGGACCGCAAGGACGTGTTCGACCGGGCGCGGCGCGCCGAACGCCAGACCGGCTCCGCCCTCAAGCCTCTGGTGCTGCTCCAAGCGTTCGACGACTGCGGCCCCCACGCGCCGCTCTACCCGGCCCGCCGGGTGCTGGACGAGCCGGTCGAGATCGACCTGCCGTCCGGGCCCTGGCGGCCGGAGAACCTGGGCCGCCGCTACCGCGGTCCGGTCACCTTGCGAGAAGCCCTGGTCGAATCGCTCAACGTGCCATTCGTCCGCGTCGCCCGCTGGTGCGGGTTCGACGACACCGCCGCGACCCTGCGGCAGGCCGGGCTGGCCGTGCCGGAGGAGCCGCCACCCTCGTTCGTCCTCGGCTCGCTCGGCACCAGCCCGGCGGAGCTGGCGGGCGCCTACACCGCCTTCGTCACCGGCGGCCGGGCGTTTCGGCCGCTGCCGGTGCTGGGGATCTTCCGGCCCTCGGGGGCGCGCATCGCCGCCTTCTCGCGGGAAGGGGAGCGGGTGGCGGACCCGGCGGCGGCGTTCATGGTGCACGACATGCTGCGCGACGTGGTCCGGCGGGGCACGGGGCGCGCGGCGGCGATCGACGGGCTGGACGTCTGGGGCAAGACCGGCAGCTCCTCCGACTGGCGGGACGCCTGGTTCGCCGGCGGCGCCGGGTCGGTGGTCGCAGCCCTTTGGGTGGGCATGGACGACGGCTCGCCCCTCGGGCTCTCGGGGGGCCGCGCCGCCGCACCGATCTGGCGGGACGTCGTGGCCGCCGCGGCACCGACGCGGCCGCCGCTCGCCGTCGAGGCGCCGCCGGACGTGGAGGTGCTGTGGGTCCAGGACCGCACCGGGCGGCTGCTCAAGCGGCAACGGCAGGGCAGCCACTCGGAGCTGTTCGACCGGGACCACCTGCCGCCGGGCAGGCACTGGTGGCGGCCCGATCCGCCGCTACGGCCGGTGACCTGAGATCACCCGGCGTAGCACCTCGATGCCGCGCTCCAGGACCTCGTCGCGGCCGGCGCGGATGCCCGCGATCGTCGGCTCCACCGCCACGTCCGGCAGGATGCCGATGCGCTGGAGCTGGCGGCCGTCGGCGGGGCGCACGTCGTGGCCGGTGAACCAGAGCTTCAGATCGCCGGGCAGGACCATGGTGGTGACGTCGCCGTCGGTCCCGGCGGTGGGGGAGCCGACGAACACCGCGTCGCTCGCCGCCTCGATCCCCAGGGCGGTGTGCTCCGCCTGGCTGATCGCGCGCCCATCGATCAGCACCACGATCGCTCCGCGGTAGATCGGTCCGTCGGGGGGCGGCAGCCGCTGGGTGAACGCGTGGCTGGCCGCGCCCTCGTTCCAGACCAGGCGGCTCACCTCCCGGCGGCGGAACCGGGCGAGGACCTCAGCACCCCGGGTGTTGAGCCGGGCGGCCAGCGCCCAGCCGGTGCCGTGGGGGTAACCGCGCAGGTCGAGCACCAGGCCGTCGGTGTCGCCCAGGGCCTCGAACATAGGGTTCACTTGAGGGACCCGGAGCCGCGTCAGGTCGACGTAGCCCAGGTTGGCCTGCCCCCCGATCCGGCCCTCGATCCGGTCTTCGATCCGGTGATAGGGCGTCCCGGTCTTGCGCGGCGCCGGCTTCTCCGGTCGGCCGCGCCGCAAGGTCACGTCTCGCAGCGCTCCGTCCGCCCCGCGCACGCCCAGGGTGATGGAGGTCCCCGGCGCGCCGAACAGCGACCACGCCGCGGCCGCGTGGCGGCGCGCGCGATCGGTGGACGCCGTCACCAGCGGCCAGGTGGCCGCCACCCGGTCCGCCATGGGCACGCCGTCCGCGGTCTCGACCACGTCGCCGACCCGGAGGTCGTCGATCGCCAGGTCGTAGACGTCGGTGACCACCCACCGCCCCTCGATCTCCCGGATCGCGATCGGCGGCGGTGCCGTGCCCAGGACGCGGTCGACGGCCGGTCCCCGAAGCCCCGTGTGGCCGTCCTCGATTGCCGCGGCCAGGTGGAGCAGGGCGCGCCCGTAGGCCTCCTCCTCCCGCCCGGGCTCCGGCGTGGCCAGAAGCTCCGGGATCACGTGCCGGAACGCGCCCTCCCAGTCCCCGATCAGGGGCAGGTAGGGATAGAACGTGTCGACCGTGCCCCACAGCCGGCAGCCGGCGAGCAGGCGCCACGGCCTCTCCGGGGCGGTCATCTCCGGGTAGCGGTGCTCCGGGCGCCGGCTGCCCGGGGGCAGGCCGGGGCTGCCGGTCGGCCCGGCGGAGGCCGCGGGCCGCGCGTCCCACGGCTCGTCGAGGAGGCCGAGCGCCGCCTGGAGCGCATGGTCGCCGGCGTCGCCCTCCTCCCCGCCGGCCGCGGGCGGGTCGATCACCACGTCGGCACCGAACGGCACCGGACCCGGCAGGATCTCGGTCGTCCTGATGCGGGCGACCAGGCCCTCACCCAGGGCGACGGAGATCCGGTCGACCACCTGGGCTGAGTCGAGCGGCCCCTCGCTGACGAAGCGGGCGTCGCCGGCCGCCCGGAGCGCCAGGGCGACCTGGGGGAAGCGGGTGTGCTGGTCGACCAGGAAGACCGTCCTCCGCGGCGCACGCGCCGGGTCGGACGGCACGATCACCTGGGCCATCGAGGTCGCGAACGCGGTCTGGTACTCCCCCGACGTGCTGCCGACCTGGGTCGGGTAGCCCCAGTGGACCGGCCAGCGGAACGCCGGCCCACGGATCTCCTCGGGGGTCAGCCTGGTGGCGATCTCGTCGATCGCCTGGGCCGCGACTTCCCTGTCCTGGCCCCTGTCCGGGTCCAGGTCCCCGTCCTCGCCGTCCGTCGGCATGCGCAGGTCGATCACCAGGCCGCGCGCACCGGCCAGCTCTTCCTCCACCTTGCCGTACATCAGCCGCACCAGCAGCCGGTAGCCGCCGGCCGCGCGTGCGAAGCCAGCGGCATCGAGCAGCACGACGCCGTTTCCCAGAGGCCGGAAGAGGGGAGGCGGCTCGGCCGGGGCCGTCGCCTGGCCGCCGGTCGTAGCCTCCTCCGCGGGGTCGGCGGCCGAGGCAGGCGCGACCTCCACCTGCGTCGCCGGATCGTGGAGCACGGCGAGCATGCCGGCGACCGCCCGCCGGTACGCGGCCGTCGACGGCGCCTCCAGGACGGCGGGCACGGCGTCGACGAACGCCCGGTCCCAGACGCCGTTCCAGTCGGTCTCCCCCTCGTAGAGGAACGGGTGGAGGAACTTGATCGTCGTCCAGGCCTTGCAGAGGTTGACGACGCGGTCGACCGGGCGGTCGGTCGCTGCGTCCCGTTGGGCCGGGAGGGTGGCGCCGGGGTCCGACCCGGGTTCGGGGGGAGCGGCGACCCCACTGGTGGCCTCATGGGCGGTCGGCTCGGCGGCCCGGGCAGGTGGCGGCGCCGAGGCGCTCGCCAGGAGGGCCGCAAAGACGAGGAGCGCCGCCAGAGCACGGTGCGGGCGGCGAGAGATGCGAGGCATGGGATCTCCCGGAGTCGGTGGATTGTCTCGGCCAGTTTCGATCACCGGAGCGTCCGCCGCAACGGGATCGGGCCGCGCCTCAGAAAAACCTCAGCTCGCGCGAACCTCCGGCCGTCGCGGTACCATCGGCGATCATGCGCGGTGTCGAGCAGATCCCCTGGCTGTACGACGGCTACATGCGCCTGATCGAGTGGATGGGGCTCGGCCGCTGGCGGCGTTGGCTGGCCGGCGGTGCAAGCGGCCGGGTGCTCGACGTGGGCACCGGCACCGGCCGCAACCTGCCGCACTATCCCGAGGGGACCGAGGTCGTCGCGCTCGAACCCGATCTCGGCATGCTGGCGACCGCCCGTAGGCGCCTGAACGGCAGCGGCTGCGAGTGCCTCGTGGTCGGCGACGCCATGGCGATGCCGTTCCGGGACGCCACGTTCGACACGGCGGTGAGCGGACTGGTCTTCTGCTCCGTGCCGGACCCGGTGAAAGGGCTCGGCGAGGTCCGGCGGGTGCTGCGCCCGGCCGGGACGCTCCGCATGCTCGAACACGTACGGCACGAAAAGCGCTGGATCGCCCGCCTCCAGGATCTGATCCAACCCGCCTGGACGCCCATCGCCGGCGGCTGCCACCCCAACCGCGACACCGAGGCGAACGTCGAAGCCGCTGGCTTCACGATCGATCAGACGACCCGCCGGGCGAACGGAACCTTGCGCCGGTTCGTCGCGTGGCTGGACGGTTGACCCGCGGCCCAGAGCCGGTTGCCTTCCCTTCACGGTCGGCGCCGGAGGCGACGTCCTGCTCGAGGCGGGCACTCGGGTCGAGCTCGGCGACGGCTTCTCGGTCGATGCGGGGGGCTCGCTCACCGTGGTGATCAAGCCGCTGACCGACTGCTCAGACCCCGACGACCCGTAGGCGCCTGGATGGGCCGAACCCTAGCCTGGACCGAGGCAAATCGGTCGGTGACGGGAGCGCTGGGCTCCGCCGCCGCGGGTGAACGGGGGCATTGCGGCAGAGGCTACCGCTGGCCCTCGGCAGGCGGCGCCGCGCAGACTCCTGGATGATTGACCGCCACC
>Ga0210144_1000647_pt1 | contig 16948 bp, 19 predicted proteins | sample Muzzi_PWA_D2_FD_185532 | JGI IMG/M metagenome (GOLD analysis project Ga0210144, IMG submission 185532) | Wetland microbial communities from San Francisco Bay, California, USA, that impact long-term carbon sequestration - Muzzi_PWA_D2 (SPAdes) | ecosystem: Environmental > Aquatic > Marine >...
ATGCCGATGTGCGCTACCTGGATGGCCACATGAGCGGATGGGAACATGCCGGCCTGCCACTGGAGACAGCACCCCCGGACTAGCCCGAATGGCACTTACTTAACGGAAACCGTCTTTAATACAACGAATGAATAGCCACGGAACCACACGGAAAAACACGGATTAAACAGAAGTACTGTGCGTGTCTTCCGTGTGGTTCCGTGGCTGTATACGCTGGATCAGGGCTTAAGTAAGCGCCATTGGGACTAGCCCCCGTGAACGCCGGATAACAAGATGCCCGGTACGAATCGGGACAAGGCTCCATCGTCACTCTGCCATCGACCTGATCAACAGAAGATGCCCTGGCGCATACTCCCTGCCCCGACTTCGCCAATCGCCCCCGGAATACCCATATCTAACTGATTCAAAATAAATTTTAACCCAGGCGGGCATTCAAGATCGGTCTCTCCCTGGCCGATAACCGGTTGATACCCCTACTGTCGGAATGAATATGGTTGCCCCGGGTGACTCTGCTTTTTTATTCATGAATCATGCCCTTCAAACGGTTAACACGTTAACCGGCATTCCCGGCGCGTGAAGAGCGATGAGAAGACTTCATAGCATGCCGCTGCGTCGCAAGATCATGCTGGTCATCATGATCACCAGCGCGGTATCCCTGTTGCTGGCCAGTGCCGCGTTCATTACCAATGACAGAATCACCACGCGCCAGGCTGCCGATGAAATCCTTAACACCCTGGCGGACATAATATCCGCCAACAGCAGGGAGGCCGTTCTCTCAGGAGACAGGCGCGCCGCGCAGGAAATCCTTGCGTTTCTCGCCGGGAAGCGTCATATCCGTGCGGCGGCAATCTATGCAAACGACGGCAGCATTATTGGCGAATACAGCAAGGACACGGGAACAGAACAACTGCCCGATCCCGTCGGGATAGCGGAAGGAATACAGTACGGGAACAATCAAGTCGAACTGTACTCGAGGATCCGGAGCCATCATGTGCCGGCAGGCTATGTCTACCTGCGATCCGACACAGGCATCATCGCCGGACACATGCAATGGTATATCAAGGTGGCGATCATCGTGCTGCTGACATCCCTGCTAATCACTTTCATTCTCGACAAGCAACTGCAACGCATTATCACCGGTCCCGTGCTGCACCTTTCCGGAATTGCGCGCCAGATCATTACCGAAAAAAGCTACTCCCTCAGAGCCACCGGAACGGGACATGACGAGATCGGCAACCTGATCACCGATTTCAACTGGATGCTCGGTCAGATCCAGTTCCTGCACAAGGAACTCAAGCTGCACAAGATGGAACTCGAAAACAGCGTGACCAACCGTACCACGGAGCTTGAAGTCGCCAACAAGGAACTCAAGGTTGCAAAAGATCAGGCCGAGTCGGTTGCGAAGCGGATGGAATACCACGCCCACCACGACCCCCTGACCGGTTTGCCGAACCGCGTGCTACTGAAAGACAGAATTGATACCGCACTGTCACACGCGCACCGGGAACGGGGCATGATGGCATTACTGTTCCTCGACCTTGACCGGTTCAAGGTCATCAACGACTCGCTGGGACATGCCATTGGCGACCAGATCCTGCGGGAAGTGTCACGTCGCCTGAAAGACTGCCTGCGTGCCGAGGATACCGTGGCGCGCTTCGGGGGCGATGAATTCATGGTGCTGCTGCCGTCGATCAGCGGGTCATCGGATGCCGGACGAATTGGCATGAAGATCGTCAATGCGCTGGTTAAGCCGATCTGGTGTCAGGGGCATGAACTTCATATAACCACCAGCGTCGGCATCAGCATCTTCCCCTCCGACGGTACGGATACGGACACCCTGGTCAAGAATGCCGATATCAGCATGTATCGCGCCAAGGCGCTGGGACGCAACAAACTGATCTACCACGAGGCCGGGATGAACGCCGTGTCACGCAGGCAACTGGCGCTGGAAACCAACCTGAGAAAGGCGCTCGAGAAAGACGAACTAAAACTCGTTTACCTGCCCAAGGTTGACATCTCCCGCAATTCAATTATCGGAGCAGAGGCGCTGTTGCGCTGGGAACATGACACCATGGGTGTCATCTGTCCATCCGATTTCATCCCGATCGCCGAGGACAGCGGACTTATCGTGACAATCGGCGAATGGGTCATTCGAACGGCATTGGCCCAGCTCAGGGTATGGCATGATGCCGGCTTCAACAAGCTCACGATCGCGGTCAACCTGTCATACGCCCAGCTCTCCCGGCCCGGGTTCGTACAGACCGTCAGAGAGGCGCTGCGGGAATCAGGGATCGATGCCGGCCTGGCCGAGTTCGAGATTACCGAGAACGTGGCGATGCAGAATGTTGACGCAGTGGTCGCCACACTTGGATTATTGAAAGACATGGGCATCTCCATTGCCCTGGATGACTTCGGGACCGGCTATTCTTCACTCAGTTATCTGCGTCGGCTGCCGGTCGACAGCGTCAAGATCGACCAGTCGTTTGTACACGAGGTGCCTGAAAACAGGAATGATGCATCCATAGCCGTGGCGATCGTCGCCATGGCGAAAAGCCTGGATCTTACGGTCGTGGCCGAAGGTATCGAGAACATCAGGCAGATGAACTTCTTCCGGCAACAGGGTGTCAATTTACAACAGGGCCACCTGTTCGGCGCGCCGGTGACGGCCGGTGAATTCAGGCGCATGCTGGACAAGCAGACCTTACCCGGTTCACTGAATCTCGTGAGATAATCCAGTCCAGCGCCCGAAGACGTTTTCTCAGCGGAATATATGCTGCTGCGGAACCGGTTCCGCCTCGACAGGATAATCCGGATTCAGGGTTTCAACGGGGGCAATGGGCGTGAGGGGCGTGAGGGGCTGCTGCGAAATCACCGGACTGTAGGGCATGGCGCGCATGGCGGACGCGCCGAACGCTGCGTAGGGCGGCGGCACAGGATAATAATCGTCGCGGTGCCTGTTCCCCCCGCCCATGGAAAAACAAAAAAAGGCCTGCGAGGCCGATGTCCACAGCACTGATGACATCATCAGGAAGATGACAGACCGTCTGCAACCGGGCTTTTTCATGTCACACGGGAGTTATCGCAACTGATAGGGAACTTCGTCCGAGAGATCCAGCACCTCACCCACGATTTCCAGTCCCTCCTGCACGAATGTCTCGAACTCGCCCCATGCGGGGGAAGTGCCTATCACTTCGGCTCCATCCCGCATGATAATACGCATGGCATAATCGGAATGCTGACCCGTTCCGCCGGTCTTCTCCGCCGTCACATAGAGCCCGGGTTCGCTATCCTCCCCCTTCACCACGGCCATGATGTAACGATAGTCGATTCCATCACCGCTCTCGATATCACCCAGCACCACGACGGTGAATTCACCGTACCTGTAGCGACGCCTGGGTATGGCGGTCATAATCCCTGGCTTGTTCATACTTTCCCGGTCCCTGACGTAATGGTCCTGTCGCCGATGATTCCCGATCAACGCAGTGGGCAAACAGGGCGACTTCAACCATCAGTCCTTTCGTTCGGATTCGCGCCAGGCAAAGGAACAGTCGAGGTGTGTACGGACGGTTATGAGGCCGCTCAATCCGTCCTCGATCAGGATGTCCACCGGCCGGCGTCTGCGCAGCCGCTTGCAGGGCTGTTTCAGCCACAGGAGACCGATACCGGCATTGCGGGGGAAGGTGGTGCGCAGGGCATCGGCAATCCCCAGCAGGTGTTCAACGCGCTGCATTACCGCGGGATCATCCGGCAGCGGCGTATCATCATGATAGCGTCGCAGCATCCGGGTCGGGGTCCCGTCTGGCAATGCCAGGATATTCACCTGGTCGGAGGCCTTGATGCCCCAGTCATCCAGCATGTTGACAACCATGCGCCCGAGGTGATTTCTGTCTTCAGATGTAAGTGCTGACATGCGTCCTGTACCGCCCTGATGTTATTCGTCCTGCGTTGACAGCTATTATTTTAACAGCTCACACCCTCGGTACGTACCCATTTCACTGAATCCACATGAAACATGGCCCTATAACCCTTCGATCTGTCTGCTTATTGAACCCCGATACTGCTGATGTCGGAACCGCAGCGCGCTATTCATGCCTGCAATCTGCATTACTATTGACCCCATGTCCTCACTCGCGTTGCTGGTGTTTATCGGTTTACTGGTCTGGTTCTGGCTGGAGAGTCTGAAGAGCCGCGATATCGCCATTCAGGTCGCACGGACCTCCTGCAGACAGCAGGAACTGCAGTTGCTCGACGGGACTGTTACGTTGCAGACTCTGCGGCCCTATTACCTTAACCTCGATGATTATGGCCTGAAACGCACCTATACCTTCGATTACAGCGGAGACGGCATCTCCCGGCAAACAGGGTGCGTGGTGCTGTATAACGGCCGGGTCGCGAGTATTGTGCTGGAAAGCGGCTAGGCGCTTTGCGTTCTTAGCGTCTCTGCGGCGATTTTATTCATTTGTGGATAAACACTATACTTGGAAACCTGTCCATCGATCACTACTACCGGACCCATGCCATGCCCTACTACATTTACAAGATAATCCCTGGAGAAACGGCCACTGCCAGGACGCTCGAATTCACCGGTGAACACGACAGTTACAGGGAGGCGAAGAACGAGGTCAAGGCACTGCGAACAGCGCAGCCAAAGGACGTCGATTTCGTCTACAAAATAATCTTTGCCGCAAACCAGCCCGAAGCGGAGCAGCTCCTGCAGGAACACCGGGAAAAACCGATACTCAAGGAATGGGAAATCTAGTCTTTTTTCTGCGGATGCACAGCGGTGTTTTGCGCCGTTTCATTGCGTGAAATAACGGATGGAAGAGCACGAATACCGGGCAACTTACCAGGCACTGAGCCAGCGACCCTGCGTATTTGTAAAGGCAATCACCTCGAGACGCTGCAGCTGCACGCAATCTGCCCGGTTCCATCTCGCTGACCGTGAGGGGGTTGCCTGCAAGTCCGACGCCGGCAATGCCCTGTGCATCGCGCTGCTGGATGCAATGCGCCGCAATGCGCGCTTTTCCCTGCATATCACCCAGGCCGACGGGCCGCTGCCGCATGCCAAGGAAATCAGGGTGCAGATCGGGGGATTGCTGGGACTCCAGAAACTGCTGCGCCCTGACATGACGCAAGCTGATCCGGTGCACGATATCAATGGTCTGGCACTCGAAGCGATCGCCCGGTACGGACACATAGAGAACCTGCCCTACGAGCTGATCGTACAGACCGTGGCAAGCTTCAAGGGACGCAGGAAACGCACACGCCCCCTCAAATAGATCGTTTCATCCCTGCAGTACACCGCCTGCGAAGTGCATCACAGACCCCGGCGGGTGCCTGTGTTCTGATAAATACATCTTCACACGTGGACGTCTATCGTCATGCACAGGACAGTGGTGACACTGATTTGCCTGCTGCTTGCAGCGCCATCCATCCGCGCCGCAGACCCTCTCCGGGCACACAGTACCGTGCTGCGCACGCAGTTCACTACCGCCATCAAGGATCGGGAGCCGGTGGACAATCTGACCGAACTCAACAATGGATCTGCAGAAAGAATCTACTGCTTTACCGAATTCACAAACCCGACAGGCCAGGTCGTAACACACAGCTGGGAATACAGGGGGCAGGTAGTGGACGTGGCGCAGCTTCATGTTGACGGCTCTCACGCGCGAGTCTGGTCAAGCCGCCTTCTGACCCCGGATCGGCCAGGATCATGGACCGTGACCATCATGTCCCCGGCAGGCAAGGTCCTGGCGGAAAGAACGCTCGATTACAACCTCGAGGAACCGGGCTTCTAGGAGGAATGCCACTTACTTAAGACCTGACCCCTATAAATAGCCACGGAATCACACGGAAGAAACAATCATTGTTAGTGATTATTCCGTGTTTTTCCGTGTGCTTCCGTGGTCAATCGTGGGCTTGCATCGACGATACCCCTTAAGTAAGTGCTATTCCTTCTAGGAGTCTGTATCAGTCAGACTGCAGGATAATCGTATCGTGCACGACGGGAGAGAGTGTCTGAATATCCGCTCCATCGATCTTCGAATAGCGTCGCACCTGAAAATAAACCGTCTTCCTGCCATTTCCCGGACTGAGGACAAAGACAGGTTGTGCGCTATACCTCTGCCACGGGGCGGTGGAAAGATCCCGATTCTCACCAGCGCGGTATTCACTCGGATGACCGCTAACACGATGATCCAGATGCACCTCTCTGTCAGATGACGTGGAGGCGCCTTTGTTAATGCTGAAATCACTGATCTGCAGACCGTCCGTGCTCGCCACTGTGTGGCCGCCGACCGGCGTACACACGGCCCCCCCGCCACCGGCCGGCAGTGACATTACCAGCAAACGCGGCATCGTGGAGGTAACCAGTGATTGCTGATATCCCTGGTAACCGGTTTTGGATGCGGTTATGAGCAGGGAGGCCCGGGGAACATCTGCAAATGCCGCATATCCCTCCCTGTCGGTCTGATGGGACCCGAATTGCACCGGATTTGCCGAAGTTCCAAGGCATACCGACACTCCCGCAAGCGGTTGTCTTGCTCCCCTTTCGAAGACACGCACCCTGAGTTCAGAGGCAGACGCCAGAACGGGGATGGCGGAAACCAGCAGGAAAAGCGCCAGTAAAGTCTTCGGCTTGCCCCGCTGCAGGAAATAACCTGCCCGGTGGCCGAATCGCGAAACCGGCAGGGATATGGAAAGAAGTTTCATCGCACAATTTCTCCTCGAGCACCGGCATCATTGACATTGATAAATTTACTCTAAACACGTTTGGGTTCAATCGTCAATGCCCTCTGGCCGGGATTCCTCCACAGCAGCGAGACAGGATTTCAGTTCATCCGCCTCGACGGGGAATGCGACGGCGGCATGTACCGGCAGGCGGGAACGCAACTTGTCAAACTGCGGCAGATACTCGCGGTCGTAGAATACGATGACCCGGGTTCCCGGCAAACGCTGCACCACGGCCAGCAGCGATTCAAGGCTGCTGGTCCGATCCCGAAAATCAGACTGGTAATTGAACTCCGCGACGATCACCGCCGGCTTCGTCTTTTTCAGGAAACCGATGGCCTTGCGCATGGAATGTTCAACCACCACTGCATACCCGAACTCCTCGTACAATGGAGTGAAATTCGGATAGCCGCCGAGTTCCATGATCGAGAGGAGGCATTTATCCGACGCGCTGCTCATGGGGTATCGGCGGGTATGTAAAAGCAAAAACCGGCATCAGACAGAATCCGTTGCACAGGCGATATTCATCCCGGAACAAGGACAGGTGCAACCTGATTTTCTGCGACCGATGCACATCAGGTGCGGCAGATTCTCCGGGCAATCGGACAACGGCGGCGAATAAAAAAACTGGCGGTGTGTTCCCCGATGTCGGGGGAAAGCCCGCAGGGTATCCCTGATTCAGCCTCCCGGGCAGATCGGACGGCTAATCAGACATCAGGTCATCAAGATTGGTCCGGCACAGCACGGACCGCATGGTCCCGATCAGTTCCAGCAACTGGTCATTCCTGACGCTGTAATAGATCCGGTTGGCATCACGCCTGGATGACACGATATTCTTGTTGCGCAGCTGATCCAGATGTTGCGAGACGTTGCTCTGCGAGGTGCCGATTTTCTCGACGATCTCACCAACGGACATCTCCTTGTCACCCAGAGTACACAGGATTTTCCACCGCAATGGATGCCCCATCGCCTTGAGCGCGTCCGCGGTGAGCGTAATATCTTCTTCAGGTGCCTGGTCAGGTTCTAGGTCTTCCATCGCGGACTCCACACATACTCCTCCACAAAGTTTAACGGGCACATCCCGGGTTGCAAGCATATTGTCATGCCCGAACCGGGTTCCGGACGGATTCATCGCCAATACGCGCATAACCAGTCATATCCTTGGCAATGCAGATGATATCAGTAATCTCACCGGCGTCGTTCATTATCGCCGTTCTCGAAAACAGGATCGGCACCCGCCGCTGGTCCCGTGCGATGAAACTGGCATCGATGCGGCTGATGGTGCCTGTGCGAATCAGCGCTTCGAGCCAGATCCCCATGAACGCCTTCGCCTGTTCCTGCTCCTCCTCTTCGAAGACATCGCCGATCGACATACCCAGCAGGTCGCCCTCTTTATAACCAAGCATCCGGTAGGCGGCGGGATTGGCGGCCTTGATCTTGCCGGATGGCTCCAGCAGAAGCAGCGCCTCACCCATATGGCTGATGACGTTCTCGAGATACTGCTTGGCGACCTGCAATTCGCGGGTACGTTCCTCGACCAGCGCCTCCAGACGGAGGTTCATCCCGCGCTCTTTCTCGATGAGTCGCAGATATGTGCTGATCTTGTTAATCAGCTGGTTGTCATCGATGGGTTTCAGAAGATAATCCGCCGCACCGACCGCATAGCCTTTTTTCTGGAATTCGTTCGTTTTATAGGCTGCGGTCAGGAAAATAATAGGAATGTCCTTCGTTTTCTGGCGCACCTTGAGCATGGAGGCCGTCTGGAAGCCATCCATTTCCGGCATCTGGATATCAAGAATGATGAGGTCAATACGGGGGTTATTCAGTGCGGTATCGACAGCCGCCTGTCCCGATAGCGCCTGAAGCACCTCGACATCCATATGCCTGTTTATGAGGGCGCGCAGGCTGTACAGATTGTTTTCATTGTCATCGACAATCAGCACACGGAATCCGGCATAACGCGTCATTGATCCACCCTGCCGTTTCGATCGGAAAGAAATGTATCCAGCATTATTTTAAGATCCCGGGGGTCAACCGGCTTGACAAGACAGTCATCCGCCCCGGCATCAAGGCTGGAGCGCCGGTCATCGGCACCGGCCCGGGCAGTCAGGGCAACAACAGGAAGATGCGCGAATCTCGCTTGACTCCTTATCCGCCGGGTGACTTCATGGCCATCCAGCTCCGGCATCATAATATCCATCAGCACAAGATCAAAATGACCGCCGGTCTCGAGCGTTTCCAGAGCCTCGTGACCGTCACCCGCCGCCATGACCGTTATCCCCCAGTGTTCCAGCAGCGGGATAAGCGCCAGCAGGTTTCTCATGTCATCATCGACCAGCAGCACCCTGGCTCCGGAGTAGTCGGCTTCAGGAATGATGGTCTTGGTTATCATATCCTGTTTGCCACCAGTAGCCGGGGGTTCATTCTCCTCCACCTCGTGGTATTCAGGCGTGATACCGGGCAGCAGCAGGGTAAACGTTGCGCCCGCGCCCGGCTGACTCTCCAGCTGTATCTCTCCTCCCAGGAGAGAGGCGAGTTCACGACTGATGGCCAGTCCGAGACCGGTTCCACCGAAACGGCGACTGGTAGAGCCATCGGCCTGCTTGAAAGCTTCAAAAATGACTGCCTGCTTGTCCGCGGATATCCCGATGCCCGTGTCGATCACACGGATACACACGGCAAACTTGCCATCTATCGTGCCGGGGCAGGATTCAACCCGGACCGTGACCCCGCCCTCACGGGTAAACTTAACCGCATTGGAAAGAAAGTTGATCAGAATCTGACGGAGTTTTTCCCTGTCGGTCTGGATATGTTCGGGCGCACCGGCGTCGATTTCAAGCGTCAGATCCAGCCCCTTGTCATCGTATTGGGGTTTCATCAGTTCAAGCACACTTTCGAGCACGGCACGCAGGTTGACGTTTTCACGCATCAGTGTCATCTGGTTCGCCTCGATACGCGACAGGTCGAGGATATTGTCTATCAGCGCCTTGAGATCCGTGCCGGCATCGTGGATTACCCGCGCCTGCTTGGCGTCTTCCCCGGCATTTTTTCCCTTGTCGGTGTCGGCAAGCATTTTCGACAACAACAGGATGGAGTTCAGCGGGGTACGCAGTTCATGACTGACATTGGCGAGAAACTCCGATTTGAAGCGGTTCGTTTCCTCCAGTTCACGGGCATAATCAAGCAGCGCCTTGCTGTGCTCCGCGTTCGTCTCGGCCAGGCGGCTAAGTTTCACCCCCAGATCATGAAGCTCCTCCGGACGTCGCCAGGAAAAACGGACGACTTCGTTGTGTTCCATCACACGTGATATGCCTTCGGTCAAATCATGGCCCAGGCGTTCTGCGCGCAGGGCAATCAACCGGGCGATAACCAGAACGACGACCAGCAAGCCCAGCACAATACTTATCACGCGGAACTCGATCGCATTCCGGAGTTTTACAATCGGAGAAGGATCGACACTGCGCCCTACCCACAAGGGACCGGATTTCTCGGTCACAAACAAAGGGACCCAAAGTACCTGCTGCCCATTGTGTTCCCAGAGTCCAAGCTCTTCCTTGGCAAAAAGATCCTCTACTCCCGGGAAATCCCTGAATGCGCTGGAAGACCCCGGATGACTGCCATCGGCATCAAGATAACGACCGTCGCTGAATGCCCAGTAGATTCCGCGGTAGGCGCTGGCCAGCCCGCCCACGTCCAGATAAACGATGACCACGCCGCGTTTATCCTCGAAATGCACCGTTTCCGATGAAAACATGGTGACAATCGGACTGACAAATCCGAGCTGCATGAACTTGTTGGGCGCCTGATCGCCGGCAGCCTGGTCAAAGACGATCGGTCCTGTCAACACGTTGCCCGGGCGCAGCTTCTGTCCGGCCTGGATAAATTCCGGATCCTGATAGGGTGCGGTTCCGGTGCCCGGCTCGAGCCTCCCCGTGGCATTGTCACGCTCCAGCCAGTATTCAGTCTTTCCGTCATCGTTAATGAACAGAACACGAATCACATCGAGTTGATCGAACAACACCTGATTGATCCAGGCCACATAGCCGGAGCGCGCCGACTCGAGATCGATGCCGCTGTCCTTTTGCTGCTCCTCGGTCGACAGCAGCATGCCGGGTTCGGGAAATTTGGCCAGCAGCCGCACCGTTTCATGACGTCGTGCAAGATGCTGGTCGAGATCACTGAATCCGGCCCGCAGATTCTGCAAATAGGCCTTGTGATAAAGGGATTCGATGCGTTCGAAGACCAGCGGCACATTGATGATGACCGCGGCAAACAGGGGCACAAGACCGAACAGAAACAGGAACAGGAAAATCTGGGAGCGGAGTTTCATAACCTGTGTCCGTCCATAAACGCCGATTTCACTGCAAAGAGGCACGCCTGCAGGGAGGAGGTGAGACCGGATACCGGTCGAGAAGCTGGCCTGGGCCAGAAGGTGAGACCGGATACCGGTCGAGAAGCTGGCCTGGGCCAGAAGGTGAGACCGGATACCGGTCGATAAGCTGGCCTGGGCCATGCAGTAGACAGGGCACCAAAAGCAGGCGCTTCACGCGATGCATGGAGCAATTGCCGAAAGAGCACGGAAAAATTCCTTAATGAAAACACAACGACTTTGCTTTCTTTGCGGCTTTGCGGTGGGTTTGTTTCGATATGGATGGACACTAACCAGCATCCCGGGGCTCAGTCAAGGTAGCGGGCCTGCCACTCGAGATATTTATTGTGGATGAATTCGGCATAGGTTTCCTTGTCGGCGAATCCAGCCGGGTCGATTGCATCATATACGTAATAGTTAGCCCGGCTGTTCTGTGTTTTCATCATGTGCCAGAGCTTGTGCAACAGGGTCTGGGGCGCCCGCCATTCGAAGTCATCCTGGGACTCGTAATGCAGAAACACCGGGAGCACGGGTATACCCGTGCGCAAGGAAATGTCGAAGGCGCCGTAGCGGAAGGATTCAAAGATACGCCGGCCCTTGCAGCCACCCTCGGGATAGAGGGCAATATTCTTTCCCTGGCGCAATTCCATCTCGATCTGTTCGGCGGCCGCATTGCGTGACTCGCGCGATTCACGCTCCACATACAAGGTGCCGGAAGCGGTACTGATGCGTCCTACCAGCCACCAGTCCCCGACCTCGATCTTGGCGAGGGAATGCACCGGGAACAAGGCCGGTATGCCGATATCCTCAAACGCAGACGGATGATTGGCGATCAGGATATAGTGTTCGGGTAACGCCCGGATATTTTTCTGGTGCAGCCGCAATTCCACGCTCAGCGCGCGCGTAAAACTGCGGCACCAGAGACGAAACAGGGAAAAGTAGAAGGGACGCACTACACGCGGCAGGTAAGACAACAGGTACAGAACCAGTGTGAATATCGCCAACTCCACCCAGCCGATTATCCGCCATAGCAGCATGGCAACGAAATGCACCACCAGCACACCTCCTGCTCGAACCCTGGACAGCCTCCACCATCCTGAACACTTTCATTTATAACTCAATTAATTACGATTAGCCAACCGGATGGCACCGGCGGATCTGGAGCCGAAGATTCGGCTGACGGGTTACAGAGGGGTTTTTGTGGAAGTTCCGGTTTTCAATCCACACTGCAGCCCCCTTCAAGGAGGTCAGATCAGCGCCTGTACAGACACTACGGGGACGGGTGATTGTCCTTTCCGGGGAATTTCAGGCTCGTCACCCGGAACGCCACGGACTCGATCCCCGCTATTACATCCCGGCAAGCAAATTAACGATGACGCTTCCGTCAATCATCTCAAGTCCATGCTGCGTACCGACTGCAATGCGTGTGGATCTGCCGCTCAATGCAGGGACATTGTTCATATCCTGGCTGTAGCCAGGCACGATATAGTCGCCGGACATGATCGCCGCCTCTCCGCGGACAATGGAAAAATACTGCAGATCCGGGTGCTTCTGACTATTCAACCAGAACAGCAGGCTACCCGGACGCGGTCTTACCAGGTCCACAAACAAACCGCGTGACCTTTTTGCGATATCGTAGGTTTCTCCACCGAACATATCTGTGACCATCGAAAACGGAAACGGAATATCCGTTGCATCCAGCGCCTGTTCGGCCCGGTACGTCCCAAGGTGAGGACTGGCGATGGTAATGAGCGCCTTGACGTCCCTGGCGCCACCAGCTACCAGTGCGGCACGTGCAACCACCCCACCGGCAGAATGTCCGACCAGCACGATCGGCTCACCGGAATTCAACTCATTGATAGTTCTCAGGATCTGAACTAACGGATAGGCCTGTACCAGGATCGGCGCCTCCGAAGGCAGGTCGACGACATAGACTTTATTCCGGGCCGTGCGACCCTGCGACGGTATCAGCCGGGCACCCGAGGGCCCGGCGGCAAAAACGCCGGCACGATGCCAACCGGCACGTTCCAGCACGGTGGTGATACCGCTGGCATCCCAGGATTGTGCACCGCTCAGGTAGCCATGTATCAGCACCAGGACATCTGCGCGCGATGCAGCAGCAAACAGCACCCCCACACACACCAGACATGCCAGCATGGCTTTCTTCATTGCCGTACCCCGTTAAATCCGGTTAGTCATGACTCTGGAATTGAAAACGGGGGTGACTCGATGAGCCGCCCCCGTTTGCCCTGGCTGCAAATAAGGATTACTTATTTGCCTTCAGGGGCCTGGGGTGCAGCTGCCGGAGGAGCATACCCGGGGGCGCCGTACGGGACACCATAAGGAGCACCATAAGGAGCACCATAGCCATAGGGACCATAGCCATAGTAAGGGGCGCCATAGCCGTAACCGTAACCACGGCCGTAGCCACGACCATAGCCAGAGCCATGACCGCCGCCGCTAAAGCTCATGTTGAAGTCGCCGTAACCGTCGCCCCAACCATCACCCCAACCATCACCGTAACCGCTGTCACCCCACGGACCCCATCCGCCCCAGGCGAAAACAGAGGTAGACGCAACTGCCAGAGCAGCAGCAGAAATCACTGTAGCAATCTTTTTCATGATAAGTATCTCCACATAGGAATTTGAAAGTACAACCACGCTAGTCTTTTAACGACACAGGTATATTATTAGAATATGCTTAAATAAGCAAGCATTAAATTACCAGCTTGATATCTTATTATTACAATCAGTTATCAGATCCCACTAAACCAAATCCAGCAGCGCTGCTCCCTTGATGGAGCTTTCCTAACCTGTTTATCGGAGATGCCGGAATCATGGCGCATTAGATGCAGCACCAGGGTTATCAATATTTCCTTTCTAATTTCAGTGGCTTGCTTGTTCGTCATCAATGCAGCCGGCATGCGTTGCGTGTCATCGGCTGGCTAAAAGCGGGATATTAAAAAATAATTTCCGACGATATCCGAATATACAAAATTTACCCTTTACCTATATACAATCATTATCAGTAACCTGCGGTTCCGGCTCAGACACGGTCAAAAATCGCGTCAATCTATTGTGGTTGACAGGGAAACCGGATGGAGGCGTAATCACATATGTCATTGGTCCTGTCTTGTTAGGAGGAACGATCACCTTGGAAAACATTAATCTTGATGTTAACGAGTTGTCGTGTCTGGACAAGATTGAACAGGCGCAACGCTTCGAAGAAGTACACCGCCAGATCGATGAACTCCAACGCGCTGCCTCCGGCGACCCATGCTTTCGGGAATGGGCCGAACAGCAACGGCAATACATAACGGATATGCAGCAAATGATATTCGAAGGTTAGCCCAACAAACCTCCATTTGATCCCGCTGCTACAGCGGGATTTTTTTGTCCGTTATCTGACCTGGCCGTGTTCGGGTTACATGAAACCGGTTACAGGTACAGCCGCATTCCCTGGTGTCGATACCCTCCCCATGAATGCCTGGATCATCATAAAACTCGTGCTGCTGCTGGTAATCGCCAACGGTGCGCCGGTACTGGCCCGTCTGTTATCGGGACAGCGATTCAACCAGCCGCTCGATGGAAATCTGCAGTTCATCGATGGACGATCATTACTGGGACCGGCCAAAACCGTGCGCGGCATCGTCAGCGCGATATTCCTCACCACGCTGATGGCCCCCCTGTTCGATCTCTCGCCGGCACAGGGTTCGCTCTTCGCCCTGCTGGCGATGTGCGGGGATCTGGTATCGAGTTTTATCAAACGCCGACTGGGAATCACAAGCAGCCGCTCGGCGCCCTTGCTCGACCAGCTGCCAGAAACACTGTTACCGCTATGGATAATGCATCCTGTCCTGAAGGAAACGGTCCTCGAGGCGTGTGCCGCGATGCTTGTCTTTGTGGTTATCGACTGGTTTGCTTCCAGGCTGCGAGAATCCGTTAACAACGATACAACTGATGCAGGGTGATCTCCGGCGGGCAATTGAGCCGGACATCGACGATACAGGCGCCGGAACCCGCTGAAGTGTAACCGTGAAGATTGTTGTAGGACCATGCGCCGCGGCAGTACAAACGCGGGCAGCGGGCATTGCACATCAGGGGCAAACCGCCCGGCAGGCAAATCTGACCGCCATGGGTATGCCCGCAAAGCATGATGTCGAAATCAGCATGGGCTGCATGCCGGTATATTTCCGGCGAATGCGCCAGCAGGATGGAAAGCATATCCGGAGGGATGGTATCCACCGCCTTCTCCAGGTTATCGGCCCGGTAGTAATGCGGATCATCGATGCCGGCCAGAATCAATCCATCCGTGCCGCGCACGATGGTCACATGCTCATTCAGCAACATGCGAATACCCATTTCCTCGATCGCAGGGACCATCTGGATGGTGTCGTGATTGCCCAGAACACCATAGACATCTCCTTCCAGGTGTGTGCGGAGCAACCGCATACCATCGATGGCAGCATCATGGGGACCGAAAGTGTTCGCCCTGAAATCGCCGGTCAGAACGCACAGGTCGTACCGAACCTTGCGCACCGCCTCGATGAGCGCGTGCGGAAAATCCGGCGCCATATCGAGGTGCAGGTCGGAGATCTGCAGAATGGTATAGCCTTCAAAGGCTTGCGGCAGCGCCTCAAGGTTGATGCGATTGTGGCGCACCTCGATCCTGCGGGCATTGCGTCGACCCCGTCCATGCAACAGAAAAAGACGCAGACTGTTCCTGATAACAGAGTGAACTGAATACCAGTTCTCGATGTGGAAAAAATTACGCCCCTGGCCGAAGATTTTTTGCTCGTAGTCCTGCTCCAGGCCCAGCCTTTGTTTCAGATGTATTTTTCCAACCCGTTTGAGCAACAGGTCATGAATGGTTTTATCGATGGTGTTTGAGGACATCACATTACGAACCCGGACAGGGGTACTCCATGGCGCCTTTGTAACATTCGCATGTTCACTACCAACGTCGCCGTGATACGCCGGGATTGTCTAGTGTTCATCCATGAACACCATTTTCACCGCAGAGACGCAGAGAAATCCCTGGCCGAAAATAATCAAGGAACTACCGTGCACCTCACCCTCATGAACGTGCGGATCACAGTCTTGATCAGGACGTCCCTGAACACCTTGCGACTTTGCAGTGAGTTTACTTCCCTGAGGAGGGACACTATTTAGTGACCAGTTTGTAATTGATCGCAGAAAGATAGGCCGCTTCGGATTTCAGATCAACCCGGGTCAGGGGATGATGATCCAGCCAGTCATACGGAATATTCATGGTGACGGAACTTTTACCGGCAGTAATCCTTATGGACGGCAGTGGCATTTCGGCGCGCCCTCTATTGAGGGTAACCGCAATGCGCAGAAGAATAGCCAGCCGTATGGCCTGCTGCTGCCAGCGTTCAGGCAAAGCCTTTATCTCGACCAGCGGGAATTTGCGACGGTGAGCTCGTACCAGCATGGCCAGCAACTGCTTTTCCTGCTGCGTAAACCCCGCAAGGTTGGCATTGCTGATGATATACGCGCCGTGCTTGTGGTATTGATTGTAAGCCACCATCATACCGCATTCATGCAACAGCGCAGACCATCCCAGCATCTGGGACAGTTCCTCATCCTGCAGATTCCAGGCCTGCTTTACGGAATCCATCAGTCTCAGGGCGGTATCCTTAACCCGTCCCGCCTGTACCTGATCCACCGCACAACGCACCGCCAGCGCCTGCACACTGCGATCGCGCACATCCTGGTGCTGGATACGTCCGACCAGATCGTATAACAGACCCTCCCGAAGCGCGCCCGCGGCAACCTGCATGGATTCTATATTCAGGGTGCTGAACACAGCCCGCAGAATGGCGATGCC
>Ga0210144_1000648_pt1 | contig 16939 bp, 11 predicted proteins | sample Muzzi_PWA_D2_FD_185532 | JGI IMG/M metagenome (GOLD analysis project Ga0210144, IMG submission 185532) | Wetland microbial communities from San Francisco Bay, California, USA, that impact long-term carbon sequestration - Muzzi_PWA_D2 (SPAdes) | ecosystem: Environmental > Aquatic > Marine >...
GCCGGTCAACGGCATGTGGGTGGGGACCTTTCACGGACTCGCGCACCGGCTGCTGCGCACGCACTGGCAGGAAGCCGGTTTGCCGCAGGGCTTCCAGATCCTCGATGCGCAGGACCAGCTGCGGCTCGTCAGGCGCATCCTGAAGACGCTCGATCTCGACGAGTCGAAGTGGCCGCCGAAGCAGATGCAGTGGTTCATCAACGGCTGCAAGGACGAAGGGCGCAGGCCGCAGCACCTGGAGCACCGCAACGATCCGTACCTGAAGCGCCAGATCGATATCTACCAGGCCTACGAGGAACTGTGCAACCGTTCCGGGGTGATCGACTTCGCCGAGATCCTGCTGCGCTCGCACGAACTGTGGCTGAAGTACCCGGCCATGCTGGAACATTACCGCGAGCGCTTCCGGCACATCCTGGTCGACGAGTTCCAGGACACCAACGCCATCCAGTACGCGTGGTTGCGCCTGCTGGCCGGTGAGCAGGCGCATATCACCGTGGTCGGCGACGACGACCAGTCGATCTACGGCTGGCGCGGCGCGAAGGTGGAAAACATCCAGCGCTTCCAGAGCGATTACAAGGACACCCGCGTGGTGCGCCTGGAACAGAACTACCGTTCCACAGGCATCATCCTGCGCGCGGCCAACGCGGTTATCGACAACAACAATGCGCGCATGGGCAAGCAGTTGTGGACCGCCGGCCATGATGGTGAACGCATTCGCCTGTATACCGCCTACAACGAGCAGGACGAGGCACGCTACGTCATCGACTGCATCGAGGACCACGTCGACAAGGGCGGTATGCGCAGCGATACGGCGATCCTGTACCGCTCCAATGCACAGTCGCGCGTGTTCGAGGAACGCCTGATGCAGTGCGGCATCCCGTACCGGGTGTACGGCGGGCTGCGCTTCTTCGAGCGCGCCGAGATCAAGGACGCACTGGCCTACCTGCGCCTGACCACCAACCGCCGTGACGACGCTTCGTTCGAGCGCGTGGTCAATCACCCGCCGCGCGGCATCGGCGGTCGCACCATGGAGGCGGTGCGCCGGCAGGCAAGGGACTACGGTAGCTCGCTCTGGCAGGCGGCGGTGACGCTGGTCAACGAAAAACAGTTTTCAGCGCGCGCCGGTAATGCGGTGGCCGGATTTCTCACGCTGGTCGACGAGCTGGCCACCGGCATCAGTAAGCTGTCACTGGGGGAACAGGTGGAGGCAGTGCTGCAGCCGAGCGGGCTGGCCGGTCATTTCGCGAAGGAAAAGGGCGAGAAGGGTGATGCGCGGCTGGAGAACCTGCAGGAGCTGGTCAATGCCGCGCGCGAGTTCGAGCCGGACCCCGATGCCGGCATGGACCCGCTGTCCGAGTTCCTGTCGCATGCCGCGCTGGAGGCCGGCGAGGGCCAGGCCGATGCCTGGGAGGATTGTGTGCAGCTAATGACGCTGCATTCCGCCAAGGGGCTGGAGTTCCCGCTGGTGTTCCTGTGCGGACTGGAGGAAGGGCTGTTCCCGCACCAGCGCTCGGTCGAGGAAGCCGGTCGGCTGGAAGAGGAACGCCGGCTCTGCTACGTCGGTATCACGCGCGCGCGCCAGCAACTGGTGGTGACGTGCGCCGAGCGCCGCCGTGTATTCGGTTCGGAGACGTATTGCCTGCCGTCACGCTTCATCGACGAGATACCCGGGGAACTGATCGACGAGGTACGCCCGCGTCCCGGTGTTTCCCTGCCACACAGCGCGCACGCAGCCCGGGGTGGCGGCGAGCTGCGCCAGACGGCCAGCGCCGGTCTGCACCTGGGCCAGCACGTGCGTCATGCCAAATTCGGCGACGGTATTATTCTGAACTGCGAAGGACGCGGTACCGGCGCGCGCGTGCAGGTCAACTTCGCGCGTGCCGGAACCAAGTGGCTGGTGGTGGCCTACGCAAACCTCGAGGCGGTCGGGGCGTAGGGCATCTGGCGCGGATATCCGGTCAGTGCGCCAGCAATGTCCCGGCGCTGAGCTCGGGTGTGCGGGTGAGTGCGCAGGGAAGGGTATCGGGGTGGCCTATGTGGTTGCCCTGGGCCCGGTCGACGCCCATCTCGCACAGGATCTGCAGGGTTTCCGCGTTTTCGACGCACTCGGCGACGGTGATCTTGCCGAGCGCATGCGCGACCTGATTCATGGATTCCACCATGGCCTGGTCCACGGCGCTGTGCGCCATGCCCTTCACGAAGGCGCCGTCAATCTTCAACTTGTCGACCGGCAGGTGCTTCAGGTAGGCGAACGACGAAAAGCCGGAGCCGAAATCGTCGAGCGCGAACTGGCAGCCGATGTCCTTCAGTTCGCTGATGAATTCTTCCGCCGCGGCGAGGTTGGCGATGGCGGCAGTCTCGGTAATCTCGAAGGTGACGAACGAGGGGTCGAGGCCGGTGTTATCCAGCAGGTCGCGGATCATCGGCAGCAGCGTGGTGTCCTCGAACGCCTTGCCGGACAGGTTAATCGAAAAGTGCGCGGTGTGGCCGTTCACGTGCAGCTCGGTGAGTTGCAGGATCGCCCGGCGCACGATCCAGCGGTCGACACTGTGGATCAGGCCGAAGCGTTCGGCAGCCGGCATGAAGCCGCCGGGCAGGATGACCTGGCCGTCGTCGCACACCATGCGCACCAGCACTTCGTAATCGAGCGTCTCGCCGCTGCCGGCGTCAACGATCGGCTGGTACACCAGCTTGAAACGGTCCTGCTCGAGCATGTCGCGTACCTGGGTGGCCCAGCTCATGTCGGCCTGCATATCGGCCTTGCCGAGGTCGTCGGGGTTATACAGGTTGACGCGGTTGCGTCCCTGTTGCTTGGCTGTGTTGCAGGCCAGGTCCGCGTGCGACAGCACTTCCTCGGCGGAGCAGGCCTGCAGGTCGATCATTGCGATGCCGATACTGACGCTGACATTCCACGACCTGTCATTGATGCTGAACCGGTAGTCATCGCACAGTGAGCGGAAATTCTCGGCCACGCGCAACACGTCCTGATGGTCGATGTTGTACAGCAGCAGCGTGAACTCGTCGCCGCCGAAGCGCGCCAGCAGATCACCCTCGCGCACATGCAGTGACAGCAGTGAGGCGATGTCGACCAGCAGGCGATCGCCGGCGGCATGCCCCAGCGTGTCATTGATGTACTTGAACTGGTCGACGTCGACAAAAAACAGTGCGCAGGCAACGCTGCTGCGCGCGGTGCGCGCCACGGTGCGTTCCAGTTCCTCCTGGAAGTAGCTGCGATTGAACAGCCCGGTAAGAGGGTCGTGTTCGGCGTTGTATGACAGTTGGTGCTGGAATGCCTTCTGCTCGGTTACATCGCGCGTGGTGCCGCTGATACGCAGTACGCGGCCATGTTCATCCTTGTGTGAACGTGCGCTGAATTCAAGAAAATGCGGTCGATTGTCGCTGTCGAGGTGCACGGTTTCGAATTCCACCCTGTCCTCGCCGGACAGCAGGGCATTGATCGCATCACTGTCCAGCGGCGGATGTTCGGGCGAACGGAATTCATGCAGGTAACGGTGCCGCATATCTTGTGGTTGATGGCCGTAGATGTCGATGCAGGCACGGTTGATGTAACTGATCCGGCCGTCGGTATCCAGCGTCCAGACCATATCGTGCGCGGTTTCGACCAGGTCTCGAAAACGGTTTTCCGCCTCGCGCAACTGCTGTTCCATGAGCTTGCGCCGGCTGATGTCCGCCACCATGCAGGTATACATGCGCTGCGCGTCATTGTTCAGGCTGCTGATACGCAGCGCAAGCTGCATGATGCCGCCGTTGCGATGCAGGCCATCGAACTCGCGCTCGCCTGTGAACGGCTGTACGCAATCGTGTTGATCGAACAGGTCCGGGAGCAATACCTGCAGGGAGTGCTGGCGCATTTCGGCGGCCGTATATCCGAACAGGTTTTCCGCGGCAGGGTTGAAGGTGATGACGCTGCCATGATCATCTACCACGATGATGCCCTCGGCGGCGGTTTCCACCACCGCGCGCATGTGCGATTCCTGTTCGCCGAGTCGCCGTGACAGTTTGCCGAGCAGCTGCGTGATGAAGCCGAACTCGTCGGCCGACTGTGGTTGCAGGCGGGCCATGTCGCTGTGCAGCGCTGCGCCGTTGCCCTGTATGACCGCCCGGATCGGCGCCAGCGCCTGGTCGATGCTGCGAATGGAGAACAGTGTGATGACACCGGTGATGCAGACCAGCGTCAGCCAGATGGCCATGTGACCCGGTGTCAGCGTGCCGCTGGACTGCCACTGGTAGTTCATCAGCATGGTGTAGCACAGCAGTGGCACGAAGCCACCGATCAGCAGCAGACGCGAGCGCAGACCGTCCTGTACGCGCTGCAGGCGGAAATGCCCGGCCAGTCTGCCGAGCTGATCGAGTGCCAGCTGGTAGGTCGGCAGGCCGACCAGGGCCACCACGGCCAGCTGCAACAGCATCAGCTGCAGAAATACGGCCGGCTCGGCGAACAGCGCTCGCCCGGTCGCGCTGTACAGCAGCGGCGGTGCCAGCAGGGCATGCAGCAGGAAGAAGCTCCAGTAATCCCGTCCAAAGCGCGCCAGGCGCAGTTGCACAGGGTCGGGCAGGGTCTGTGCGCCGGCCTGCAGGGTCGATTTTAACCCACTGAAATAACTGTAAAAATGGTGCGTTGCCCAAGAGGCCAGGATGATGGCGAAGGCGGCCAGCAGGGCCAGCGTGCGCGGTGCGAGGGCAGTGGTCGGCGTGAGCAGGCCGAACAGCAGGGCACAACCCAGGCTGGCGCCGGGCGCCATCAGCAAACCGATCAGGATCAGTGCAATGAAGCGTGTACGTATGCGGTTTAGCTCAGTCAACACGATGCTGCCCCTCTCCTTGCCAACATCGGCGTTCCATCTTCCGCGAGCAAAATTAATATTTTTTAGAATGAACGCGCTAGGTTTGATACCGTATGCGTTCGCTGAATAGTATTCCATAACTATGTGTAACATCAAGACTAGTCAGGGGTGTCGAATTCGGGCGGTGTCATGCCCGCGCACGTACAATGACGGCGGATGATTTCAGGAGGAAGCATGAAACGACGCGAATTTCTTGGCGCCGCAGGTGCTGCAGGCCTGCTGGCGGCATGCGGGCCGGAGCAGCAGCCGGCGGTAGAGGCCATACCGGACTCGCAACCGGTACGGCACTGGAAGCTGGTCACCACCTGGCCGAAAAATTTCCCTGGCCTGGGCACTGGCGCCAACCACCTGGCCGAGCTGATTACCTCGATGAGCGGCGGGCGCATCAAGGTCACGGTATACGGTGAGAGTGAGCTGGTACCAGCCTTCGAGGTATTCGATGCGGTGTCGGCGGGTACCGCCGAACTCGGACACGGCGCGGCGTATTACTGGAAGGGCAAGAGCGAGGCAGCACAGTTTTTCGCAGCGGTACCGTTCGGCATGAATGCACAGGAAATGAATGCCTGGCTGTTCTACGGCGGCGGTCTGGAGTTGTGGCGCGAGGTGTATGCACCGTTCGGCGTATTACCGGCGGTTTGCGGAAACTCGGGTGTGCAGATGGGCGGCTGGTTCAACCGCGAGATTAATTCACTCGATGACCTGGTCGGACTGAAGATGCGCATTCCCGGTCTGGGCGGTGAGGTACTCAGGCGTGCCGGTGGAACACCGGTCAGTCTGCCCGGCAGTGATATTTTCACTTCGCTGCAATCCGGCAACATCGATGCAACCGAGTGGGTCGGCCCCTATAATGACCTGGCCTTTGGTCTGCACAAGGCGGCGAAATACTATTACTACCCGGGCTGGCACGAGCCGGGCACCGCGCTGGAATGCCTGATAAACAGGACCGCCTTTGATGCGTTACCTGCAGATTTGCAGAGTATCGTGATGAACGCCGCGCGCGTGGTCAATAATGACATGCTGGCCGAATATACGGCGCGCAACAACAGTGCACTGCAGACCCTGGTCAATGAACACCATGTTGATGTGCGCGCCTTCCCGGACAGTGTGCTGGCGCGCCTGCGCGAACTGTCCGGGGAAGTGGTTGCCGAGATCGCCGAAAAGGATGCGCTGACGCAAAAGGTATTCGATTCCTACCGTACCTTCCAGCGCCAGGTGATCGCGTGGCACGATATTTCCGAACGCGCCTACATGAACGTGCGTGCCGGTTGAGAGAGTTGCTAGTTGAAGTTGTAACCCAGCTTGACCAGGTGCAGGTCCAGGCTGTCGTTCGGTTCCTTGATGTCGGCATTTGAAATATGGGTGAATCGGTAGGACAGTTCATACTGTCCCTTCTCGCCAAAGCCGACACCCAGTCCGAGCAGTGAGCCGAACTGGTACGTGGTGGACAGGTTGTTGTTGCCGAGTTCGTTCTCGGACAGCAGGTGCAGACCGAGTCCTGCCTCTGCAAACGGCGTGACGCCACTGGAAATGTGCGCGTCGCGCTGATAGCGCAGTACCGGTGTCAGGCTGACGGCGTATACTTTTTTGGTGGCACCGACGTCGGCTTGCATCCGCGCCAGTTCGGTATCCCAGTAGCCGCCCAGGTACCAGGCGCCGCCCTTGAACCAGCTGCGGCGCCATTTCTTTTGCATGCCGATCCGGTAGATGTCCGTGCTTTCAGGGTGTTCGCTGGCGCCAACCGTGATTGACAGCCCGTCCAGCCAGACATCGTTGCCGGCGTGTGCGGATGGCTGGACGAGCGCCAGGGCCAGCGTCAACAGCAGGGTGTGCAGCGCGAATTTCATCGCATTACCTCCGGGATGGTATTCTTGTTGCCGGCAATAATGACATGCACCGGGCGTGCCTGCCAACCATCTGACGCTCAGCCTGCGTACATCAGGTGCGGCAACCAGGTCGCCAGCGCCGGCCAGCCAGCCAGAATCGATAATAGTAGTAATTGCAAGGCGATAAAGGGCATGACGCCACGATATATTTGCGCGGTGGTCACGCTGGCGGGCGCCACGCCACGCAGATAGAACAGGGCGAAGCCGAACGGCGGCGTGAGAAAGGACGTCTGCAGGTTAAGCGCGATCATGATGCCCAGCCAGACCGGGTCAAAACCCATGGCCAGCAATACCGGGCCAACGATCGGCACCACCACGAAAGTGATCTCGATGAAATCGAGTACGAAGCCGAGCAGGAACATCAGCAGCATCACGGCCAGCATGGCACCGAACCTGCCGCCCGGCAGGTTGCCGAGCAGGTTGGCCACGACCGTATCGCCCCCGAAGCCGCGAAACACCAGCGAGAATACCGAGGCGCCGATCAGGATCAGGAACACCATGCAGGTGACGCGCGTGGTGCCGAGCATGACGTCACGTAACACATCACGATTAAACTGGCGCTGCGCCACTGCCAGCAGCATGGCGCCGAGAGCCCCGACTGCGGCGGCCTCGGTCGGGGTGGCAATGCCACCGAGGATGGAGCCCAGCACCGCTACGATCAGTACCACCGGTGGCAGCAGTACCTGAAAGACGCGCCGTGCGAGACTGTGAACCTGCATGCGGCCGCTGTCATCATGCAGCGGCATGGCAGCCGGCCGCGCCCATGCCGTGACGGCAATGTAGAGCAGGTATAACAGCACCAGCAGCATGCCCGGCAGCAATGCGCCGGCAAACAGGTCGCCGACCGACACGGTGTCCGGCGAATACGTGCCCATATCGAGTTGTGCCTGCTGGTAGGCGGACGAGAGCACATCACCCAGCAATACCAGCACGATGGACGGCGGGATGATCTGGCCGAGTGTGCCGGATGCGCAGATCACGCCGGCCGACAGGCGCGGGTCGTAGCCGCGCCTGAGCATGGTGGGCAGTGACAGCAGCCCCATGGTGACTACCGTGGCGCCGACGATGCCGGTGCTGGCGGCCAGCAACATGCCGACCAGCGTGACCGAGTAACCAAGACCGCCGCGCAGTTGCCCGAACAGCGCTGCCATGGTGTCGAGCAGGTTCTCTGCAACACGCGAGCGCTCCAGCATGATGCCCATGAAAACGAACAGCGGCACCGCGATCAGTGTGGTGTTGGTCATGATGCCAAACAGCCGGTTCGGCAGCGCCTGCAGGAATGCCGGGTCGAAGTAGCCGGCGTATTCGCCGGCGAACGCGAACAGCAGTGCACTGCCCGCCAGCGACAGCGCGACCGGGTAACCGGCCATCAGCACCACGCATGCGGTGACGAACAGCAGCAGCGGCATGAACTCCGCCATGTTACAGCTCCCGTTCCATGCCGGTGTCGGCGTCCGCTGGTGGCGGATATCCGCTGATGGTCAGCAGGTTGTGGATGGCCTGCGCGACGCCCTGCAACAGCATCAGCACGGCCATGACCGGGATCAGGGTCTTCAGCAGGTAGACGCCGTTCAGTCCGCCGGCCTCGCGCGATCCCTCGTGTACCGCCCAGGCAGCGGACACGTAATCGAGACTGCTGACCAGGATGAACATGCACACCGGCAGTAACAGCAGCAGTGTGCCGAACAGGTCGATCCATGCGCGTGTGCGTGGCGTGCAGCGCTGGTAGAAGATATCCACGCGCACGTGCGCATCGTGTTTCAGCGTGTAGGCCGCGCACAGCATGAATACCGTGGCATGCAGGTAGGTGATTGATTCCTGCAGCGCGATAGAGCCGGTATTGAACGCGTAGCGCAGCAGCACGACCGTGCCGGTGACCAGCACCATGACCAGGGTCAGCCACGCCACGATGCGCCCGGTCAGTTCGGCCAGTGCGTCGATACGCTGTGCAAGTTGTTGCCAGCGTTGTTTCATGCCGCCTGCACCTGTTTGCTGACGAACGGGCAGCAGCGAATCAACAGTGTGCTGACGCAGTTGCACACTGCGGCGGAGCACTTCCGGATCCCGGTGGAGGGTAATTTCGTCCGGTCGTGGAAAGTACCGGTCGTGCAATGCTGCAACAAGTCGACGAGCTGGTCGTACCCGACCCGGGTAAAGACCGGCATGGCTAGGATTGCTTGATGCGCAGGTTACGGGCTACCAACGGAAAATCATCCAGCTCGGAACGACGAAGGCCGGGTCGAGTTCGGTACGTCGCGCATCGAGGTCGCCGTCACCGTTGGAGTCGAACAGGTAGTAGGCCGGTCCGATCACCGGGTCGACCTTGATCATGTAGAGTTCGCCGTTCATGCGGTATTCGTGCACCACCGCATCGTCACGCTTGATGATACTGACTTCCGGTTGCAGCTCGTCGTCCACGCCGATTGACGGCGGCACGGCAGCTTCCGGCAGGGGCGGTGGCGGCGGTGCGTCAGCGGCCATGAGTGGCAGCGGCAGGCACAACAGTGTTGCGGCAAGGTACGCGTGTATTCGCATCAGAGTTCCAGCAGTTTTTGCTGCTCCTGTTCGGAGGGTTCAAAGCTTTTGTGTTCATAGTAGTCGAAGATCGCATCGACGACCTGCTGCGGCGAGTCGAGCACCTGGAACAGGTCGAGGTCGGCGGCGGAGATGGTGCCTTCGTGTACCAGAGTGTCGCGGAACCAGTCGATCAGTCCGCTCCAGAATCCTGTGCCGACCAGGATGATCGGGATGCGGCGGGTCTTGCCGGTCTGTACCAGGGTGAGGATCTCGGCAAGTTCGTCGAGTGTGCCGAAGCCGCCCGGGCACACCACGTAGGCCGAGGCATATTTCACGAACATCACCTTGCGCGAGAAAAAGTGCCGGAAGTTGAGCGCGATGTTCTGGTAAGGGTTGCCGGATTGTTCGTGCGGCAGCAGGATGTTCAGTCCGATGCTTGGCGACTTGCCATGGAAGGCGCCGCGGTTGGAGGCTTCCATGATGCCGGGACCGCCGCCGCTGACCACGGCAAAGCCGGCATCTGACAGCAACCGCGAGATATCCTCGGCCTGTTTGAAGTAGGGGTGGTCCTCCGGCGTGCGCGCCGAGCCGAACAGGCTGACCGAGGGCCGGATATGGGCCAGTCGCTCGAAGCCCTCAACGAACTCGGCCATGATCTGGAAGATCTTCCAGGATTCGCGGGTCAACTGGGTATCGTTCTTGGGCAGCATGCCATGGTGCGTGATATGGCGGCCCTTGGATTCTTGATTGCTCATATAATCGGTTTGTTCCCTGATTGAGCGCCGGCGGATGCCTGAGCGCGGAACATAATAAATGATAACATGGCGCCTGCGGCCAGGTTTATTGCAGCGCCTGTCCCCGTACCGCCCAAGACCACACTCGCCCCCGGGACCCTCATGGCAGACAGCACAAGCGGACCCCTGATCCTGGTCGACGGATCGTCCTACCTCTACCGCGCCTTCCACGTTCCCAACCTGCAGCGACTGACCAATGCGCGCGGCGAGCCGACCGGTGCCATGTACGGGGTCATCAACATGCTGCGCAGCCTGATTGCGGAATACCACCCGCAGTACATGGCGGTGGTGTTCGATGCGAAGGGCAGGACGTTCCGCCACGAGCTGTACGAGGAATACAAGGCCAACCGGCCGCCCATGCCGGAAGAGCTGTCGTCGCAGGTGCCCGTGTTGCTGGAAATGGTGCAGGCCATGGGCCTGCCGCTGCTGCAGGTCGAGGGTGTCGAGGCGGACGATGTGATTGGAACCCTGGCAAGGCGGGCCGCCGGGCAGGACATGGAAACGGTGATTTCCACCGGGGACAAGGACATGGCCCAGCTGGTGGACACACACGTCACGCTGGTCAACACCATGTCCAGTACAAGGCTGGATGCGGCAGGCGTGGAAGAAAAGTTCGGCGTCCGTCCGGACCAGATCGTCGATTACCTGGCCCTGACCGGCGACACCTCCGACAACATTCCCGGCGTACCCAGCGTCGGACCCAAGACCGCCGCGAAGTGGCTCGGCGAGGCCGGCACGCTGGATGCCATTATCGCCAGCGCCGCTTCGGTCAAGGGCAAGGTCGGCGAGCACCTGCGTGGCAGCCTGGAGCAACTGCCGCTGTCGCGCGAGCTGGCCACCATTCGCACCGATCTCGAACTGGATACCGGCATCGAGGACCTGCGCGTGCAGCCGGCAGACAGTGCGCGCCTGCGCGCACTGTATACCGACCAGGACTTTACCCGCTGGCTGGCGGAGCTGGACGACGTCCCCTCTGCGGAGGCCGCGCCGGGTGCGGTAGAGACCGACTACCAGGTGGTGCTGGAGCACGCGCAGCTGGACGACTGGCTGGTGCGGCTTGGCCGGGCCGGGTGCTTCGCCTTCGATACCGAGACCACCAGCCTGGATTACATGGCCGCACGCATCGTCGGCGTGTCGTTTGCCCTGAAGCCGGGCGCAGCGGCCTACGTGCCGCTGGCGCACGACTACCCGGGTGCGCCGGAGCAACTCGATCGTGACACGGTGCTGGAGAAACTGCGGCCATTGCTTGAAAGTAGAGAGCTAAAGAAAATTGGGCATCACATTAAATATGATCGTAATGTGTTGGCAAATCATGGAATAAAACTGGACGGCATTGGCTTCGACACCATGCTCGAATCCTATGTGCTCGACAGCACCGCCACACGGCACGACATGGATTCGGTGGCGCTGAAGTACCTTGGACACACCAACATCAGCTACGAAGAGGTCGCCGGCAAGGGTAAAAACCAGATCTCCTTCAACGAGGTGCCCGTGGAGAGCGCGGCCCCGTACGCGGCCGAGGATGCCGACATCACCCTGCAGTTGCACCAGGTGATGTGGCCGCAGCTGACGGCTGCGCCGGGGCTCGAGGGCATCTATAGCGATATCGAGATCCCGCTGGTGACCGTACTGTCCGACATGGAGCAGGCCGGCGTGGCGATCGATACCGGGATGCTGGCCAGGCAGAGTCACGAGCTGGCCAGGCGCATCAGCGAGATCGAGCAGGAGGCGCATCGCGAGGCCGGACAGCCGTTCAATCTGGGCTCGCCGAAACAGATCCAGGAACTGCTGTACGACAAGCTGCAGCTGCCGGTGCTGGCGCGGACCCCGACCGGGGCACCGTCCACAGCCGAGTCCGTGCTGGCCGAACTGGCGCTCGATTACCCGCTGCCACGGCTGATCCTCGACTTCCGCTCGCTCAGCAAGCTCAGGTCGACCTACACCGACCGCCTGCCGGAGCAGGTCTGCCCGGCGACCGGGCGCGTGCACACCTCCTATCATCAGGCGGTGGCCGCCACCGGGCGGCTGTCCTCGTCCGACCCCAACCTGCAGAATATCCCCGTGCGCACCGAGGAGGGCCGGCGCATTCGCCAGGCCTTCGTGGCGCGTGCGGGTTGCGTGCTGCTGGCGGCCGACTATTCGCAGATCGAGCTGCGCATCATGGCGCATCTGTCCGGAGACGATGGACTGCTGGCGGCCTTCGCGGCCGGCGAGGATGTACACCGTGCCACCGCCGCGGAGGTGTTCGGTGTTCAGCCCGCCGAGGTTAGCAACGACCAGCGCCGCTCCGCCAAGGCCATCAACTTCGGCCTGATCTACGGCATGTCGGCGTTCGGGCTGGCGAAGCAGCTGGGCATTGCGCGCGGTGCGGCGCAATCCTGGATCGAGCGCTATTTCGAGCGCTACCCCGGCGTCCAGGCCTACATGGAGGCGACCCGCGCGCAGGCGCGTGAACAGGGTTATGTCGAGACCGTGTTCGGGCGCCGCCTGTACCTGCCGGACATCAGGGCGCGCAATGCACCGCGCAGGCAGGCGGCGGAGCGCACTGCCATCAACGCACCCATGCAGGGCACGGCGGCGGATATCATCAAACGCGCCATGATCGATCTGCACGCCTGGCAGAGTGCGCAGGATGCCCTCGATGTCACCATGATCATGCAGGTGCACGACGAGCTGGTGTTCGAGGTGGCCGGACCCGATGCCGCGGCGGCCGGCACCGAGATTCGCCGGCGCATGGCCGCGGCGGCGGACCTGGCGGTGCCGCTGGTGGTGGATATCGGGGTGGGGGCCAACTGGGACGAGGCCCATTGAAGGCCGGGATTGCCTGCAACGATTCGACAGACCGCCGGCACGTTATCATTAAAATATATATAAAACAGAGAGAAACAGCTGTTTGTCAAAAAGACTAAATAAATGGTGGTCTATCTAATAAATCAGGGGTGAATCCGTATACTGCTGCGCTGTCGCGCCGCCTTCTCAAGGCGGTCGTGGTGCGGGAACCTTCCTGGATTATGCCAGTCACATTGGGCACGGAGGTGTTTCGCTCGCTCCCCTCCCTGGGCGAGTCAACCTCCCCCCCGGTCCTGACGGACCGGGGATTTACAAACCCCGGCGGAACCCCCCTTCCGCCGGGTTTTTTTTGGTCCGGCGAGGACCGTCGGTGCAGCAATCACGCGCAGGCCGAATCCTTTCAACCGCTTGTGCACGGCCGCACCGCAGTGTACGCCGGGTCTCGAGGACGGGCAGTAGCGTGCGCCGGACGACCGTTCAATTCCCCGGGTCAAACCCGAACCAGTCATCCAGCACGGCATGCAGTTCATCGAGCCCGTCGCGCTTGAGTGCCGAGAACAGTTGCACGCTCGCCTGCGGATGCAGGCCTGTCAGTTGCTTGTCGACCTGCATCAGGGTGGCGCGGCCGGGCCCGCGTGCCAGCTTGTCGGACTTGGTCAGCACCACGTGGACAGGTAACTGCGCGGCGTGGGCCCAGCGCAGGATTTGCCGGTCGGACTCGCGCAGCGGGTGACGGCAGTCCATCAGCAGGACGAGGCCGCGCAGCGAACGGCGCTGTTCCAGGTAACGGGTCAGGCCCTGCTGCCAGCGGCGCTGGATGTTTTGCGAGACCTTCGCATAGCCATAGCCGGGCAGATCGATCAGCCGGCGGTCGTCTGCAATGGCGAAAAAATTGATTTCCCGGGTACGGCCCGGAGCCTTGCTGATGCGCGCCAGCGCACGTTGCCCGGTGATGACGTTGAGAGCGCTGGACTTGCCGGCATTGGACCGCCCGGCCAGTGCAATCTCGATGCCACTGTCAGGCGGGGCCTTGCGCGGGTCGGTTACGCCAAGCAGAAAGCGGGTCTGTCGGTAGTGATCGGGCATGGGATGGCTCCGTTCCTGCATTAAACGCGACTTGCCGGTCGATGGAAAGTGTCTTTGTTTTTATTTATTTAGCGGCCATCCATGGTTATGCCACGGTTGACCCGCCGGGGCGTGGCGGGTATAAAAGGAACCCTTTTTTCGCATGCGGGGACTCGCGCCGGCACACGGGGCCATTCCCCCGGTACGGCTTAACAGGAGCAGGTCTGAAATGAAGAATTGGCTAGCATTAATTACTTTGCTTGTTTCGTGCAGTGCGTTACCGGTGCTGGCGGCCAGTGATGCGTCGCCGGCTGTGGCGGTGGGCGATGCGGTGGCGGGCAAGGAAAAATCAGCGCCGTGTGCCGCCTGCCATGGCGTGGACGGTAACAGCGTCAATCCCGCCTGGCCGAAACTGGCCGGCCAGCACGCCGAGTACCTCGCCAAGCAATTGTGGTACTTCAAGCATGGCGAGCGCGACAACGCCACCATGAAGCCGATGGCCACCGCCCTCGACGAGCAGGGGCGCGCTGACGTGGCGGCCTATTACGCCAGCCAGAAGATGACCATCGGTCAGGCCGACCCGGAACTGGTCGAGCTGGGCGAACGCATCTACCGCAGTGGCAACAAGGACAGTGGCGTCGCGCCGTGCATGGGTTGTCATGGTCCGAACGGGGTCGGCAACCCGGCGGCGCTGTACCCGGCACTGCACGGTCAGCATGCCCAGTACGTGGAAAGCCAGCTGCACGGATTCGCCAGTGGCAATCGCGCCAACGAGAATGCCAAGAAGATGATGCAGATTCTGGCATCGCGCATGACCAACCAGGAAATCCGCGCTGTCGCCAGCTACATCCAGGGGCTGCACTGATCGCGGCACTACGGCAGCAGGTTGCTGCCGGAGGTGCGCGGTTGTGTGAATCGCGCCACTGGTTCCTGCCTGGTGCCGTCCATCGACAACTGCAGTCACCGTGATGCGGCACAGATGCTGCGCGCAGCCGGCGCAGCGCGGCTCAGTACGGAACCGTTTCCTTGCCTGTATACGTTCTTGCGCACCTGCTCCAGCGTTTCGCGCATGCGTGCGCCCCGGCCCGGGCACGGAACTGCCGGCCGCAAATGCTGTCGATGATTTCCGAGCCCGGTCAGGGCGGCAGGGCCTGCGCATCGGCTTCAGCAACCATGCCGGCGCCGTGTCGGGCCGCCATGTTACGGCCGGGACGGTTGCCTCAGGACAGCAGCCGGCATGCCTGATCGTGCGGTGTGCAGGTTGCCAGTACGACACACAAGCTGCTGGTTTATATGGATTCTGTCTTGCCGGTCGCGGAATATCCGGCATCGTCCACTGCCCTGGATGCAGGTGTCCGGGGCGCAGCGGACACAGGTGTAGAATTGCGGGCAGAGGTGTCGGGATGGGCGGCCGGGTGCGCGGTGAGCGGCCTGTCTGTCACCCGCACGCCATGCCCGGCGTTAACATGTTCCTGTCAGGACACCCTGCCTGCGGCGGACGGTAGTAATCGCTTTGATATAGCAACGGGAGTTGTCGCAATGAAGACAGTTTTACAAGCCACGCTGGCGCTGCTGATCGCGCTGCTATCCGTAACTGCGAGTGCCGTCACGTATACCGAGGGCGAGCAGTACGAGGTACTCAAGACTCCGCAGGCGACCGGTGACAGCGGCACCATCGAGGTGGTCGAGCTGTTCTGGTACGGTTGCCCGCACTGTTATCGCCTGGAACCCTTTATTCACGAATGGCTGCAGAACAAACCGGCCGATGTGAAATTCATACGCCTGCCGGCCATTCTCGGCAAGGGCTGGGAGCTGCTGGCAAAGGCCTATTTCACAGCCGATTTGCTGGGCGTGCTCGACAAGATCCACGGCGATCTGTTTACCGAGATACACGAGAAGGAGAACAGGATCACGAACGAGAAGCAGTTGCGTGATTTCTTCACCGCCCATGGCGTGCCTCCGGAAGACTTCGACAAGATGTTCGACTCCTTCGCGGTGGCCGTAAAGGTCAACAACGCACGCCTGATGACGCGACGTTATGAGATAAGCGGCGTGCCGACCCTCGTCGTCAACGGCAGGTACAGCACCAGCGCCGGACAGGCTGGCAGCAACAAGGAAGTCATCAACGTGCTCAACTACCTGGTGGATATGGCACGCGAGACCGGTACGGACGGCGCTGCCGCAACCACGGCCAGTCAGTGAATGCGAGTATGCCGGGTCACCCGGTGAATACAGGCTGATGAAGGCAGCCGAACTGTTCGTTCGCTGCCTGGAAAACGAGGGCGTGGAGTACGTCTTCGGAATTCCCGGCGAGGAAAATCTCGACGTCATGGATGCGCTGCTGGACTCCACGATCCGTTTCATCACCGTGCGCCACGAGCAGGGCGCGGCCTTCATGGCCGATGTCTACGGGAGGATCACCGGCAAGGCCGGTGTGTGCCTGTCGACGCTGGGTCCTGGCGCAACGAATCTCCTTACCGGCGTGGCTGATGCCAACATGGATCATGCACCGCTGGTGGCGATTGCCGGGCAGGCGGCGACCACGCGCCTGCACAAGGAGTCGCACCAGGTGCTCGATCTCACGCGTATCTTCGAGTCCGTGACCAAGTATTCCGCCAGCCTGCTGGAGCCCGACATCATCCCGGAGGTGGTGCGCAAGGCCTTCAAGGTGGCGCTGACGCCTAAAAAGGGCGCTACCTTCATCGAGTTCCCGGAAAATATCGCCGACATGGCCATTGATGACACGCCCCTGCCGGTGGGTGTGGCAGCCGATGCGGAGCCGCCGGCGGACAAGATCGCGGCTGCGGCAGCGCTGATCAGCAAGGCGCGCAATCCGATCATCCTGGCCGGCAACGGCGTGGTGCGTGCCAGGGCCTCGCGCCAGCTTACCGAATTCGCCGAGCGCCTGAATATTGCCGTAGCCAATACCTTTATGGCCAAGGGCGTGATTCCGTTCCGCCATCCCTGCGCGCTGGGCAGCGCCGGGTTGCAGGCCAGCGATTACATCAGTTGCGGATTCGAAAGC
>Ga0210144_1000650_pt1 | contig 16905 bp, 17 predicted proteins | sample Muzzi_PWA_D2_FD_185532 | JGI IMG/M metagenome (GOLD analysis project Ga0210144, IMG submission 185532) | Wetland microbial communities from San Francisco Bay, California, USA, that impact long-term carbon sequestration - Muzzi_PWA_D2 (SPAdes) | ecosystem: Environmental > Aquatic > Marine >...
TGCGCCGCCGAGCCCCAGACGACGTCGCGCACCGTCTGGTAGCCGCGGTCGAGCGCCGCCGGCACCGCCTCGCCATCGGCCGGCCCCGCGGCCAATCCGCTGGCCAGGATCAGCTGGACTAGGTCGGCCACCAGGAACGCCGTCCACAAGACCATGAGAACGATTGTCGCGTAGTAGATCGTGCGCTGCATGCTGCGTCCCATCCCCTGCCTAACGTTCGAAACGCCTCGCCGTTCGCGTTCCCCCCGGCCGCCCGCTCAGGGCGCCCCGGAGGTCCTCAAAGATCCTCGCCGCCGGGTTCGCGCCGGCTGCGAAACAGGCGGCGCATCATGCGCGCCGCATTGCGCCGCTCCTCCTCGGTCGGCGGCAGCTCGATATCCTTGAGGGCCGATTCCTGCCACGGCGCCCCCGGCGCCGCGCTCGGCATGCCCCCCCGGGCCGCCCCCCGATCCGGCGGGCGCCGCTCCCCGGCGCCGCCGGAGCCAGACTGGACCGGCGCCGCCGGTTCGCGCAAGGGCTGGCCGGCCGCGCGCAGAATCTCGGCCAAGGCGGCGGCATCGTCCGCTTCGAGCGGCGGCCGGACGGCGCTTCGGGCGGCCGCCGGCCCCGCCGCCGCAACGGCCGGCTCCGGCGCGCGCTCGGGGGTCGTCTCGGGGGCCGCCTCGGGGCGAGTTTCGGGCAGCGCAGCCGCCGGGGCTTCGGGCGAGGCCGGCGGCTCAATCGGCGGGACGCTCGACGGTTGCGCCGGCGGTGCGATGGGCCGCTCGGCCGGCGGCTCAACCGCCAGCGACTCGGGCGGCGATTCGGGCGGCGATTCGGGCGGCCGTGCCTGCGGCGGCTCTTCGGAAGCCTCGGGCCCCGGCGTCGCCCCGTCCAGTTCCCCGTCCGGCGCCCCGTCCAGCGCCCCGTCCGGGCTAGCCGCCGTGGAGGTCGCTGCCTCGGGTGTTGCCGCCTCGGGAACCGTCGTCGCGGGGGGCGCCGCCGGCAGGGCCAGGCGGCCGGCCATCTGGCCGACCATCTGCTCGAGAAGGGTCTGGGCCTGGGCCCGCAGCGTCTGGTCCTGCTGCCGCAGGATCTGCTCGCGCTGCTGCACCTCGCGCAGGTGACGGAGTTCCTCGAGCAGCTCCTCGACCCGCCGGTTGAGGCGCTCGTTCTCGCGCAGCACACGATCGAGCTCGATCTTCTGGAACTCGACGACGACGCCCAGGTCGTCGCGCGGCGCCGCGCGCCCGGACCCGCGCGGCGTGGATCCGGTCCGGCGATCCGCGGGCTCCGTTCCGAAACGGTCGGACGGCCGTTCGGACGCGGCGTTCGTTTCGCCGTCGGGATAGACGAACAGGCGGCCGCCGCGCTTGAAGCCCTGCGCCGTGCCCCGTCGCAGGCGCATGCGCAGCGCGTCAGGCGTGATGCCGAGGCGCGCGGCAGCCTCGCTCAGCGGCAGGGCCGTGTTCGGTTCGGGCGCAACCATGACCGAACAGTAGCACGGAGCCCGACCGGACGGGGAGATAAAGGGCAGGCCGGCGCCGGGCGGGGGCGCCGGCGCGGATCCTCAGCCGGCCGGTGTGTCGTCGGCGATGGCGGCCGAGGCGTTGCCGTCCGGCTGGGACAGGGACAGCAGCTTGGCGCTGAAGTGCAGGCCGACACGCCGGGCGGTCTCGGCATCGACGTGGAAGCGAACCTTCTCGGCGACGGTGCGCAGCCGGATCATCGAGTCGGACTTGGCCGCGTTCTTGTCGGAGACGGTCAGGATCGGCCGGCCGGCGAGGTCCTCCAGCATCGCGCTGCGCGCCGGGCCGGCGCCACCGCCGAGGAAGACCATGTGGCAGCCGGCGAGCTCGTCGGGCGAGGCGATGCGGCGAACGGCCAAACGGCGGCTGCCGATACGCTTGCCGTCGATGGTCGTCAGCGCCGGGCCGAAGGGGTCCTCGCCGAGCACGCAGACGCGCAGCGGCTCCCAGGCGTTGATGAAGGCCTTGGCCGGCCAGCGGGTGAACTTGGCGAAGTTGTAGAGGAAGGCCGCCTTGACCCGGTACTCGTCGTGCAGCGCCGCGCCGGCGCCCGGCACCTCGCCGGCCAGGGACGCCGCAGCCGGCATTAGCGCCGCCAGCCCGGCGGCCAGGACCGCAGCCGCGGCCCGGCGCCGTATCTCGTTGGTTCGAATCCGGGGCTGCGGCTTTCGCATCGGGCGCGACCTCAGACCACGTTCAGGTTCTGGTTCGCAATCTCTACGTCGACCATCAATGTCACGGTGTTGGCATCCACGGTCGCCGAATAGACGTGATAGCCACCGGCCACGCCGTTGTCGCTCCAGTTTTCGCCGGGCCCGCCCACGAAGAGATTGACCGTGTCGCCGACGTCGCCCTCCACGGTCACTTTGTTGCTATTGTCGCTGGCATCGAGCAGGTCCCGCGCCGAGAGCGCGAAGGTCCCGTCGGGCCCGCCGGTCAGGTCGACCGTTTCGATGTTGGACAGCGCCGGGCCGGCGCCGGTTAGGTCGATGTCCTGGCCGTTCGCGAGCAGTGTGTCCGGTCCGTTGCCGCCGTCGATCACGCTGTCGTTCGCATCCCAGACGAGCACGTCCATGCCGTTGCCGCCATAGAGCGCATCGCGGCCGCTGCCGCCGTCGAGATAGTCCTTGCCGCTCCCGCCATCCAATAGGTCGTCGCCGGCGCGGCCGTAGAGCGTATCGTGGCCGCCGTCGCCGTAGAGCGCGTCGTCGCCCGCCAGGCCGTCCAGCGAATCGTTGCCGTCCAGGCCGTGAATCGTGTCGGCACCGGGCGTGCCGGTGAGCGTATCGTTGCCGGCCGTGGCGGTCAGCGTCTCGCCGCCGGAGCCGCCTGAACCGCCGGAGCCGGCCGGAGCCGGCGCGAGCGAGAGCGGGAGCGCGGGCGGGGGCGCGCTCTGGTGGATTGCCGCGGCAAGGAAACTGCCCGGCGTATCGAAGGATGCGAAGCCCAGGCCGAGGCTGTAGCCATCGGCCGGCGGATTGGGCCCGAGGCCGAGGTGGTCCTCGCCGTCCTGGTCGTCGAGCAGCAGCACCAATGGCTCGGTTCCCAGGACCTGCTCGAGGATGGCGAAGGCGGCTCCGCCGCCGGCGGCGGCATGCGCCGCGCCGTCGCCCTGCGCCGCGCCGTCGTGCTGGGCCTGACCGTCGCCCTGGCCGTCGGTCGGGGCCTGACCGTCGGTCTGGGCCGGCACGCTGCCGGGAAGCTGCGGGTCGACGCCCGGCTGAGCCGCCACCTGGTCGTCGATCGCGGGCTTGTCGTCCTGGGGCGGGTCGGGCTCCGGCGCGCGGGCCCGGACCTGAAGGGTCATGAGCTGCGCCAGGCTCAGCGCCGTCAGGTCGTCGGGCAGCGAATCCTGGCCCCGCAGCGAGCCCAGGTCCTGCGGATTCTGCAGGGCCGCGTCCGAGTTGTCCTGAAACCGTCCGCTCACCCTGAGGCTCATCAGCTGCTTCAGGGTCAACTTGGTCAGATCCGACCACGGCATGCCGCGACCCGCTTCGGTGGGTGCATCGGCGCCGTTGTTCGCTGCAACCTGGTTGGAAAGCCCCGCCATGGCCAACACTCGTACCTTTGGAAATGACAGGGTGGATTTTATGAAGTCTGGGTTAAGACCTCGTTTACTTTTTCTACACCTTTAGATAAAAGTCATGTGTAATTTATGTATTCAGGCCTTGTTTACTGCGGCACTTGGCGGTTAACGCGCCTGTCGTTAAGGTAAGCGACAAAGATTTTCTTATTTCTCCGTAAATCTTTCGGATGCGGCGCGGTCCGCGTCGCGCGTCGCCGAACGGCCACGGCAAGCGGCGGCCGAAGGCGGCACGGCTGTCGGAATTTGTGAGGGAAATCCGGCACCGGCGACATGGAGCGGGCGATGGGATTCGAACCCACGACCCCAACCTTGGCAAGGTTGTGCTCTACCCCTGAGCTACGCCCGCACTCCGTCGCAGCGGTATCGCGCGGCAGATAATACGTTTGCGCCGCCAATGCAAGCACGTCGGCGCGCGCCCTGCGCCGCCTCCCGGCCCGCGCGCGGCGGACCCCCGAGTCTTGCGCCGGGCCCCGCCGGGCGGGTATTGAGCGGTCCGGTCGCCGCGCCGCCGGCACGGAGGGCCGGCCAGGAGGGGAGCAGCAAGGGAGGCCGCCATGAACGAGCGACACGAAGCCGCGCAGCCGACCAGCCCGGAGCAGATCCTCGCCCGCCTCGAGGCGCTCGGCATCGCCAGCCGCAGCTTCCGGCACCCGCCGGTGTTCACGGTCGAGGAGGCCAAGGCGCTGCGCGGCGAGCTGTCCGGCGCGCACATCAAGAACCTCTTCCTGCGCAACAAGAAGGAACAGATGTGGCTGGTCACCTGTCTGGAGGACCGCCAGATCGACCTCAAGGCCCTGGCCGCGGCGCTCGGCGCCGGGCGCTTCTCCTTCGGCAGCGCGGAGCGCCTGATGACCTATCTCGGCGTGCAGCCCGGCTCGGTCACGCCGCTGGCCGTGATCAACGACGGTGCCGGCAAGGTCGCCGTCGTGCTCGACAAGGCGCTGCTCGAGTTCGACGAGGTCAACTGTCACCCGCTGGTCAACGACATGACCACGACGCTCTCGGCCGAGGACCTCGTCGCCTTCCTCGAGGCCGAGGGGCACCCGCCGCGGGTGCTCGACTTCGACGCCCTCTAGCCGCCTCTCCGGCCGCCGCCGCCGGCCCTGCGGCGGGCGCCCGCCGCCCTTGCGCCCCGCCGGCAAAAGCGCCATTTATTTGCCCGAAGTCAGCGAATCGAACAGCGGAAAGCCGGCACGACGATGGAAAGCCTGATTGGCCTCGGCAGCGAGGGAACGGACAAGGCCGCGCCCCAGGGCGACCTGATCAAGGAGAGCGACGAGGCGCACTTCCGCGAGGACGTGCTCGACGCCTCGATGCAGGTGCCGGTCATCGTGGATTTCTGGGCGCCCTGGTGCGGCCCCTGCAAGCAGCTCGGCCCGATCCTGGAAAAAGCGGTCGCCGCGGCGCGCGGCGCGGTCCGCCTGGTCAAGATCGACGTCGACCGCAACCAGATGCTGGCCGGCCAGCTGCAGATCCAGTCGATCCCGGCGGTCTACGCCTTCTTCCAGGGCCAGCCGGTCGACGGCTTCATGGGCGCCCAGCCGGAAAGCGCGATCAAGGGCTTCGTCGAGCGCCTGGCGCGCCAGGCCGGCCCGGACGCCGGCGAATCGCCGGTCGAGCAGGCGCTGGCCCAGGCGCAGGCGGCCCTCGACGAGGGCCAGCACGGCGCCGCCGAGGCGATCTTCGCCCAGGTGCGCCAGCACGATCCGAAGAACGAGACGGCGCGCGCCGGCGTGATCCGCTGCAAGCTGGCGCAGGGCGATGCCGACGGTGCGCAGAAGCTGTTCGACGACGTGCCCGAGGCGGAGCGCGGCGCCGCGGCCTACAGCGGCATCGCCGCCGCCCTCGAGCTGGCGTCGCAGAGCGCGCAGGCCGGCGAGACCGCCGAGCTGCGCCAGCGCGTCGAGCGCAATCCGGCGGACCACCAGGCGCGCTTCGACCTGGCGCTGGCGCTGCAGGCGGCCGGCGACCGCGAAGCCGCGGCCGACGAGCTGCTCGAGATCGTGCGCCGCGACCGCAAGTGGAACGACGAGGCCGCGCGCAAGAGGCTGTTGACCTTCTTCGAGGCCTGGGGACCGAGCGACCCCGCGACGCTCGGCGCCCGGCGTCGTTTGTCCTCGCTTCTGTTCTCATGAGCCGCAGCCCCTTCGATCCCGACTTCGACCAGCTGCCTCCGGAAATTCCAATCTTTCCGCTGCCCGGCGTCCTGTTGCTGCCGGGCGGCCGCCTGCCGCTCAACGTGTTCGAGCCGCGCTATCTCGCCATGGTCGAGGACGCGCTGGCCGGGCCACGGGCGATTGGCATGCTGCAGCCCTGCGAGGAGGCCGACGATGTCGGCGCCGCGCGCACCTACGACACCGGCTGTCTCGGGCGCATCACCGCGTTCAGCGAGACCGAGGACGGCCGTTACCTGATCACGCTGTCCGGCCTGGTCCGCTTCGACGTGACGGCAGAGCTGAGCCAGCGTCAGGGCTACCGCCGGGTCGCGGCCGACTACGGGCGCTTCCGCAGCGATTTGGAGCAGGCCGGCGGCGAGATCGACCGCGGGCGCCTGCTGCAGGCGCTGGGCGACTATTTCGACGCCAACGGCATCGAGGGCGACTGGGACGCCATCGAGGAGGCGGAGAACGAGGCGCTGGTCACATCGCTGGCGATGATCTGCCCCTTCGCGGCGCCGGAGAAGCAGGCGCTGCTCGAGGCCATGACGCTGCCCGACCGCGCCGAGGCGATGACCGCGATCATGGAGATGTCGGCGCACGACGGCGGCGACGACGAGCGCGCCGCGCGGCACTGAGGCCGCGATTGCGCGCGGGCGCCGGACACGGCACGCCGGAGAAGGGGAGCGAGGAAACGCGATGACGAAGGACAAGGCCGGCGTCGATCCCAAACTGCTGGAGATCCTGGTCTGCCCGGTCACCAAGGGACCGCTGGAGTACGACGCCGAGCATCAGGAGCTGATCAGCCGCAAGGCGGGACTCGCATACCCGATCCGCGACGGCATCCCGATCATGCTGCCCGACGAGGCGCGACAGCTCGAAGACTGAGACCCGGAGTTGGGGCGACCGCCATGGCCGACGAGTTCTCGACGCAGCACTGGCCGCAGGAGATCCGCTACCTTTCGGCCGAGAAGCGCCTGGAGGTCGCGTTCGACGACGGCAGTCGCTTCTCCCTGCCGGCCGAGCTGCTGCGCGTCGAAAGCCCCTCGGCCGAGGTCCAGGGCCACAGCCCGAGCCAGAGGCAGGTCGTCTCCGGCCGGCGCCACGTCGGCATCATGGAGATCGAGCCGGTCGGCAACTACGCCGTGCGCCTGCGCTTCGACGACCTGCACGACACCGGCATCTACACCTGGAACTACCTCTACGAGCTGGGCCGCAACCAGGAGCGGATTTGGCAGGACTACCTCGCCGCGCTGGAAAGCGCCGGGCTCAGCCGCGACCCGCAGCGGCACTGATCCAACGACGGTGAATCCAAGGGTGCGCCGCTAGGAGCCGGAGCCCTTGGGCGCCTGCACCACGGAATCCTTTACCACCGCGTCGAGGAAGGCGCGGATGCGCCGCGCGTTGGTGCCGAGGTCCGAGGTCCCGACGCGCGACGCCGAGCGGATGTCGACCCGGCTGCCGGCGGCGTCCGGCCGGACGCGCACGACGATGTCGTCGACGAAGCCGAACCAGAAGGTCCGGTCGGTCGCCTCGATCCGCCCGGCGTCCGGCACAGCCGCCACCACCGTCCAGCCCAGATCCTTGACGATCGCGAGCACGCGCGGAAACACCTCCCGCGGCGGAAGCTGGTAGGTGATCGGGCCGATGTCGTCGTAGGCGCCCATCTGCAGCCCGGCGACCGTGTCGCCGCCGTACTCGGCGGAGTTCGGCGCATCGCGGCGCAGCGGCAGGATGTCGACGAAGCGCGGCGGGTTCAGCGTATCGGTCGTGATGTCGTGGATCGGCGGCAGGCGCTGCGCCTCGCGCAGGTGCAGCCAGGGCACGGCGACGGTGACGCCGCCCAGCGCGATCGCGACGACCAGCGGCGGGATACTGCGCCAGCGCCGCACGACGAGCGCAACGATCAGCAGGAGCGCACCGCCGGCCGCGGTCGCCAGTCCGAAGTAGGCGGCGCTGCGCAGGATGCTGAAGCCGGTGCGGAAGTCCCACAGGCCCCAGCGGTTCCCGAAGCCCGAGGCCGCGCCGGCGAGCGCCGCGCCAACCGCCAGCAGCAGCACGAGCCAGGCGAGCGGCGCCAGGGCCGCCGCCACCGCGCCCTCGCGGCGCGGCGCGGTCATAGCGGAATCTCCCGGCGCGCGATCGCGCGCGCCCAGGTCTTCGTCGGGTCCGGCGCGAACACGAGGTCGGGGTTGGCCGGGATGTCGAGCCAGACGCCGCGCGCCTGCTCCGATTCGAGTTGGCCGGGGCCCCAGCCGGCGTAGCCGAGCGCGAAGAGCAGGTGCCGGGGCCCGCGCTTCGCGGCGAGCGCGTCGAGCATCTCGGGGTCGCCGGTGACGGCGATCTTGTCGTCGACCGCCACGCTGGTCTTGAGCATCACGTCGCGGCTGTGCAGGAAGAAGCCCTGGCCCGGCGACACCGGCCCGCCGGCGAAGACTTGCACCGTGGCGTCGCCCTCGGCCGGCGCGCGCCCCATGCCCGCCAGCAGTTCGGAGACCGGCACCTCGCCGAGCGGCCGGTTGACGATCAGCCCGAAGGCGCCGTCGCGATTGTGTTCGACCATGTAGATCACCGTCCGCGCGAAGTTGGGATCGTCCATCCGTTCCGAGGCGACGAGCAGATGCCCGGCGAGACTACCGGCAGGGCCCGCCCCGCCGTCGCCACTCTGCCCCGGCGCCGGAGTGCTGGCAAAGACGAACGACAGCGCCAGCAGGCCGGCGCCGGCGAGGCGCCGAAACCGGCGCGCGGCGGCCCCGATCGTCATGCTGATCCCTTTCGTCGCATACGCGTTCGCACGGTCCCGTAAACGCCGCAGCGGTGTCGCGGCTCTGTTAGACAAACCGTCGTCCTCCGAACCATTGTAGCGGATCGACCTGCTGCCGAGGACTCGCCCATGCCAGACAGCCAGCCGCCCGTCGCGCAGCCCACCGGCGCGCAGCCGCATCGACGCGTGCCCTCGATCCGTCCGCGCAACACCCCGGCGACCGGCCTCGTCGACAGCGAGGCGCCGGTCGACATGGCGGCGCTCAGGACCGATCGCCTGGCGCGGGTCCGCGCCGAGCTCAGGGCGCGCGACTATGCCGGCGTGCTGCTGTTCGATCCCATCAACATCCGCTATGCGACCGGTTCGCGCAACATGGCGGTGTGGACCCTGCACAACGCCGCGCGCTACTGCTTCGTGCCGACCGAGGGGCCGGTCGTGCTGTTCGACTTCCACAACTGCGAACATCTCTCCGCCGGCCTCGAGACGATCGCCGAGGTGCGCCCGACCTGCGCCTGGTACTACTTCTCGGCCGGGCCGCGGGTGGCGGAGAAGGCCGCGCGCTGGGCGCGCGAGATCGCCGATCTCGTGCGGCGCTGCGGCGGCGGCAACCGGCGGCTGGCGCTCGACCACTGCGACCCGGCCGGCGCGCAGGCCCTGATCGCCGAAGGCATCGGGATCTTCGACGGCCAGGAGGTCCTCGAGCAGGCCCGGCGCATCAAGTCGCCCGAGGAGATCGCCGTCATGAACGTCGCCATTGGCGTCTGCGAGGTCGCCATGGCCGAGATGCGCGCGCGCCTCGCGCCGGGCATGACCGAGAACGAGCTCTGGGCCATCCTCAACCAGGTCAATGCGGCCAAGGGCGGCGAATGGATCGAGACCCGGCTGCTGAGCTCGGGTGGGCGCACCAACCCCTGGTTCCAGGAATGCGGCGCGCGCATGATCCGCCCGGGCGAGCTGATCAGTTTCGATACCGATCTAATCGGCCCCTTCGGCTACTGCGCCGACATCTCGCGCACCTTTTTCTGCGGGCCGGGCCGGCCGAGCGACGCGCAGCGCCAGCTCTACCGCCTGGCCTGGGAGCAGATCGAGTACAACAGCGCTCTGCTCAAGCCCGGCCTGAGCTTCCGCGAGCTCGCCGAGACGTCCTTCAAGCTGCCGGCGTCCTGCCTGCCGAACCGCTATTCGGTCGTGGTGCACGGCGTCGGCCTGTGCGACGAGTACCCGCACTGCGCCTACCTCGAGGACATCGACACGAGCGGCTACGACGGCGTGTTCGAGCCCGGCATGACGATCTGCGTGGAGAGCTACATCGGCGAGGTCGGCGGCGACGAGGGCGTCAAGCTCGAGCAGCAGGTGCTGATCACCGAGACCGGCGTGCTGCTGCTCTCGACCTTCCCCTACGACGACGACCTGCTGCCGCGCGAGGTGTGAGGCCGGGGCCTAGAGCGCCTCGCCGCGGATCAAGCGCGGCAGGTCGCCGACCAGGCCCATGGCGTGGCGCATGAACAGGCGCTTGAGCGGCGGCACGTGGTCGACCGCCGCGAGGCCGAGGTCGCGCGCCAGGCGCAGCGGCGCAAGGTCGTTGGAGAACAGCCGGTTGAGGCTGTCGGTCACCACCATCAGCACGGTGTTGTCGAAGCGCCGCCAGCGCTGATACGCGGCCAGCGTCTCGGCGCTGCCGGGGTCGAGGCCGAGGCGGCGCGCGTCGACCACCGTCTCGGCCAGGGCCGCCACGTCGCGCAGGCCGAGGTTGAGGCCCTGGCCGGCGATCGGATGGATCACGTGCGCCGCGTCGCCGACCAGCGCCAGGCGGCGGTCGACGTAGCGCTCGGCGTGCTGCAGCGACAGGGGGTAGCTCCAGCGCTTCCCGAGCGGCCGCAGGCGCCCCAGGCTGTCGCCGAAGCGGCGCTCCAGCTCGCGCCCGAAGGCCGCGTCGTCGAGCGCCAGCATCTCGGCCGCCAGGGCGCGGCGCTCGGTCCAGACCAGCGAGGAGCGGTGCGTGCCGTCCGCCCCGTCGACCAGCGGCAGCAGCGCGAAGGGGCCGGCGGGCAGGAAATTCTCGTGCGCCACGCCGCCGTGCGGCCGCTCGTGCCCGACGGTGCAGACGATGCCGGCCTGCGGATAGTCCCAGGCGGTGACGCGGATGCCGGCCTCGCGTCGCAGCGCCGAGTCGCGACCCTCGGCGGCGACCAGCAGCGCGGCGCGCAGGTGGCGGCCGTCGTCGAGCCGCGCGCTGACCGCGCCGGCTTCGCGCCGGCAGTCGGCCAGCGCGGCCGGGGCCGCGAGGTGCAGCCGCGGCAGCCCCGCCGCGCGCGCCAGCAGCGCCAGGCGGATGTCGCGGTTCTCGACGATATGGCCGAGCGGCGCGCCGTCCAGTGTGTCGTGGTCGTAATGCACGAAGAACGGCGACGCCGGCCGGCCGATCTGGCCGTCGGACACCCGGATGTCGAGGATCGGCGCCGCCTTGCCGGCCATGGCCGGCCAGATGCCGAGCGCCGCCAGCACCTGCTGCGAACCGCGTGCCAGCGCCGAGGCACGCCCGTCGTGCGCTTCCCGAATGGCCTCCTGCGGCGGCCGGCGGTCGATCACGACGACCTCGAGGCCGGCCTGGGCGAGCGCGATGGCGATTGTCATCCCGACCATGCCACCGCCCGAGATCAGCACCTCGACCGTCGCGCCGTCCTGCAATCCGTCCGACCCCGCCATTGCCCCTGCCATTGCCCCTGCCATCGTCCCCGCCATCGTCCCCGCCATCGCTCCGCTTCTTTAGAATCCGCTTGCCGGTCGGCTCGCGCCGGTCTTCCCGTGCCGGCAGGCCCCGCCAGCCGGAGCGGGCAGAATTCCCCCTCGGCACGGCGCTGTCCAGGGGCCCGTGCGGCAGCGGCCGACGGCGGCGCCCGCGATTCTCTGACTATTAATTAGGCAGTCGCTCGTGAGTGCCTATTTTGCCGGCAATCGCCGAGCGGCAAGGTCCGCGGCGCGGCCTGCCGCATGGCTCGAATTCCCCGGAAAACGGCCGGTCCCACGGTACGGTCGGCGGTTGGCACGCATCTTGGAATAGGGAAGCGGGTGGCCGTCCGACCGGGGCCCGGGAATCGCGCGGTCGCGCCCGCGCGGCGCGCGGGGCGCCCCGGACCCGGTCGCGGCCGTGGAACCGACGGGGAGAGACGCAGGATGAAGATGGTGATGGCCGTGATCCGGCCGTTCAAGCTCGACGAGGTGCGCGAGGCGCTGCATCGCATGCAGGTCCATGGCCTGACCGTCTCGGAGGTGCGCGGCTACGGCCGGCAGCGCGGGCAGACGGAGATCTACCGCGGCGCGGAATACGCGGTGAGCTTCCAGCCCAAGCTGCGGCTGGAGGTCGCCGTCACCGACGGCATGGCGGAACAGGTCGTGGAGACCATCAGCCAGGCGGCCCACACCGGGCGCATCGGCGACGGCAAGGTCTTCGTCCTCGACGTCGATCACACGGTCCGGATCCGGACCGGCGAAACCGACGCGGCGGCCCTTTAGGGCGCGCTCCGCGAAACCGGCATCTTCAACAAGGAGGCTCGGATGAGACTGACCGGAAGACTATTCGGCCTTGGCGGGGCGACCGTCGCGGCATTGACCCTGGGCACGGCGCCGGCCACGGCGGCCGTCTCGCCGGAGACCCAGTTCGTATTCAACAGCTTTTCGTTCCTGATTCACGGCGCCCTCGTGATGTTCATGGCGGCCGGCTTCGCGATGCTCGAGTCCGGCCTGGTGCGCACCAAGAACACGGCCAGCATCTGCCTGAAGAACATCGCGCTCTACGCGGTCGCCTGCCTGCTCTACTACCTGATCGGCTACAACCTGATGTACGTCGACGTCGGCAGCTTCATGGGCTCGATCGGCCTGCTGTACAACCCGTCGGAGGCGGAGCTGGCGCTGATCAACGCACCGGAGGCGACCGACGCGCTGATCGCGCCGGTGGTCGACAACGGCTATGCGGTGATGTCCGACTGGTTCTTCCAGGTGGTCTTCGTCGCCACCGCGGCCTCGATCGTCTCGGGCACCGTGGCGGAGCGCATCAAGGTCTGGCCCTTCCTGATCTTCACGGTGATCCTGACCGGCATCATCTATCCGATCGAAGGCGCCTGGACCTGGGGCGGCGGCTGGCTCTCGCAGCTTGAGCCGGTCGGTTTTTCCGACTTCGCCGGCTCGACCGTGGTGCATTCGGTCGGCGGCTGGGCGGCGCTCAGCGGCGCCATCATCCTCGGGCCGCGTAAGGGCCGCTACGGCCCCGACGGCCGGGTGCACGCCATGCCCGGCGCCAACCTGCCGCTCGCCACGCTCGGCACCTTCATCCTGTGGTTCGGCTGGTTCGGCTTCAACGGCGGCTCGCAGCTGGCGCTGGGCTCGGCGCTCGACGCCGCGGCGATCGCCATCGTCTACGTCAACACCAACCTCGCGGCCGTGGCTGGCGTGCTCGTCGCCATGGCGCTGTGCCAGATCATCTACCGCAAGGTCGACCTGACCATGGCCCTGAACGGCGCGATCGCCGGCCTGGTGTCGATCACCGCCGGGCCGGACCTGCAGAACCACCTGCTGGCCCTGATCGTCGGCGGCGTCGGCGGCGCCCTGGTGGTCTTCGCGGTGCCGCTGCTCGACAAGCTGCGCATCGACGACGTGGTCGGCGCGATCTCGGCCCACCTGGTGGCCGGGGTCTGGGGCACGCTTGCGGTCGGCATCGTCGGCGGCGGCAGCTTCGTCGCGCAGATCACCGGCGTGGCGGCGATCGGCGTCTTCGTGCTGGCGGCCAGCTCGGTGGTCTGGCTGGCCCTCAAGTACACCGTCGGGATCCGGGTCAGCGCCGAGGACGAGGATCTCGGCATCGACCGGGCGGAGCTCGGCATGGAGGCATACCCCGAGTTCGGGCACGGCTCGCAGAGCATCTAGATCACCTTCCCTAGGGCGGCGGGTGCCGCGACGGCACCCCGGCTCAGCGCACTGACCCGGATGGCTCCGCCATCCGGGTCATTTTTTCGGTTCCGCGCGGGTATTCGTCTCTATAGGATACTAGATATTGCTGTATTTTCCTAATGACACCGAAGATATTGTGGTTCTAGGGTGGTAAAACCTGTCGCCGGCCGATGTTGTCGAGGCCCGGCGGCAAGTCGTCGCGGCGTATTCGGCCGCGCCGGTTCCGGTCCGCACCTGGCAGGGGCCCGGAACGCAAACGGGGGACCACATGATGCGATGCCCTTTCTGACTCTCGGCGGTCCGGCCGCGGCGCTGCTCGCCGTGGCGGGAACCGCCGCGCTCCCCGCCCTGGCCCAGGGGGCGCCCTGCGACGCGCGCGACAGCGTGCTCGCCCTGCTCGCCGACCGCTACAGCGAGGCGCCGGTCGCGCTCGGCGTCACCGGGCACGGCAGCCTGGTGGAAGTCCTGACCGACGCGCGCGGCACCACCTGGACCATTCTGGTCACCGCGCCCAACGGCACCAGCTGCGTCGTGCTGACCGGCGAGGGCTGGCGCAGCCTCGAGCAGGCCGTGCGCGACCACGCGGCCTGACCGCCGTCCGGCGGGACGGATTGCCGAAGCCGGTTGCCGACCGCCTCGCGGCGATGCGCGTGGCGCGGGCGGTTAGCTGCGCCGCGGCGCTACGGAGGCGCGCCACACCCAGGGCTTCACGAAACTGCCCCGCCACATCCCACGCTCGGCTTTGCGGGCCTCGTCCTCCGCGTCGACATAGTCCAGCGAGTACCGCCGGTAGGCCAGCGCCCAGCCCGCCAGCACCAGTCTGCGGCCGATGTCGCATCCGTTCGGTGAAAAGCACTTGGCGACGAGACGGCCGTAGCAATCCCGCTCGATCGGTTCGCAACGAAGCAGCACGCCGGCCGTGAGCGCTTCGAGCGCGGCCAACGCGATCGTGCCGCATTCGAGTTGTCGGCCGCGCCACCAAAAGGGTTGGTCCAATTCCGGTGCGTCGATGCCATGCAGGCGCACCCGCTCTCCGGCAACGACAATCGTGTCGCCATCGACGACCCGCGCGAGACCTGCGAGGGGATTGGCGGGCCGGCTAAGCCTCGAGACGCCGGAGATATCGACAACGAGCCGCCTGAGCATTCGCAGGGAGGTCCTAATAGATCTATCAGCAGTGAGAGCCTAGCCGGATCGGGTTAGGGTTCCGTTCACGAATATCCGGCATTGCAGGCATCACGTGAGCGGCCCGGCACTTGCCGTTTCGAGCGGCGGCACGCGGCATTCCAACGCTCGGCTTGTCGGCGCCCTGGGGCCCCGGTAGACTCGTTTCTGTTTTGTACTCTTGCCCGAGTCGCGCGGTCGGCCGCCGCCGCGCCCGGCTCGGGACGCCCCGAGACCGAACGCCCCGAGACCGAACGTCCCGAGACCGAACACCCCGAGGTTGACCGCCCGTGACCGACCGCCGTGGCCTGGAGGCCTTCCATCCCTTCGCCCGCCTCAATGCCCTGCTTGCCGGCATCCCCGCCGGGCGGCCCGGCATCACCGTCGGCGGCCGCGACCCGGCGGCGCCGGTGCTGCTGCAGATCGGCGAGCCGCAGAACCAACCGCCCGACTTCGTCGCCGAGGAGCTGACCCGCGCCGCCGCCGGCTGGTCGCGCTATCCGCCGCAGCGCGGCACGCCGGAGTACCGCCAAGCCTGCGCGGACTGGCTGACGCGGCGCTATGCCCTGCCCGCCGGCTTGATCGACCCGCAGACCATGATCCTGCCGCTGCCCGGCACGCGCGAGGGGCTGTTCTTCGCCGCCCTCGCCGTGACGCCCGGCAACGGCGTGGTGCCGCCGCCGGCAGAGGGCGCATCGCCGGCGATCCTGCTGCCCAATCCGTTCTATCACGTCTACGTCGGCGCGGCGCTGGCCGCCGGGGCGGAGCCGGTCTTCGTCGACGCCGCGGCGGAGACCGATTTCCTGCCCGATTTCAGCAGCTTGCCGCCGGAAACCCTGGGGCGCGCCGCGCTCGCCTATTACTGCACGCCGTCCAACCCGCAGGGCGTCGCGGCCGGCCCGACGGAGATCGAGGGCGTGCTGCGCCTCGCCCGCCGGCACGGCTTCGTCGTCGCTTTCGACGAGTGCTACGCCGAGATCTACGGCGACCGGCCGCCGGCCGGCGCCCTGCAGGTCGCCGCCGCGCTGGGCGGCGGGCTCGACAACCTGCTGGCGTTCCATTCGCTGTCGAAGCGCTCCAGCGCGCCGGGCCTGCGCTGCGGCTTCGTGGCCGGCGCGCCGGCCCTGATCGACGCGCTCGACGCCGTGCTGCGGGTCGGCGGCGCCGGGGTGCCGCTGCCGGTGCTGGCCGCCGGCACGCGGCTGTGGCGCGCCGAGGAGCACGTCGAAGCGAACCGCGCGCGCTACCGCGAGAACTTCGCCGTGGCCGAGCACGTGCTCGGCAACCGCTTCGCCTACCGTCGGCCGGATGGCGGATTCTTCCTCTGGCTCGACGTCGGCAACGGCGAGGCGGCGGCGAAAATCCTGTGGCGCGAGGCGGGCATACGCGTACTTCCGGGTACGTACATGTGCGAGGCGAGCGCGAAGTCCGGCGCGTCGGGCGGCGGTGCCGACCCCGGCGGCAACCCCGGCACCCGCTACATCCGCCTGGCGCTGGTCTACGAGCCGGAGCTGATCGCCGCGGCGCTGGAACGCCTCATTCAGGTGTTATAGTGACAAATTAAGATTTTGGATTAAGATTCGTCTGGTCCGGAAGCGATTCGGCGGGAGAGCCCCATGGCGGCACGTGCCGGCACCATGACACGACGCGCGACGCGCAACGCCCGGCCGCGGCTGCTGCCGGCCGGCACCGGGCCGTTCCTGCGCCGCCGCCTGATCGAGCTTTTGGGCCTCGCTCTCTTCGTCGCCGCGGTCGCCCTGCTGGCCGCCCTGGTCAGCTTCCACGCGGCCGACCCGTCGCTCAACCGCGCGGTCGACGGCCCGGTCGCCAACTGGCTCGGCCGGCCCGGCGCCTACACCGCCGAGTTCCTGCTGCAGACCCTGGGCCTGGCCGCGGCGCTGCTGCCGCTCGTGCTGGCCGCCTGGGCGGGGCGGCTGCTGCGCGAGCGCGCGCTGCCGCGGTGCTGGCTGCGCCTCGCCGCCCTGCCGCCGGCGGTGCTGCTGCTGGGCGCCGCCCTGGCGGCCCTGCCGCGCCCGGCGGCATGGCCGCTCGGCGACGGGCTCGGCGGCTTCCTCGGCGCCCTGCTGCTCGGCCGCACGGTGCAGTCGACCGCCGTCGCCCCGGAGGTGCTCGGCGCCGCCGCCGCGCTGCTCGGCCTGGCCGCCCTGGCACTGGCACTCGGCATGCGGCGCGACGAGTGGGCCGACCTCTGGCACCGGCTGCGCTACGCTGTCGCCCTGACCGCCTACGGGCTGGCCCGCGCTTTCGCCGGCTCGCGGCGGG
>Ga0210144_1000653_pt1 | contig 16859 bp, 17 predicted proteins | sample Muzzi_PWA_D2_FD_185532 | JGI IMG/M metagenome (GOLD analysis project Ga0210144, IMG submission 185532) | Wetland microbial communities from San Francisco Bay, California, USA, that impact long-term carbon sequestration - Muzzi_PWA_D2 (SPAdes) | ecosystem: Environmental > Aquatic > Marine >...
CGGGGAAGGGCATGGGGCGGTAGGCCCCCGTCCCGCTTCCCGGCCTCGCGGAACGCCGCCCGGACCCCGTGCGGTGGCCGGCCGCCGCGCGGGCGTAGCCGCGAAACCCGCTCGGGCGCCGCTGGGGGCCGCGCCCCCTACCCCCGCCGGCCGAACCAGGTGCGGGGGTAGAACAGCACGAGCAGGGCCACGATCTCCACGCGGCCCAGGAGCATGTCGGCCATCAGCACGGCCTTCAGGTGGGGGGCCAGGGCGTGGGAGGTGATGCCGGTGGACAGGCCCACCGTGCCGGTGGCGGAGACCACCTCGAACAGGCTGTCCAGGGGCGGGTAGCCGGCGGCCAGGAAGGGCAGCCACGAGGTCAGCACCACGGCCCCGAACAGGGCGATGAGGGCCAGGGCGCGGGCGGCGTCGCCGGGCTCCAGGGGGCGGCCCCCGAGGCGCGGGGCCACCACCGCGTGGGGCGGCGCCGTGGCCGAGCGCAGGGCCGCCCGCACCACCGCCCCCAGGATCAGCACCCGCAGCAGCTTGACGCCGCCCGCCGTGGAGCCCACCGAGCCCCCGGCGGTCATCGCCACGATCATCACCGCCAGGGCCGCCGTGGGCAGGCCCGCCACCGGCAGGGTGGCGAAGCCCGTGGTGGTCTGGGCCGAGACCCCCATGTGGAGGCCGTGGAACAGGGCCTCGCCCCACGCCATGCCGCCCTGGAGGCGGAAGGCGATGGCCAGCAGCGCCGCCACCGCCGCCGTGAGGACCGCCAGGGTCTTCAGCTCCGGGTCCCCCAGCACCCGGCGGCCGGTGCGGGCCTCGCCGGGGGCCGGGTGGAAGGCCGCCCAGTAGAGGGGCAGCGACACGGCCCCCAGGAACGACAGGGCCGTCACCACCACCCGGGGCGCGGCCGAGGGGAAGCCGGCCAGGCTGTCGGCCAGGGGCGAGAAGCCGCCGGTGGAGACCGCCGCCAGGACGTGCAGCACGGCCGTGTACGGCTCGGCCCCGGCCAGCAGCAGGGCGGCGATGCCGAGGGCCGTGAGCACCAGGTAGACCTTGAGCATGCGGCGGGCGTGGGTGCGGGTGGCGGCGGCCAGGGCCTCGCCCCCGGAGGTGTCCACCAGGCGCCGGGCCGCGGCCTGGTGGCCCATGAGCAGGGCCACCGACAGCACCGCGATGCCGAGGCCCCCGTACCACTGCATCCAGGCGCGGGCGAAGCGGAAGGTGCGGGGGTGGGCCGCCGGGTCCGCCAGGGTGGACAGGCCGGTGGTGGTGACGCCGGAGACGGCCTCGAACAGGGCGTCGGCGAACGGCAGGCCGGCGGCGGTGAACGGCCAGGTCATCAGCAGGGAGGCGCCGACGAAGGCCAGGGCCACCACCGCCAGGGCCTCCGCCTCGCGGATGCGCTCCGGCGGCCGCAGGCGGGCCAGGGGGGTGCCGACGGCGGCCAGGGCCACGATCAGGACGGCGTAGCGCCAGGTCAGGCGCGTCTCCCCCGCCAGGACCGAGACCGCCAGGGGCGCCAGGGTGAGGGTCGCCAGCATGAGGCCGAGCTGGCCCAGGTACTTGCCCACCACCCGGCCCCGGACGGCGTAGGAGAGGACGGCGTCGGCGTCGGCCATCAGCCCCCCTCCCCGTCCCCGAAAGCGCGCGCGTGCATCCCCGACGACCCTCCCCGGCTCATGGCCGGAGGCTAGGGGGAAACGGGGCGGGTTTGCAATCGGGGGGCGCCTTGTGGCCGCGCAGGGGGGCGTCTAGGATGGGAGGGTTCACCACCGGGGAAGGGGGACGCGCGATGCATTGGGAAGCCGTGGGGCGGGGGCTGGCGGCCGCCGGGGGCCTGTGGCTGGCGGCGCTGGCGCTGGCCCGGGTGCAGGTGGCGCGGCGGGCCCGGCGGGCGCCGGAGGCCCCCGAGGGTGGGGCCGGCGAGGGCGCCGGGCCGGAGAAGCCGCCGGAGGCGCCCCGGCGGGCGTGGGCGCCGTTCGTGGCACCCGTCCTGGCCCTGGCGGTGGGGCTGCTGCTGATGCTCATCGGGCCGCGGTGAGCCCGCGCGCCGGTCAGTTGCTGCCGGGGCCGTGCCGGACCCTGGTGAACCGCCCGGGGCGGGGGCGACGCACGGTGGCCCAGGTGGCGGCGTGCCTGGAGGCCCTGGGGCCCCGGCCCCCGGCGCGGGCCCTGGAGGTGGGGTGCGGCGGCGGGGCAGTGGCGGCCTTCCTGGCGGGGGCGCGCAACATGGAGGTGGTGGCCACCGACCTGGACCCGCGCGAGGCCCGGGTGGCCCTGGACCGGCGCCCGCCCGGGGCGCGGCTGCACGTGGCGGTGATGGACGCGGCCCGCCTGGCGCTGGCCGGGGGCGGCTTCGACCTGGTGGTGGCCCAGCACATGCTGCACCACGTCCCCGACTGGCAAGGCGCGGTGCGGGAGGCGACCCGGGTGCTGCGCCCCGGCGGCCACCTGATCTGGATCGACCTGGCCCTGCCGCGCTGGGCGGCGTGGCTGCTGGCCCCGTTCGCAGGACGGATCGGGGTGTTCACCCGGGCCGAGGTGGAGGCCGCCTTCGCCGGGGCGGGCCTGCGCGTGCGCCAGCGGCGCCGGGCCGGGGTCCTGCACCGTCTGGTGCTGGAGAAGACCGGGGAGTAAGGCGCGGCTCAAGGCGCGGGCGGCGCGTCTCCGGAGCCACCGGGCGGGGCTTCGCGGGGCGTATCGGGCGGCGCCTCGCCGGGGGCGGGCTCGGCAGCGGCGGGGCCGCCGGGGGGCTCGCCGCCGGCGCCGCCGCGCGCCAGGATGGACGTGAGCGAGGGCAGGTCCGGGTGGTCGGGCCGGAGCTGCTCCAGGGCCCCCACGGCCCGCTCGGCACCCGCGCGAAAACCCATGTCGAGGTAGCCGTAGGCGGCCTTGGCGTACCAGCGGGCGGCCTGGGCGGAGTCGGTGTCCACGCCCCGGCCGTGGGCGTAGGCGGCCCCCAGGTTGAACTGGGCGTCGGCCACCCCCTCCTTGGCGGCCTTCTTCCACAGCGCCACGGCCCGGGCCTCGTCCACCTCGACGACCTGGTTGCCGAAGGCGTAGAGCACGCCCAGCAGGTTGGCCGCCTCGGGGCTGCCGTCGGCCTCGGCGCGGGTGAGCCAGTCGAGGGCGCGGGCGTCGTCCTGGGCCGTGCCGCGCCCCTCGTGGTACATCAGGCCGCAACGGAACATCGCGCCCAGGTCGCCGCCCTCGGCGGCCTTGAGGTACCAGGCGAAGGCCAGGGCGTCGTCCTGGGGCATGCCCCGGCCGTACTCGTACATGCTGCCCAGCATGGACTGGGCCCAGGCCTGGCCCTGCTCGGCGGAGAAGCTCACCCACTGGGCGGCGCGGGCGTCGTCCTCCAGGGTCGGCGGCCGCACCCAGGCGGCCCGCTGCGCCGCCGCCGGCACGGCCCAGGCGAGGCAGGCCAGCAGCACCCCGATGGCGGCAACTCCCCGTCGCATCGCGCTCCCTCCCACCACCCGCCTTCCTGCCCAAAGCCTACCACTTCGGCCGCGGCCGGGTGACGCGGGGCGGCGCGGGGCGGCGCGGGACGATCGGGACGATCGGGACGATCGGGGCGGGCCGGGGCGGGCCGGGGCGGGCCGCTTTGACTTCGCCCCGGGCGCTTGATACGGTCGGTTAGGTAGCGGAAAACGATTCGGGGGACGGGATGGGGCGGACGTCGCGGTACGTCCGCGCGACCCATCCCGGAAGCGGAGCGGCCGCTCCGGCGGCCGCGCATGGGGGCAAAGAGGGGATGCGGGAGACGGACCGCCAGGAGGGTGGTTTCCGCGCCGCCGGGCCGCCGGAGGGGGCCCGCGAGCGGCTCCGCGCCACCGGCCCCGGGCAACGCCCGGGGCGCGCGGCCCACGGGCCCGCCCCCACACGATCAGGCCCCCCGCGTCCGGCGGCGGGGCGAACCTCGTGAAACAGCTCACGATCGACCTCCAGGACGGCTTCGAGGACGACACCGTCGTCATCGAGGTCGACGGCCGGGAGGTCTACCGCAAGGCACACGTCCGTACTCGTCAGCAGATCGGGCTGGCGGACACGGTGGTCGCCGAGGTCGCGGGCCCGCGGCCCCGGGTCGAGGTTCGCCTGCTCGAGCGGCGGCTGGCGCTGAAGCTGGAGCCGGCTCTTGAGTCGGTCGCCTTTCTGGGCGTGTCGCTGGGGCGGGACGGGCGGCTGGAGTCGCGGGAGAGCGCCGAACCGTTCGGCTACCTGTAGTCCTCCCCCCGCCCCCGGGCGGGGGGAGGGGGCGACGAAGATCCGAGCACGCGGAGGGGGACCGCGCGGCCCCGCCTCCCCAGGGAGAGGCAGCCATGACAGACAAGAAGTTCACGCAGACACGAGCGCGGGGGCAAAAGCCGGCGGGCCGTCAGGGGACGGCCGCGGCGCCCCGCGGAGCCGAGCCGGGCGGAGCGGCCGCCCCGGCCCGGAGCCCCGAGAACGAGGGGCTCTTCGGCTGGCCGTGGCCGCTGCACCGGACGGTCAGCGGCCTCTACACCTGGCGCCGCCCGAAGTGGCAGCTGCCCAAGGTTCCCAGCCCGTTCCCGCAGCCGCCGGAGTGGCCGGTCGGACCGCCTCCCATCCACCCGTCCGGCGCCCCGTCGGAGGAGGCCGCCGAGCTGGCGTCCGACGAGGCGGCGGCGATCCGGCTGCCGATCCTGCCGGTGCTGCACGAGAAGGAGGAGATCCGGCTGGACGTGGACGGCCGCTACCCGCAGATGACCGCCAGCGGGACGCGCTACGTGGGGCTGGGCGGCCAGGCCCACTGGGTCGCCGGCCTCGCGTCGGTCGGCTGGCGGACCTGGGCCGGCGCCATCTGGTACCGGGACGGGGGCCTGGCGTTCCCCTACACCAACGTGGCGATCCGCGCCCTGGGGTCGTGGTGGGGCCCGCCCGGGAACCTCCTGGCGACCTTCAGCGGCGGCGGCGCGCCGACGATGACCCATACCTACACGTACACGTCACGCCACTTCCACCCGGTGGAGTTCGAGTTCGACACCGTGGAGAACACCGAGGCGGTGACCACGTACGACACGGGGAGCCACCCGAACCGGCCCGAGACCCTCCCGGTGGAGAACCTCTCCATCGAGCAGGTGTACGACCGGGCCGGGTTCCGTGTCACCCGGTCGGGCGGCGACGGGACGGTCCCCCTGCAGGGGGCCGGGGCCAACGGTACCTGGAGCGACGCCGAGATGCACGACGCGATGCAGACCTACTGGTCGCGATTCGCGGACCGGGCGCAGTGGTCGCTGTGGGTGCTGTTCGCCGCGCGGCACGACATCGGCACCGGCCTGGGCGGCATCATGTTCGACGACATCGGCCCGAACCACCGCCAGGGCACGGCGATCTTCAACGACAGCTTCATCTCGCAGGCGCCCGCGGGCGAGGCGAACGCCGACGCGTGGGTGCGGCGCATGCGGTTCTGGACCGCCTGCCACGAGATGGGACACGCCTTCAACCTGGCCCACTCGTGGCAGAAGAGCAGGGGGACGCCGTGGATCACGCTGGCGGACGACCCCGAGGCGCGCAGCTTCATGAACTACCCCTACGGGGTGGACGGCGGGCAGACGTCGTTCTTCGCCGACTTCGCGTTCCGCTTCAGCGACCCGGAGCTGCTGTTCATGCGCCACGCGCCGGCCCGCTTCGTCCAGATGGGCAACGCGGACTGGTTCGACCACCACGGTTTCCGGCAGGCGCGGGTCTCGCCGGAGCCCAAGCTGAGGCTGGAGGTGCGCACCAATCGGGAGCGGCCGCAATTCGCGTTCCTGGAGCCGGTGGTCCTGGAGCTGAAGCTCACGAACGTCTCGCCCCATCCGCTGCTGGTGGATGGGAACCTGCTGGCCGCCACGGACCGGATGACCGTGATCCTGAAGCGGGAAGGCCGGCCGGCGCGCCAGTGGACCCCGTACGCGCGCTACAACCTGGAGGCCGAGCCGACAGCCTTGGCGCCCGGCCGGTCGCTCTACGCCCCGTTGCGGGTGGCCGCCGGGATCAACGGCTGGGACCTGGCCGAGCCGGGCAACTACACGGTCCAGCTGGCCTGCCACGTGAACGGCGAGGACCTGGTCTCCAACCCCCTCGCGCTGCGGGTGTCGGCCCCGGCCGCGTACGAGGAGGAACGGGTGGCGCGGGACCTGTTCTCGGAGGACGTGGGACGCATCCTCGCGTTCGGCGGGAGCCGGTTCCTGACCGCGGGCAACGAGATCCTCGACGATGCCGTGGAGCGGCTGCCGAAGAGCCGGGTCGCCATCCACGCCCGGCTGGCCCTGGCCGAGCCCGACACCTGCGCGTACAAGTCGCTGGAGCTGGGCGAGGGCCGGCGGGAGATGACCTCGGCGGCGGCGGACGCCGGGCGGATCCGGATCCGGACCGCCGACGTGAAGAAGGCCCGCGCCGCCATGGATGCGGCCCTGCTGGAGCGCCCGGCCGAGGCGGCCGAGACCCTCGGGCACGTCGGCTACAAGCAGCGGGTGGACCGCTACGCGGCGTGGCTGACGGAGCAGGGCGAGCGCGGGGCCGCCGCCAAGTGCGGCGACCTGGCGCGCAAGACCCTGTCGAAGCGCGGCGTGCCCGCCTGGGTGTTCGAGGGCCCCGCGGGATCGGAGGCGCGCGCGAGCGTGGCCTGACCCCGCGCCCCGGAGCCGGTCCGGCCCGCCTCGCCTGGGCCGGGCCGGTAACACCCGACGGCGGCAACACCCCGTCGCATCCTGCTCCCTCCCACGACCCGCCCTCCGGCCCAAAGCGTGCCACCTCGACGCGCGGCCGGAGCGGCGCGGAGGGGGCGCCGGGTCAGGCGCGGCGGCCGGGGCGGAGCGAGGTGTAGAGGATCAGGGTCAGCAGGACCGCCGCCAGGACCGAGGACGCGCCCACGGTGCCGAAGCCGAGGCCACCGTCGGCCGGGGCCTTGGTCAGCAGGTCGCCCGCCGTGGCGCCGAAGGGGCGGGTCAGGACGAACGCCGTCCAGAACAGCAGCACGCCCGACACGGGGGTCAGCCGGCGGGCCAGGGCGGTGAGGGCGATGAGGGAGGAGATGAGCAGCGCGCCGCCGCCGAAGCCGAGGCCGGAGTCGTCGGCCAGGTAGTCGCCCAGGGCGGTGCCGAGGGTGTTGGAGAACAGGATGGCGGTCCAGTAGAGGGACTCGACCCTGAAGCTGCGGATGTCGGCGACGGACAGGGGGTGGCCGCTCCAGCGCCAGAAGGCGAAGATGGCCAGGAGAACGGCGAGCAGGATGAAGCTGCCCTTCGCGTACCCCAAGCCCAGGGTGCGGTCCATGTAGTCGGACATGGTGGTGCCGGCCGTGCTGGTGGCGAGGATCACGGTCCAGTACAGGAGCGGGTTGTGGCGGCCCGACAGCAGCTGGGCCGCGAGCGTGACCGCGAACACGGCGATCAGGATCACGGAGCTGAGGGCGTAGCCCACGCTCAGGGTCATGGACAGGAGGTCGCCCGCCGTCTCGCCCAGGGTCGTGGCGCAGATCTTCATGATCCAGAAGCAGATCGTGATCTCCGGCAGCTTGTTCAGGTCGCCCGGGTCGTAGGCCTCGACGGCCTCGAGGATCAGCGGGGGGGTCTCGTCCATATATGCTCCTGGATGGGTCCCGGGCCACGGCGGGCCGCGTCCGCCGGAGGGCCACCGGCGTCCGGGCCACGCCCGCCTCCGGGCGAAGCCCGGCCGGGCCATGCCGCCCCCCGGCGTCCCGGGGCGGGGCTATTCGTTGACGATGAGGATCTCGACGCGGCGGTTGGCGGCGCGGCCTTCCATGGTGTCGTTGCTGGCGACGGGGCGGGTCTCGCCGAAGCCCTGGGGGTGGACCCGGGCGCGCTCGATGCCGCCGACGTCCACGAGGAAGCGGGCCACCTTCTCGGCGCGGGCCTGGGACAGGGCGAGGTTCAGGTCGGCGTCGCCGGCGGCGTCGGTGTGGCCCATGACCTCGACCTTGGCGCCGGGGAACTCGCGCACGGCGCGGACGATCTTGTTGAGCAGGCCGAAGTTGACGGCGTCGATCTCGCTGCCGCCGGAGGGGAACCAGAAGCCGTGGGCGGCGATGAGGACGTTCTGGCGCTGGCGGAAGACGTCGGCCTCCTCGGGGGCGAACAGGGCCTGGACCCGGTCGAAGCGCTCGCGGGCCTCGCGCTCCTCGGCCTCGGCGCGGCGCTGCTCGTCGGCGGCGGCGGCCAGCTCGCCCTGCTTGCGGGCCAGGCCCGCCTCCAGCTCGTCGGCGCGGGCGACGACGGTCCGGACCCGGTCGCGCAGGCTCTGGACCACCTCGCGGTCGGGACGGTCGAAGGGCACGGCACCCCCCAAGGGCGCGGCGACGGTGTCCAGGTGGTCCTGGTACCACAGGACCACGTCCTCCATGGTGTAGTCGAGGCGGTCGAAGTCCCGCACCACCTCGGCGATCTGTGCGGCGCGCTCGGCCAGCCAGGCGGCGCGGCGGGCGTGGGCGTCGGCGCGGGCGGTGTCCTCGCGGTTGGCGTCCAGGACCGACAGGGCCACCCCCAGCTCCTCGCGGGCCGTGCCCAGGGTCTTGGGGGCGAGGCGCTCGGCGCCGGCCTCGCGGGCGCGGGCGATGGCGGCCCCGGCGGCCTGCTCGGTCCCCTTCTTCAGGGCGTCGAGCTCGAGGCGGCGGTAGTTCTCGATGAGGGGGGCGCGGCGGCTCTTGGCCTCCTCCAGCCGGCCCTGCTCGACGAGGCGCGCCACCTCCCGCAGGCGGGCATCGGCGGAGACCATTTCGGAGGCGTAGAGGTCGGCGGCCCCGGCGGCGCGGGCGCGGTCGCGGGGGGCGAGGACGTCGGTCAGCACGTCGCGGGCCTTGGCGGCGTCGGCCCGGGCCCGGTCGAGCCGGGCGAGGCCGGCCTGGACGACGGTGGCGGTCGCCTCGGGCCGGTCGCGCATGGCGGCGTCCATGGCGGTCTCGGCCTGCTCCCGGGCCTCCCTGAAGCCGTCCGGCGCCAGGTCGGGCACCCCGGCGGCGCGGGCCTGGTCGAGGGCCGCCTCCAGGGTGCCCAGGTCCGGGTGCTGCTCCAGGGCCTCGTCGCGGGTGAGCCGGTGCCCGGCTGCGCAGCCCGCCAGGACCACCAGCAGGACCACGCCCACGTTCCCGATCCGCTTCATCGCGTATGGCCTCCCCAAACCCGCCCGGCCCCGTTCGGTGCCCCGCGCCGTCCGGCTGCATCGTAGCCCGGCGGCGGGCCCGCCCACAACCGCCTTTCCCCTTGTGACCGGCCCGACCGTTCGCTACGCTGGGAGCGACGTTCACAACCGGATGAGGGGGATGCCGCCGCTCATGGGGGAGGGAGCCCGGGGCCGCGGATGGGGGACCCTGACCGCCGGGTTCGGCCTGCTGCTCCTCGCCGCCTGCGGCGGGGGCGGCGCGGCCACCGACGGCCCGCGCGCCCTTGTGTTCGGATTCGGAGGCGGCGCCCCGGCGGCCCTGTACGTGGACGGCGTCGGCGGCGACGACGCCGGGGACGGCTCGACCGACCACCCCTACGCCACCCTGCACCGCGCCCTCGCGGCCGCCCTCCCGGACACCGACATCCGGGTGCGGGACCGGTACCCCGGCACGGGCTACGACGAGACCGCTGCGCCCCTCGACATCCCCGCCGGCGTCAGCCTGCACGGCGGCCTCGATGCCGCCTGGCAGCCGCAGCCGGGGGTCCGCACCCCGGTGCGCGCCGGGGCCGTGGGGCTGCACTTCGCCGACGTGGCGGCGGACGCCGTGGTCGAGGGGTTCGCCGTGCGCGCCGCGCCGGAGCCGCTCCCGCCCCCCGGCGCCCTGGTGGCGGCGGTGGCGGTGGACGGCGGCCGCGCCACCCTCACCCTGCGGGACAACCGCCTGGAGGTGGCCGGCGGCGCCGCCGGGGCGCGGGCCCTGGCGGGGGTGGCGGCGCGCCACGTGGCGCGGGTGGTGCTGGCGGGCAACGAGATCGTGGTGGGGGACGGGCCCGGATCGGCCACCGCTGCGGCGGGAGGCCTCCCCTACTGGGCCGCCGCCCCCGCCGGGGCCGACGCGGCGGACGGCGGCGGGGCGCCCGGGGGCGAAGCGCCGGGTCAGGCCCCCGGCGGCGACGGCGGCGACGGGGGGACGACCGTCCATACCCGGGGCGCCGACGGCCACGCGGGCGGCGACGCGTCGTGGCGGGGCCTGCTGGCCCGGGGCGGCGCCGGGGGCCCCGGCGGCATCAGCTCCGTCGCCGCCGGCGCGGGGGGCCGGGGCCAACGGGGAGCGGCCGGGATGCCCGGCCTGGGCGGCGCGGGGTTCGGCGCCTTCGGGGCGGAAGGCCTGCCGGTGGGCCGGGGGGGCGAGCCGGGCGACGCGGGCGCCCCGGGGGCCGGCGGGGGCGGCGGCGGCGGCGGGGCGAACCTCCCCGCCTTGAGCAGCGGCGGCGGCGGGGGCGGCGGCGGCGGCGCCGGGGGACTGGGGGGACGGCCCGGCGACGGCGGGGCCGGAGGCGCGGCGGTGGTGGGGGTGGCCCTGTTCGACGTGCCCGACGCCACGCTCATGGGCAACACGATCCGCACCGGCACCGGCGGCGCCGGGGGCGACGGCGGCGACGGCGGCCCCGGCCAGTCCGGCGGCCCCGGCGGGGCGGGCTTCGACGCGGGCGCCCCGGGGGGGACGGGGGGCGACGGCGGCGACGGCGGCGCGGGGGGCGGCGGCGGGGGCGGGCCGTCCTACGGCATCGCGGTGGGGCCCGGCCTGGGCCCGGTGCTGTCGGGCAACTCGATCACGGCCGGGGACGGCGGTCCCGGCGGCGCCCCGGGGCGGGGCGCCCCGCCCGCCACGCCCCACCACGCCGGGGGCGGCGGCGCCAGCTACGCCGTGTACGACGCCGACCCCGCCGACGGCGCGGCGCCGGTGCTGGACGGCACCAACCTGCTGGACTTCGGCCGCCCCGGCGCGGGCGGCGACGGCCCCCGCGGGGGCACCGCGGGCGAGACGAATTTCTAGCGGGGCCGCCGCCGGAATGGGGGCCGACGCGGCCGGGGGGCTTCGGGGACGCCGGGCGGGCGAAGGGCGGCTAGACGCCGCGCGGGCCGAACAGGATGACGGCGGCGCCCCCCAGGCAGAGGGCGGCGCCGGCCAGGTCCCAGCGGTCGGGGCGGCTGCCCTCCACCGCCCACAACCAGGCCAGGGAGGCGGCGATGTAGACCCCGCCATAGGCCGCGAAGGCCCGCCCAGCGAAGGCGGCGTCCACCCGGGTCAGGAGCAGGGCGAAGCCGGCCAGGAGGACCCCGCCGGGCACCAGCCACAGGGGGCTCTTCCCCAGGCGCAGCCAGGCCCAGAACGCGAAGCAGCCGCCGATCTCGCAGACGGCGGCCCCCAGCATGAAGGCGAGCTGCGGCATGGCGCCATGATCGGCGGGACCGCCCGCGCGGGGCAATGCTTTCCTTTTGGGCGGAAAAGGCGTCCAATGGGCGGGAATCCAATCCCCACCGGCGCGGAGGCGGGACCATCATGGCGGACCGGGAGCAGGCGGCGTTGCTGGAGCAGGGCGCGCGGGCGTGGAACGCGTGGCGCGCCGAGCGCCCGGGCGTGCGGCCCGACCTGGCCCGCGCCCACCTGGTGCACAAGCGCCTGGCGGGGGCGGACCTGGAGGGGGCGGACCTGGCCGGGGCCGACCTGTCGGGCACCGACCTGACCGGAGCGGACCTGTTCAAGGCCGACCTGCGGGACGCCGGGCTGGGGGGCACGGTGCTGGCGCGGGCGCGCCTGACCCGCGCGAACCTGAGCGGCGCCAACCTGCGCAGCGCCGACCTGACCGGGGCCGACCTGCGGGAGGCGGTGCTGAAAGCGGCCGACCTGGAGCGGGCCGACCTGACCGGCGCCCGCCTGTTCGGCGCCCACCGGGCCGGGTGGCTTCTGGAGGGGGTGGTGTGCGGCCACGCCTACCTGGACCCCCGGGGCCGCCTGCGCACCCCGCGCCGGGGCAGCTTCGAGGCCGGCGAGTTCGCGCGCCGCTACCGGCAGGTCCCCGGCTTCACCCTCGCCTTCCCCGGCCCCTTCACCGGCCTGCACTACGCCCGCCTGGAGCAGCGGGTGGCGGCCCTGGGCGCCAGGCACCCCGGCTGGGGCCTGCGCCTGGCGCGGGTGGAGCTGGGCGGCGCCGAGGTGACCGTGGCCTTCGAGGTGGCGGCGGAGGCCGATGTCGCGAAGGCGAGGAAGGCCCTCGCGGGCGAGGGAGTGAAGGCGCTGGAGGCGGGGGGGTAACACGAAGCCCGTGCTACCCGGGCCGTCGATCCCGGGACCGCCCTACCGGCAGCGATCGGGGAAGACGAGATCAAAGGGTCAGTAAGAGAAATCCTGCGCGACGTCAAGAAGCTCGCGGTCCAATACTACCGGGCGACCGGGAAGCCATTGGGCGTGACCGGCGAGATCGCCGAATTCGAGGCGGCCGAAAAGCTTGGCCTTGAGCTGGCCGACGCGCGCAGTCCCGGCTACGACGCGATCCGCCGCCGGGGGAGGCGCACGGAGAGGATCCAGATCAAGGGGCGTTGGAGGCGCGACGGCGGCAAATGGGGGCGCGTGTCGCGCATCGACATCGAAAAGCCGTTCGATCGCGTCGTGTTGGTGCTGATGGGCGGGAATTACGAGGTGTTCGAGATCTGGGAGGCGAACCGGAAGGCGGTCATTGAAAGGCTGACGGCGCCCGGCTCCAAGTCGCGTAACGAGCGTGGAGCCATGGGCGTTCCACAGTTCAAGTCGATCGCTCGGAGGGTCTGGCCCGGCTAGACTACGGGTGTTCCGCTGAAGTCATCTTCCGTCTTCTTGGATGGACTGCCGCATCGCGCAACTAGCCAGGGACGGTTTGACACCACACGTCCTCTAGCTTGCGCTAGCCCAGTTCGCACCCAGCCGCAGAAAGAGGTCCCGTTAGGGAAGTGCGCGGAAACGCCACGAAGCATTCGCACCCTGCTGCGGCCCAGAACGATCCTCTACTGAGACACGGTACAGTTCAGAGAACTTCTTCGCATCCAGAGCCGAACACACGGCTGGCATGCGGTTGTGTAGACCCATAGCCTTGTGAACATCGCCTGCGCGGACGAGGATCGTTCCGCCTAGTCGACTCTGGCGAATCGGGGCGAGATAGGTGCCGTCGACGAACGCTCGGATGCTATCCGCCTGAGTCATCTGACCTAGGTCCGGAACACGGCGTGGCCGCCGAAGCGGACGCCGTGGAAGCTGGCGTCCCGGGAGAAGCGGGCGCCGCGGAAGTCGGCGGTGCCGGCGAAGTCGGCGGCGTCGAAGGCGGCCACCTGGTGGAAGCGGGCGCCGCGGAAGTCGGCCCGGTCGCCGAACTCGGCCCCCTCGAAGTCGGCGTCGCCGCCGAACTCGGCGCTCTCGAAGCCGGCCCCCTCGGCGAAGCGGGCCCCGGCGAAGTCTGCCGGGGCGCCGAAGCGCACGCTCTCGAAGCCCGCCAGGCCCCGGAACTCGGCGCTCTGGAAGCGGGTGGCGTTGGCGAACACCGCGCTGTGCAGGTCCACCCCCTCGCGGAACACCACCCAGCTCAGGTTCACCCGGCCGCCGAACACCGCCCCGCGCAGGTGCACCGGGCCCGTGAAGTGGGCCCCCGGCAGCATCAGGTCCGCCGGGAAGGCGGCGCGCTTGAAGTCCACCGGGCCGCAGCGCAGCTCGGGCAGCACGAACGCCGGGGGCGCCGCCCCCTCCTCCCCCGCCGCCACCACCTTGCGCCAGTCGTCCAGGTGCGCCGCCAGGGCCGCCGTGCGCAGCTCGCCCTGGGCCTCCTTGGGCCAGTCGTCCCGGTCCGTGGGGGCCGTGTCGGCCGGGGCGTGGAAGATGCAGTAGTACTCCGGCTGGGCCGCCGTGCCGAAGTTGCCCACGTCGCTCACCCAGCACTGGTCCGTGCCGTCGCAGCGGAAGCCGCTGGCCTCGGTGTACTTGGCGAACTCGGGATGGGGGGACTGGCAGCGGGGCATCGCGCGCGTCTCCGTCGCTGAGGAACCGGTGTCCGGCGCGGGAGCGGCGCCGGCTTCCTTGATGGTACCCGCTCCGCCTCCCACCCGCCAACCCGGGACGCCGGGGCCCTCCCGACCCGAACGGCAGCCCGTCCTCAGGGCCACGCCCGCGTCCGGGCGCAGCCCGGCAGGGCATTGCCGCCCCCCGGCGTCCCGGGGAATCCCGCCTGCCGGGGTGTGTGTTTTTTTCGGTCAATTGGAACCCAAGGGGGGGTCGACCGCGTCTAACCCGTCGAGACCCTTGCAGGCGGGCACGAGATAACGCCCGGCCCCGGTGGACGGCGGCAGGCCGGCGATGGAGAGAGGCACCCGAAGGATCATGCGCACCCGTTTGAACATCCCCGCCACGGCGGCCCTGCTGTTCGCCTTCGCCGCCCCCGCGTGGGCCGACGAGGCGCCGGAGTCGACCGCCGCCACCCCGTTCAGCCTGGAAGCCACCGCCCTGGAGGGCGACCCCATGGCCCTGTTCGTGGCCGGGCGCCGCTACCTGATCCAGGCCGCCAACACCGGCGACGCCGCCTTCAAGGGCAAGGGCCTGGCCTACCTGGAGGCGTCGGCGGGCCAGGGCTTCGCGCCCGCCGCCCGTTTCGCGGGGGCCCTGTTCCTGACCGGCGACGTGGTGCCCGCCGACACGGCCGAGGCCGTGCGGTGGTTCGAGCGCGGCGCCGCCCTGGGCGACGCCGACTCCCAGCGCACCCTGGCCGACCTGCTGACCGCCGGGGAGGAGCTGCCCCAGGACCTGCCCCGCGCCGTGGCCCTGTACGAGGCCTACCTGGCCAACCCGGGCGCCCTCGAGGAGCCGTCCGAGTACTGGGAGCGAACCCACCGCCTGGCGGCCGTCTACGCCGACGGCGTGGGGGTGCCCGCCGACCCGGCCCGGGCCCGCGCCCTGTGGGCGAAGGCCGCCGGCGAGGGGCACTACCCGCCCGCCCAGGCGGCCTACGCCCGGGCCCTCGCCGAGGGGATCGGCGGGCCCGCCGATTCGGAGGCGGCCGTGAAGGCCTACTACGAGGCGGCCTCCACCTACCTGTCCGGGGGCCTGCACTTCGCCATCGGGCCGGACACCGCCCGGACCGAGGCCCGTCGGCTGCTCGCCGAGATGGAGCGCATCCACCCGGACGCGCGCCTGACCCGGCTGCTCCAGCGCCAGCTCGCCCGCTCCTGACCGCACGCGACACGACGCGACGCACGCCCCGTTCCCCGGACCGGGACGGGCGGCGTGCGGCCCGATGAGGGCAAACGACACACCCGTAATGGAATCCGGAGAGGACGCCATGCAACCCGCTGCCCGACACCTGCCGCCCGCCCTCGGCGTGGCCCTCACATTCGCCCTGGCCCTGGGGGCCCTGACCCCGGCCCCGGCGGGCGCCGTCGACCCGGCCGCCGACCGCCTGGCGGCCGCCGCCGGGCTGATCCAACACGGCGACGCCGCCGCCGGGGCGCGCCTGCTGGCCGCCCGCGTGGCCACGGCGCCCGGCGACCTGGGGGCGCAAACGTACCTGACCGTCGCGCTGGACCGCCTGGCCCAGTCCGAGGACCTTGAGGCCCTGGAAGGCGTCCGCGAGGTGCTGCCCGACTGGCCCCCGGTGCTGGAGCGCCTGGCCCGCGTCTACGACGCCAAGGGCCGCGCCGACGACGCCCGGGGCGTATACCGGACCTGGGTGCGCCTGCGGCCCGGCAACCCGGAGCCCTACGCCCGCCTGGCCGAGCACGAGGTGGCCCAGGGCCGCTACGACCGGGCCATCGCCCTGTTCGAGCGGCACCGGGTGCTGGTGGGCGACAGCGACTACGCCGCGCGCCGCATCGACGAGGTGCGGGGCCTGATGCGGGAGCAACGCCCCGCCTGGCCGCCCGCCGACGCCCGGGGCGAGGCCGTGGCCGAGGTCCCGCGGCCGCAACGGGAACGACATCCATGACCGGCGCCGTCCGGCGGCAACCGGACGGCGCGTGGACGCCGGGGGAGCGGGCCGCCGCCCGCCCCCTCCACAACCCGGCGGGGCGCCCGGCAAGGCCCCCGCGCATTGACAGAAGGAGGCATCACGCCATGACCATCATCGGAATGACCCTGACCGGGTTCCTGTTCTTCGCGGCCACCGTCGCCCTGTTCGCCTGGGGCGTCGCGATCGGCCTGAAGGGCGCCTTCGCCGAGGCGCCCGAGTTCACCCAGGGCGGCCACGCCCCGGGCGCGGCCGGCACCTACGACCCGCGCTACACGACGGGCCAGGGCGCCAAGGCCGCGTAAGCGCGGACGGCGGCACCGGGGAACCGGCGGGTGGGGTCACCCCCCAAGCCCCGCCCCCCCGGGACCCCCTGAGGGGGGCGGGCCCGGCAACGGGCCCGCCCCCCTTTTTTTGTCCGGCCACGAAAAAGGGGGCGGCCGTTCCCTCAGAGCCGGTAGGCCCGGTGGCACGCCACGCAGGCCCGCAGGGTCCGCTCCAGCCGCTCCAGGATCGGCTTCGGGTCCCGGTCGGCGATGGCGCGCGCCAGGTCCTCCGCCTCCCGGTGATGGGCCATGGCCAGCTCCCGGTACCTGGCGGGGAACTCGGTGCCCCGCTCCCGCCGCATCACCTGGTGGTGCTTGGGGAACCCCAGTTCCTCGTGCGCGACCGTCGAGGCCCGCTCGTAGTCGTCCCGGGCGAGCGCCGCCACCACGGTCTGTATGGCCTGGAGGTGCTCCCGCATCGTCGCCTTGAGGACCTCCCGCGCGGCCGGGTCGAGGTGGAGCGGGGTACGGGAATCTGTGGCCGTTGGGGCAGCGGGCGCGGCGGGGTGGTCCGCGGCAAGGCCCCCGGGCACCGCGACCAGGACCGCCAGCGCGGCGGCGAGCACGGCGAGACGAGCGGGTTTCATGGGCACCTCCCCACGTTGGCAACCGG
>Ga0210144_1000658_pt1 | contig 16778 bp, 23 predicted proteins | sample Muzzi_PWA_D2_FD_185532 | JGI IMG/M metagenome (GOLD analysis project Ga0210144, IMG submission 185532) | Wetland microbial communities from San Francisco Bay, California, USA, that impact long-term carbon sequestration - Muzzi_PWA_D2 (SPAdes) | ecosystem: Environmental > Aquatic > Marine >...
CAGTTTGGTTAGAGCGTCCCGTCTTTCATGACGGGAAGATAGCGAGTTCAAGTCTCATTCGGTTTAATCTTTAATTAGTATGATATCTTCTTTTTCTCTGGGGGTGTAGCTCAGTTTGGTTAGAGCGCCGGCCTGTCAAGCCGGAGGTCGCGAGTTCAAGTCTCGTCACTCCCGCCATGAAAACACCAGCCTGTCCATTCGTGAGACAGGCTTTTTTGTTATGAGCTATTTTGTTTATATCATCAAAAGTCTCAAAGATGATACCTATTACATAGGTTCCACACAAGATCTGAGCGAGAGAATGGAACGCCACAATCAAGGGAGATCGACATATACAAAATCTAAGAAACCGTGGAAGTTAGTGTATACTGAACAACATCCTGATCGATCCAGTGCCACTAAGCGAGAAAAAGAGGTGAAATCTAAGAAAAGCAAAGAATATATTGAAAATTTGGTTAGCGCGTCCCGTCAGTCTTGACGGGAAGATAGCGAGTTCAAGTCTCGTCACTCCCGCCATGAAAACACCAGCCTGTCCATTCGTGAGACAGGCTTTTTTATTATGGGTTACAAAATAAATAATAAATTTTGGTGTTAGATTTGGGTCTTGAATCAAAGAACTGACTGCCGGTAGGTCGGATGAGGAATTACACTTCTCTTTAGCCGTAAACATACTATACCCGCAATACGGATGCTTATTTAATTCCTGTTGAACTTGAAGGGGACAAAATAATACCGCCCCCAGACGACCATTAGAATACCGCCAAGTATCATTATGCCTGAAAGCGTTAGACGGAGAGTGATTTTCTCAGAAAGAAATATAACTCCTCCCAAAGCTGCGATTACGGGAACCAGCAGTTGAACCACAGCAGCTTGGATAGCTGAAAGTCCTCCGAGTGCGACATACCATATTGTGTAACCGATTCCAGACGCAATACCACCTGACAATGCAGCCAACAATATCCCCTCAGTTGTATAATATGTGCTTTGAATAGCAATGACCGCCAAAACCATAACAAATGGAATGGTACGAAAAAAATTATAGGCCGTATCCATCAGTGGATTCAGTGAATCTCGTCCCTTAAGGGTGTAAATACCCCATGCGATACCGGCTACTGTCATAAAAGAAAAACCCATGATTGACGGTGAGGTTACCCCAGGTGAAACCAAATATATAAAGCCGATGAATGCAATTGATACACCTATCCATTCTGTTATAAGCAATCGATTCCCCGAAATAAGAGACAGTAATATCATCGTTATCTGAACTGAGCCAAACAAAATGATCGCTCCGGTTCCTGTGTCCAAAGTAATATAAGCAAAAGAAAATGTAACAGCATAAAGAAATAACATTAAACTGGCGAACCAGTTACCTTTAATGGGTGAGCTATTTTTAATTCTGTTCATTTTTAGGATTATTAAAAGGACAATAGCGCCAGATAACAGACGTATTACTGTGAAGCTTGAAGCATCAATGGTTTTTTCGCCTAAGGCCAATCGGCACAACACTGAATTTGCCGCAAAAGCAATAAGCGTAAACCCGGTAAATAGAATGGTTTTTATTAATATATGACCGGGTTTATTTGTCAAATAAGTCTCCAGATAATACATAACTTAAGGCTCACCAGCGGCGAAAGCAGCGCAGTGCGAACATTTCCATTCCCTTTAACACAATACCTTGTTCCAAAATATTCTGTTTTAAATGGGCGTGACATACTGGAATATATAGTTTTTTGGCTTTCGTGGGTCAATAGTAGACATGACCCCATTTTACGTTGAGATCCTGTTAAAGGAGATGGGAAAACTCGACGGCCTGTTTAGGCAGCAGACCGCTATGGGATGAAGGTGGCAATAAGTATGCCTTCTTCGGACTGGATTTTGAACGCCTCCTTTAGAGATATAACCAACACACCTTTTATAATTTCCGGTGTCAACCTTATGTCAACCTCAATCCCATAACATTTTTACGTCGGTTGAATTGTGGCTTACGTTTTTCGGTTGTTCTCTTTCAGGGTATTTACATAAATGGAACTCTTTTTTCTTAAGCGTATACTGCTGCCTAATTTTTCTGGTTTCCAAAAAACTATCTTCCTGTTCCAGTTGTACCAATTGATAAAAATCACACCGTTCGCAGTCGCATTGTTTTGATGAAAATCCTTCTTGAACTCTTCCAAGACAAAGGGTCCCCGGTACTGCCCAACAGACACGCCCACCCTTTTTGCCCTCGTTAATACCTTCAAATTCAGGGGCTTCCGCGGCGGGACATACGCCCAATTCATATACGAAATCACCGCCAGGCTCTCTTCCGCATTGCATAAATTCCCAGCAATTGGTTTTGGGTGTATTTTCCAAACGTCCCTTGAGAGGTCTAATTACCAGGTTTAAATGGTTTTTGTATTTTTCTCCCACCTGACGTTTCAAATTGGCCAATATGAGTGTCCTACGGATTTCCCGGGTGTCTTGAAATTTACATCCCTGCTGTATTTGAACCAACTTGAAAAAGCTACACTGTTTGCAATCGTTAAGTTTAATTGCAAACGTACCCTGCACTTTTCCTTCACAAAATGTTCCTGAAATCGCCCAGCAGGCACGCCCTCCGCTCGTTCCCTGGTTGAAACCATCGATGCTCGATTCAAGCGAAGCCGGGCATATTCCGAACTCAGACACATTGTCGCCGCCAGGTTCTCTCCCGCACATATTGAATTCCCAGCAATTCATTTTTGCCATGTTCATTTCCTTTTATCAGCTAAAAATATGCTTAAATAAATGCGTCATCCCATCAACGTCTGCCTGGAAGAGTTGCGAACAACCGCAATACAATCTCTCTCTTCCAAATTTTGGCCAAATGACTTTTTAAGGTAACCGGCTATAATTGTAATCATTACTTCAAAAATTATGCCAATTCCATTGAACTTTGAGATATCTCGTCAGATCTGTGTTTTTTTCGCTTTTTATATCGTATTGGTGTCAAATTTTCGACCAACCATTCATCCATTTTGGAAAGTTTAATTCCAAAATGGATCTTTTATCGGTATCTATCCTTTCTTAGTTGTTACATCCGCTATATGTCCCTGGACGGTTGCCGCCCATGTATTCTTCACGTTTACGACATAGATTGTTAACCGGCATGCTCCCCGCAAACCCTGTTCTTTAGGACGGGGTCAAGGGGAGGTATATTAAACAAATTAAAATAGTTATCGGAGGGCCCTGCCCTTTTAGGCGGGGGGGGCTTCACTGATGCATATCTGTGATACCTGATAAATCGTCGAAACACGTGGGTTTGCATCTATATATTACGGTTTGACAGCTTTGGCATACATTTTGAAATATGATCCTGAAACCTGCTTTAAAGAAGCCATTTTAAAAACTACACAGAAAGGAGTATTACATGAGTTTGACACCTGACACGCTCGAAGGTGTGGTGGTCGTTTCTCCGTCGGAAGCTCTCAAAATCCAGTCCGATGGGGGTTTGCTCATCGCCGCCTTCACTCACATGACCGACTGGTGCATGAGACGCGCCTCCGGATCCGTACACATCACCATGGATGTCCCCAAAGATCACAAGCGGCCCGATTTCGATTTGGCCCAGGCCAAGTTCGACGTTGAAGCCCTTCCCAGGGATAAAGACGTACCCCTGGTCTTCTATTGTGCAGACAATCTTTGATGGAAATCATATCACGCCGCCAGGCTGGCGGTAACCCAAGACTACACCAGAGTCCACTGGATGCGGGTCGGAATGAAGGGCTGGATGGACGCCTTCTTTGCCATTGAAACCAATTCCAAGCTTCTTCAGAACATCATGTTCGCCAACCAAAGTAACCCTGCCGCATGGGTCATCGGAATTGACAAAACCACGGCTCTGAGAAACCCGGTCTTGGTTGACTTCCGGTCAGCAGACAAATTCGAGAAGGGACATGCAGAAAATGCTGTCAACATTCCCTACGAGGAGTTGTGGACCTTTGACAACCTCGAAAAACTCAACAAGAGCAATGAGCTTGTTATTATTCACGACGATCCGGTGGTCGCCGGTGGTCTGGCCGTTTCCTTCAGGCTTCTTGAGTACCGAACTTTCATTCTAATTTAAAAATCAATATTCTTTAAAAAATAACCATGCCCCCCTGAATGGGGGGCTCGTTCGGACGGACTGGTTTTTCAGACGACCTTCAATATTGTATTCAGATCATTTAATTCGGCAGCCTTACGATGGTTCTTCCTTTGTGTTTTCTTTGAAGAATTAAATCGATTCTTTCGTTTAGTCCATCCAGAGAAACCTCAGTGGTCAAGAGCTCTAATCGCTCAAGTTTCCAATCACTCGCAATTTTATTCCATACTTTCACCCGCATAGGCATCGGACAATTCTGCGAATCAATTCCCATCAATGTCACCCCACGCAGAATAAAAGGATAGACATTCAGGGGCAGATCATGCGACCCTACATTTCCACAACACGTGACCCCACCGTCAGGTTGTATTGATTTGATCATTGTTGCCAGTATTTCCCCGCCAATCGTATCAATGCCACCCGCCCAAAGTCCTTTGAGAAGCGGCTTGCCGCTGGCGTCTGTCGCATCTTCTATACTGATAACCTCTTTTGCGCCAATTTCCAGCAGAAAATCCTTTTCATCCACGATTCCGTTTACCGCCACGACCTCATAGCCTGCTTTGGTAAGTATGGAAACTGCGATACTTCCAACCCCTCCTGTTGCACCGGAAACCAGTATTCGTCCCATATCCGGAGTGATGCCGTAGTCAACCAGCCGGTAAACCGAAAGAGCTGCTGTGAAACCTGCTGTACCGAATATCATACTCTCCCGAGAGGAGAGATTCTCGGGCATTTTGACGACCCAATCCGCCGGAACGCGAATATATTGTCCGAAACCTCCGGATGTATTCATTCCGAGATCATAGCTCGTCACGATCACTTGATCTCCGGCTTTAAAATCCTTGCTTTGGCTTTCGGCGACGGTCCCTGCAGCATCAACTCCAGGCGTGTGTGGATATTGTCTTGTAACGCCTCTGTTTCCTATGGTGGAAAGAACGTCCTTGTAATTTAATGAAGAGTACTTGACGTTGACGAGCACATCTCCTTGGGGAAGATCATCAATATTTCTGTCCTTTATTTCTTTGACAAATTGATCTTTTTCTTTTTCTGTAACAACCATAGCCTTAAATGTCTTTTGATCCATTGATTTGTCTCCTTTTTCATTTTATCCGAATGGCATATCTAATGATGATCTTTTTTTCTCATCAATCTTAATTCAAGATTCACATATGAGCTCTCTCTATGTCAAGTATAAGACAGGCAAAAAGGTCCGGTCGATCAAACATCGGTGAAATACCCGGCTTGCATTTGCCTTTTTGTAATTGTAACATAAGGCAGGTTTTTAAAATTGCAAATTCAACTGTTTCAAATTGTTCATGAAAAACAAGGTAAAAGGTGAATTGGATACACTAATGAAAGACATCACAGATATCGAAAGAATGTTAAAGGCGCTGATAAGGTCTTTAGAAAACAAATCCTTGAATCCTTGACCCCTGGAATCCTTGGACCCTCTTCTCCAACTAAATTGGAGATGATTCTTATTTTAATTCTTTCGGAACACAGTTTGACGGACATTGAAAGTAGACGCATCTTTTACATTCATACCGTCTTAACGTTAAACCCAAAACCCCGATAGACAGCAGATAGATTACCAGCAACCCTGGCCGAAGCAATAACCAGTAAATGGGAAGCATGATGATGGCAAGAAGTGCAATGACAGATACCGTTTTTTCCAGCGGGCTCAATGGACCGGATACCGATTTGAAAAATTTTGGCATCCCCCAAAAAAACATACATTTTAACGTTTTGCCGCTTTGATGGTAATGGGGGCAATGGACACAGTAAAATCGGTATATAATCATAACCAGCAGAATGCATGCAATAATATATATGATCAACCACGCTATCGATGTTCCAACAATAGCAATGCAGGCGGCAATAAACGGCACGGAAACCACCAGATTCCAGTAAAGAAAATCTAAAAATGTGTGTCGGATCTTTAATGGAGTTTCAGTGGGGTTCATATTTTTATTTCTCCTTTTTACGCTCAATTAGAGTTTCATTGAATGGACCCCCCCCAGCTTGGTTTCAAGGTATTCGGCAATACCTTCTTGGCCGCCTTCGCATCCCAATCCGCTTTCTTTCATGATGTTTAAAATTTCACCTTGGGAACTGCTTTTTCCGCCTCGGGCACTTCATAATATGCAGCGTTTGAAACACTCGCAATCATGGCATAAAACTTTCCGAAAAATGTACGGATATATGTGTTCAGAATTTGAACAGACTCATTGTACCGTTTTCTTTCCACGGCAATTCTGTTCTCAGTTCCCTCAAGGCTGTCCTGAAGTTTAAGGAACGATTCATTGGCCTTGAGTACGGGATATCTTTCTTGAAGCAAAAGAAGCCTTGAGAGTACACCTTCGAGCTGGTTTGAGGCTTTAACTTTGTCTTTTACATCCTTTGCTTGAAAGTATTGTGTCCTTGCTTGAGCGATATTTTCGAAAAGCTCTTTTTCATGCGTTGCATACCCTTTTACGGTTTCAACCAGATTGGGAATCAGATCGTATCGTCTCTTTAACTGGTTTTCCACCTGAGCCCATTTCCCTTTGACATTCTCGTCCATAGCGATGACCCCGTTATAGCCGGCGATAATCTTGCCGAATGCCATAAAACCGACCAGAGCGACAATTCCCACGACGATAAGTATGGTTTTCATCTTTTTTGACATAATGATCCTCCGATATTAGTAATTATTATAGATAGTTCAAAAGCGCTTCTATTTAGTGCCCGAAAGAAAACTATGATTTTTCGTTAAGATCAAGCCTCCGGCCTATAGGGCCCTATCTGCTATTTCAAAGCCCTTAAATAGTGTCCATCTATGAATGTAAAGTAAACATAATGGGTGTCCAACTCAGAAATGAGCAGTTTTTGTCCTGATCAAGGCCGCACAAGGGTTTGCGGTGAGGCGTACGTCTGTACGCCGCAGCCGGAAACCCGCGGAGAACGCCGAGCAGGGCAAAAAGGGCCATTTCTGTATGGAGACTACCAACCTCCGGACGCCCCACCCCCGCCGAAACCACCGCCGCCGCCACCGCCGAAACTTCCGAATCCGCCCCCGCCGAAACCACCGCCGCCACCCCATGGACCTCTTCTTCCGCCCATGGAAGAAAATAAAAGGAACAGCAAAAATGCTCTCGGGTTTTTAATAAACAGAATTCCCATAATAATGAAAAACACGATGCCGATGATCATGGAAAGAGGGCTGCCGGGGCTGCCCTTTCCAGTGGGCGGAGTCCGGTAATTTATCAACGGCATTCCTTCTATTTTAACGCCGGCATCTGCAGCAATTTTATTTGCCAATGCAAGGGTGGTTGCAAAAATACCGTCTGAGTAATCTCCTTTTCTGAAATAAGGGACCAACACATCTCGGCCGATGCTGCCGACAAGACTGTCAGGGAGCACACCTTCGAGCCCGTATCCGACCTCGATCCTGTACTTTCGGTCTTTCATGGAAATAAGGAACAGTACGCCGTTATCCTTTCCTTTCTGACCCAGTTTCCATTTATCATGGGCAATGGTTATTGAAAAGTCCTCGATGGATTCGCCTTCGAGACTCACTATGGTTAAAACAACCATTTGCGCGGTGGTTTTTTGCTCAAGTTCCTGAAGGTATCCGTTCAACCGGTTTTCAACGGCATCGTCGATAATGCCGGCCAGGTCCACCACATATTTTTGCGGCATTTCCGGAATATTCGCGGACCGTCCGACAGATATAAACAAAAGGCAAATAAAAACGGCCGTTATGAACGCTTTGGGTTTAGTCTTCAATGCCATCCGTAATATCTCCCAGTTTTTCTACCGCGGCATAGTAGTCTTTAAAAATAGCGGTTAGGTGTGTTATCGCCATTTTTGTCTTTTGTTTTTTTTGCTTTAAAACCGTTCTGAAAACTTGGGTATCAATACCGGAGGCGTCTTCAAGAATTTGTAATACATCCTCGTTTTTTAAAGGCGGTTCCTTTCCAAAGATGAGGATAATTCCCCTGAAAAGGGGGATATACCCTGAAATGGTATTGATAAACAGGTCGGTGAGAATTTTGGCATCGCCCATGGAAGAGATATACCCTTGTCTGAGACCGATCAATCGGACTTTCAGCTCCCTTTCACACTGCAATCTGAGATCCTTTCGTTCAATCAAGAGATGCTGAAAAAGATCTTCACCAAACAGGGTTTCGTGAAGCAGTTTTATGTTCATAAATTCTATGGGAAAAACATCAAGGGAATGCTTGATGTATTCCGGTGTCATGATCAGCGGCGCTGAAATTCCTTTTTTACCGTATGTTTTCCCCAAAGAAGCGAGCACTTCGAGGAATCCTAAATCCATTTTATTGAGGACCAATACTGAATTAACATCTGATTTCCCCGGATCGAAATCATCTGTCAACGCGCTTCCGGTGATGGCGATGGAATGAATGTTATCTTTATGGCTTTTCAATATTTCATCCTGAAAGGGTTTAAACCTTTCAGCAGCCGCATGGTGCAACGTCGGCTCAGTCATGTAAACCTCCTTGTCTATTGAATGGGCAAAGAAGCGTCCGTAAAAAATGCCCATTTAACATTAACATTATTTTTAACCACCGATGCAATATGCCCGTTGAAAAAAAAATGTTCTACCACCCAATTATATTCTCTGTAATTGACAACAAGATGCCTATCGTCAATGATACGCGTTATCCGGCATTTTAACAGATCCCGGATGCCGGTGCCTGAAGCCTTGAGTACCGACTCTTTGGAAGTCCAGTATCGAAAAAAAAGGGCAATTTTATCGGTATCTGAAAGCTCCCATTCGTTCTCGGAGGCAGCTTTTTTGTAAAGCCCCTCTTTAAAGGGACGAATTTTTTCCAAATCAATTCCGATCCTTTCCCGGGCAATAACTCCAGCGACATATTCGGTCTTGTGTGTTACAGACCAGTAATTTCCATTAAAGGGCAGAGGAACGCCATTTTCATTTTTTTCAAGATCACCAAGCTGAATCTGACGCTTTTGTGCGGATAATTCAAGAGCCTTTCTCGCATGTCTGCTGAGAAAGGAAACTTTTTCTCTACCCTTAAGCTGCTGTTTTTGATTTGGAACAGCAAGAATGACCGGATAAATAATCAGGTTCCGGGTTTCAGGTCCCGGGTTTCGGATTATCTTCATGTTCATATATTTTATACTTTGGGCTTCGGGCTATGCACCTTGCGTTTTAGCTTTAATGCCTCTTCATATACCTCGTTTTTGGATAGGCCGTATTTTTTGGCAATAATTCTGGAAGCCTCAGATATTTTGCCCCCTTTTTTATCCAGTGCTTCAATCAATTCAGCGCGTATGACATCCCTTGAAACTTCTTTATTTTCCTCACAGCCTTTCACAAGAAGCGTGCATTCACCTTTTACACCCGGGCGATGGGATAACGTATCTTTAAGTTCGGACAAACGGCCTCTTAAAAATTCTTCGTGCAGTTTGGTCATCTCTCTGCAAAGAACGCCATATCTGTTTCCCATGACATCGGCAAGTTCTTCCATAAAAGCCAAAATACGTCCAGGATTTTCATAAAATATAAGGGTTCTTTTTTCATCGGCAAGTTCTTGAAGCTGTTTGAGTCGTTTCGTCTTTTTCTTGGCACAAAACCCGATAAAAATAAAGGAATCGGTGGGCAGCCCGGAAATGCTGAGTGCAGCAATGCCGGCAGAAGCGCCGGGGATGGGTATGACCTTTATACCCTTTTCAACGGCACTTTGAAGGAGCATATAGCCTGGGTCCGAAACGGTGGGTGTACCGGCATTGGACACCAGAGCTATGGATGACCCGGATGCCATCCGTTCAATTAATAGCGGTGTTCGTTCTTTTTCATTGTGCTCATGGTAAGAAACGAGGTGGCTCTTGATATTGTGGTATTTCAGAAACTTTCCCGTATGCCGTGTATCCTCTGCAGCGATAAGATCAACCTGGTCAAGGACAGTTAACGCCCTTAGGGTGACATCGTCCATGTTTCCGATTGGGGTGGCCACAACATAAAGCACTCCCTTACTCGGTGTATTTTTTGCACTATCCGTAGGCGAGTTCAAAGGCATTTTTTATGATCTCTATCTGAAGATTGTCTTTTTGTGAACTTAATGCAACAACATCAAACCTGGCTTTGACATGGGTCTGATTTGTGGCTTTGAGGTAGTAAAGGGCAACCATGGAAATTTTACGTTGTTTTTTAGGGGTTACCGCCCATTTTGGGTTTCCGAAAACATGGGTTTTTCTGGCTTTAACCTCAACAAATACCAGCGCCCCCTTTTCTTTGGCAATAATATCGATTTCTCCGATTTTGTTGCGATAATTCTGCTCCAAAATTTTATATCCGTTTTTTTTAAGATAGCGCACGGCCAAGGACTCACTTTCTTTGCCGAATTGCTGTCGATTGTTTAGCATGTTGTATCCTTAAATCATAATCTCTGATTTTTTGGTATTCGCCGGCTAAAGTGTGTCCATGATTCCTTTGTCATTTAAACCGTCTAAAATTTCAAATTGAAATGGCTTGCCTTTTTTATTTATCGAATCCATTCTATTTTAACCAAATGGTCTACATTTTTGAATTCAGGATCTCCGGTTACGATGGTCGCGTTGTGCTCTTGAGCACTGGCAATAACAAAACAGTCGGCGTAAGATATGGGATATTCTGCTTTAATCTCGGCAGCCTGATATACCAGAGTATCGGGAACCGGCAGCACCTTAAATCCAAGCTGATGAATACGGCCCAATATCTCAATTTTTTTTTGATCCCCAAACATTCTTTTGGTTATGTAGATGATTTCGCCCAGGTTAATCACGCAAACAAGACGATCGATGTGTTCTTTCCTGCTTTTCTGCAATATTTCGTATACGATGTTTGCCCCGGTTTCATTCTGAAAGAAGGCCAGCAGGGCGTGGCTGTCAAACAGGTATCCGGATGTCATTCGGCGAAATCCTTTTTTCTCTCTTTTAGAATCGCTTTAGACAGGGATGGACGTTTGGGAATACACCCCATGGCATCCTGAACCGGATCTTCAACCGGCGGGACCAGATAGAGAAGATTGCCGTATTCAAAGATCTGGAGCGCATTACCGGGTTGTATATTGTATTTTTTTCGAATCGAAGCGGGAATGACGATTTGTCCTTTGGTTAACACTTTGACCGTATTCATTATAGACTCCTTAAAAGTTATACGTTTAAAAGAAACGTATAACAAAAAGTATGGAAAGTCAATTGATTAAGGAGCTTCAGGTATGATTAAATTTTTGGCTGGAAGCTGTCTGAATGGTGCCGGATAAATTCTTCATAAACATTATGAAATATTCGGGTTACAGGTGTTCCTTAACCCCTTTAAAGCTTCTTCTGTGGATCGGACAGCATCCGAATTTTTGGATCGCTTTTTTATGTGCCTTTGTGGGGTATCCTTTATGTTTTGAGAATCCAAACTGAGGGTAATCATGGTGGTATCTCTCCATCAGCCTATCACGGGTTACTTTTGCAATGATTGACGCAGCGGCTATGGAAACACTAAGGGCATCACCTTTGGGTATCGCCTCTTGCGGCAGAACTGAGGAGATTAAAAATGTGCCGTCGACGAGCAGGCAATCCGGCTGGGGATCGAGATTTTCAACGGCCATGGCCATGGATAGAAGGGCTGCTTGAAGGATGTTGATACGATCTATTTCAAGCGGATCAACAATTCCAATCCCAACGGAAACGGCAAGATCGTATATTTTTTCGTAAAGGTAATCACGTTGTCTGGGAGATAATTTTTTTGAATCGGATACTCCGGAAATCTGCAAAGAAATCGGAAAAATAACCGCCGCGGAAACCACCGGTCCGGCCAGAGGTCCCCGGCCGGCTTCATCAATACCTGCAATTCTTGAAAAGCCTTTTTGAAAAGCTTTTTTTTCGAATAACCACAGGTCTGGTTCCATGAAATCTCAACGTAATTATGTTGCCAATTACCTGATTCTTGAACAAATCAGAGGCTCTCATAGGCAAGATTCAGGTGTTAATTGATTCGACGTTCTTTTATTCTTGCTGCTTTGCCTCTAAGCTTGCGAAGATAATAGATTTTTGACCGGCGCACACGTCCGTGAGAAATGACCTCTATTTTATCAATCACAGGGGAATGCAGTGGGAAAATACGTTCAACCCCTATGCCGTATGAAACCTTCCGAACGGTAAATGTCGCATGAGCTCCGCCGCCCCGTTTGCTGATCACAACGCCTTGAAAAGCCTGGATACGCTCCTTTTCACCTTCTGTTATCTTTACATGAACTTTGACGGTATCTCCTGTGCCAAAACTAGGCAAATCAAGCCGCATCATCTCTCTTTTTAGCTGATCTAATCTTTCCATATTCATCTCCAAAATAACACGTTTATTCAATCCCAATTGAAATTTATTATTTTTTCCCAAAAACTCTGTCGAGAATGACCGCTGCAGCGGACCTCACAGACAGGTGATTGTAATCTGTATTCCCTAAAACCGGATCAAGAACGTAGTCGGCTTCAGCCATAAAATTTTCTGAAAGCCCCCATCCGGTGCCCAGTATCAAGAGATACAAGGACCCATCGTGCAACATCTCACGGAACCGTTTAAAACTCATATTGCGGGGGCTGTGACCGGCGCTAGTTACTACCGTTTTCGGAGAATCTCCGCCATTTTTATGTATGTGCTCTATAACCTCATTCAGAGAATTTTTAACGACAATCAGTTTCAGCGCTTCTTTTCGTTTTGGATTGTATGTCGCGCCTGTTCCTTCTATCCAATGTGAAACAATTTTTTCAACCAGTTCTTTCTGGTCGGAAAGCGGCGTTACCACATAAAATGATCTTACGCCATATGTCTTTGCTGATCTGGATATATCGTGCAGATCAAGGTTCGTTATCGCAGAAGCGATAATTTCGCCATGCTTATTGACCACCGGATAATGTACCAGGGCCATATAAAGATTGGTTGTGTATGATTTTTTCAATATCAACACACCATTTTTTCAGAATTTCAATCTCCTGTTGGCTCAAGGCTCTGTTTTCAAACAAATCCGGCCGTTTCAGAAACGTCCGGATCAGCGATGTTTCAAGCCTCCAGTTCTCAATTTTTTGATGGTCCCCCGACAACAGAATTTCAGGGACATCATGTCCTTCAAAGCTTCTGGGTCGAGTATATTGTGCATATTCTAAAATGCTGCCTGAAAACGAATCCTTTTCAGCAGATTCCTTACCACCGAGTATGCCCGGAATCAGTCGGGTTACCGCATCGATAATCACCATGGCAGCCAACTCGCCTCCGGTAAGGACATAATCACCGATGGAAATTTCATCATCGATGAAATCGTGACAAATCCGTTCGTCTACACCCTCGTAACGACCGCAGATGAGAATAAGTCCTTCCGATGACGATAATTCATGAGCGACACTCGAATCAAAGCGTCTCCCCTGAGGGGTTAGCAAAATCTTCTTTGATAAAGGTTCTTTTTGGGCTGCTGCCCGGATAGCAGCGGCCAGCGGCTCGGGTTTCATGACCATTCCACAACCCCCGCCATATGGCCTGTCATCCGTCACACGATGCTTTCCTTCTGCAAAACTTCTAATATCTATGGCAGATGCCCGGATTTTATTTCGGTCTATTGCCCTTCTGATAATTCCGTGTTTCCAAAAAAGATTGAACATTTCCGGAAAAATCGTTAGGACGATGAAATTCATCCTTTTTGCTTTCACAATCCTTCGGGCAAATTCACCCGTATCCTCTTATTCTCAAAATCTATTTCTAAAACCACCGATTCAATAGCCGGAATCAGAGTTTCATTATCGTCTTTTTTATTCGGATCTTTCACAACATAAACATCATTGCTCCCGGTGGCCATTATCGATTCAACACGGCCAATGTATTGATTGTCGGTTGTATAAACTGAGAGCCCGATGATGTCTACCCAGTAATAGACGCCTTCTTCGAGTTCGGGAAGAGCGGTCCGTTCGATGAAAAGCTCGGCCCCGATCAGGGTTTGGGCCGTGTTACGGTCCTCAATACCCTTAAATGATAGAAGGATGGATTTGCCGTGAGGTTTGGCCCATTTTATAGCAAAATGTTTTTCTATTTTTCCGGCATGGATGGCAAGGATCAAACTACCTGGCTTGAAAACGGACACGGATTCAGCGTAAGAATAGACCTTAAGATTCCCATTTACGCCGTGAGCGCCAACGATTTTGCCAACAGGAAGAAACCCATCGTTTCCCACAATACTATTCGATAATTTCAAGAACCGATCGTTTTTTTAATTTGGCAGAAGCAGCGCTTAATATGGTCCGCATGGCCCGTGCCGTTCGACCCTGTTTCCCAATCACCTTCCCCAGGTCCTCTTTAGCTACTTTGAGTTCTAATACCGAGGTCTGGTTACCTTCCACCTCTGTAACTTCAACCAGTTCCGGATTGTCCACCAACGCCTGAGCAATATATTTGATCAGCTCTTTCATAGCTCCATCTCCTTTGTTGGCTTATGAGCGTTAGAGGTAAAGATACTATGCAAGTTTAGCAAAAAAACCTTCTTTTTTCAAAAGGCTTTTTACAGTGTCTGTAAGAATTGCGCCTTGATCAATCCAGTACTTAATTCTCTCTTTTTTTAGAACAACCTCAGCCGGATCTAACACCGGATTGTATGTACCGACGTTTTCCAGGAATCTACCATCACGAGGGGACTTACTATCAGCCACAACAATCCGATAAAAAGGTCTTTTTTTTGCGCCGTGCCGGGCCAACCTGATTTTAACTGACATATAAATTTCTCCTTCAAAACGACGGCATACCCGCGCCAAACCCGCGAATGCCGCCTTTGTTTATCTTTTTAATCATTTTCATAACCTGATTATAATTCTTAAGCAAATTATTTATATCCTGTAAACTGGTTCCGCTTCCTTTGGCAATTCGTTTACGGCGGCTTCCTTTGATTAAGGTATGCTGACGCCGTTCCTGTGGTGTCATGGAATTTATAATCGCTTCGATCTTAATCAGCTCTTTATCGTCAACTTCCAAGTTTTTGAGTTGCTTCATCTTGTTCATGCCGGGAATCATTTTAATTATTTCCGACATAGAACCCATTTTCCGAACTTGTACCATTTGATCACGAAAATCTTCCAGTGTAAACGCATTTTTTCTTAATTTTTTTTCGAGTTCAGCCGCTTTCTTCTCGTCAACGACAGACTGGGCTTTTTCTATTATGGTAAGAATGTCACCCATTCCAAGAATCCTGGAAGACATCCTGTCAGGGTGAAACGGTTCAAGATCACTCAGTTTTTCACCAACACCAACAAATTTTATGGGTTTGTTGGTTATGGATTTGATAGACAGGGCTGCTCCGCCACGAGCATCGCCATCCATCTTTGAGAGGACAACACCACCAATATCAAGGGTATTGTTGAATGACTTGGCAATATTTACGGCATCCTGACCTGTCATGGCGTCGGCCACAAGAAGGATATCAGCGGGTTCTACCGCATCTTTGATGCGGCAAAGCTCGTCCATCAACCCTTCGTCAATATGCAAACGGCCGGCGGTATCAATTAATAGGGTATCGCATCCGTTCTGGTGTGCCGTTGTTCTGGCTTCCTGGCAAATTTGAACCGGATCCATTTCCGGACTGGAAGGAAATACCGGAACAGACAATTGCTCACCCAGCTTTTTTAACTGATCAATGGCGGCAGGACGGTAAACATCTGCCGGGACCAGATAAGGCTTTCTTCCCCTTTTTCGCAAAAAAACGGCGAGCTTTCCAGCGGTTGTTGTTTTACCGGATCCCTGTAGCCCAACCAGCATTATCGATACAGGCACAGAACCGGAGAGGTTCAAGTCTTCGAGCTTACCCCCCATGAGTTCTGTCAGTTCATCATTGACGATTTTTATGACCTGCTGACCGGGAGTCAAGCTTGACATAACTTCCTGACCGAGCGCACGTTCTTTAATACCGCTGATAAAACTTTTTACGACCTTAAAGTGAACATCGGCCTCAAGAAGTGCCATCCGGACTTCTCGAAGTCCTTCTTCGATATTTTTTTCCGTTAATTTGCCGTGTCCCTTGAGCTTTTTAAATACGGCATTCAGCTTGTCGCTTAAATTATCAAACATAAAAGTACCAATAAAATCTGAATTTTAAAAACCTTGAATGTAATCGTAAAATAATGCTATGTCAAGATTTAATAAGATCGTTTCTTTATTTAATTCAGGGGTCAGGATGTTTTTATTTGTCAAATCGCTCCATGAATAATATTTTTTTCAAACTGCGTAAACTCGTGGTAAAAGGATCGTAAAGAAAGAACATATTTAAATATAAAAACAATGCGTTCGTCTCGAAACAAACACTTTCTTATCCTTGAAATGTTTCGGTATGCGCCTGTTCTTTCTAACGATCCTTAAACCACTCAAACAGTACACACTTTTTAAAAAAAATATTCATTCCGCTCTCTCCGAGCTATAGTCTCGGAGAGACAAGAAGTGGGGTCGGAGGCTGATAAATTAATGTTTACAATAAAGGGCTCCTGAAACCGGACCAACATTATCAATGGATACAATATTACAAAAAACAGACATAAAAGAACTCACCGGAGATGAGCTTATTTTATGGCTTAAATACAGGGATATCAAGTCTTATCGCGCCAGCCAGATCCTAAAATGGATCTATCTTCGACAGGCAGACACATTTGACGTGAT
>Ga0210144_1000659_pt1 | contig 16776 bp, 15 predicted proteins | sample Muzzi_PWA_D2_FD_185532 | JGI IMG/M metagenome (GOLD analysis project Ga0210144, IMG submission 185532) | Wetland microbial communities from San Francisco Bay, California, USA, that impact long-term carbon sequestration - Muzzi_PWA_D2 (SPAdes) | ecosystem: Environmental > Aquatic > Marine >...
TCTCGTCTCCGACGCCGGCCGCGCCGGCGCGGCCGACCTCGGGGAGTACTTCGCCCGCCGCGCCCTCGCCGCGGCGCTGGTCGCCGGCGGTCTCGCCCTCGCAGGGATCTTCGCCCTCCACTCCGAAGCGCGCTACATCTTCGACCGCCTCACCGCCGAGGGCCTGCCGCTGGTGATCGTCTCGGCGCTCTGCGGCCTCGCCGTGGTCGGCATGCTGCTGCGCGGTGCCCATCGCGGCCTGCGCCCGCTCGCCGCCGGCGCGGTGGTGGCGGTGATCTGGGGCTGGGGCGTCGCCCAGTTCCCCTACCTGCTGCCAACCTCGCTGAAGGTCACCCAGTCGGCGGCGCCGCCCGACACCCTGGCGACGGTGATCGTCGTCTTCCTGATCGCCGCTGTCATCATCCTGCCCGCCTTGGGCCTCCTCTACTGGCTGAGCCAGCGCGAGCTGCTGGGAGAGTAGGGACGGCGTGGGCGAGGAGGGCAGCGACATCCGGGCGATCCTCTTCGACATCGACGGGACGCTGCTTGTGACCGGCGGGGCCGGCGGCGTCGCCTGGCAGCGTGCCTTCGAGGAGCGCTTCGGGGTCGAAGCCAACATCGCCGAACACACCGACGCCGGAATGACCGACCCGGAGATCGTCAAGATCATCTTCCGCGAGGTGATCGGCCGGGAGGGCAGCCAGGCGGAGCGCTCGAAGGCGATCGCCGCCTACCTCAAGCACCTGCCGGACACGGTCGCCGAATCGGACGGTTACCGGGTGATGCCGGGGATCGAGGAGCTGCTGGAGCGGCTGATCGAGAAGGGCCTGCTGCTCGGGCTGGTCACCGGCAACATCGAGGCGGCCGCCCATATCAAGCTGGCGCGCGGGCGGCTCAACCGCTTCTTCTCCTTCGGGGGCTACGGCTCCGACTCCCCGGATCGGACCGAGGTCACGAAGGCCGGCCTGCGGCGCGGCGAGCTGGTCTCCGGGGGTCCCCTCCAGGACGGCGCCTGCATCTCGATCGGCGACACGCCGCGCGACGTCACCGGCGGCCACGGGGCCGGGATCAGGGTGATCGGCGTCGCCACGGGCGCGTTCTCGGTGGAGCAGCTGCGCGATGCCGACGCCGACTGGGCCCTGGAGACCGTCGAGCACGGCTTCCCGGCTTGACCTACCGGGCGAGGCTGCAGCGAGCCTGGTAGATCGAGAGGAAGCCCGTCTCGAAGCCGCGGCGGGCCATGCGCAGATAGAGGCGCCAGACGCGGACCCGTTCGGGGCCGGCGAGGCACAGCGCCTCGTCGAGGTTCTCGTCGAGGCGGCGTGCCCAGTGGCGCAGGGTCTCGGCGTAGTCGGCCCCGAACTCCTCGACGTGGCGGGTTACGAAGCCGGCTCGCTCGAGGGCTAGCAGGACGCGCGAGAGGTGCAGCGGTTCGGCATCCGGAAAGACGTAGCGCTCCGAGAACGGGCCGGCCTCGGGGTCGGTGTGGCGGAGGCGGGCGATGCCGTGGTTGAGCAGGCGGCCGCCCGGCTCGAGCAGGCCGGCGAGGGTGCGGGCGTAGACGTCGATCTGGGCCGCGCCGACGTGCTCGACCATCCCGATGCTGGCGATCGCGTCGAAGCGCTCGCCGGCCAGGTCGCGGTAGTCCATGACGCGGATCTCGACCCGGTCCGCGACCCCAGCCTCCTCGGCCCGCCGCCGGGCCCGCTCGGCCTGCGGAGCCGAGAGGGTGATGCCGACGACGTGGGCCCCGTGCTTGGTCGCCGCCCAGAGCGGGAAGCTGCCCCAGCCGCAGCCCACGTCGAGCACCCGGTCGCCCTCCCTCAGCTCGAGCTTGCGGGCGACGGTCTCCAGCTTCTCCTCCTGCGCGTCCTCGAGCGTCTCGGCGCCGCGCGAGAAGATCGCGCAGCTGTAGGTCATCGACTCGTCGAGGAATAGCGAGAAGAACTCGTTGGAGACGTCGTAGTGGTGGCGGACCGCTTCGGCGTCGCGCTGCTTGCTGTGACGGCGGCCGCTGGGTCGCAGCTCGGCCGCGGGGCGGCGCGGCAGGGCAAGGCCGGCGGCGCGCACCGCGCCGAGCAGCAGCCGCGCCCTGGCGCCGCCCTCGAGCGGCGGCGGCTGCCAGCGGTCGAGCAGCTCGATCACCGCGTCGATGTCGTCGACCTCGATCTCGCCGCTGACGTAGGCGCGGCCGAGTCCGAGCTGGCCGGGCGCTCGCAGCGCGTGGGCGGCGGCGCGCGGCGAGCGGACGAAGAAGGTCGGCCCGCCGCCGGCAGCCGCCGGCAGCCGCGTCCCGTCCCAGAACTCGACCGCGAAGGGGCGGTCGGGGATCCGCGCTTCGATCTCGCGGCGCAGCGGAGCGGTGCGAGCCAACGGCATCAGCGGACCATATACAGGAGCGGGTCAAGGCCGCTGGCGCTGACGTTTACGTTTTCTTGTGTCGCGGACGCGTATGATCGCCCGTCCATGGCAGGCGCGGGCCCTCTCCCATCCGATATCCAGCCGATCGCGAACGAGACGCGCGATCGGATCATCACCGGCCTGGTCACGGCGATCCCCTTCCTGGCGATCGGCTTCGCCGGCTGGCAGGTCTGGGGCAAGGCGCTGCACTGGAGCGACGTCTTCCTGTTCGGCGGCATGTACGTGCTGACCGGCCTCGGAGTCACCGTCGGCTTCCACCGCCACCTCACCCATCGCTCCTTCAAGGCGAAGGGCTGGCTGCACGGCCTGCTGGCGATCCTCGGCTCGGCGGCGATCGAGGGCCCGGTCGTCTCCTGGGTCGCCGACCACCGCAAGCACCACGCCTTCTCCGACAAAGAGGGCGACCCGCACAGCCCCCACGTCGACCACGGCCACGGCCTGCGCGGCGCCCTGCGAGGTCTGTTCCACGCCCACATGGGTTGGCTCTTCATCCACACCCAGCGCGGCAACAGGGAGCGCTTCGCGCCCGACCTGCTCAAAGACCGCGTGGTCAGCTGGGTCGACCGCACCTTCCTGCTCTGGGCGATCCTCGGCCTCTTCATCCCCTTCGCAGCGGGCTGGTTGATCGGCGGGACCTTCTTCGCCGCGGTCACCGGTCTGCTCTGGGGCGGCCTGATCCGCGTCTTCGTCCTGCACCACTTCACCTACAGCATCAACTCGCTCTGTCACGTTTTCGGCAGCCACGACTTCGAGACCGGCGACGAGTCCCGCAACCTTGCGCTGATCGCCCTGCCGACCCTGGGCGAGGCCTGGCACAACAACCACCACGCCTTCCCGACCTCCGCGGTTCACGGCATCGGCCGGCTGCAGGTCGACCCCTCCGCAGCCGTGATCGTCGCGCTGGAGAAGGTGGGCCTGGTCTGGGACGTGGTCCGGGTATCGCCGGAGCGCCTCGCCTCCAAGGCCGCTTAGGGCGAAGCGGGAGACCGGTACCAGTCGATCCAGCCGTTGCAGGCCGCGCCGAGCGGCACGATGCGGCGCTTGCCGGACCGGACCGCGACCAGGTTGCCGACATAGGCGGTGGCGTCGTAGCCGCTGAGCCGCTGCAGGGTGGTCGGCTCGGCCGCGGCGACCGTGAACCTGACCCTGCCGCCACCGCTCGCGTAGACGCCTGCCGGCCAGAACTGGCCGTCGTTGGCGAGGCTGATCGTGTTGGGGCGCTGGCCGTCGAGGGCCGCCTTCAGCCGGTGGCGGAAGCCGGGGGCGCGCAGGGTGAGCGAGAACGGGGAGAAGTACTGGATCGAGAGACGCCAGCGACCCTTTGGCAGGTCGATCGCCTGCGAGGTCCGCTCGCCGGTCTTCAGCTGGCTGCCCATGTCCCAGCGCGCCTTCGGGCCGATCGCCACGCCTCCGAACAGCGAGGCGCGGCCCGGATTGGCGAGGAGGATTCGGATCTCCGGGGCTGCGCAGCCCGCGCGGGCGCCCGCGTTGGTCCCCTCCAGCAGAACCTGGCGGTCGCGCGGCGTCTTCCCGGTCCGCTTCCAGAGCAGGTAGGAGGGGGTCGCGTCGATTCGCTTGAAGTTGGGCGGCGCCTGGCTGTTCCAGGCGGCTCGGCCGGTGATCACGTAGGGAAAGCGGTCGAGCGTGCCGCGCGAGAAGGAGTCGAAGTCGATCGGGCTATAGGCGTCGCCGGTGTCGAACGGCTTCTCCGGGTTCTGGGCGACGGCGGCGTCCGGGAACTCGACCAGCGGCACGTGGGTGTCGGCGCCGAGCAGCTCGTAGGCGGCGTAGCGGTCCTGCCCGGCGTAGAGGACCGGTTTGCCGTGCAGGATCGGTAGGAAGGCACGCAGCTCGCTGCCGTAGCCGGGCGGTCCGACCGGCGCGTCGCGCAGCGCCAGGAAGCTCGAGTAGACGGCGCCGGCGATGAAGGCGACCGCCAGCCCGGTCCAGGCGAGCCGCCGCGGCGGCGCCCAGCCAATCTCGACGAGCAGCGGGCGGACGACGAGCAGCATCGCCACCGGGGTGCCGATCATCAGGGCCTTGGCGTGCGAGTAGTCGCCGCTGGTCGGCAGGGAGACGAGGTAGAGGAGCGCGCAGGCGGCGAAGGCGAGCGGCAGCGTCAGCTCGCGGCGGCGCACCCACCAGTAGACGGCGGCCAGCAGGGCAAGCACCCCGATCGTCCCCGCCAAGCCGGTGAGGTGGGCGCCGCCGGGTGCTTCGAGCCGGTAGTTGGGGGTCCACCAGACCCCCAGCGCCTCGACCGGGGAGACCGGGCCGTAGGTGTTTGTCGCGGCGACCTTCCTGACGCTATGCGCGAAGCCGAAGGGGCCGACCAGCGTCGCCGCGACGGCGAGCGCCGCAAGCAGCACGATCGCGATCAGCGTGGTGGGGCGGAGGAGCAGGCGCAGCAGCGCCCGCGGCGCCAGCCGCCGCCGCACCCCGGGCTGGGTGAGGCTCCAGAGGGCGACGATCGCGATCGGCCAGGCGAGCCCGGCGAAGCTGTAGGAGAAGAAGACGCCGCCGGCGATCGCCAGCCAGGGCAGCGCGAACCGCAGGGAGCGCACCACCCCCGCCGACGGGACGATTTCGGACGCATATCGTCCGAAATCGTCCCGTCGGCGGTCGAGGCTGCCGAGGCTGACCGCCACGGCGAGCACGAAGAGCGCCTCGGCCGTCTCCTTGAAGGCACCCTGGGCGAAGTAGGAGGCGGCGAGGTAGGGGACGGCGACGAGCGTCGCGGCGGCCAGCCGCCGCAACGGACCCAGGCCGGACAGCGCGGGCAGCGCGGTCAGGCCCGTGAGGACGCCGATCGCGACGATCTCGCCGACGAAGGCCTGGCCCAGCCCGATCCCCGGCACCGCGGCGGTGGCCACCGCGAGGCCGTGCGGGCCGAGCGGGTAACCGGCGTCCGGGGCCGGCCCGAAGCCGCTGCGTAGCCACTCGGCCCAGGCCAGGTGAAGGCCGAGGTCGTTGTTGAAGCCGACCCCGAGCAGCCCCCAACGGGCGCTCACCGCGAAGGGAATCGAGAGAACCAGGGCGACGACGATCGCCACCGGCAGGCCCTGGCGCAGCGCCCCCCGCGCCTCGTAGGGCCGCCCCACCGCGACGATCGCCGCCGCAATCGCGGCGAGCAGCGCCGCCCCCAGGGTCGCCGAGGTTCCGTGGCCGGGGGCACGGGCGAGCACGCCGGTCACTGTCAGTATCGCGCCGAAGCCGGCGGCCGGCTCCAGCCACGACCACGATGTAACTGGGCCTTCGCCCATGCTCCGGTCGCGAAGAGTCAGAGATGCACGCTCCCTCCGCATGGGCTCGGTTGCGCGGCCGGCGACGGTGAGCAGGGCGCGCCCGACGAGAAGCGAGGCGACAGAGATCAGCGCCGCCGAGGCGTAGGTCCCGATCATCAGCGAGGGCAACCTATGACAGCCGGCCCCCCGGGCGCGGCGAGCCTCAGAACTTCTCGGCCGCCCGCTCCAGCGTCTCGCGCAGGTTCTCGCCGCGCAGCGGCTCGGCGTGCCCGGCGCAGACCACCGCCGGTTCCAGCGCCGCCAGCTTGCGCACCGATTCCTTCGCCTTGGCGTGGTCCCAGGCCCAGGCCGGGTGGGGGACGCTCGCCTCCCCCTCCGGCAGGGGCCTCAGTCGCGCCGAGTCGACGAAGTAGACGACGTCGCTGACGACCGCCACCCGGTCGCGCTCCCGCCACAGCCCGATCAGCCCCGGCGCGTGGCCGGGGAAATGCAGGACGCGGAAGCCCGCCACCTCGTCGCCCTCCGTGACGGTTCCGTCGATCTTCACCGCGCCGCCGTCCCAATGCCCCAGCAGGAACGGGTAGATCCAGCGCACCGGGGCGAACGGCAGCTGCGAGAGGTCCATGTACGGGGTGATCGAGGCGTCGCTTTCGGCGTCGGCGACCTCGTCGGGATGGCAGAAGACCGGCGCTCCCGCGGACGGCGCCGTGCCACGGTGGTCGGCGTGGGCGTGGCCGAGCACCACCCGCTTCAGCCCGCCCAGCCGCTCCGCGGCCGCCCGCGCCTTCTTGGCCATCGGCTTGGTGCCAGCGTCGAACTGGACGACGCCGCCGTCGTCCTCGAGGAAGTAGATGTTCATCCCCTTGCGCAGGTCCCCCCTCAGCAGCCACACCCCGTCGGCGACTCTCTCCATGCCCTGAGGGTACCCTGGCTAGGCTCCGACCGATGCCGCTCCTGTGGAAAGCCGGGATGGTCGTGCTGGTTGCCTGCCTCCTCGCCGCGATGGCGATCGCGATCGTGCGCCTGGCGACGACGCCGACCGAGATCCTCGGCGACGGCTTCCGGGGCCTGCCGATCCACAGCCACCGGGCGCCACGTTAGTATCGCGGCGTGTTCAATCGGATCGTGGTTGGAACCGACGGGTCGGACACCGCCGCCGAGGCGGTCCGCCAGGCCGCCGAGCTGGCCAAGCTCGCCGGCTCGGAGCTGAGCATCGTCAGCGCCTACGAGCCGGTCCCCAAGCGCCGCATCGAAGGCGAGAAGCAGGGCGCTCCGGCCGACGTGCAGTACGAGATCGGCCCGCGCGAGGACGTCAACCTGGTCCTCGACGCCGCCGCCGCGGTCGCCAAGCAAGACGGGATCGAGGTGCAGACCCACCCGGTCGAGGGCGATCCCGCGGAGGCGATCCTCAACATCGCGGAAGAGACCGATGCGGACCTGATCGTGGTCGGCAACAAGGGGATGACTGGCGCGCGTCGCTTCCTGCTCGGCAGCGTCCCCAACAACGTCTCCCACCACGCTCCCTGCGCGGTGATGATCGTCCGGACCACGTAGGCCGGCCGCTACACCCCGGGGTCGGTGGCCCGACCTGCGTCGATCAGACCGGCGCCCTGCCGGGTCGGCGGCTGGCCGATGCTGCGGGCGGTGTTGCGAAGTCGCCGGGTCAGGCGGTTGACCCTGCCCTGCGGCGAGGCGCCGGCCTTCAGCACGCCGCTGGCGAGGACCATCGCCGCCACGCCCGAGACGTGCGAGGCGGCCATCGAGGTTCCCACGTAGCTGCCCGGCTCGCCGAAGCGGCGCGTGCTGCCTCCCTTCAGCGTCACCTGGTAGATCGGCCGGCTCGAGGCTGAGGAACAGCCGGGCACGGGGGCGCCACCACCTGGGGCGACCACGTCGATCGCCTTGCCGGTCAGCGAGTAGCTGCCCAGGCAGCCGCCCTCGGTCGTGCCGCCGACGCCGATCACCCGGGGGCCGGTCGCGGGGGGCGAGACGCAGGTCTCCGAGCCGAGGTTGCCGATCGCGGCCACCGTCGCCACGCCTTTGCGGTAGGCGCGCCGCAGTTCTTCGTCGATGCCCGGGACCCGCTTGCCGCATCCGAAGTTGAAGCTCGTGTTGATCACGTCGGCGCCGTGGGCGACGGCGAAGTGGATGCCCCTGGCGATGCCGTCGGCGTGGCCGCTGCCGTTGCGGTCGAGGACGCGGACCGGCATCAGCTTGGCGCGGTAGGCGAGCCCGGTCAGCCCAATGCCGTTGTTCGTCTTCTCGGCGATCGTGCCGGCGACGTGGGTGCCGTGGCCGTTCTCGTCGAGCGGAAACGGATCGTCGTCGACGAAGTCGTAGCCGGGGACGAACTGTCCCGTCGTGAAGTCCGGGCTGCGGCGGAAGCGCGTCCCTTTGTTGCGGTAGGCGATCCCGGTGTCGAGGACGGCGACCGTGATGCCCCGCGCACCCCGCCGTTTGGCCGCGGTCAGGTGCTTCCAGGCGTCGATCGCGTCGATGCCGCCGGGTGAGACGGGCAGCTGGGCCGTCCCTTGGCCGGACCAGGGCAGGAGGTTCCACTGCAGCGAGACCCAGCCGCCGAACGGGCCGGAGTCGTTCCTGAGCGGGCCGGGGTCGTTGGGTATGCCCGAGGCCGGCAGAGGCGGCGCCTTGGAGGCGGTGGCGATGTAGTTGGGGACCGCGTAGGCGACGGCCGGGCTGCGGCGCAGCGCTGTGGCGGCCCGCCGCACGCCGATCCCCGGCGGCAGGTGTATCGCCTTGCTGCCCCGCTGCCTCTTGAACTTGACGACCACCTCATGTGGGGCGAATTCGCGGGCGGGGGAGACGCCGATTGCCGCCCCGGCCGGCGCCGAGGCGTCGCTTGCGCCGAGCGCGCCGACGGCGGCGAACACCGCGAAGGCGGCGAGGGTAGGAAGGTGTCGGCTGATCATCGGTCTCGCTGGCGAAGTCCCTGCACACGGGCGGGCATCCACGAAACACCGGGCCGCCCGCGAAGTTGTCGGTGGCACATACTGTCCGATCGATGCCGGACGAGTCGACCGATGCCGCACAACGCCTGATGGGCCTGGCGATCGAGCGCGCCCGCGAGGCGCAGGGGCACGGCGACGTGCCGGTCGGCGCTGTCGTCGCCCGCGGCGGCGAGCCGCTGGCCGCGGCCGGCAACGAGCGTGAGCTGCGCCGCGACCCCACCGCTCACGCCGAGATCCTCGCGATCCGCGCGGCCGCCGAGGCGCTGGGGGGTTGGCGGCTGCCGGAGACGACCCTGTACGTGACGCTCGAGCCCTGTGCAATGTGCGCGGGCGCCGTGGTCCTCGCCCGCATCCCGGCGGTCGTCTTCGGCGCGCCCGACCCGAAGGCCGGTGCGGCCGGCAGCGTCCTCGACCTCCTCCACGAGCCCGCCCTCAACCACCGCGCGGAGGTGACGAGGGGCGTGAGGGAGGAGGAGTGCGCGGCGCTGCTGAGGGACTTCTTCGGCGCGCGCCGCTGAGCCCGGCTCGCACTCCCGAGCCAACCCGAGCCAATACCCTGTGGGAAGATCCCGGAGAGGTGTCCGAGTGGCTTAAGGAGCGCGACTGGAAATCGCGTGGGCGGGGTTAACCCGCCTCGTGGGTTCGAATCCCACCCTCTCCGCTGTTAGCGGTAGTGCTTTCGGGTGTCTCGAAACGCCGTCTCGAGAATCAGTCTGCTGCCGATACTTTTGGGCCATGACTGCAAGGTCGACAATCGGACGCGGCGCCTCGATGAGCGAGATCGACCTGTTCGGCCAGGTTTTCTCCCTGATCGAGGATGGGATGGCCGCTCGGGCGAGGGGACGCAAGTGAGCGCGCGATCGCAACCAAGCTCGATACTGAAGCGCCTGCTGCGCTTTCCGGCCCTCCTCTACCGGATTGGCGCAGGGCGGTTGCTCGGACATCGCTTCCTCCTGCTCACCCACCGTGGCAGGAAGTCCGGGCTGCGGTACAAGACGGTCCTGGAGGTCGTCGGTTGGCACCCCGACAGGCAGGAAGCGATCGTCATGTCGGGCTTCGGCGGACGCGCCGACTGGTACTTGAACGCATTGGCCGGTGGTGCAGAGGGGGTCGACATTGCGGGGCTGCGTTTCCGACCGAGCGTGCGGCAGCTCGAGCCTGACGAGGCAGCCCGGGTGTTCGCCAAATACGAGCAGCGCAATTGGCTTGCCTCACCGTTTCTCCGGGCCGTGCTCTCCCGGCTCGCGGGGTTTCGCTACGACGGGTCGGACGAGGCTCGTGAGAGGCTCGTCGTCTCGCTGCCCCTGGTTGCGCTGAGCGGGGACGGGGTCGCCGAAACCCGTCAGGTCGGGATCGCGTAGATCTGGCCGCCCTTTTCGACAACTTCCTTTGGTTCGAGCGGAGTCGGCGGCGGGCCGCCGGTCACGGCGCCGGTTTCGGGGTTGTAGGTGCCGCCGTGACAGGGGCAGTAGATCTCGCTGCCGTCGTAGCCGACGGTGCAGCCGGCGTGGGTGCAGACGGCGCTGAACGCCTTCAGGCTGCCCTTTTCGTTGCGGATCAGGATGTCGGGCGCGCCGCTGGAGGGGTCGGGGTAGGTGGCGGCCTGGCCCCTGGGCAGCTGGCTTCCGGAGCCGAGCTTGACGGCGCCGGAGGGCAGCTTCCCGTTGCCCCCCGCCGAAGTGGGCGAGCCGCTCCCCTTGCCACCGGTCGACCTGCCGCCGCGAGACAGCGCTCGCGCCGTCGCGGTCGATCCGGTGTAGGGGCCCTTGAGCAGCGCCGCGATCCCGGCGATCGCCAGGCCGGCGCCGGCAAGCTCTGCGACCAGCACGCGCCGCGTCATCCGCGTGTCGGGCTCGGTCAGCGCCTCGCCGGCGGCGGGGGGGCGCAGCATGGTGCGCCTGGCGAGCGCCGGCGAGGGGCGCTTCAAGGAGTTGTCGAGCGCCGGCTGGCCCTGCGCGCCGGCCAGCACGAAGGGCAGCCAGGCGAATACGAAGACGATGTCGGAGCCGAGGAAGTAGGGGGTCGTGTGCCAGCTCGCGGTGAGGAAGAAGACGAGATTGAGGGAGAGGCCGGCCGCCGCGGCGATGCGCGTCTGCAGCCCGCCCACCGCCAGCAGGCCGATAACGATCTCGAAAACCGCCACGCCGATCCCCGCCAGCTCGGGGTTGGGGATCGCGAAGGTGCGCAGCAGGAAGCCGCCCGGCGTCCCGGTGGCGAAGTCGTGCAGTTGGGTGCCGATGTAGGTGGCGGAGCCTTCGTGCAGGAAGCCGGAGTCGGTCAGCTTCTGGACACCGGCGTAGACGAAGGTGGCGCCGAGGAAGAGGCGAAGCGGCAGCAGGGCGGCGCCGGGTCGCAACGCGGTCATCACCGCAGTCTCGGCCTGGGCCGTTAACCGGGACTAAGCCGCTTCTGAGACCCCTCTCAGGTTGGTGTGGGCGCGAAGAGGGGTTGCAGCGGCCCGCGTAGAATCAGCCTCCTGACCGAAGTCCCCGGAGGGGTGCCGGAGATCACGCCCGGCCCCGTAGAGCTGTTCCGTCAGACGCGCGGTGAGCCGGTTCGACGCTACGGCTGCAGGCGAACCGGAAGCGTCTTGAGCTGATTCGCGAACGGTGACTCGACGTACTTCGGGGTATCCGCTATCTCGATGGTGGGGAACCTCGCGAGGGTCTCCTCGATCAGGATCCGTAGCTCCAGGCGCGCAAGCGCAGTGCCGAGGCAGAAATGCCGGCCGCCGGCACCGAACGCCTGGTGCTCGGGATTGCGCGTCACATCAAAGCGGTCAGCATCCTCATAGCGCGTCTCGTCGCGATTCGAGGACGGGTACCACATGACCACCTTCTCCCCCTCGCCGATCTTCTGCCCGTGCAGCTCGGTGTCGCAGGTCGCGGTGCGGGCAAAGTGGGCGAAGGCGGGGAACATGCGCAGCGACTCCTCAACCGCCGCCGGCACCAGCGACGGGTCCTCGAGGACCATTGCTCGCTGGTCGGGGTTCTCCATCAGCGCCCGCATCCCGCTGCAATAGGTCGCCTTGGTGCTGTCGTTGCCCGCCGCCATGAGCAGGAAAAACCCCATGACTATCTCGTGGTCCTCGAGCCGCTCGCCGTCGATCTCGGCGTGAACCAGGACGCTGGTCAGATCGTCGGTCGGGGTCTCGCGGCGTTCGGCGATGAGCTTTCCGCAACGCTCGAAGACCTCGGGCACGTCGCGCTCCATCACGGTCTGCGCACCCTCGGGCGTCGCATCGGGGTCGCCCGCCTGGAGGATCGTGTTCATCAGATTGGCCCAGACCTCGTCGTCCTCCGGCGGGAGGCCCATGAAGCTGCCGATGACGCGTGCCACCACCGGCTGAGCCACGTCGTCGACCAGATCGCAGGCCTCCCGGCCCTCGAGCCGCTCCAGCACCTCGATCGCGATCTCACGGATCGCGCCCTCATGCTCGGCAATCCGCTTCGGAGTGAAGCCCTGCTGGAAGAGCGCCTTGATGCGATCGTGCTTGGGTGGATCCATGCCGATGAACATCGCCTGCTGGAGCTCCAGGGGCAGCACCGCGTTCTTCAGAGCGGTGAAGCCGCCCAGTTCGGAGGAGTAGGTCTGCCAGTCGCGGCTGACCTCGAAGACGTCGTCGGCCGTCGTAACGGACCAGAAGCCATCCTCGTCCGGGTACTCCGAGATTCGGGCGGACCAGTGGACGGGGCACTCGTTGCGCAGCCGCCGGAACAGGTGGTGCGGCGGACCGTCCTGGAAGTTGGCACGATCGCCAACCAACACCTGATCGAGGGGCGCCTGGTCCTGGCCGCTGACGCTCATGTGGTGTCCTTCCGTTGGTCGTTTCGGTGTCCGCCTGCCAGCCTAGCCGAGGATCACGGCCTGTGGGGAACTCGGGAGAAAAGGCCGTATCGCGCTTAGGGCGCCGACGAGGCGAATTTGGTTTTCAGCTGAGGATCGGTCCGACCGAGCGTCGCCCCGAAGTCGGCGTTTTCGCCAAGCGTGAAGGCGCGCGAGAGTGCCCAAGCCAGAAACGACGTGTTTTGCGCCTGGGTTTCTTTCAGGCCGTGCTGGATCTCGTCCGGTCGTTTGAAGAACCGCTGCAAGCCCACCATGTTGCGATTGGTGAACTCAGTTCTTTGCCGAGCTAATCGGTCCAGCGCGGCCCTCGCCCCCGAGCATCTCGATGCCTAGTGAACGAGTTCACCTTCCGCACAACCGAAGTCGTGAACCCGTTCAACTTGCGATACCCCTAACCAATTGAGACGACCGACCCGTGCAAATCGTAGCCCCGCTGCGGACTGCGTTGCCCCATTGCCCGGGAGCCACGTCGGCATCTTCACCATATGGCACCATCCGGCCATGATCGGCTCGGTCGCGGCGGGGGCATGAGGCGAAAGCGGCGGACGGTCGCGGCTGGGACTGCGCTCTGCGGGATGCTGTGCTGGGCCGGAGCGGCGGTGAGCGGCCCCGCCGCCGCGGCGGCGGCGATGCCCCGGTCGAGCGCCGCGCACGGCGGCGCGCAGCGGCTTGAAGTGGTGCTCGGGCTCGAGCGCCGCCAGCCGGCATTGCGGCGGTTCGCGCTCAGCGTCTCAGACCCCACCTCGCCCCGCTACGGGCGGTATCTCAGCCCCCACCGGATCGGCCTCCGGTTCGGGGCGACCGACGCCACCCTGCGGAGCGTCTTCCGCCTCCTGCACAGGCACCGGATCAGGGCGCGGGTGGACATCACGCGCTCCTTCGTCCAGGCGCTCGTCCCCACCCGTCGCGCTCTTCGGCTGTTCAAGAGCGCTTCCGGTCGCGCGAGGGTACCGCGGGCGCTGCGCGGCAGGGTTCACGAGCTGCTTCTCGGCCGGGCAGAACGGGGCCAGTTCCTCCCGCGCCCGAGGCGGGCCGGCGCCCGCTCCTCGCAGGCTCCCGGGCAGGCCGGGCGGTCGTTCCTCCAGCCACCCCACGTCCGCACCGGCACCCCCGCCGGCTGCCCGCAGGGGCGCAACGCCACCATCCCGATTCGCAACAGCCCGCTCGCCGGTCCCGCCTTCACCCCGAACCAGATCCAGAGCGCCTACGGCGCGGCGACCCTTCACGGCACCGGCGTCACCGGCCGGGGGGTGCGGATCGGGATCTACGGAGCGGGAGGCTTCGGGGACAGCGAGCTGCACGCCTTCGCGCGCTGCTTCGGGCTTCAGGTCCCGCCCACCCGGCTGGTGAAGATCGGAGAACGGACGGCCGGCCCGACCAGCTTCGAGGCTGCGCTCGATCTGCAGATGGCCACCCTGATGGCGCCGGGGCTCAGGAGCCTCACCCAGTACGAAATCGGCTCCAGCTTCTGGCCGGTCGGCTTCTCGGCGATGCTCGACCCGCGCAACGGGCCGCTCCCGAACGTGGTCTCGGTCAGCCAGGGGGAATGCGAAACCCAAGTCGGTCGCCCCGAAATCCGGCTCACCGAGCAGGTCCTGGCGGCGGCGGCCGCCGCGGGGATCACCGTGGCGGCGGCGAGCGGCGACGCCGGAGCTTTCTGCACGTCCGGGCCCCTGGGCGGGCTCTATCCGAGCTCCTCGCCGTGGGTTACCTCGGTTGGCGGCACCGCGTTCACCCTCGACGAAGCAAACCGGATCGTCGACGAGATCCCCTGGAACGACTTCCCGTCGGTGCCCGAGGGCCTCGGCGCGGGGGGCGGCTTCGGCCGCTTCCTGACCCGCCCCCCGTACCAGCGCGGCCTCGGCCCCTGGGGCGATCGCCGCGGCTATCCCGACGTGGCGCTGATCGCCGACACCTATCCCGGCATCACGATCTACTGCAACCTGGATGCGAAGGCGAACTGCGCGCGGCCCGGCCGAGGCAACCCGTTCAAAGGGAACAGTGGAACGAGCTTCGCCACTCCCCTGCTGGCGGGAATCGTGGCGCTGGCGGACCAGCGCCTGCTCGCCGCCGGCAGGCCGCCGATCGGGTTCGCCAACCCGCTGCTCTACCAGTTGGGACGAAACGGCGGGCAGGGAGCGCTGCGGGACATCGTCCGGGGATCGATCCCGTCCCCGCGCGGCGTCCACTGCTGCCGGGCGCTGCCGGGCTACGACCTGGCGTCGGGGTGGGGCTCGGTGAACGCCGACGGCCTGGCCGCCGCGGCGCTCGCCGACGGCCCCCGCTGACGGCCCGAGCCGCTTTCGAGCTCGAAGGGCGCCCTCGCGCGGCAGTCTCTAGCGTCCTCGCTAGCATCCAGGGCCGGATTTGCCCTGGAGGGGTGCCGGAGTGGTTGAACGGGGCAGTCTCGAAACCCATTCCTCCGTTGGGGCGCAGTGCATCTCTTGGCCGGCCTACCCAGCACACGGGCCAAACCCCCTGCACACGGCCGCCTTTCCCGATTGACCAAATCGGCGGGGGCAAGCCCGGAGCCCGCGCGAACCAGGCCCAAGGCCGCAAATCGCCCTGTGAAGCCGATTCTCGCGATCTCGTTTCGATCACTCAAAGCGTTTCCAATTGCCGGGCTTCAGAGCTAAATGTGTTGGCGATGGCAAAGCGAGCAAGGCCCGAGGGCATCGTCACCCGCCACTCCCGCGGCTGCGCCAGCCAGCTTAGTTCGGAGCGCTGTGATTGCCGCCCCGGCTATCAGGCCCAGGTCTACTCGGCGGCCGAGCGGCGCACGATCAGGAAGACCTTCAGGACCCTCGCTGACGCCCGCGCCTGGCGTGCGGAGACCAAGACCGCCCTTGAGCGGGGCTCGCTGCGAGCCCCCTCGCGCCAGACCCTCGAGCAGGCGGCACAGGATTGGCTGAAGGCAGCAAAGGCGGGCGTGATCAGGACCCGCTCGGGCGATCCCTATAAGCCCGGCGCGCTGCGCGGCTACCAACAGGCGCTCTCGGCCAGGCTCGTCCCGCGCTTCGGCCACCTGAAGACCTCTGCGCTTCACCGAAACGCCGTCCAAGACCTAGTCGATGAGATGCTCGCCGAGGGCCTTGCCCCGAGCACGGTCAGAAACGCGATCCTGCCCCTGCGGGCGATCTACCGGCGGCTCCTCTCGCGCTCTGAGGTGAGCGTCAACCCGACGCTCGGTCTCTCCCTGCCGGCGATCAGGGATAGCCGCGATCGGGTCGCTCGTCCCGGGGAGGCGCGGGCGCTGCTCGAGGCGCTCTCACAAGCTGATCGCCCGCCCTGGGCGACGGCGCTCTACGCCGGCCTCAGGCGCGGCGAGCTGCGCGCCCTGCGCTGGTGCGATGTGGACTTCGAGGCGGGCCTGATCCGGGTTGAGCGCGGCTGGGATCCAAAGGAGGGGCCGATCGAGCCGAAGAGCCGCGCCGGCAAGCGCCGGGTCCCCCTGGCGAAGCCGCTTCGCGCCTACCTCGCCGCCCATCGCTTGCGCGCGGGGGGTGCCCCCGAGGATCTGGTCTTCGGGGGCCGCGGCGGCAAGCCGCTTGCCCCCGATGCGCTGATCGAACGGGCGCGCAAAGCCTGGCAGGCTGCCGGGCTTGAGCCAATCGGCCTGCACGAGTGCCGCCACACCTACGCCGCCTTCATGATCGCCGCTGGCGTCAACGCCAAGGCCCTCGGCTCCTACATGGGCCACTCGACGATCACGATGACCCTCGATCGCTACGGGCACCTGATGCCGGGAAACGAGGACGAGGCTGCGGCGATGCTCACCGACTACCTTGAGCGGGACACCCGTTCCGGTGCGTCGGGGCTCGCTCGAGCGAAGTAGACCAGGTGCTGGGCGGGCGAAGGACGTGGCGATCCATCTCGGATGGGCTGCTCGGAAGCCGGCGGCGGGCGAGCCGTCCCATTGACCAGGGCTGCATCCCAGAGCCACCCTTGGCACTAGCCGCATCTGGACTATTGAGTTAAGTGAGCGCTTGCGCAGCAGTGGCGAGCCACCGAGCGACAGCAACTTGACGCTGAGTCCGTACCCAGGCCCTTAGTCCTGTCCCGTCGCCTTCAGCTCGACGCTCATCAGCTGCATCTTGTCCTCGACGTCGTTGTCGATCATTCCTTCGATCGTCTGCTGCGCCTGCGAGCGTCGCTCCGAGCGGATGGCCTCCGTGAGCTCGTAATCGTCGAAGAGTTCGAAGGACAAGGGCGTGAAGGTTCCACTTCCGCAGGGCGCACTGACGTCGGGCCGGTGAAACCAGTGCTCCTCTGCTTGGTCGCGAACCGAGGCATTGAGACTCTTCAGATGGTGCAGC
>Ga0210144_1000660_pt1 | contig 16762 bp, 13 predicted proteins | sample Muzzi_PWA_D2_FD_185532 | JGI IMG/M metagenome (GOLD analysis project Ga0210144, IMG submission 185532) | Wetland microbial communities from San Francisco Bay, California, USA, that impact long-term carbon sequestration - Muzzi_PWA_D2 (SPAdes) | ecosystem: Environmental > Aquatic > Marine >...
GGATGAGCGCAAAGCAGACGTTCCTGGCCGCCGAGTGGTCGGAGCAGTGGAAGAAGAGCTACTCGCGCCTCGGGGCTGAGCAGCAGGCAGCTTGCGATCGGAGAGATGGCGTTCGAGCGCCGTGTTGATCCCGTCCGCCTGCTCCATCAGAGATCCTCGGCGTCGGTCGTGGTCCACGCAGGATCGAGCGACGCATCCTGTCCTTCCGCCTTGTAGCCCTTCTCGAGCTCCTGCGCCAAGCCATCGTTCTCCCTCAGCACGCGCTCGATCCGCCGGTCGGGGACGACCCAGAGCAGCGCGACGAGGATGTAGATCGAGATGGAGATCCACGGGGAGACGAACGCCAGGGCCACCGCGGCGACGTAGAGGAGTGGCGACAGCTTGCCCTTCCAGTCGGTGCCGATGGCCCGCTGGAGGAGCGAGCCGGGTCCCTGGGAGGCGATGATCCGCTGCTGCAGGATCCAGTAGGCGATCGCCGCCATCAGCAGGACGAGGCCGTAGCCGGCGGCCGGCAGGGTGGCGAAGTGGTTCTCCCCCATCCAGGCGGTGGTCAGGGGGACGAGGGAGAGCCAGAAGAGCAGGTGCAGGGTCGCCCAGAGCATGGAGCCGGTGGTGCGCTCGCAGGCGTGCATCATGTGGTGGTGGTTGTTCCAGTAGATCCCCAGGTAGACGAAGCTCAGGACATAGCTCGAGAACGCCGGCAGCAGGGGGCGCAAGGCGGCGAGGCTCTCGCCGTGGGGCACCTTCATCCCCAGCACCATGATGGTGATGAGGATGGCGAGCACGCCGTCGAAGAAGGTCTCGATCCGGTTCGTGGGCATCGGGCCGCGTCTCCTCGCGCCGGCTCAATCCACCCCGATGTCTTCGTTCCACACGGCGGGATGCTCTTCGATGAACTTCCCCAGCATCTCGACGCACTCGTCCGAGTCGAGGTCGATCACCTCGACGCCCCGTTCGCGGAGCCAGTCCTGGCCGCCCTGGAAGGTGCGCGATTCGCCGATCACCACCGCGCCGATGCCGAACTGGACGATGAGCCCGCTGCAGTACCAGCACGGGGCGAGGGTGGTGACCATGATCGTGTCGCGGTAGCTCCGCTGGCGGCCGGCCTTGCGGAAGGCGTCCGTCTCTCCGTGGACGGACGGGTCGTCCTCCTGCACCCGGCGGTTGTGGCCGCGGCCGAGGAGGGTCCCGTCCTGGCGGAAGAGCGCGGCGCCGATGGGGATGCCGCCTTCGGCCAGGCCCGTCCGGGCCTCCTCGATGGCGACGGCGAGCAGGGCTTCGTAGTCCGGCGTGTCGGTCATGGGGTACCCCTCGGGTGCACGCTCGCGCCGGGGCGTGAGCGGTTCGCAGAAGACAGTGAGCGAGATCATCTCACGCTGGCCGGAGGGGTCATTGGCTATACTGTGGGCAAACTCTGCCGAGCTCCGGCCCCAGTGGGGTCTCCGGACGGCGACCTGGGCACGACCGGGGTCTCGATCGGGGACCACCCGAGCGACGCGGTCGAGGCGGGGGAAGACGAGGATGCTGTCTTGACCGTTCACCGAATCGTCATCCTGGCCGCGCTCCGCGCCGTGTTCGTGCTCGCCGCGGCACTGCTCTCCGCTCCCACCTTCGCCGCGCCGGCCGACACCCCGGCCGCGTCTCCGGCGGCCGCCCCCGCCACCACACCCGAGGCGCTGCTCGCGGAGATTCGTGGCGAGACGCTCGACCCCGCGCAGGCGGTGGAGATCGAGGGCGTGGAGCTGGATGCGAAGCCCGGGCGGCTGACGCTGGAGAGGGGCACCTTGATTCCGGCGACGGCGGTCGGCGGCACGGTGGAGGAGATGGTCTTCCTCGGCCGCGGCCGGCTGCACGTCGAGCCGCCGGACGACGTCGAGGCCGGGCAGCTCGCGCTCTACACCGGCGGCCGGCGGCTGGACGAGCCGATCACTGAGGCGGTCCTCGTGGTCGGCAACGACCAGGCGGTCGCCGCCCTGCTCGATCGGCCGGCGGTGGGAGCGCTCGACGACGCGACGCGCGAGCGGGCGCAAGAGCTCTTCACCTCCTGGCACGACGGGGCCACGCGCCGGCACCTGGCGGTCGAGACGTCGATCCTCCTGGACGTCCTCGGCGAGCCCGGCTATGACCAGCTCTTCGTCGGTCAGCTCGAGAGCGAGGAGCTGGGCGAGTTCCTCTACCTGGTCGATCCCGACGAAGCCGAGCAGGTGACCCTGGGGCAGTTCGTGCCGCTCGAAGCCGAGGGCAAGGAGCGGCGCAAGCTCGAGCGGGAGCTGGACCGGCAGCGCCGCCGAGGGCGGATGATCGGCCTGGAGCTGGACGACCTGGGAGAGTGGCAGACCTGGATGTCCACGGTCCAGGGGGCGCCCGGCCGCGGCCCGTTCGAGCCGTCCAAGTACGAGATCGAGGCCAGCCTGGAGGGGCACAAGCTGCTGCTCGACGGCCGCTGCCGGGTCACCCTCGAGCCCCAGAGCGGCTGGCGCAGGAGGGTGCCGTTCACGGTCAGTCCGGACCTCACGGTGACCGCGGCCCGGGACGGTGCCGGCCAGGATCTCTTCTTCGTCCCCTCCCCCGGCGGGGTGACCGTGCTCCTCCCCGAGCCGGTGCCGCTCGGCCAGCCGGTGGTCGTCGAGCTCGACTTCGAGGGCAACCCGACGGAGAAGGTGGACACCAAGAGCTTCGTTCTGCGCGACACCGTCGGCTGGTACCCCCACACCGGGCTGCTGGACCGTGCAACCTACGACGTCACCCTGCGCTGGCCCGATCGGCTCGACCTTGCCGCCCCGGGGCGGCGGCTCGACGGCGGCAAGGAGCGGGGCATGCGCTGGCAGCACCGCGTCCTCGAGCACCCGACCTTCGGCTACAGCTTCGAGATCGCCAGCTTCGATCGCACCACCGCCCGGGCCGGGGACGTGGAGATCGAGCTCTACGTCGATTTCCTCTCCTCGCCCCTGATCAAGCAGGAGCGCAAGGAGATCCTCAAGACGGTCACCGATGCCCTGGACTACTACCAGGAGATCTTCGGTCCGTACCCGCTCGACCACCTGACCGTCGTCACCTCGCCCCGCGCCTACTCCCAGTCGCTCCTCGGCTTCATGACCCTGTCGAGCGTCATGGTGGGCGACATCGGCTTCTTGGGCTTCTTCCAGGAAGACCGCCGGGTCGTCATCGCCCACGAGCTGGCCCACCAGTGGTGGGGGCACGTGGTCGGCTGGACCGGCTACCGGGACCAGTGGATCAGCGAGGCCATGGCCAACTACTCCGCCCTCCTGTTCGCCCGCAACCGCCTGGCAACCAAACCCTGGCGCGGGCCGACCTCCGGCTGGATCAGCGCCCTGACCAGCGTCACGGACGACGGGCGGCCGATCGAGTCCCTCGGCCCGGTGGTTCTGGGGGAGCGCCTGGTATCGAGCCGCTGGCCCAGCGCCTACGAGGCGATCGTCTACCGCAAGGGGGCGGTGGTGCTCGACATGATCGCGCGCCTGTTCGGCGAGGACGGGTTCGTCAAGATCCTGGGCGCCATCACCCGGGCCGCCGACTTCCGCCCGATCTCGACGGAGACCTTCCTGGCGCTGATCGAGAAGGCCTCGGGCAACGCCGTCGACCTGGACCCGTTCGCGCAGGAGTTCATCTTCGGCACCGGGCTGCCGGAGGTCTACTACGACTACAGCTTCAAGAAGGCGGAAGGCGGCGGCTGGATCGTCGACGGCGTGGCCCGCCAGCAGACCCCGTACCGCTACACGTACCGCGTGGTCCACCGGCCGGACGGGAGCTACGACGTCGCGCGCGAGGCGGTGCTCCAGATGAAGATGGATGACTCCCGGCTCGTGGTGCCGGTCCGGATCGCCGTCGAAAAGCCGGACGGCGAGGGCCGAGGCACCCTCCAGGGCCACACCCTCCTCCAGGGGCAGGAGACCGAGTTCCACTTCAAGCTTCCCGACGAGCCGAAAGAGCTCCGGTTCGACCCCGACCACGAGGTCTTCGGCCTGTTCTACAACCAGCGGCGCCGGCCGAAAGCGACGCTCTACTACCGGGGCCTCGACCTTGTCGCGGAGGGTGACCTGGACGGGGCGGAGGCGGCCTACCACGAGGCCCTCGACGCCGATCTCTACGGCGGCGAGGCGCTCGACGAAGACATCGACGCCAAAGACAGCAAGACAACGTCCCGCCGCCTGGACGTCCGGATCCTGCTCCGCCTCGGCCGGCTCGCTCTGGACCGGGACCAGGACCAGCAGGCCGTGGCCTACCTCGAGCGCGCGGGGAAGAAGCTCGACAAGGACGACCCGTTCTGGATGCAGGAGGACCTGAAAGTGCTCGAGGCGCGGGCCGCCCTCCGCCGCGGGGACTACCAGGCCTCCTACGACGAGGTTCGTCACCGAGCCTTCCACGACGACGTGGAGGCCCCGGACGGGGTGGCGATCCTGGCCATCGCCGCCCGCCAGGTGGGCGACGAGGAGGAAGCGGACCGCGGCTACCAGGCTGCCAAAGAGGCCGGCGTGGACCTCTCGGCGCTCGACGGAGAGTGACGTCGATGGGGGCGGTGGTTCACCCCCTGGTTGACCGCCGAGTGTCGAGGTGCTTTGTGACGGGGTCCGCCCGGCCCGGCCTCGCGGGACCCGGGCCGGGCGGAGTCCGATCAGTTGGTGCAGTTCCAGCGGCCGTCCGAGCAGATGCAGGAGCCACAGCCGCCCGACCGGAACGTGCAGTCGGAGGTATGCGGCGTGCCGCTGCACGCGGTGCCGTCCTTGACATCGCAGTAGGTCGAATCCTGGCAGGCCGACGGGCACGTCGACGGGCAGTAGAGGGTGCCGGTCGAGCTGCCATAACAGTGGCCCTCTTCGGGGCAGTTGTGGTCATAGGCGTAGCAGTAGCTGCCCCAACAGGTGACGTACGAACCGTCGCCGCACAGGGCACTGCACGGGGACTGGGCACCCGGATCGGGGATCGAGTCGCCCTTCTTGGCCATCGGGGCCGCGCCGAAGAGCAGGGCCTGGGGGCTCTCGGCTCCGAGGAACGCCAGGCTCGGGCCGCAGTTCTGCTGGCCGGCGGGGGCCGCGGCCGCCGGGGCGGCGAGGGCGAAGAGCAGCGCGGAGAAGGCGAGGAGGGGAACGGCGTACCGGGTGGTCTTCCTGAGGATCCTTGTCACGGTGTCATCTCCTTTCATCGATGAATAAAGGTAGCGTCAATACGATATGCTTCTACTTATAAAGTACGCAGATTCTCCGTTTCAGGACACCGCGTGAGGGGCTGACCCTCGCCCGGATGACGGGTCGAATCGGCGGTCTCGTCAACCCGGGGTCGGGATCACGCGCCGACCGGCCGCCTGGGAGAAGACGGGGGGGAGTGGGGCGAGCGCCAGCTCCGGCAGGCAGCCCTCCGGCACGGAGTCCTCCAGGTCCAGGCGGAGCTCGAGACCGACGAGCTGTCCTTCGTCCACACCGTGCGAGCCGTCAAGCGCAAGATGAGCAACTTCCCGACGAAGGCGCGTCAGCCTCCGGCCTCTTGCCGTGCGGACCGGTCGATCGCACCCTCGATGGATCTCCCGTTGCCGAATCGAATACCCTAGGCCTACGGAAGCTGCGGCGGGAACGCCACCCGAACGGCGCGGTCCATCACCGGAGGAACGTTCGATGCAGCGCATTCTGGACTCCGTTTCGAGCAGGGCCATGTCTCGACGAGCCGGCGCCTGTCCCGGTGCACGACCAACGTTGCGGTGGATGGCCACGATAGTCACCCTGCTGGCGCTCGCCGGGGTTTCAGGCGAGGCGGATGCCGAGGCCGTCCAGGACGACCACGCGTCAGAGGCCGTGGGCTCCGCGCTCACCCGGAGCGAGGCAGAGGAGCTCATCTACCGCTACCTGGCCCAGGACGTTCCCCGTCTGGTCGGGATGCGGCGTCGCGCCGAGTACCTCGCCGAGCTCGAGGCCGATCCGCCCCGGTTCGATGCCGAGGACCGCTACCACTTCAACCCTCCCGGCGGCCTGCTGGAATTCGAGTACGACAGCGAGCGCGGGGCGCTCATCGTGCGTGCGGCCATTCACCGGTATCGGGGCCGGCAGCAGGGCCATGGGCTCTCCTTCGAGCAGATCGCCGAAGCGGTCCACCGATACGGGCGAGCGGATGCGAATCTGGGCGGCGGACAGCTGGACACCGCACCGGAGCTCGACGGTGTCTTCCTCCGTCGCGACTTCGTGGGGCCTCCGCGGAGCACCCGGTGGTTCGCCCGGCAGGTCGACGACCTGATCAAGGCGGCCAACCGCTGGACCCGCGGCGACTACCTGAAGGCACTGAAGTCCTACGCGCCGACCCTGGCGCCACCGGCCAGCGCGACGGCCGCGGCCGACGGCTTCCGCGCGACCATGGCCTTGACCGACCATCCCGAGCTCTATGCCCGCGTCTGGTCCCGCCCTCCGGGTGCTCTGAAGCCGTGGCACGTCTCCGTCCATCGGACGAAACCGGGGACGAAGCTCCTGCTGGCGATCCACATCGTCGACCCGGCCGCCGATGCCGAAGGTCTCGCTCGCGTCGAGGTCACCACGCACCTCATCGGCCCCGACGGCGTGGAGCGAGGCACCCCGTCGGAAGGGGTGCTGTGGCACAAGCCACCGCCTCCCGTGGGCCATTTCCAGCTCACCGACCACCCGATCACCATTGGCTTCGCCGCCACGGAGCCCGAGGGGACCTTCCGCGTCCTGGCGGAGGTCTGCGATCGCGTGGCCGAGAGGTGCGTGGAGCTCGCGCACCCGGTGGAGATCGTCAAGGAGCGGTGAGCCGACCGACCTGGCGGCCGGCCGACCCCGGCTCCACGAGGTGCAGCCCGGCGAAGACTTGACCCCCCGGTCAGTTGCCGTAGCGTTTTTTGAACTCCTCCTGCGCCTGCTTGCGCTTCGCCCGCTCCTCGTCGCTCATCTTGCCGACGTACCACGCGTGCTCCGGCTGGGCCAGATGGGCGTCGATCGCCTCCTGGAGCTTCTTCGCGGCCGCGGCGCGATCGGGGTCGGGTGAGTCGAGGTTCTTCTCGGCGATTTCGCGGAGCTGCGGGATGAAGTCCGTGTACCAGTGCTTGGCGACCTCGTAGAGACCGTGCCAGTGGGTGTAGTCGGGCGCCATCATGGAGGCGCCGTGCCGTGCCACGCGGCCTTCGTGGTGCCAGATCTCCCACCACGTCCATTCGACCTGCTCGTCGAACTGGGTCGGCGTCACCAGGCCGCCCTCGCTCAAGATCTTCATGAACTGGACTCCCGGCTTGGCGAACTTGTTGTCGTAGAGCTCGATCACGCCGTCGTACTGTTCATAGAAGTTCTCGACGTAGGGCGTGGTGTGGCAGACGGTGCAGACCTCGACCATGTTGGCGCGCCGCTGCCTCCAGTCCACGCCCGCCATCTTCTCGAGGCCCAGCTTGGCGTCCGAGACCTCGGGGCGGATGGACACCGGCGGACGGTTGTTCCAACTGATCCTGAGGCCGACGTCGTGGGTCACCGGAACCAGCTTGCCGTCCGTGGTCCGCACGGCCGACATGTGGCAGGTCGCGCAGGTCGGCGCCGCCGTGTAGTCCTCACCCAGCACCCACTTCGGGCGGTCGAGCGCCATCTCGCTCTCGTGGGCGCGGTAGGCGATGCCGTGCTTCGACTCCTCGTAGATCTCCATCTGCGGGTGATCCGGCCCGAGGTGACACTTGCCGCAGTTCTCGGGGCGCCGAGCCTGCGCCGCCGAGAAGGCGTGCCGCTGGTGGCACGCCGTGCACGCACCGATCGAGCCGTCCGGGTTGACCCGCCCCATGCCGGTGTTCGGCCACCCGGTCGCGGCCAGCGAGCCGTCCTCGTTGACGTCGACGACCGCGCCGTGGCACTGCTTGCAACCGCTCACCGCCAGGGCCGAGCCACCGTAGAAGCTCGTGTCCCCTTCGACGACGTCGGCCAGGAAGTTGTCGAGAGAGCCGAGAATCAGGCCCGCCTTGGCATGGTGGCTCTCCTCGAACTCGGCGACCTCCTTGCCGTGACAGCGTGCACAGTCCTTCGGCGAGACGATGATGCTGATCAGGTAGCCGTTGTGTTCGAAGGCGTCCGGGTCACCCGCTTCGGCGTGGTGGCACTCGTAGCAGCCCACGTTGGCGCGGTAGTGCTTCGAGCCCCCCCACTCCTGGTAGATGGCCGGCGTCTGGTCGGCGTGACAGTCGATACACCCCAGGGTGGCCTCCGAGATCTCGGTCGGAGTTGTCCTCTGCGCCATTTGCCCCGCAACCGGTGCCGCGGCGATCAGCGCCACGATCCCGAGAAGTCCAAGCCATGTCGTCGTCTTCATCGCTGTCTCCCAAATCGACTAGATCGAGAAGCTCGTCCAGAGCATCCACTTGTCGGTGTCGGTCCCGAGCTCGTCCGCGTCGTAGAGCGCCCCCGTCAGGCCGAAGGCCTGTCCCCACGACGCCTTGTAGAGCAATTGAAGGTCGATCTCGCTGCCGTAGCTCACGCTGCCGGTGGCGGAGTCGAACTGGTGGTGGCTGAGGATCCAGCCGATGCCGGCGAGCTTGCCGCTCGCGCGGATCTCGAGGTCGGTGAGACCCTGGGGCGGGGTGACGAGGAACTTGTCGGCCCAGCCGTTGAACTTGTGGAGCGTCGCCAGCGGCGTGTTGAACTGCCCCCTCTCCGGGCTGCCGTCGAGGACCTCGTAGCTCGCCTGGATGCCGAAGCGCTCGGTGGAGTAGCCAAGCTTGACGAAGCCGTAGTCGGCGTCGATCCGCCCGGGGTTGTCTCCCGCGTCGCTCTGGTGCGCGAGCTCGAGCTCGTAGCTGAGCTTCTTGCCCGCCAAGGGGTGGCTTCCGGCCCACTCCGCGCCGTAGGTCGAGCTCGAGAACCGCCAGCGCGACGGCTGGTCGTAGTCGAGCAGGTAGCCGTACATCGTCAGGTGACCGGCGCCGCCGAGATCGACCCCCACGTTGCCGAGATGACCGTTCAGGTCATCGGTGGACCGGTTGATCTTGTGGACCGCCGCCAGGTAGCCGTAGAAGAGCTGGACGCGGTGGAGCGAGGTCGAACGGATGGTGATCGCGTCGAAGGACTGATGGTGCTGGCGCCACCCGACGTTACCGACGAACCGGTGGTCGCCCAGGGTGATCTCGTCGCGGCCGGCCTGGACCGCGAAGGCCGGACCCTGCCACGCCACCTTGGCCCGCAGGAGAGCCGTGCCCGCCGGGTCGGCGACCACGGGGCGATCGGTGACGCTGTTACCGCTCGCTCCCGCGCCGGCGTTGTTGTAGAGGTCCTCCCCGAGGACGCTGACGTTCTCCGCCTCCACCGCCAGGCTCAGCCCCTTCCAGACCGCGCTCGAGTAGCCGACCACGGTGCGCAGGGTCGACGCGTCGGCGTCCTTGGCCAGAGCGTCGTCGCTCACACTCTCGAACCGATAGCGCAGGTCCAAGACCGGCGTGCCCTGGCGGAGCGCGTCGATCAGTGAAGTGTTCGTCTCTGCCGCGAACGCGGATGTCGCTGAGAAGCACGAGACGAGGAGGGCCAACGTGACCCCCCGTCGGATGAAGTTCATGGTTGATCTCCTCTCGAATCGTCCCCGGGCGTCATCCTAGGGAGCGGACGCCCTCTTCCCTATGACGAGCGTCATAAGGGAGGTTCGGGAGGTACCAGCCTCTCCACACGCGAGCAGAGCCCTCGCTTCCCGCTTCTTTCCGCCGTCGTCCTTTGGGGTGGCCCCGGGGCCGCGGCGCGGCCTCCCTCAGCCGACCAGCCGCCGCACCGCGAGCGCTCCACACGCCGCCAGCACGAGGGCGAACAGCACCAGGCCACCCTCCGACACCGCGGGGATCTCGAGCACCGAGGGCTGACGCCCCAGGTAGTGGCTCGGATCGGACGTCAACGCCAGGCGCCGGTCGGGGAGCCGGGCGGTGGCCGTACCGACGTTCTCGTACTGCCCCTCGGCGGCGGTGCCGGTCGCGGTGCAAGTCATGGACTCGCCCGGCGCCAGGGAGGTCTTCGGGCAGCTCACCAGGACTCCGGGATCGCTGTCGCTCACCTGGACCTCGGTCAGCGGGTCGGTGCCGCTGTTGGTGACCACGTAGGTCCAGACGATCGACGTTCCGAGGACCAGTGACGGGCCCGGCGTCACGTCGGCGTCGACGCCGTTGGTCGCCTTCTCCAGGTGGATCGGGCCGATCAGGCCGCCGAAGTAGTGGCTCGGGTCCATGGCCGTGAGCGTGCCGCCGGTCGGCGTGGTGGCGGTGGCCGTGCCGACGTTGGTGTACTGGCCGGCCTGGGCCGTGCCGGAGGCGGTGCAGACCATGGTCACGCCCGGGTCGAGGGAGGTTCCGGGGCACGAGACGGCGACTCCCTGGTCGTCGCTGACCGTGATGCCGGTCAACGTGCCCAGGCCCATGTTGGTCACCGTGTAGGTCCAGATCACCGAGCCTCCCTCCGGGATCGACGGCCCCGGCGGGGAGTCGGCGTCGACGCCGTTGGTCGCCTTCTGGAGGTCGATCGCCGGCTCGGCCTGCGTCCCGAAGTAGTGGCTCTGGTCGGCGGCCGACACGATGGTGGGGAGCGGGCCGGCCGTGGGGAGCTCCGCGGTCACGGTGCCGAGATTGGAGTACTGGCCGGCGGTGACGGTGCCGGAAGCGGTGCAGGTCATGGACTCCCCCGGGCCGAGCGCGGTCTTGGGGCAGGAGACGGCGACGCCCTGGTCGTCGGTGACCGAAACGGCGCCCAGGGTCGCCGGGCCCGTGTTGGTGACGACGTAGGTCCAGGTGACCGGATCACCGATCACCAGGCCCGGTCCGGGCGGAAGGTCGGCGTCGATCCCCTCGGTCGCCTTCTCGAGGCTCACTTGGTCGGAGGTCGGGATGCCCACATAGTGGCTCGGGTCGGTGTCCGAGACCTGCACGATCTCGCCGAGGAACGCGGTCACCGTGCCGAGATTGGCGTAGGGGCCGAGCTGGGCGGTGCCGGAGGCGGTGCAGGTCATCGACTGGTTGCCCGAGAGACTCGTGCCCGGGCAATTCACCATCACCCCCTGGTCGTCGGTGACCTGGACGTTGAACAGGTCCATCTCCGTCAGGTTGCTGACAACATAAGTCCAGGTCACCGGATCGCCCTCCGGGATCGCCGGCCCCGGTGCAGCGTCGGCATCCTGCCCGTTGGTCGCCTTCTCGAGCTGGATCGCCGGACCGGGCTCGATGCCGAAATAGTGGCTCGGATCGGAGTCGCTCACCTCGCCGCCGACCGCCACGTCGGCGAAGCCGGTCACCGTGCCGACGTTGGCGTACTGGCCCGCCTGAGCGGTGCCGAAGGCGGTGCAGACCATGAAGGCGCCGGGATCGAGGAAGCTCTGGGGGCAGAAGACGCTGACCATCTGGTCGTCGGCCACCGAGATGTCCCCCACAGAGACATTGCCCGTGTTGGTGACCAAGTAGGTCCAGCTCACCGGCAGGCCGATCGGCAGGAACGGTCCCGGCGCGGTGTCCGCATCGAATCCGTCGGTGGCCTTCTCGAGATCGATCGCCGGCTGGTCGAGGACGCCGAAGTAGTGGCTCGGGTCCACGTCGGAGACGCGCAGGAGGCTCGTCTCGGTGACCGCCGCCGCCGTCCCCAGGTTGGCGTACTGGCCGGCCTGGACGGTGCCAGCGGCCGTGCAGGTCATCGACTCCTGAACGGCCAGAGTGGTCTTCGGGCAGGAGACCGCGCCGACCTGGTCATCGACCACCCGGACCTGGTTGAGCACCTCGTCCCCGGTGTTGGTGACCACGTACGTCCAGGTCACCGGCGAGCCGATCACCAGGGCCGGCCCCGGCGCCACGTCCGCGTCCATTCCGTTCGTGGCCTTCTCCAGGGTGATGGGCTGGAGCTGCTGGGCCGAGAGCGGGCTGCCTACGACCACGACCCAGGCCAGAAGAGGTGCCACCACGACGAGACGAGCGTGAGCGGACATGCGGTCCCTCCTTCCAAGGGGGACGGGGAAGAGTTAGGGGCGACCCTAGCGCGGCGGTCGCCGGACGGAAACACCCCGCGGGGTGGTGGGAGTCTGGCTCTCCTCAAGCGATGGTGGGCGCGCTCAACGCCTTGCCGGGCACGGAGGCCGATCAAGCCACCCGACGGGGTGGTCAGCCTGCAGCGCGAATGGATGGCGCCGGCTGTAAGTAGAGCCAGATAACGTGAGATATGTAATGCCGGAAGCTCTGGTGGAGTGCCACACTCCGCCAGTCAAGCGGTCAACCACCAATGAAAGCTTGGTGGCCCGGACGATTGCAGGCAGTATGGTGACTATTGCGCGAACTACGAGGTCTGCGTGTTTTGGTACGTGTGAGGGCGCCTGGCACGAAGTCGATTGATCGATGGCTGCCATGAAAGGATTCGGTCTCCTCCTTGCGTTGCTTGGCGTCGTTGCTACATCGCCGCCGCCCGCGGAGCTCGTGGTGGAGCTCCGGGCGGCTGGTCCGGATGTCGCTTTCGGTCGGAGCGCCCTGAAGGCGGAGCAGGGCGTGGAGGTGGCAGTAGGCCCTGCCGAAGGCGACCCGCTCATCCGTGGGGCGACCCTCTCCTCCTCGCCGGGACCGTCAGAGCTCGTCGGCCGCCTTCGCGTTCCGATCGGAGATCTCTGCGCGGACCGGCCGTGCGTCGTGCAGTTGCGCAGCCCGTCGTGGTGGGCGGCCGAGCGCACGCTGGCGCCGATCGCCGGTGGAGCTCCTCGCCTCGTCCTCGACGTCTTTCCTACCGGGTTCTTGTCCTGGAACCTTCCGGAGGAGCGGGACCAGCCTCTCCCGACGGAGGTGAGCGTTCGCTTCGCTCCGCAGCCGAAGAACGACGAAGGGATCTTGCACCGCGGCGGAAGCGGCGGCGCGGAGCGTGAGGGTCCCTCCGGAACGGTTCCCTGTCGGATCGTCGAGCGCCTGGTGACGTGCGGCGTGCCGGCCGGCGTCCTCGACCTCGTCGTCCAGTCTCCGGGTCGGGTGCCCTCTCACCTCTGGGGTGTGGAGATCGAACCGGGTGCCACGGTGCGGCTGGGACGGCTCGTTCTCGTCCCCGGTGCGCGAGTGTCCGGGACCGTCCTCTCCGAGCAGACCCGCGAGCCAATCGAAGCCGCGCGTGTGGTGATCGAGCCCGCACGGGTCCTTCTCGATCGGAATCCGGTCAGCAAGAAGCGCTTCACGCTCCGCCGGCGGGAAGTTCGCACGGACGCGAAGGGTCAGTTCGTGGTCGAGGGTGTCGCCCCGGGTGGGTACCGCATCGTGGTGGAGAGCGAAGGGTACGCACCCGGGGTCCGTGAGCCGATCGAGGTCCAGAGCGCCCCGGAGGTCTCTCTGGACGAGCCCGTGCTCCTCGGTACCTACGGGACCCTGGAGCTCTTCCTGACGCCACCGATCGATCCCTACGGCCAGCCCTGGCGGGTCGACCTGGCGCGGCTCGAAGAGGGCCGGTCGTTCTCGGGCGTCCACGACGTGCCGAAGGACTCCGGCGACGACGGATTTTGGTCGGCCGAAGATCTCGTGCCGGGAACGTACATGCTCCGCGTAGGCACCGGCCTCGATCCCTCCTGGTATAGCCAGGAGGTTCAGGTCGACTCCGGGCGCGCGACCCTCCAGGTGGATCTACCGGCGGTCCTGGTCGAGGGGAAGCTCACCCTGGCCGGCGAGCCCCTCTCGGCGACGCTGTGGTTCGGGGGCCGTCACGGGGAACGCAGCATTCGCATGGACGCCGACTCCCACGGCGAGTTCCAGGCGTATTTGCCGGAGGAGGGGGAGTGGCCGGTGGACATCGCGCGTCACGGGGTCCAGGGCGTGCAGGCTGTGGAGCCGGTCGACGTCGAGCAGGCGCCGGGCCGGCGGGTCGCGCACGTCAGGATCGAGCTGCCGGAGACCACGCTGCACGGACGAGTGGTCGATGCCGAGGGAGGCCCTCAGCCGGACGCCTCGGTCGTGGTGCTCCAGCCGAGCCGTCAGCGGCGGGCGGCGGCGCTCCGGGTCGACGGGGACGGCCGGTTCGTGCTGGAGGGGCTAGCCGAGGGGGACTACGTGGTCCAGGCGGAGGGGCCGGGCGGCACCAGCCCGTGGGTTGCGGTCGAGCTCGACGAAGGATTGGTCCCGCCGGAGCTCGTCTTGCGGATCGACGCCATGGCCGAGGTCCTCGGTCGGGTCGTCTCGCCCTCAGGAGTCGTTCCCGGCGCCACGGTGACGGTCGTTCCCGCGTTCAGCGGCGGCCTGCCGGTGACGCCGGTGACCGTCACGGCCGGCATGGACGGACGATTCCGGGCCGAGCTTCCCAGGTCGGTCGAGCAGGTATCGGTGCTCGTCTTCCCGCCGGGGTTCGCCGCGACGATCTTTTCCCACCGGTTCGATCCCGGCGATCGCCGCCTGGAGATCTCGGTGCAGACCACTCCCGGGACGCTTCACCTGACCCTTCCGCCACCGAGGGTCGAGGGCGCTCCTCCGTCCGCTCTTCTGCTCCACCGAGGCGCCGCCGTGGGCATCGAGGCGCTCATCGATTGGATCCGTGCCGAAGGCGTTGGCTCCGGCTCTCCCGGCAGAATGACGGTCCCGGCGATGGAGCCGGGCGACTACCGCCTCTGCTCGCGAGAGATCCTCGCTCCGGCTTCGGCCGGGCTCCGCGGCGACTGCACGGCGGGGTACCTCGCGCCGGGGGGCGAGCTGACCCTCGACCTGGGCGAGGGCGCGGAGAGCGGAGGCCGTTGAGATCAACCCGTGAGCTGTGAAACAGCCGGAGGAACCATGTTCCATCGAGGCATCCGGATCACCCTGTGTCTGGCTTTGCTCGGGCTCCTGGGAGTAGTCGACGGAGTGTTGACCGCGGAAGAACCGGCCGCGTGTGACGCCTGCGTCCGGAAGGCGGTGCAACAGGCCCTCTCCGATATCAGGTCCCGGGGATGGCTCGGCATGGCGCTCCACTACCACCGGGCCCCCGACGGCTCGATCGCCCAAGGCGCGGAGGTGATCTCGATCGATCCGGAGAGCCCGGCGGCGCGCTCTTCTCTCGAAGTGGGGGACGTCCTCCTGCGCTGGAACGAGACCAGCTTGGAGAAGGACGTCAAGGACGAAATTCAAGACCTGACGAAGGCACTTCACCCCGGGGACCGGGTCCACCTGCTCGTCCAGCGAAAAGACCGGGAGCTCGACGTGGAGCTCACCGCGGCACCGATCCCCCCGGATGCCCTGATGAAAGCCCTCGGCGCCCAGATGCTGATCGACTACGGCGGTTCGCGGCAGCCGGGCGGCTGACGGTCGGCTGCGGTGCCCGGCCATGCCGCACCAAGGGGCGTGAATCGACGCGAATCGCAGGCTCAGGGAACCTCGGCTCGCGGGGAGGCCTCCTCTCACCTGCGTTGGTCCGGGTAGGTGTAGCACTCTGCTACACTCCGTCCGGCGGGGGACGACCCAGGAAGCGAACGATGGCAGCGAAGACCAGCACTCCGGTACGAATCGATGCAGAGCTCTACGAGGAGGCGTCCACCGCGGCGTCGGCGATGAGCCGGAGCACGGCGCAACAGATCGGTCACTGGGCGCGCATCGGCCGGGAGCTCGAAGCGAGTGCCGGCGTGTCGGTAGACGATGTGGCGAAGGTGCTCGCCGGGGAGCGGAGCTACGACGCGCTGGGTACCGAGGAGCAGGCGGTGGTCCGCGCCTTCTGGGCCGAGAGAATGACCGCCCTCTCGCGCGGCCTCCGCCTCGACCGGGACTTCGCCGAGGAAGGGCGCCCCTACGTCGAGCTCGACGATGCCGGACGGGTCGTGCGGCGAGAGCCGGAGCGATCGGCTGCGGAAGGTGGCTCCGGCGATCCCGATCGGCCGAGGTCCGGCTGAGTGCCGACTCCGATCCTCCACCTCCTCGCCGGACCGAACGGCGCTGGCAAGACCACCTTCTACGAGCGAATCCTCGGTCCGGCGACCGGCCTGCCGTTCATCAACGCAGACCACATCGCCCAGGAGCGCTGGCCGGACGACCCGATGAGCCACGGATACGACGCCTCAGCGCTGGCGGCTGAGGAGCGGACCGCCGCCATCCAAGAGCGCCGCTCCTTCATCGCGGAGACGGTCTTCTCCCACCCGTCAAAGCTCGACCTGCTCCGCGCCGCGGGAGAAGCCGGCTATCGCCGCACTCTCCACGTGATCCTGATCCCCGAAGAGCTCGCCGTCCAGCGCGTCCTGGTCCGGGTCGAGACCGGTGGCCACGCGGTTCCCGAAGAGAAGATCCGGGCTCGTTTCCAGGGGCTCTGGCGACTGCTCCGGGAGGCGATCACCCTCGCCGAGGAAGCCCAGGTGCTGGACAACAGCCGGGCGGCGACACCGTTCCGGGTCGTGGCGCGGTACGCGAAGGGGAGGCTGCTGGGGGTTCCCGCATGGCCGCCCTGGACGCCGGCGGAGCTTCGCTGACTCGCTACGCCCGGGTCCCCAAAGCGCAGCAACTACCCGGAGGGAGGCTCAGGAAGCCTCGGCCCAGGGGGAGACCTCGTCTCGCAGCCGATCGCCGAGCCGGTCCTTCTCTCGTTCGAGGTCGTACCGAGTTTGCAGATTCAGCCAGAAGCGCTCGCTCGTGCCGAAGAAGCGGGCGAGGCGCAATCCGGTGTCCGCGGTGATCGAACGCTTGCCGTGCACGATCTCGTTGATCCGTCGCGCGGGCACGCTCAGGCTCTTGGCGAGCCGATACTGGCTGAGCCCCATGGGCCGCAGATACTCCTCCAACAGGATCTCTCCTGGATGGATCGGTGGGAGTCGGCTGGCCATCGGTTGCCTCCTAGTGGTAATCGACGATCTCGAC